>Ga0187860_1000522_pt1 | contig 36799 bp, 27 predicted proteins | sample June2016WEW_10_4_FD_132981 | JGI IMG/M metagenome (GOLD analysis project Ga0187860, IMG submission 132981) | Peatland microbial communities from SPRUCE experiment site at the Marcell Experimental Forest, Minnesota, USA - June2016WEW_10_40 | ecosystem: Environmental > Terrestrial > Soil >...
GACTCAGAGGGTGCCTGCGCCGCCAGCGCCGAGAGCGCCTGGCTGACGGTGAAGCGCGCGCGCCGCGGCAGCGTCGAAAGCCGCGACTGAAACGAACTTGGATCGAGCTTGTCCTTGGTCGCGTCGTTGGTCCGCGCGATCTGCGCGAGAACTTGTAGAATGCCTTGCAGCTCGTCCTCCTGCAGCGTCATCAAGCCGGTCTCGACCGCCATCGAGCCCGCGCCGCCGCGCGCCGAGCGGCTGCCGCGAATTCCAGAAGATGCATGAGCCCATCGGCTCGGACCGCGGCCTGGGATATCGCCACCGCCTCCAACTGGAGCATTCCAAGACTGACCACCGGGCCCACCGCCAGCGCCAACCGCGCCAGACCCTCCGCCATTTCCTTGTCCACCCGGCCCAGCGCCGGCGCCAGTTCCGCCTGCGCCACCACCATTTCCCGGACCGCCAAAGCCGCCGCTTCCCACGCTACCGCCGCCTGCGCCGACCCCGCCGACAGTTGCAACCGGCCCGGTCAAGCCCGTGCCTCCCGACGCACCAGGCGAATCATCTTTGTTCAGCCAGAAACCTCCGGCGTTCGGATCGACCGGCCTTCCGCTGCCGGTCCCACCGACAATATTCCACGTCCCCGAGCCGGAGCCACCGCCACCACCCGGTCCTCCTCCGCCATACACGGCTGCCACCGGACCTTCCACTGCCGGTCCGCTGCCGGAGCCGTCGCCAGGACCACCGCCCGGACCGCCGCCGGCGCCGACAAATGACCCGGCGTTTCCGGACACGCCCCCTGATCCGCCGCCTGCATAAAATCCCGAACCCGTTCCGCCGCCCGGGCCGCCGCCAGAACCGTGTCCCGCGCCGCCCGATTCCGAACCTCCGCCGACTCCTGAGCCGCCAAAGCCGCTCCAACCCGTCCCGGAACCGCCGCTCCCACCCGAACCGCTTCCCGAGCCAGACCCGCCACCCGGACCAGCTCCCGGACCATTTCCGGGGCCTGCGCCCGGACCCGCGCCAGGTCCCTGGCCTCCGCCCTTGGTGCCCTCAGCCGCGACGATCAATTGCAGAAGCTTTTCAGGGTCGTTCAAGAGCTCATCGGTCTGCTCGGAATTCATTCCGAGGGTCCGCGCGGCGAGCTGCGCCGCCATAGTGGTCTTCGCGACGGCCGAATCGGCGGGAACGAAACAAACTTCGTTCACATGAATGTGCGGATCGCCCTGGAGCGCGGCCTTCAACTGCTCGGCGAGTTGCACGGGCTTCGATCCGGAGCCGGTTGGAAAGCCGCGCACGAAGCGCGAGAGGCTTGCGTGGGTCAATTTGGGTGAGAAGTGTATGCTGGCGATGCCGGCAGCCGAGAGCATTCGCGCAAAGCTCTTTTCGGCAGCGGCCGACTCGAGTGGGGTCCCGTCAAGCAATAGGTTGTCGCCGGAAACGGCCAGCAGCAGGCCGGCTTCGTCGTCCGTGCCGAGCGCCGTCCGCAGCTCAGTCCAGGCGGTCTCATATTGCTTGGCCGTGCGCGGGTGCCCGAAATCGTACATGCGGGCGAACTTCAGCAGAATGTTGAGGCTGCGGACGAACGCTCGGGCAGCTGTCTGCCTGACGTTTGAGTTGTTGTTGGCCATGAATCTATGGGCGGGGAAACCCCCGTCCTACTTAAAATATGGGGTTTAGGGGTTGCGCGAGCAATGGTACTCGTGTCCTGTTTGGTACTAACGAAAGGACCTATCCAGGCGGTGGAACGGAAGTTCTGGAACTATTTGGGGACTCCGGAGCGCTTCAGCCAGCTCTCTAATTCGCGAACGTCGCCGAGCATCGTCACGGCACCATGCTTTCCAAGAAGAGCCGCTCGGGCGCGTCGCGCGCTGCCCGGCGGCAGGACGCCGACAAAGGGAATCTTGGCCGACTGAGCGGCGATCGCATCGTCCACATTGTCGCCCAGATAAAGAGCCTTGGCCGGATCGCGCCCGCCGAGGATTTTCAAGAGGCCTTCCGGGTGAGGCTTGGGCCGTTGCACGTCCTCCACGGTCACGATCTGCCGGAAGTACTCGCGGACGCGGCAGCGATCGAGCGTGTAGTCGGTTTCCTGCCTGACGCGGCCCGTAAAAAGCGCGAGTTCCGCGCCGCTGGTCAGGCGTCGAAGAGCCGGGCGCGGAAGCAGCCACTTTTCGCGAGCGACGTTGCCCTTGCCGTTCTTGCCCCAGTAAAGCTCCACGAACTTTCGCTTCACTTCCTCGTATTCGAAGTTCCCGCCGAGCGACTGCACCCACGCAGTCGATAGCTTCCAATCGTCGTTGAACCCCGACCGGTTTTTCCAAGCGTGCAGCTCTTCCCGCGTCACGCGCTTGCCCGTGAAAAACCGGACGGTGTCGAGCACCGTGCGGTGAAACGATCCGCGAACGTCGACCAAAACCCCATCCACATCGAAGATGATGATTTCAGGGCGCGATGTCACTGGATTTGCCGGACGGGTTGCGCGCGGTCGGGTACGATAAGAATTATTCGGAATGAGCGTCGTCCGATTCTGCCGGGGATTTCGCGGTCGGTTCGTCCTGCGTTTCCGGGGCCGCTTCCGGAGATTCGGACTCGGCAGCGAGCGCATCCGACGACCACGCTTCGCCAGGCGCAATGGCCGCCGGTGCGGATTCGCCATCCGATGCCGCTTCCGGGATCGTCGCGACCGTGGCTGCGGCCGAGGCTTTTTCAGCAGGCGCCGGCTCAGCCGTGCCGGTTGCCTTCAAAAATTCCAGCCGCTTTTCCAAAATGCCCGCCAGCAAATCGACCACCAGCCTTGCGCCGCTGCCATCGGTATCTTTCGCGGGATTGTATGCGCATACTTCGATCGCCGCGAGATGCGGCTGCTTCGCGAATACTTCGAGCGCCGCGCGCACTTCGTCGAGACCGAGACCGTCCATCCCGGGATAGTTCGTCGCCTGAAAATCCGCGATCACATCCACATCGAAGTGCAACACGAACTCGTGGGAATTGCCGTGGACTCGTTCAATGGCTGCTTCCGCCGCCGCCACCGGACCCATGCGTTGCACATCCGCCGCAAGATAGCGGCGCAGCAGCCCGCGGGCCAGCACCTCTTCTTCGGGCGGATCGAGACGGGCGACGCCAAATAGCGCGAGGTCAGGCTCTCGAACCAGCGGCGGTTCTCCCCAGAACCGGACCATCTCGGCGGCGCCGCGGCCCAAAATATGGGAAATCACCATGCCATCGACGCAGCCCGATGGCGTCGTCGCCGGAGTATTCAGGTCGGCGTCGCGATCCACATAAATCATGCTGACGTGCCGAAAATAGCGGCGCAACCCTGCTACCGTGGCGAGAGCGATCGAGCAGTCGCCGCTCAGAATCAGGGGCAGCGCGCCGGATTTCACGGCCTGCTCGACGCGCGGCTTCAGTGCTTCGAGCGACGCGAGCACGCGCGAGAGATTCCGCGCGCGCGGGCTTTCCTCATCCGGCCGGTACAACTGAAGAGGATCGTCGCCAAGGTCGGAGACTTCGTAGCCAATCGAGCGCAGCCGGTCCGCCAAGCCCGCGCTACGGAGCGCGAATGGCGCGCCCTCGTGGCCCAGCGACATTGCAGCCGCGCTGGTGGGAGCGCCCAAGAGGGCAATCTTATTCGCCTGGCGGACGATTTTGACCGCCACTCACTGTCTCCTTGCAGTTGATTTGACGCCTCTGGGCGAAGGCCGGCGCAAGCTCAATCCGCGGACTTGCTCTGCCGCGCGGCAAGCTCCGCCGGAAGGGTGAAGCGCACGTCCTCGCGAATCAAATCCAGATCGCGATGATTCGTGAATCCGAATCCCGAAAGGCGCTGGCTCACCTGCTCGACCAGCACTTCCGGCGCGGAAGCGCCGGCCGTCAGGCCAATCGTCTTCACGCCGTCGAGCAATTTCGCTTCAATGTCGTTCGAGTCCTCGATTAAACGCGCCGCCACGCCCGCGCGCTGCGCCACTTCCACCAGGCGGTTCGAATTCGAGCTGTTCGCCGAGCCCACGACGAGGATCAGTTCCACCTCGCGAGTCAGCGCCTCCACCGCTTCCTGGCGGTTCTGCGTGGCGTAGCAGATGTCGTCCGACGCGGGGCCGACAATCGAAGGAAATCGCTGCCGCAGCCGCGCGACGATTTCTTGCGTGTCGTAAAGCGAGAGCGTCGTCTGCGTCAAAAACGCGAGCCGCGATGGATCGGGTACCTGTAGCTGATCGACTTCCTCAACGCTCCCGACCACGACGGTCTGCTCGGGCGCTTCGCCGGACGTGCCGACAATTTCCTGGTGGTCGCGGTGACCGATCAGAATCAGCGTCCGGCCCTCGCGCGCAAATTTGAGCGCTTCGAGGTGAACCTTGGTCACGAGCGGGCAGGTCGCATCGATCACGCGCAGCTCGCGCTCCTTCGCTTCCGTGCGAACACGCGGCGGCACACCATGCGCGCTAAAAACCAGCACCGCTCCGACCGGCACTTCGCCGATCGTCTCGACGAAAATGGCGCCTCGGCGCCGCAGTTGGTCCACTACGTACCGGTTGTGCACGATCTCGTGGTGCACGTACACCGGGCTTCCGTACGCTTCGAGCGCGAGTTCGACGATATCCACCGCACGAACCACGCCGGCGCAAAAGCCGCGCGGCCGGACGCGAACGAGAGTCTTGACCCCGCTCGTTGTTCCCTGGATCTGTGTAAGGCTCAATGTCGTCTCCAGAAACTCTCGTAATATTACCTTAACCTATCTCTGGCCGCTAGATTCTTCGCCGTCCCTTTGTGCCTTTCTTGCGGCTTGCGCGGCGGCACTTGCTTCTTGCGGTCGCGCCGAGATTCGCCACGTTGCTTCAGGAGCCTATGAGCCTCGCCAGCCGGTTTATTGGCGATTAGAACTGATCGCCGTCATTTATTTTCAATGAGTTTGACTACCTTCTAATAACCATAGTTGGCGATTAGAATCCCATATTCCGTTGCGAGCGCGACGAGTCCGAATGCAGAACTTCGAGGCTCGGGCCGTCATTGGTAACCAGTGAGTAAGGTGCCGGTCCCGCCGTGCTGCCCCGCGGGCGCCACGATTCCAAATCGTCGCTGCCAATCTCATACGTCAGACTCCGAACCTCAGACTCTAGCATCTGGAACTCAGTGGACGATTGCAAGCGGGAAGTCCTGTGGATTGGCGCCTGAGAGTCGAGGCGCGATTTAACTGCGGGACCGCGCAGCAACACTGGGCGCTACGCTCGGCGGTCGGCAATAGGCGCCCGGCGACCCGCGCGCGTCCAGTTCCAGCAAATCCGAGTTGGCAGCCGATGATTGTGATATAGACTCTCTCGTTCGCTTGGTACAAAACCTCGGCCGGGTCGACTCTGTTACTCAGAAACTCGTGACCGTGCGCTTTGTGACCAGAAGGAGATGTGTGCGATGAAGAAGGTCCTTGCCGGCGTCGTTGCGTTTTTGTTTGTGGCAGTGCTGGGCTCCCGTATCGCGGCCGGGGGAAACGATGCCCTACGAGAAGCAGACCGCGTGCAGATCGAAAAGCTGATGTGGCAGTACACTCGCGCCCTGGACACCGAGAACCCGGATGCGTATGCCGCCGCATATACGCAGGATGGCCAATTCGGCAGCGGCCCGAACGCGATCAAAGGGCACGATGCGCTCAAGAAAATGATCGCGGATCTTCGGCAACGATCCGCTGACGCTGAAGCCAAAGGCGAGAAAAGGCCGCCCATGTACCACATGAGCGCGAACAGCTACCTCGAATTCGTCGATAAGGATCACGCGCACATGGAGGGTTACTGGCTGACCGTGTTCGGCCAGCAAGGCCCGAATGTGCCGGTTCGCGTGGCTGCTGCCGGGCGGGAGGTCGATGAACTCGTGCGCGTGAATGGGCAGTGGCTTATCAAGTCGCGTGACGTCGCACCAAAGGACTGAGCGAAGCCGGCCCGGTCATTCGTTCGAAATCGATAGACCAAGCGCGGAAGTTCAAAATCGCTCGACGAGTGGCGCACGCGGCGAACAACGCACTTAAATAAAGCAGCCGAGATTGCCTTCGAATCCTTGTTCCACACGTCCATCCGGCCAAACGACGATGGGAACCATGTCACCGTACGTGCGGGCCTGGTCCAGCACTTCCTGGCTCACCTCCACCCGGCGTTCTTCGTATGCGACGCCCCCGGCTTCGAATTTCCGGAGAAGTTTTACACACGCGTCGCATCCCCGGATGGTGTAAACGATGGGAACTTGCGTATTGTCCCGAAGGGGGGCAAGAGGCAGCGAACCCTTTCTTCAGGGGCTAAAGCCCAACCCTTAAGTGCTCCGAAATGTCGGAGCTGAAGCTCCGACCCCCTAAAAAGGCCTGCGGCATAGCCGCGCCAGACACAAATTAGGACTGCGGCGGAACGTTCATGTCCACGCGCCCCGGTTCAGCCGCGATCGGGCAGGTTGAGGGCAGCCGATAGGAGCGCTCGCATCTCCTTGATTGATTCCTTCTGCCAATCCGGGAAGCGGGGCTTAATCCGGGCGATCACTTCTCGAAGGAATTGTTGCTTGCTGGCCTCCGGCGCCGTCCCGAAGGTAGTTCCCTGGGGCAGATTCAGTTCGGATGCGACCTGATTCCCGATCGCGGCCAGCTCAGCGTGAGCGCCCGCCGATCGTTCCGTGAAGTGCGTGATATAGCGAGTATCGCGCGTGTAAAACACGAACACGGGTATCGCGCGGGATTTGCCGTCGTTGCTGAGAAATTCGTCCATAATGTCCGGGTTCTGGTCGCGAAGAAAGATTCGCAGGTCCATGCCCGTCGCCTCGGCGATGCGGGCGACGGTTGGGAGTTCGCGGTAGACGTCGCCGCACCAGGCTTCGGCCAGGGCGAGGATTTTCGCCGGGCCGTTCGGCAAAGCGGCAGCCCACTTGAAAAACGAGATGTCGTCGGCCGTCAGCGGGGATTCCTTGTAGTACAGCTCAAACTTGTCGCGATTGACGGTCGCCTGCGCCAGGAAATCTGCGTAGGTAAGTCCTTGCTCGAACCGGGCGGGTGTGACAACCGTGGTTGCTTCCAGCATGTTTGCGACTCCAATCTGACGGCCCTAAGGACAAATCGTACCATAAGACCTCGACACGGCATCTGGACTGCACGCGGACCTGGAAGGTCCCAAGTGCGGAAACCAAACGCAAAGAGCCGGCTAGAAGGGGGCGCTATGAAGAGACGCACGTTTGTAAGCCAAAACGTGCGGCACCGGTAGGTTTTCGTTCGATCGTCGACGCGCGGTCGCTATTGTGGGGAGAAGATGAGGAGGGCGTTGCCGGGCATGGCGCCGAAGCCGGGATAGCCGGAGACGACGGCGATGATGCCGTCGGCGATGACCGGACCACCGACGTCGAGCGAGCCGCCTTTCGCCGGAACGCCGTTCACGGAAGTAGATGACTGCGCGGTATCGAAATCCCAAACAATTTTGCCATCTGCAGCGGCGTACGCGCGCAAGTGTCCGTCGATCGAGCCGGAGAACACAGCGCCGGGTATCGCGGACACCGCTTGCGACTGCGCCGGACTGCACGGGCGACGATCTCCGCAGCCCGGCGGCGGCGTCTTCCAAAGAAGTTTTCCATCAGCGACGCTATAGGCGGAAATTCCGCCGCCTTTGCTGGGATCCGGTCCCCTCCCCTGAAACGCGAGATCGGATACGGCCACGTAGAAAATTTTCCCGTCCGTCGCGGGACCCCATTGCACTCCGCCGAGCAAGCCGCCAGTGCCCGCGCGAGCGTGCCAGAGCAATTTTCCCTTCGCGTCGGGATCTACGCCATACACAAGCCCGGATTTTTGGCCGAGCAGCAGCACGCGCTTTCCATGGCGAGGCTGCACGAGAATCGGCGACGCGCCCAAATCGAATTCGGGAACGGTAGGTTCCGCGCAATTCGCTCGCGGCGGAGTGCCGCATTCGATTCTGTAAATGTCTTCCTTGTCGAATTGCGTCGACCACAGCAGCTTGCCGCTTTTGAGATCGAGCGCGACGACCGCGTCGCTCGTTTCGGTGTCCGGCTCGGAATAGTTGTCTCCCGTGCCGACGTAAATTCTCCCTTTGGCGGCATCGATCGTGGGCGAGGACCAAATCGCCATGCCGGAGGGCGCGAAAATTGTGCGGCCGTCCGCTGTTTTTCCATGGGGTGACGGCGCCTCGGCCGCCATGTACGTCTGCCAGACGGCTTGTCCGCTGGCGGCATCCATCGCGACCACGCTGCCGCGAAACGTGCAGCATTCGTAGCCCGGCCGTCTGCGGGCCTGCTCTTCACCGGAAGACACGGGAACGTAGAGGCGTCCCTTGAAGTAATTTGGCGTGCCGGTGATCGTGGCGGCCGGATGTGGGTCGGCTTGCGTGCGCCAGAGAAATTTGCCCGTTGCGGCATCGAGCGCATTCAATCCGCCGTTCGCATCGCCATAGAAGACCGCGTCCGCTGAACCCGCAAGCCCGATCACGAGGCCGGAGCGCACCGGCTTCCCGGTAGTCGCCCAGAGTGTGCAGCCCGTCGCGGCATCGAGCGCGTAAACGGTGCCGTCATTCCCGCCAACATACACGCGGCCCGCGTAAATCACCGGCTGAGACCGCACGATTTTGACGTTGGGAATTCCAAACGCCCATTTCAGCTTGAGCTGCGGCACGTCCGCTGCAGAGACGCCTGCCTGCGCCGCCGTTTGGAATCGCGAGTTCGCGGGATCGGTGCTCCAGGCAGTCCACGCGGAACCGGTCGGTCCGGACGGCTTCACGCTCGGCGCGCAACGATTCGCAATTTGATCCGCGGGCACAGGCGAGGCCGCTGGGGCGCCCGGAACTTGCGTCGCCGGCTGCTGCCTGGTTGGAGCGGGCGCTTCGTCCGACTGAGCGATCGCTCGCGACCCCAAAAGCGCGCATCCGACGATCAGCGCAGCGAAAAAAACAAAAATTCTGCGTGGCTGGGCGTTCATCGACCCCTCCCCAAATTCCCCCGAAGGTTGCTGTTGTGACGGTGATCTCGCGAACTGCGTTCCTTTGCAGCGACGGAAGATTAGCAGAAAATGGCAATGTTTGGACAAGGCGCTGGATCGCTGCGGGGGTGTACAATGGCGGCCATCGCAGCGAGCCATAAGAAATTCTTGGCGGCGAAACGATCCGAATTCTTGCAACGAACAAATTGAAGGAGTGCGCTGATGAATAGACGAAAAATGCTGTCGCTTCTCGGACTTTCTCCCGCGTTGCTCGCCGACAAATCTCTCGATGCGCAGCAAAGCCAGACAAGCGCCAAACAAGCGAAGCCGTCCGTTGCGCAGCCGAAAGTCGAGGGACTCAATCCCAAGGGCACGCCGCCTCCCATCCAGCTGATTCCGATGGCACCGCGGCTCGACAGCCTCGACGGAAAGACTGTGTGGCTGATCGACACAGGGTTCGAAGGCGGCGGATTCCTGCTGCAGCAGATTCAGCAATGGTTCAAAATCAACATGCCGACCGTTAACACGGTCTTCCGGAGAAAAGCCGGGCCGTACATGGAGGATGATCCGGCGCTGTGGAAAGAGATCAAGGAGAAGGGCCATGCAGCGATCATGGCCATCGGGCATTGAAGCACGTGCACCCCAGCGACCGTCGGTCACTGCATAACGGTTGAAAAGATGGGCGTGCCGACCACGCCCATGGTAACTCGGGCGTTCAAGGAACTCGCGATCCTGAACGTGGCGAAGCGCGGCATGCCGCATCTGCGCATCACGTTCACGCCGCATCCCGTCGCCGCGAAGACTCCCGAACAACTGCGCGCGTACATTGAGGGCAACGATCCGATCAGCGGCAAGCCAATGATGAAGGAGATCGTCGACGCGCTGACCGTGCCGCTTTCGGATGACGAAAAGAAGACGGGGATCGTGCGCGTTTCGGTCGGACCGGAAAAATACCCCCCGGACACGCCGAAAAATCTACAGCAGTTTTATCACGACAACGGCATGACCGATTTTCTGCCGGTCATCATCCCGACCGAAGAGGAAGTCGCCGAGATGCTGAAAGGCACCAGCCACCAGCCGGACGAACTGGTCGGCGCGATGGCGGGGGGCGCTTACCCGCCGTGGTCCTACACGGTGAGGCAAGTGGCGATCAACGCCGTGATGGCAGGATGCAAGCCGGAATATTTTCCGGTCATTCTGGCGATTGCGTCGTCGGGCACGCCGTCGCTGATGAGCTCGACGAATTCGTTCGCGTACGCGGCGGTAATCAACGGGCCGATCCGTGACAAACTGAACATGAATTACGGAATCGGAGCGCTCGGACCGTTCGCGCAGCCGAACGCCGCGATCGGGCGCGCATGGACGCTCGTCTCGAGGAACCTTGCGAACGGTGGAATTCCGGGCGACACGTACATGGGATCGCAGGGAAACAATCTCAATTACAACAATCTCATCATGGCGGAAAACGAAGCGGCGAGCCCTTGGGCTCCGTTGCACGTGCAGAAGGGCTTCAAGGCGCAGGAAAACGTCGTCAGCCTGTTCCGGGGGCTCGGTATCGTGCCCGGGCAAGGCGCCAGGGGAACGAGCACGGACACGCCGAAATACGAGGAACAGTTCAGCGATCTTTTCAGCGTGTTTACCGGCTTCTTCGGAGGGCTGGTGGTCGCTGATCCTCTAATCGCCGCGAACCTGAAGGAGCGCGGCTACGACACAAAGGACAAGCTGATCGATTGGCTCTACAAAAACACGACGCAGTCCGTGAAAGATTATAAGAGCCGCGACTTCGCTTACGGATTTGATTACCCGCGTGCGCTCAAGGGACTCGAGCCGTACAAGACGTGGTACGCGATGCCGGACGATGCCCTGATTCCGCGATGGCCGCACCGCGACGACATCAACGTGGTCGTCGTGGGAGGGCAGACGAACGCGTTCTTTCAGGGCGGAAGCCTGAGCTATACGGTCAGCGTTTCGATCGACAAGTGGGCGTAGCAATTCGCTAGGCTGTTCTCGCGCAAGCGCTGTGGCCGCGATCAAAAGTCTGGTGTAAACTACCCGCGTTTTTGGGGAGCCAGTCTAGAGCTTGTGTCGAAAGAAAGGGGGAATCGCCATGAATCGTCGAGATTTCTTGCAATCTGTGGGCGCTTTATCTGCAAGCTTGGCCTTGCCGGGAGCAAGGCGCGTGTTTGCCGAGGGCACAGCGCCCAGCGGTTGGCGCACCTTCGAAGTGACAACGCACGTCGAAGTTCTGAAGCCCTCTGGCCCGACGCGTATATGGGTGCCCGGGGCGCTCACCATGAAGACGCCCTTCCAAAGGACGCTCTCAAATAAGTTCCATGCTGAGGGCGGATCGGTGCAGACGGTCCAGAGCAAGGCCGACGGTCTCGAAATCATCTCCGCAAAATTTCCAGCTGACGTGAAACCGGTCTTGACCGTCACGAGCCGGGTCACGACAAGAAACTACGCGGTCGATCTTTCCGCTCCCGGCAAGGGGCCAAAAGCGAACCGCGCCGAGTTGGAGTATTTCACGCGGTCAACGAACCTCCTGCCGACCGACGGCATCGTGAAATCGACAGCGACCGACATCACGAAGGGCGCGACCACAGATGTTGACAAGGCGCGGGCGATCTATGAGTGGATCGTCGAGAATACCTTTCGGGATCCGAAGACACGCGGTTGCGGCGTCGGCGACATCCGCTTCATGCTGGAGACCAAAGACCTGGGTGGCAAGTGCGCCGATTTGAATGCGCTGTACGTCGGACTGGCGCGCGCGGCGGGCCTGCCGGCGCGTGATGCGTATGGCATTCGCGTCGCCAAGTCGGAACTCGGGTACAAGAGTCTCGGCGCATCGTCGGAGAAAGTGACGAAATCGCAGCACTGCCGCGCCGAGGTGTACCTCAGCGACCATGGTTGGGTTCCCGTCGATCCCGCCGACGTCCGGAAGGTCGTTCTCGAGGAGCCTCCGGGGAATCGCCCGCTGGACGACGACATGGTAAAAAGGGCGCGGGCGCGGCTCTTCGGATCTTGGGAGATGAATTGGATGGCGTTCAACTTCGCCCACGATGTGCCACTCCCTGGGTCGGACGGGAAACCGGTCGGCTTCCTGATGTACCCGCAGGCGGAAACTGCCAGCGGCCGGCTCGACAGCCTCGATGCGGACGCCTTCAAGTACGAGATCACGTCACACGAGATCACGCACAACGGTTAACGACCAGAGATCCCGTCGCACCCGGCGAGGCCGTCGGCCCAAAGCCGCGGGCCATATCACTTGGGGCCGGGTGCGATCCTGCCAGGAGACCTCAGCGGAGTATCCTCAATAAAATGAGGAACACATGGCGTTTATTTGGGGCGCCTCGTGTTAACAATCAAGAAAACTGGTACCTCCAGACTATTGCGGCGGACGTTCCTGGGCCGCAGGATAGTGCATCGTAGCGGACCCGACGCAGGTCCGCGGGGCGTGGAGCGGCGCGTGCGCCGAGCCGAAAGCCGCGCTCCAAGCCGGGGGCAGAACTGCAATGTCACAAATTTCCTCGCACGGGACAAAAAGCAATGCCTGATGCTGCGCGAATTGCGCAAGCGAACGCGCTCGAAGTCCCGGTCACGATTCAAGGATCGAAAATCGTCGCGGGGACCGAGCAGCGCGAACTATTTACTGAGACCACGAAGACCACGCTCACATTCGACAACGGCGCCGTGCTAAATCTGAAGGCCAGGGTCTTGGCAGGGCAATCCGTTTTTCTCCGCAACGAGCAGTCCGGACGCGAAATCCTGTGCCGAGTGCTGGAGTCGCCGCCGGAAGGTCAGACGGGCTACACGGATCTGGAATTCACCGTTCACGATCCGGAATTTTGGGCCACGCCCGCAGAAAAGCCCGCAGCCGCCGCGCAAACATCCGAAATTCAAGAAGTGAATGAGGCGGCAGGGAAAAGCCTGGTGGCTGCATCCATCAGGGAAGACCTTGCACCAAACTACGAGGAAGTTCCAGCGCCCCCTCCGGAAACTCCAACGCCGCTACCCTCCTCGCATTTGCCTGAGACGACAGAGGCATCACCCGAGCCGCCGGAGGCCGTGGAGTCCAACGACGCGAAAGACGAGGAGCAACTTGCCGCGCTGTTGGTACGAGAGGCCAAACGCGCAGCCAAACGGGCAACCGCTGCAAAGGAAACGAATCAGGTCGAACAAGCGCCGGCCTCCGCGGATGCGCCAGACCAGAGCCAGACAGTTTCGGCCGTCGCAAGCAAGGCAAAAGCATTTTCAACACTGGCCTTTCGGCTGCACGCGATGCGCCAACTGACCACGGGCAAGAACGCGGTTGCCGTGGGAATCGTCGCGTCCGTCCTGATCGCGGCGGCGATCGGTTTCATATGGCACACCGTGCGCGGCACATTCATTCACGAAGACGATCGACCGTTCGCAGCCTCCACCCAATCAGCGCAACATGCGCTTCCCGCCGGTGCGCCGCCATCGCAAGTGCCGGCTTCGGCTGTTGCCGCGGGAGGACCGGCCACCGCGCCCCCTCCGTCGGCATCGAAGAGTGAGCACCCGACCGTAGCGCAAGAGCCCCCTGTCAAAACTGCAATGAATTCGGCCGGGACAGCAGCCCTCCGAGTCGCGCCGCGCGGCAAGACCGTTGAAGATTCTGCCGCGTCGGCCGCGCCGAAGGCGGGAACCGGCAGGGCCGTGCTTAACGCCGACGCGGCAGCGTTGGGGCAAGGAAAGCATCGAAGACCAAATCAGCTGATTGCCCAGGAAACCATTCCCGCGAAGATTGTCTCGCAAACTCAGCCAGCTTTCCCTCCGTGGGCGAAAGACCTCGACGTGGACGGGGTCGTGAAACTCGACGCTGTGATCGATGAAAAGGGGAATGTGACGGAAACAAAACTGCTGTCTGGTCCGCGCGTGCTACGGCATGCGGCCGAAAGAGCAATAGAGCTATGGATTTTTGAGCCCGCGCAGTCAGACGGGAAGCCAACCGCAACCCACATGGAGCTCACGGTCGAATTCCAGAGATAGCCTGGCTCTGTTGACACCCCCGCAGCAAGCGGCCCGGTTTCTCGTAGCGCCGGCCAGTCCTGACCGCAGCCGGAACGCACCCTGCCGGCCCTTTTCCTGTCGAGCAACTCAGCGTGGGTCAAAAGCATTTCCTTCCCCCGCATAATTCTCGATCTATCAGATTGCCTGCAATTGACCCGGTACCAGTCCTGACTGAGTTGACTTCCAATTGGGATTGCGTTAATAAAGCGTGGCCGTGAGTGCGGCGGCAACAGGCGATCTTGAACCCGTAAAACATTGTCGCTTTACTGTTACGGGAACATCGTCGAATCGTCGCCGGCCCTCTCGGGTCTAACTCCAGATCCAAGGAAGGGATTTGCCATACTAACGAATCTCGTGGTGCCCAAGACAGGCGGGATGAACACGACCAAGGTCAACATCGTCAAGTGGCTCAAGAATGAGGGCGATGCGCTCAAACAGGGCGAGCCGGTCGTTGAACTGGAAACGGAAAAGGTCAGCTACGAACTCGACGCGCCGGTCGAGGGCGTACTTTTGAAGATCATGGCCCGCGAACGGGCTGAGGTCGAGGTCGGCGGCCTGCTCGGCTACATCGGCAAGCCAGGAGACGCTATACCCACATCCTAGAAATTCGCAGGCGAGTTAGATAAGCCCCGGAGGAATCCGCAATGGCAGCGCAAAATGGACTCGGGAAGGACCGGTTGATCTGGATGTACACGCAGATGCTGCGCATTCGGGAGTTCGAGGAGCGCGTCAAGCGCACCTTCGTCGAACATCCCGGCGTGATTCGCGGCCACGCGCATCTGGGCGACGGCGCGGAAGCCAGCATCGTTGGGTGCCTCGCGACGCGCCAGGAAAACGACCCCGTGATGCCGAGTTACCGTTGCCACGGCTACCCGCTCGTGCTCGGCACGCCCGCGGGAGCCTTGATGGCCGAGATCTACCAGCGCAAGGGCGGTGTGTGCCAGGGTTTCGGCGGCTCGATGCACCTTGCCGATCCGGCGCACCACTTTCCAACGGCTTCCGGAATCATCGGCCAGGGCATCGCCCATGCTGCAGGCGTTGCGTACGCTGCGCAAGTGAAGAAGACCGGGCAAGTGGTCTATTCCTTTTTCGGTGATGGCTCGTCGAAACAGGGCGCGTTCCACGAAACTCTGAACCTCGCGGCCGTCTGGAAACTTCCGGTGGTTTTCATCCTCGAAAACAATGGGTATCAGGCATACACGCGAGTCGGTCTCGAAGATGCCAACGCCGCCGCCGGCGACCCGCTCTCGCAAAAAGCGACGGCCTATAGCATCCCGGGCGTGACAGTCGATGGCACCGACGTGCTCAAAGTCTACGAAGTGGTTGGCAAAGCGGTCGCGCGGGCGCGCGCTGGTGAAGGGCCGTCGCTCATCGAATCGAAATTCTATCGCCTCAGCCCGCATGGCAACGCCATCACCGTGCCGCCGGTCCCGACGCAGTTCCAGGAACACGAAGCCATCGAGGTCTACGGCAACAAGGCCGAATTCGAAGCGGCCAAGAAGAATGATGGCATTTTGAAGTTCCGCGCGTACCTGATCGGCAATGGCACCCTGACGGATGCCGATGCTAAGCGCATCGAAGAAGGTGTCCGCAACGAAATGGAAGAAGTCGTGAAGTTCGCGCTGGCAAGTCCGTTGCCCGCGCCCGAAGATGCGTTGAAGTATGTTTGGGCTTAATGGTCCGCAAGGAAACAAGGAGGCAGCATGCCGCGCGAAATGATGTTCGCTGAGGCGATCGCCGTCGCGATCATGGAAGAGATGCAGCGCGACCCCAACGTGGTCTTCTACGGCCAGAACATGGCGATGACCGACCGCGACCCTTTCGCCCGGAAATTCGGCAAGGACCGCGTGCGCATCACTCCGATCTCGGAAACGGCCGAACTCGGAATCGCGATCGGCGCGGCGATGTCCGGCCTGCGGCCGATCGTCGAGCTGTACATGGCCGAATTCATGCTGGTCGCCTTCGACGAAGTGATCAACGAGGCGCCGCGGCTACGCTACATGTCCGGCGGGCAAGTGAAGGTTCCGGTCGTCTTCAAGGCGGGATTCGGATTCGCGGCCGGCTGGGCCGGGCAACATTCGAACTGCATCTACGGCGCGATGATGGGCGTCCCAGGCCTCAAGGTCGCGGTTCCCTCGAACGCGGCGGACGCGTACGGGCTGATGAAATCGGCAATTCGAGACGATAACCCTGTCGTCTATTTGCACCACGACATGCTGATGCTGGACAAAAGCCCTGTGCCCGACGGCGATTACCTTGTTCCGTTCGGCGTCGCGGACGTCAAGCGCGCCGGTAAAGACGTAACCATCGTCGCCACGGCGTGGATGGTGAAGAAATCTCTGGCCGCCGCTGAAATGCTAGCCAAGGAAGGTATCAGCGCGGAAGTGATCGACCCACGAACGGTTTCGCCGCTCGACACCAAAACCATCGTGGACTCAGTGAAGAAGACGGGCCGGCTCGTGCTCGTCGATCAGGCGCCACGCCACGCGTCCGCAGCGATCGTGATCGCCGGCGAAATTGCCGATCAGGGATTCAAGTATCTCAAGGCGCCAGTGAAACTCGTGACGGCGCTCGACACATCCGTGCCGTACAGCGAGCCGATGGAAACCTACGTCCTGCCGAGCGAAGCGAAAATCGTGGACGCGGTAAAATCCGTGTTAGCCGTGCAAGCCGCCACCGTCTAGCGCGCAGGCGATTCGCTAGCATCCCAAGCGCGGGCCGGCTTGCGACCCGCGACGAACGCTCATTTGCATTTTCTGTCTCTGCAGTTCCCCGCGCTTCTGCGGTGCACGCCTTTGCAGTTGGTTTCCCTGCCGCAGGCCTTTTCTCCGTCACTCTGCGTCTCTGTGGCAAATCCTACTTCGGAAATTGAGCGCTCGTCGAATTGAATGCCTTTGTCACGAGCTCGTTGAGCGATTTCTTCCTCCACTCCGCATTCAGCACTTCAATTCCCCACGGCCCATCGTAGCCCGCCTTCAATATCTGGCTGACGAATCCCTTCACGTCGTATTCGCCGTCGCCGCAGAAGAGACGATGATTGATCGTGTCCTCATGCAGGCTCCAGGGACATTCAAATGTCCCATCGTTGATCTCGACGGCGAGCATGTATTTCAGCGGCACGCGCGCCACTTTTTCGTAAGGAATCTTGAGCTTGGTGATATGCCACAGATCGAAGCAGATTCCGCCGTTCTTCGCGCCCGCGCCGCTGACGAGTTCGACCGCCTTTTCGACTGAATCGATCGTCGAGAACGGCATCATTTCATATACGATGCGTGTGCCGCGCTCTGCCGCGTCCTTGCAAAGCGCCGCGAAGGCCTCCGTCATGCGCGGCATCGGACAATTGCTGCGCTCGAACTCGCCGACTTTCACGTGCCGCGCTCCCAGCGCCTCGGCCGCATCGAGCAGAAACTTCTTCGCCACGTCGGATTGCTGCTTCTTCTCGCCCTCCATGAACCAGTCCATCAGGAATTCGAGCTCGATGTGCTTGATGCCGTTGCCGTCCAGAATCTTCTTCATTTCCTTAAGGCTGTATTGCTGGAGAGCGTGCGCGAGGTCCGCATGCCAGATCCCGATGCCCTTGAACCCGGCGCGAGCCGCAGCCAGTACGCGATCCTTGAAATCAAACGGGCTGTATTCGCGGTCCGTGTGCGGCTCGGCTCCGCCCGCAAGCGTCCAGTACGAACCCAGCAATTCCACGTTTTTCGCCATCGTTGATTCCCTTCTGAGGTTAGCGACGTGCCGCATCCTATCACGGGCCTGCGGTGAAAGCGCAAATAACGAACCGATGCGGCGATTTCTGCCGAGCGATGCTATTCTCTGAAACTCATTTCCACGGAGAAGCCATGCTACTCAAGGGACAAGTCGCCATCGTGACGGGCGGTGGGCGCGGCATCGGCCGCGCGATCGCGCGCAGGTTTGCATCGGAAGGCGCATCGGTAGTCGTCGCCGCGCGAAGCGAGGGCGAACTAAAGGAAGTCGTGGCGGAAATTCAAAGCGCCGGTGGCAAGGGCGCGGCAGTCGCGGCGGACATCGGTCGCGAAGCCGACTGCCGGAAAATCGTCAGCGAGGCGCGCGCCGCCTTCGGCTCGATCCACATCCTCGTCAACAACGCCGGAGTTTTCGGGCCGGTGCGGCCCGTCGAACAAATCAGCGCGAGAGAGTGGGACGAAGTGCTCGCCGTGAATCTGCGCGCTCCGTTTCTGTTGGCAGGTCTGGTGCTGCCCGAGATGTATCAGCGCGGCTCGGGGGCGATCATCAACATCTCAACCGTCGGCGCCAAGGCCGCATACCCCCTCAATAGCACGTACTCCGCATCCAAGGCGGGCCTCGATGGCCTCACGCGCACCCTCGCCGCCGAAGCCGCGCGCAAGGGCGTGCGCGTCAACGCCATCTGCCCCGGCCCTGTTACGGAAACGAAAATGTCGAAGGACTTGACGGTGCAGTTCGCCGCCCATTTCGGTTCGCAGGGAGACGAAGTATTGAAACGGATGATCGAAGGAACGTTGCAGGGTAGGCCGCAGACCGCGGACGAAATCGCGTCCGCGGCCCTGTTCTTGGTTTCCGGTCAGTCTTCCGCGATTACTGGGCAGACTCTGAATGTGGATGGCGGAATGATTTTTTACTAATTGCATCGAGCGCGCTGTAGCTGCGCCGCGCGGTGCTCGCCACGACGCGCACCCCCACCTCCGCCCAATCGAGTCCCCGCTCGCCGATCGTGCCGACGAGATAGCAGATCCCCGCCAGCACCGACAACGCCACGAAAATCAGCCCGAAAAGTATCTCTGCCGCAATCAACTCGCGCACGAAGTAGAGTTGCAATATGAAAAGAACCGCCAGCGTCCAGAGAATGCGCTTGCGTGCTTTCGGCGAAATCGAATTCACAACTTCCTTTAGTTGGCCCAAAACAGTGTTCATCGAACCTCGCTTGACCTCACGCCCAGTTAGATGCACGGGTCCGGCCAAAGAGACCGTCGCTAAGTGATTGAAAGTTCAACGAATACAAGATTGCGAAGTTCCAAAATGGAAAGGAGTTTCCGCTATTAGGGAAGGACAAACGTCGAAAAGTGCACCGTTTGCTGACGCTCTGCGGCGCCAGTTTATGTCAAGGCGAAGATCGCAATTCGATTTTGTTTCGCGCCGTGAGCCGCGTGAACGCCTAGCGGCTTTCGAAAGGATACCGGTTCTGGGCGAGCACCGCGTCCGCCACGCGCCGCCGAATCGCAATCGCATCGACAGGTGCGTGCTTCGCAAGCCGGCGCAACGCCGCGAGTTGCGTAACGAGAGTGTCGCCATCGGAAGTCGCTGCCAGCGCCGTACGCGCTTCTTTCTCGATGCGGTCCATCGCGTCGTACGTGAACGCGCGGGTCGCCTCCGCCATCAAACCGGCCGCCTGCCCGCCGCGCGCCGCGGCCTTCTGCGCGCGCCGCAGCGACGATTCGATCGCGTACACGTCCATCACGATATTTGAAAGTGACGCGACGATTTCCTGGCGGTCCGCGATCTTGTCGAGGAATTTCTCCACTGCCGTTCCCGCCGCGAGCAGGAAAACCTTCTTCGCCTGCGCAAGCGACCGCTCTTCCTCGGCAAACGCGCCCTCCGGCGCCTCCTCGAACGACGGCCCCGCAAGCAGTTCATCAGCGAGTTTCTTCGCGGCCGGAATGAGCGGCAGCACGCCTCCCATCGCGCGCTTCAGCAGCATCTGAATGATGAGCATGCGGTTGATTTCGTTCGTGCCTTCGAAGATGCGGTTGATGCGGCTGTCGCGGTAGGCGCGCGCCATCGGATAATCTTCGTGGAATCCGTACCCGCCGAGAATTTGCAAACCCTCGTCGACGCAGTAATCGAGCGTTTCGCTACCCACGACCTTGCTGATCGAGCTTTCGATGGCGTATTCCTCGAGCACCTGCATGGCCTGCTTCACTTTGTCCGCGCCCGACGTGCCGACTGCAGCCTCAATCGTCCCCGCCGTGCGATAGATCATCGACTCGAGCGCATAGATGCGAATCGCCATCTCGCCCAGCTTCGCCTTGATCAGGCCGAATTCGCTCAGTGTTTTCCCAAACGCAGTCCGCTCTTTCGAATATTTCGACGCCTCTTCGAGCGTTTTCTTCGATCCGCCGAGGCAGGAAACGCCGAGCGTGTAGCGCCCCGCGTTGAGCGTGTTGAACGCGACGATGTGGCCGCGCCCGATTTCGTGCAGCAGGTTTTCTTTCGGCACCGGCGCATTTTCAAAGAACAGCGCCACCGTCGAGCTGCCGTGGATGCCCATCTTATTTTCCTCGGCGCCCACCGTAAAACCGGGCGTGCCGCGCTCGACGATGAATGCCGAGAATTTATCCCCATCCACTTTCGCGAACACGATATATACATCCGCGAACCCGCCGTTGGTGATCCACATCTTCTGCCCGCTCAAAAGCCAGTTCTTTCCGTCGGGCGAGAGCACTGCGCGCGTCCGCGCCGCAAGGGAATCGGAACCCGCCTGCGGTTCCGACAGGCAATAAGACGAGAGCAGTTCCCCGCTCGCGATCTTCGGCAGATACTTTTTCTTCTGCTCTTCGCTGCCGAAATAGACGATCGGAATCGTTCCGATTCCGGACGTGCCGCCCAGCGCGACCGCAAACGACGCATAGACGCTGATATTTTCGGTCAGCACCGTCATCGAAATTTTGTCGAGCCCCGATCCGCCATAGGCTTCCGGTATTCCGCCACCCAGCAACCCGATCTCACCGGCCTTCTTCAGCGTCTGGGCCATTAAGCCCGGCTTGTGCTTTTCGAGGTCCGGGATGAGGGGCACCACTTCCTTCGCGACGAACTCCGCCGCGGTCTGCCCGATTAGCCGCTGATCGTCCGTCACGTCCGCGGGAGTGAAAACATCCTCGGCGCCCGTCGACGAAACGAGAAATGCCCCGCCGCGATTCAATGCCTGCGAAACGGTTGTAGTCGCCATGTTGCTCCCTCCATCGCCTCAACTGCCTCACATCTTACCGCGTTCCCGGCACTCCGCGCGCCGCACGCCACGCGAGCGTGCCTCACAACCTACGCCGCTCGCTCGAAAATCCCCGCGGCTCCCATGCCGCCGCCGATGCACATCGTCACCATGCCGTAACGCGCATTGCGCCGCTCCATCTCGCGCAAAATCGTGGCCGTCAGCTTCGCGCCCGTGCAACCCAGCGGATGTCCTAGGGCAACCGCGCCGCCATTCAAATTAATCCGCGCCGGATCGAGCCCCGCCAGCTTGATCACCGAAAGAGCCTGCGCCGCAAAAGCCTCATTCAGCTCGATCACGTCGATTTGATCGAGCTTCAGCCCCGCAATCTTCAGCGCCTTCGGAATCGCGAACACAGGGCCAATTCCCATTTCCTCGGGCGGGCATCCCGCAGTCGCGAACGACACGAATCGCGCCATCGGCTTCAATCCCAGCGCTCGCGCGCGCTCCGCGCTCATCAGCACGGCGGCCGCCGCGGCATCGCTCATCTGCGAGCTGTTCCCTGCCGTGACGACGCCGCGCACGTGAAACGCCGGCTTCAACTTCCCAAGTACCTCGAGCGACGTGTCGGCCCGCGGCCCTTCGTCCGTATCGAACACGATCGTTCTTGTCTTCGGCTTCGCGGCGCTCGCCGAGCCATTCGCGCCGTTTTCGAGCGCGGTGTACTTCAATTCGATCGGCGCGATTTCGTCCTTGAACTTCCCCGCCGAAATTGCGGCCAGCGCCTTCCGATGGCTCGCGAGCGAAAATTCGTCCGACTGTTCGCGCGTGATGCCGTACTTCTTCGCCAGATTCTCCGCCGTCAGTCCCATGTTCAGATACGTGTCCGGGTAGTGGTCCATCAGCCAGGGATTGGGCGAGATCTTGTGGCCGCCCATCGGAAGCATGCTCATCGACTCGGCGCCACCCGCCACGGCCACATCGCCTTGCCCGGCCATAATCCTCTCGGCGGCGATCGCGATGGATTGCAACCCCGACGAGCAAAAGCGATTGATCGTCATCGCCGCGACGCTCACCGGCAGGCCCGCGCGCAGCGACGCAATTCGAGCAACGTTCATGCCCTGCTCCCCCTCGGGCGTGGCGCAGCCGACGATCACGTCCTCGATCTCCGCAGGATCGAGCCCCTTCGCGCGCGCCACGGCTTCCTTAATTACATGCGCTGCCAGATCATCCGGCCTCGCCGCGCGCAGCGTTCCCTTCGGCGCCTTGCCGACCGCTGTCCGCACCGAACTCACAATCACGGCTTCTCGCATGGCTCACCTCGGACGATGTGACGCACTCCGGCGCCACAAACTGCTCCATTGGATGCCACTGCCGGGAAAAAAGCAACCGCGCGGACGCCCTGCTGATGCGGGCTCAGGAATCAGGCTGAGAAATGCGGAAAAAGATGTCGTTCTAGTCGCGATGGAAACGGATCGTCACCGTCATCTGCACCGGTATCGGCTGGCCGTTCAATTTCGACGGTTCATATTTCCACTGCCGAAGCGCATCGAGAGCCGCCTGCCGCAGCATGGGTGGTCCGGAAACCACTTTCATCGCGGTGACCTTGCCGCTCTCGTTGATCGACGTGTCCACCACAACGTCGCCCCCCATGCCGGCTTCGCGCGCAGTGTTTGGGTACACAGGCAAAACCGAGGAGATCAGCCGCGGGGGCTTGATCTCGCCGCCGACGCGGACCGGCCCCGTCGGCGCGGCCTGTGGTGCGGTCGGCGCAGCAACCGTCGGCGCGGCCATTTCAGGCAGCGCGCCGCTGTCGCCTGAAACTGAACCGGCATCAAGTGACGGCGCGCTCTCCGCCTCTCCGGAACTTCCCGCTCGTTGCGGCGAAACCGGATGCGCATTCAGCGCGCCAAACATATCCGGAACTTTCGCGGGAGATTTCGCGGGCGCAGCAGCGGCCTGCACTTCAGATTTGCTCGGCTTCGCGGACGTTGCCGAAGTCGTCTGCACCGTAACCGTAGGCGCGCTCGCCGCCGTCGGCACACTGACGGCATTCGATTGCGCGGTCAGACTCGCCGCCGCATTCGGCGGATTGGAAATGGGATTCTGCTCCGCGCTTGTCGCCACGGGCGGCGCACCCGGAGTTACTGAGGCGGATGCGGGCTTCGACGCTAAGCTGCCGAAAGGCAGCGCGTGGAAATGATACGCAGCGCCGCCGACGACGACCACCAGCGCGGCCACCGCGCCAACGATCAGCGCCCAATTGCTGCCCTTGCCCTGGCCCACTTCCGCGCTGTGCGCTGATAATCCCAGCGCACCCGATCCCAAACCTGCTCCGAACGGTTCTCGCGTCGCGGTATGCGCTCCGCCGAGGCTCGCCGACGCCGCAAACCGCCCAAATGTGGGCGCTGGACTCGGCGCAGCCGAACCCTCGGAATCGACGGACGCTTCCACCGCTTCGACAGCCGGCGCACTCGCGTTCGAAACCGAGGGCGGCGCGAACGTGTCTCCTTGCAGCTCCGCCATCGACATGGCCGGTGAAGGAGCTGCGGGCGGCGCTGCCGGGAAATCGATCGCCGGCATCTGCTTTGCTGCGTCCGTGGTGCCGCTGTTGTAATCGTCATCGATCAGTGGACTCCGCTTCAATGCTGAGGTCGCGGATGCCGCGGGCTGCACCTCTTCCTGCGAGCCGATCTGTGTAAACTTCGATTCCAGTTGGCTCGGCTGCGCGGCGCGTTGCGGAGGAGCGGCCACCGGCACCGCCGGCGACTTCGATGCAGGCGCAGGCGCGCGCATTGAGGCCGCAGGCGCCCACGAAATATCCGCCGCGGGTTTCTCGTCGGTCTTTTCTACCTTGACCTCAACGGCTACGGGCACGACTACCGGCGCAGGTGGAGGAGCCGCTGAAACTGCCGGCGCGGCCTGTTCAGACGCATCAGCCGGAAAATACACGCCCCAGTAGCCCGGCTGCCGGTGCGTGAATTCGATCTCGACGTAGCTTTGGCCCGCCGCGAACGCGCGGACCTTCATCACGCGACAGATCGCGTCATGCCCCGATTTCAGATTGGTGATCACCATCATCTGCCCGACCGTCACGGCCATGGCCATCCGCAGCACGCCGCCCTGCGGAAACACGATCATTGTGGACGTCTGCTCTTCGAATGGTTCCGTGTGCGGCGTGGTGCCGAGGACGACTTCCGTCACGCGCGATCCATGCACCTTAACCGGCACGTCGAGGGACACGGCATCCGAGCGCAGTTGTCCTTGGTCCCGCTTCGGCGCGCTCGCTTTCGGCGCAGCCGCGGTTTCGCTGCTGGAATTCGTCGCTTCTAATGTGTCTTTGAGTAGCGTCATCGTAGTACGAACGGTTTCACGCCGTCCCCCTTGATAAACCCCGATAAACCTTGCTTTTCCCTCGGTATTTTCGATTTTCTGCGCGGAAGCGAAGATGCGGCAATAGTACCTTCGTACCCCCAATGAACATTTCGGCAAATCGGTGAGGAAGCCTACGGCCCAATAGGGGTGCAGCATGGCGCGACGCCGCGCATAGGCCTGGGAGCGCCGGCGTCGCCGCGGTTCTTCAGGGCAATCCCTTCGCGATCGTCATTCTGAGCGGAGTGGCCGGATTTTTTTTCTTCGTCCCGTCTTTCCGGGACGTCCGGCCACGCAGTCGAAGAATCCCTCTTCAGCGTCGCTACGAACGGGAATGCTCGTTAGTTCCGGAGGGGCTTTCCCGTCTTGAGGGTATGTGCGATGCGCTCTTGCGTCTTGCGCTCTCCGCACAGGCTGACGAACGCCTCGCGCTCAAGATCGAGAATGTAATGCTCGGGGACGTTCTGCGGCGCGGTGATTCCGCCACCCGCCAAAATATATGCCAGTTTTCGCGCGACCACGCCATCGTACTCGGTCGCGTACTCGCCGCGGATCATCATGTGAATCGCCAGCTTCGCCGCCGCCAGGAAATCCTCGCCAAGCACGCGAATCTCCGCCGGAGCCGGCGGATGATATCCGGCGCGAACCATCGCCAGCGCCGTTTCTTTCGCGTCCGCGATCTGCCGGTCGCGGTTCATGGCGATCAGATCCGACGCGCGCAGATAGCCCAGCGACCGCGCTTCCTCGCCGCTCGTCGATACCTTCGCCGTCGCGATGTTCTCGAAAATGGGCCGCAACGCGTGCATCAAATCCAGGCTGTCTCCGCTCGGCGCGTGTTCGTTCGCGCGGATCAACATCTCCTTCGTCCCGCCGCCGCCCGGAATCAGGCCCACGCCGACTTCAACCAGCCCGATGTAAGCCTCCGCGGCCGCGTGAATCCGCGCGGCGTGCAAATTGATTTCGCATCCGCCCCCGAGCGCCATCCCCTGCGGCGCGGATACCACCGGCCGCGGCGCGTACTTGACCGCCATGTTCATGCGCTGGAATTGCCGCACCGCAAGGTGGATGTCGTCCCACTCGCCCTCTTGCGCCGTCATCAGCAGCAGCATCAGGTTCGCGCCCGCAGAAAAATTCGGCGCCTGATTGCCGATCACCATGGCTTCAAATTCCGTGTCGAGCCGCGCGACACCCGCTTGCAGCATCGCGAAGATGTCTCCGCCGATCGCATTCATCTTCGCGTGAAATTCGCAGCACAGCACGCCGTCGCCCAGATCGATCAGGCTCGCTCCGGAGTTCTCTTGCACCACCGCCGTACGGTCCTTAAGCGATTTCAGCACGAGGATGCCCGCGGGATCTTCGAGCGGCGCGAGCGCGCCTGCCGCGAAATCGAAATACTTCGCGCGACCCTTCTCGGATTCGTAGAACGACTTCTTTGGCGAGGCCAGCACTTTCGCCACGAGCGGCGGCATCTGCTTGCCGCGCCGCTCCAGCGCCTTCGCCATCCGCTCGACGCCGATCGCGTCCCAAATCTCGAACGGCCCCAGCTCCCATCCGAATCCCCATCGCATCGCGCGGTCCACATCCAAAATCGATCCGGCGATTTCGGGGATGCGCCGCGCCGCGTAAAGACACGTCTCGCCCAGCGTCGCCCAGAGGAACCGGCTCGCATTGTCCCCGCCGTCGCCCTCCAGCGCCGGACCCACCAGCATCGGCAGCCGCTCGCGCGTGCTTTCGATGCTCTTGCCCGCTTCGATCGAGCCGAACTTTGCCTTCTGCCGCGCGCGATACTCCATCTTCTGCCAGTCCAGCGTCAGGATTTCCGACTCGCCGCCCGCGCCTTTCACGCGCTTGTAAAACCCGCTCCCGGTCTTTTCCCCGAGCCATCCGCGCTTCATCATCTCCTCGATAAGCGCTGGCACCCGATACAACTCGCGCGACTCATCGTCCGGCGCCGTCTCATAAATGTTGCGGATCACGTGGACGATTACGTCGAGCCCCACGATATCGAGCGTGCGGAATGTCGCCGAGTTCGGCCAGCCAACGGCCGGCCCCGTGCACGCGTCCACGTCCTCGACGCTCATGCCGAGCGCCTGCATCTGCTGCAGCGCGTGCAGAATCGAAAATGTGCCGATGCGATTGGCGATGAAGTTCGGCGTGTCCTTCGCGACCACAACGCCCTTTCCGAGCGTCACGTCGCACACCTCGTCGAGCGCGGCGAGCACGTCGGGCAGCGTCTTCGGCCCGGGAATCAGCTCGACGAGTTTCATGTATCGCGGCGGATTGAAAAAGTGCGCGCCCGCGAAGTGCTGCTGAAAGCTCGCGCTGCGCCCTTCCGAGACTGTGTGGATCGGCAGGCCCGAGGTATTCGACGTAACGATCGTGCCCGGCTTGCGCACCGCGTCGATGCGCTCGAAAAGCTTGCGCTTGATTTCGAGATTCTCCGCAACCGCCTCGATGATCCAATCGGCCTCGGCGCACCACGCAAGGTTATCTTCAAAATTTCCGGGAGTGATGAGCCGCGCGTTTTCAGGCGTAAAGAAAGCCGCCGGGCGGGACTTTTTCGCGGCTTCCAGGCCGGCCACCACGATCCGGTTCCTCACCGCGGGATTTTCGAGCGTCAGGCCTTTGCGCTTTTCGTCGGCATTCAGTTCCGGTGGAACGATATCGAGCAGATAGCAGGGGATGCCCGCATTGGCCAGATGCGCCGCGATCCGCGCGCCCATCGTCCCTGCTCCCAGCACGGCTGCCTTTTCGATCGGATGTCTCATCGGAAGAACCTTCGGCACGGCACATGGTTGCAAAAGCGCCAACGCGGGTCAACCGGAAACGCCAGTCGGTCATCGAACTCTGCTAGAGTTGTGTTTAGGCGACCTAGGCGTCTATGGGAACAGCATCAAAATGGCTGAATAAGGCTGTGAACGGTCTGCGGTCGTTCGCGTACGCAGACGAAGGCGAGCGGCCAAAGATCGGCCTCGCGCTCGGCGGCGGATTTGCGCGCGGCATCGCGCACATCGGTGTTTTGCGCGTACTCGAAGAGCACGAAATCCCGATCGACTTCATCGCTGGCACGAGTGTCGGCGCACTGATCGCCTCCACATACGCCAGCGGCACATCTCTCAATGACATGCAGAGACAGGGCAGCCAAACCAGCTTCCACGATTTTGGCCGCTGGACTCTTTCCCGCATGGGCATGGCCAACAACGAGCGCCTCGAAATGTTTTTTCACAAGTTCACACCCGCGAAATATTTCAGCGACATGAAGATTCCGCTCAGCATCGTTGCCGCCGATCTGATTACCGGAGAGTCCATTCACTTCACCGATGGTGAAATTGCTCCCGCTTTGCGCGCGTCCTGCGCCTATCCGGGCCTTTTTCTGCCGGTCGAATACCAAGGGCGCATTCTCGTCGACGGCTTTCTCACCGAAACCGTCCCCGCCGAAGCCGCGCGCGATCTGGGCGCCGAACTTGTCATCGGCGTACATCTCGAGCCGGGACTCCTGAAATCGGCCCCGCGCAATACGATCGAAGTGATCAGCCGCTCGTTTTCCATCCTTCAGACGGCGGCGGCGCAGCTCTGGCACAAGGATACCGACATTCTCATCGAGCCAGACGTTCACCACGTCTTGTGGGATGAATTCGCGAAAACGCCGCAACTCGTCGCCGCCGGAGAAGCTGCCGCGTACGCCGCGCTGCCTCAAATCAAAGCTGCTCTCGCTGGCAGCTTCGAACGCCACCCGAGCCTCGGCACGCCAGGCTCCCGGACGCACACCTCTCGCCGCTCCTGACCGCTCCCATAAGTTATCGCTCGCGAACTGCTAACCATCCTCGCCGCTCCGCGTCAATAACATGCAGAGAGCCGGGCGCTCCTGCGATGAACGCTGCAACGCCCCAATCAAACGCGAGAGGCGTCCGGCTCTTTCCGCGATGCTTGCTTCTGCTCGCGAATCTCCACAACCACCGCGGCTCCCTTTCCTTTGCCGCGCTTCGTAAACCATTCGCTCATCGCGGCCGCCAGACGCGCCGGATCGACGTTCAATCCCGCCTCTAGTTGGCCTTCTCCCGTCGGCAGCGTGTCATCGAATTCCGCCGAGCCCGTGAAATTCCTCATGCAGAAACTGTCGAGCCATTCAAGCGGCACCGGCCCGCGCTCCGCGCCGATCGTCATCTCCGCCGTAAGTTTTCGCGCGTACATTTCGCCCGAAGTATAACATCCGCCACTCGCGCCGCTTTTTTCCCCGCTCCGCGCGTCTTGCAATTCCACCCGGCGTGCCCTACAATTTTCGCTTAGACTCGTTTTTATTTGCTTTATAGAGCGCGTCTTTCTACGCAAAATATTAATTTCCGCGCGCGAAATTCTCCGGGGAGGTTCGGTGTCCACGCCGCTCGAAAGTTGGGTAGAAGAATCAGCGCGCCTCACGAAACCCTCAAAGATTGTCTGGTGCGACGGCTCGCAGGCTGAAAACGATCACTTCACCGAGGTAATGCTGAAAGACGGCACATTCCTCGAATTGAACCAGAAGACCTACCCCAGATGTTACCTGCACCGCAGCAATCCTAACGACGTCGCCCGCACCGAAGGCCTCACCTTCATCTGCACCCGCAAAAAGGAAGACGCCGGCCCCACCAACAACTGGATGGCCCCGAGCGAAGCCAAGGACAAGGTCCGCCCGCTTTTCGACGGCGCCATGAAGGGCCGCACGATGTACGTGGTGCCCTACATCATGGGCCCCGCGAGTTCACCGTACAGCAAAATCGGCGTCGAGATCACCGATAGCGCGTACGTCGCCGCCAGCATGCGCATCATGTCCCGCATGGGCAAGGCCGCGCTCGACCGCCTCGGCAGCTCCGACGATTTCGTGCCCGGCCTGCACTCGCTTGGCGACCTCGACCCGAAGCGCCGCTTCATCCTGCATTTCCCCGAAGAAAAACTAATCTGGAGCATCGGCTCGGGCTACGGCGGCAATGCGTTGCTCGGCAAGAAGTGCTTCGCCCTGCGCATCGCGAGCTGGATGGCGCGCGAGCAGGGTTGGATGGCCGAGCACATGCTCATCCTCGGCCTCGAAGATCCTTCGGGCAAAGTCACGTACATGGCGGCCGCATTCCCGAGCGCCTGCGGCAAGACGAATCTTGCCATGATGGTCTCCGCTCTCGAATCGCAAGGCTATCGCGTCTGGACCGTCGGCGACGACATCGCCTGGATGCACGTCGCATCGGACGGCACGCTCCGCGCCATCAATCCCGAAGCGGGATTCTTCGGCGTCGCACCGGGCACGAACGGCAAGACGAATCCCAATGTCATGGCGGCTCTGCGCCACGACACGATTTTCACCAACGTCGCTTTGACCCAATCCCGCGAGCCTTGGTGGGAGGGCATGGACAGCGCGCCGCCCGCTGGCCTTACCGACTGGCACGGCACGCCTTGGTCCGCGCAAAACGGCGCCGCCGCGCATCCCAACTCGCGTTACACCGTGCCCGCCTCTCAATCGGTGTCGCTCTCGAAACACTGGGAGGATTCCGAGGGCCTGCCCATCTCCGCGCTGATTTTCGGCGGACGCCGCGCGCGTCTCGCGCCGCTCGTCTATGAATCGCACAGTTGGCAGCACGGCGTGTTCGTTGGCGCCACGATGGCCTCCGAAACTACTGCCGCGGCCACCGGCGCCGTCGGCGTCTCTCGCCGCGACCCCATGGCCATGCTTCCCTTCTGCGGCTACAACATGGCCGACTATTTCGCTCACTGGCTCGACATGGGACCGAAGCTGAAGAAGCCGCCAAAGATTTTCCACGTGAACTGGTTCCGTCGCGATGCCGCCGGAAAATTCCTCTGGCCCGGCTACGGCGAAAACGTCCGTGTGCTCAAGTGGATGCTCGACCGAATCGAAGGCCGCGCCGCCGCCGCGGAAACTCCGATCGGCAACGTTCCCACGCCGTCGTCTCTCACGCTCGATGGCCTCGCGATCTCGCACGACACGATCGATGAACTGCTCCGCGTCGACCCGGGCGACTGGGCCGAAGAAGAACAGGCTGTGGGCGCATTCTTTGCAAAGTTTGGCGATCATCTTCCTGCCGCCATCTGCCAGGAACAAAAAGCCCTCGCCGCCCGCCTCCTCGCCCCGAGCTCGCGATAAGCGACGAAAGCCCTGAGTTCCGCCGTTGCATTCAGAGGCGGTTTGCGGGCGATCCGCCCGCATCGACATCTCCCCCACTCGGCGCTAAAATTATTCCGTGCTCTTCAGGCGACCAGCAGCGGCCATTCTCTCCCTCCTGCTCCTCTGGATGTCATCGGGAATCTTTGCGTGCACTTCGTCCTGCGCGCCGCAGCGATCGTGTGCCTGCTGCCAGCCGGCTCAAAAGGCTCCGTTGCACAACATGCCCGCTGCGCCCGTCCGCATCGCAGTCGAAACTTCCCGCACGCATTGCGAATCCTTGGTTCAGCCCCACGAAAGGAACACGGCGCCCGGCCAGCCCCATTTCCTGCTTCCTTGCGACCATGAAGCATCGCTTCAACTCGCAGCCTTCATCCAGCCGTCGCGCGGCGCGGACCACCCCAGGATCGCAAGCGCTCAACAATTCCCGGTTCGCTCTGCCCTGTCTCTGCAATCACTGGCGGCTGCGCTTCAAACAATCGAACATTCTCCGCCGCACAAAAGCATTGCGACCGATCCCCTGTCGGTAATTCTCAGAATCTGACCTCTCAGACTGTCATCCCGAGCCCAGCCGCGTCGTTTGCGGATGGTGGCGAGGGATCTGTTTTTCTCCGACATTCATAAATCTCGATTGAGGAGGGTTCCGTGAGGTCGTTTCGCATTGTAATGCTCGCGTTTTTCTTGTTCCCCGCACTATCGCTTGCCCAGCAATCAAATGACTCCCAGCAAAAGCAGCACGACGACACGCAATCCATGCCCGGCATGGGCATGAGCCACGATCAAATGCCCGGCATGACATCCCAAATGAACATGCAGCCGGAAACCCTCGTGCAGGAAGTCCTCGCGCACAGCACTTCCGGCACGAGCGCCCAGCCGGACTCCACTCCCGCGCCCATGCTCATGAAAACCACCCACGATTGGACGCTCATGTTTCACGCCAACGTCTTCATTCTCGATGAGCAGCAATCCAGCGCGCGCGGCGGAGACAAATTCTTCTCCACGAATTGGTTCATGGGCATGGCACAGCACGATTTCGGCCCGGGTGTCTTCACGATTCGCAACATGCTCACCCTCGAGCCCGCCACGATCACCGGCCGCCGCTACCCGCTCCTCTTTCAGCAGGGCGAAACCGCATACGGCGTCCCCATCGCCGACGGCCAGCACCCGCACGATTTCATCATGGAGCTTGCCCTGCTCTACGATCTGAAGCTCGGCGATAACGCAGTTCTCAGTTTCTATTTCGCGCCCGTCGGCGATCCCGCGATCGGACCGATCGCCTATCCGCACCGCGCCTCCGCCGCCGAGGACCCGGTCGCCACTCTCGGCCATCATCAGGAGGACTCGACGCACGTCGCCGACGATGTCGCGACGGTCGGGCTGACCTACCGCATGGTCCGCGTCGAAGCATCCGGCTTCCACGGCCGCGAGCCGGACGAATTCCGCTGGGACATCGATCAGGGAAGAATCGATTCGTGGTCCACGCGCCTCACCATCCAGCCGGGGAAAAATTGGAGCGGTCAGTATTCCTACGCCCGCATCACGAGCCCCGAAGCCCTCTTCCCCGCCGAAAATCAGGAGCGCATGACCGCTTCGATCATGTACAACCGCCCGCTCCACGACGGCAACTGGGCCAGCACGCTGCTCTGGGGACGCACGAGCGCAATTCAGAGCGATTCGATCTTCAACAGCTATCTCTTCGAATCCCTCGTCCGCTTCCGCACGCGCAACTACGCCTGGACGCGCATCGAGAACGCCGACCGCTCGAACGAACTCATCCTCGGCGAGAATCCGCTCCCGCCCGGCTTCGAGGAAAAACCGGTCGGCCATGTGCAGGCATACACCTTCGGCTACGACCACGACTTCGATTGGATTCCCGACCTCGCCTCGGCCCTCGGCGCGCAGTTCACCAGCTACGGCGTCCCCGGAGTTTTGCAGCCGATCTACGGCTCGCATCCCGTCGGCGTCACGATGTTCGTTCGCCTCCGCCCCTTCTCAGGCAAAGATCGCTAGCCGCGCGCCCTGACAGTCGCGCGGCATTTTATTTTGGTTCCGTAGGGGCACCGCACGCCGTGCCCGGCAAACATCCTTGGCGCGATGCCGCCCATCCGGCAATCGCACGCGGCGCTGGCATGGCGTTGTAACCCGGCTCCGGCGGTATTCTGGCCGGTGTGCGCGGTGTTTGCGTCCCGGACGGTGGTGCGGGAAGGGATCTGTTGTCCCTCCGCGCATCCTTGGCGTGATGGATCAATCTGCGGCCAACGACGCTTCGTTCATGTGGCTGCTCGCAAGTGCTGAAGAGCCTGCGGCAGGCAGCTTCCGAATACCGACTATCCGCCCAGAACCCAACGCTTCACTTCCCACAACCCCGTTTCCGGCCAGTAACGGGTACGATTAGCCGAGTGAAAGGAAATCGATAAACAGAAGCGCGTTTCTCGGTACTAACCCAAGCGGCGAGCTGGTAACTTCCGGGTTGCCCGTCAGCCGACCGCGAATAATTGCCGCAACCTTGCTATATCATCTTTCCAGAAAGCAAATGGAGTTTGGTTGGGATGTTTCGCGGTCCTAATGACGCGCTCGTCCAATCATCAGTCACGAGGTACGCCGATGACTCTCCGATCTGTCCCATAGAAAATTACAGAGTCCTGGAAACACACAAGCGCGAGTGCAAGAATAGAAGACATGAATCAGAACAGTCCCGGTTCGGCTCGTAACGATAGAAAGAAACAGCGTGACAGAAGGGTCGCTGCGCTGTCACTCGACCTCGTTCCTCAGGAAAGTCAGCGGACGACGAGAATCGCTACTCAGGTGCTACTGGCCGATGAGTTGCATGAAGCAATAACGCTTTGCCTCAAAGAGGGGCTGTTGATGCCCATTGCTTCCTTGCTTCGGAGCTTAATCGACACGACGGTGCTCGGACTGTGGTTTGTGAAATATTCTTCGGAAGATCAGGTGACTGAAAGCGTCTCAGATTTGTCGACGACGGAGTTAATACGGGATCGTTTCGACGACGAGGATAAGAAGATATTCGCCTTTGTCTTTCAGCCTGTTCGAGACACGGACCATTACTTTTATCGCGATGTCCTTCACCCCTCGGTCCACGGAGACGCTCTTCATTTAGCCACGCGAACTAGAGACGAAGCTTCAAGGAAAACTTGGATCTTCAATTGATCGTTTCAGGCGAACAGCGTGTATTGCCATTTCCTCTTACAGTTTGCGAAGACCGGGAAGGTCCCCGACTACATGAAGGAACATGTTAAAGAAGAAGCCGCCAAATGCATTCGTTGGCAAAAGACACTGCTGGAACACCCGCAATGGAAAGGCACGGACGAACATCTATCTATGTGACGCTTTGTGTGCGATGGGAGTGGGAGACAGGAAGGAGGTGTCCCGGAAGAGTGGGGCAACTCGAAGTCTTTTAGGCCTTCTTGCCTGCATTGTGAACTTGTTCTCGTTCGACCAGGACAGTTTTCTGTTCGTCAGTCAGAAACGCCTGCATTTTGGATTTGCTCTCGCTGATCAGATCATTGATCGCCAATCGACGGACCTCAGCAGCGAGGGATCTGTCTTTCATCACCTCCATTACTTTCGCTTCTCTCGCATCAATGATTGGCTTAATGTTCTCCACCTGCTTATCGCTGAGGTTCAATACCTTACGGAGCTTTGAAATCTGCTGATCGGGATGGGGGACAGCATCGCGCTGGGTATGCTTTGTTGGCTGGATCCTCGTTTTGCTGGATTTGGCACTTGCCGCAGTGCCAGGCAGAGACCCGTTCGCAAATTCCCCGAAATACTCGTCGGCCATGGCCTGATGAGCATCAATCCGTTCGGGCGGATATCCGCTCGCGGTAGGGTTCTTCCGGCACCATTCGTAATAAGAATGTAAGGAGGGAAGCAAGGCATTGGCAATCTTCATGTTCTCTGGATTCTTACTCCACCAACGCCACAAAGACACGGTTATGGGGTCTTTGCCGAGCCGGCCGAAGGCCCTGACTGACTCATGGACGGACACCCCAAACGGTGGCGCACCTTTCTCCGCGGTGTATGCCTGGACGAGCGGCATTCCCAGCAGAATCGAATTGGCGTAGTCACTCTCTTTGAGAATTGCGGCTACTTCTTTGCACTCTCCTCCCATGATTACGGGCCCGTAGGCAACCGCGCCACGGATGACCGAGCGTTCCCAATTCTTGAGTACGAGAAACTCCGCCCCCATCGAACGGAAAACGTCAGAGATGAAGAATACGATCGCGCTGAAATACTCGGATACAACCTAGATGCCATCAATTACCGGGAAAAGATCGATATCGCCGATGGTCTTTTTCTTCGCGTTGAGGGCCGCGACGTGAAGCTTCATCAATGGAATGGACGCGGTCCTGACATTTCGTAGCATCTTTCCTTGAGATCCCATGATGTCGACCCACAGGACATACCGGGACTTCTGCGGACCGGATTGAGTGCCCAGGTAAAAGGGCCTCAGGTAGTCGAGAGTGCCAGGACCCAGGCCATGAATCTTCGGAGTTTTCATAGCTGTCGCTGAGGATCAGCTCATTGCTCTTTCTGTAAGGCGAACCATACCGAGTCCAATGGTTCTGCGCTCGCGCTCGGGATATCTCAAACGGGCCTTTTCTGCTTTTTCTTTCGTCTTGAAGGGTTTTGATAAGGGTGTGAATTGCCCACCGATATCCTTGAACAGCAGCCATCGCTTGGTAATCTTAGGCATGCCCCCATTATAGGGGTGAAACTTTAGCCAAACAGACAATCTCAGTGGCTGTGTCATCGGCTAACCGGAAGGCATCCGGCATCGACAGCGGGATTAGTCCTGGGAAGTCGGCTAGTGTCGACCTATTCAAGTTGTTGGATTCTCTTGGGGGTATTACGGTCGGTTCGGACAACTGCAGTCTCTCTTCGCTGGCCATAAGTCCGCTTGTGGGAAGTTTGAAGTTCTGTCGGGATCTTGCCGCCGATTGTGAGCGAGTAACGGCGTACTCGGAAGCGATGTATCTCACTGAAACGCAGCTCCCCTCCGCTCGAAAAACACGTCTGGGGATGCGATTGCGGTCGCAAGAAAGTCCACCGAACTGCGCGCTTGCACTTCCGTTTTTCTGCACTAAGATGGGCGCGTGAAGAAGATGCTCAAATTTGGCGCGCGGAACGGCAGCGCTGGCCGGCCCCATAACGACGCCGCAGCTTCGCAAAATTCTGCGCCTGCAGCACAGTTTCTGCCCGACAATGGTTGCCGGACAGAAACACACGTAAGTTACTCAAAACAAAGGATCGCGACCACGTCTGCCCGACAATCAAACCCGGCCCCCGCCGTCCGGATTTCCTTCGCTTACTCCCTAGTTCTGGCGCTGGCCGTGCCGAGAGTTTTTCGGCGCTTCCGCGGGAGGCCGCCTCAGCTCCACCATCCGCCCTCCGATCCTCGCCCAAAGGGTGTCAACCCGAACCGAGCGTTTTTCGGGCTAACTCATTCAAAACAAACAGCGACTGCGTGCAAAGGGTGTCAATTTTTCGCGACTGCTTTTTTGCTACTTTCCATTTTCGCTTTTCCATTTTCTCTCGCGCAGCCCACCGCTGCGGCACAAACTTCGACGCCGCCAAACCCGAAACCGCCCAAGGCCAAGGCCGTACCTGCGCCTGCGAAACCCGTGGTCGCGGCTGATCTCGCGCAGCGCCTCGCAAAATTCAAACCAATCAAAATTTCATTCGACTCGTCCCAACTCACCCCGCGCGAAGTCAAAATGGTTGGCAAGCTCGTCGACGCGGCGGGTCTGCTCGACTGCATCTTCTGGCGCCAGAGCGATCCCGATGGCCTGAAACTCTACCTCTCGCTTGCGAACAGCACGAAACAGCAGGACCAGATGTTGCGCGAGTATCTGAAAATCAACGGTGGCCGCTTCGATCTGATCGACGACAACAAGCCCTTCGTCGGCACGAAGCCGATTCCGCCCGGCCGTGGAATCTTTCCCGAAGATATGACTCGCGCGCAGTTCGACGCCTACGTCGCAGCGCATCCTGACGAAAAGGCCGCGCTCTACAATCCGCAGACGATGATCGAACGCGATGGCGACGCGCTGAAAGCCATACCCTATCACGTCAAATTCCGCGAATTCCTCGTCCCGATGGCCAAAGATCTCCGCGAAGCCGCCGAGCTGAGCGACGATCCCGCCTTCGTGAAATTCCTGCAGTTGCGCGCGCACGCCCTGCTCACCGACGACTACTATCCGAGCGACATCGCCTGGCTCGATCTCAAGAATCCGAAATTCGACATCATCTTCGCGCCGTACGAAACCTATCTCGATGGATTGCTCGGCGTGAAAACTTCCTACGGCGCCTCCGTGATGATCCGCAACGACGCCGAGAGCAAGAAGCTCGAAATCTTCCAGAAATACGTGCCTGACTTGCAGGAATC
>Ga0187860_1000524_pt1 | contig 36725 bp, 34 predicted proteins | sample June2016WEW_10_4_FD_132981 | JGI IMG/M metagenome (GOLD analysis project Ga0187860, IMG submission 132981) | Peatland microbial communities from SPRUCE experiment site at the Marcell Experimental Forest, Minnesota, USA - June2016WEW_10_40 | ecosystem: Environmental > Terrestrial > Soil >...
CAGCGAGGTGCGCTGGCTGGTTGCCGACCACCGCGACGGATGCGCCCTCGATTCGCCCGAAGCCGCAGATGATGTTCGAAGCGAAGAGAGCGTGAACCTCGAGCAGGTCCCCTCCGTCGAGCACGGTGGTGATCACGTCGCGCATGTCGTAGGCGAGGTTGTCGGAGTCCGGGATGAGCGTGTCGAGTGCCCGATCCCTGTCGGTGAGCGTCGGGGAGGCGGAGCTCGCGTAACGAGGTGGGTCGGAGAGGTTGTTCTGTGGGAGGAAGCTCAGCAGGGCACGTGTGTAGTCGAACGCGTCTCGCTCGTCGGTTGCGCGGTAGTGGGCGTTGCCGGACTTCGTCGCGTGGGTCCGGGCGCCGCCCAACTCCTCGAAGCCGACGTCCTCACCAGTCACCGACTTGATGACGTCGGGGCCGGTGATGAACATGTGCGCCACCTGGTCGACCATGACAGTGAAGTCGGTGACGGCGGGGGAGTAGACGGCACCGCCGGCGCACGGGCCGGCGATGACCGATATCTGCGGGATCACGCCGGAGGCTGCCACGTTCCGGTAGAAGATGTCGCCGTAGAGCGCGAGCGAGACGACGCCCTCCTGGATCCGTGCCCCGCCTGAGTCGTTGATCCCGATGAACGGGCAGCCGATCTCGAGTGCGAGGTCCATCGCCTTGACTACCTTCTCGCCGAACACCTGGCCGAGCGAGCCGCCGAAGACATTGAAATCCTGGGAGAACAGGCAGATCTCGCGTCCGTCCACGGTCGCGCGCCCCGTCACCACGCCGTCTCCGTACGGCCGCTTCTCTCCCTCGGTGCCCGACGGGTGCCGGGCAAACGCGTCCAGTTCTCGAAACGAGCCGGGGTCCACGAGCGCCTCGATCCGCTCGCGGGCGGTCATCTTGCCGCGAGCATGCTGCCGCTCGGCTGCCTCCGTCTCCGCCTCCTCGAAGACCTCACCGCGAAGCTGTTCGAGCGCGCGCAGCTTGGAGGCCGTGGAGCCCTCAGGCACTGGCGTCATCACGGCTCACCTGCGGCGGGCGCATCGACGATCCGGCACAGGACCTGGCCTCTCTGCACTTGATCGCCGACGGAGACCGAGAGACCCTCGACCACGCCAGCTTTCGGGGCTCGCAGCGGTTGCTCCATCTTCATCGCCTCCACCTCGACAATCGTGTCGCCTTGAGCGACGAGGTCGCTGTTGCTGGCGACGAGCTTGGCGACTATCGCCTGCATGGGGCACGTGACAGCGTTGCCGCCCGAGCCCCCTTCTTTGCCGAGCGTCTGGCTCCCGACTCGCCGCAAGGGTGGCGGCGCAGGAGACGGATCGACGGCCCCGCCACCGAAGGATGCCGGGAGGCTCACCTCGAGCCGACGACCGTCGACCTCGACCGTGAGACGCCTGCGCTCCTCGAGGCCTGCGGCTTCAGGCGATCCGGACACCTCTGCATACGGCTTGACGGGGTTGTCGAAATCGTCCTCGATCCAGCGTGTATGCACCCGGAACGGCGCCGTCACGAAGTCGGGGTGATCCACGACGACACGATCGAACAGCAGGACCGTGGCGATCCCGACCACCTCGAATTCGGCGAGCGCTCGCCGTGCCACGGCCAGTGCAGCGTCGCGGTCGCGCCCGTAGACGATGAGCTTGCCCAACAATGAGTCGAACTCTGCCGGGAGCTCGTCGCCCTCCTGGTAGCCGCCATCCCAGCGCACGCCCGGACCGGAAGGCGGGCGCCACCTTCGGAGCTGGCCGGGGGAAGGCAAGAAGCCGCTGCCTGCGTCCTCCCCGTTCAAACGGAACTCGATGGCATGACCGTGCAGGTCAGGGTCGTCGTAATCGAGCAACCCGCCAGCCGCCAGCCGTAGCTGCTCCCGGACCACGTCGATTCCCGTCACCATCTCGGTGACCGGGTGCTCCACTTGCAGGCGGGTGTTGACCTCGTTGAAGGAGATGGTGCCGTCCGGGGCGAGGAGGAACTCGCACGTGCCGGCGTTGCGGTAGCCGGATGCGCTCAGGATCGCCTTCGAGCCTTCGTAGACGGTGCGGATCTGCTCGTCGGTGAGGAACGGGGCTGGCGCTTCCTCGATCAGCTTCTGGCTCCGCCGTTGCAACGAGCAGTCTCGTGTCGAGAGGACCACGACCTTGCCGGCGTCGTCGGCGAGGCACTGGGTCTCGAGATGGCGTGCCCGTTCCAAGAAACGCTCCACGAAGCACTCGCCTCGGCCGAAGGCGCTCGTGGACTCGCGCACCGCTGACTCGAACGCTTCGTCGAGCTCCGCGAGGCTGCGGACGACCTTCATCCCACGTCCACCACCGCCGAAGGCCGCCTTGATCAGTACGGGCAGGCCGTACTCCTTGATGAACGCGCGTATCTCTGAGGCGTCGAGCACCGGGTGCGAGAGCCCCGCTGCGAGTGGCGCACCGACGGCGGCCGCCATCTGCCGGGCGACCGTCTTGTCGCCGAGGTCGCGGATCGCATGCGGCGGAGGCCCGATCCACGTCATGCCGGCATCGATCACGGCTTGGGCGAAGCCCGCGTTCTCCGCCAGGAAGCCATAGCCGGGATGAACCGCGTCCGCCTCGGCGCGCGCCGCCGTGGCGATCAGCTTGTCGACGGCCAGGTAGGTCTGCACAGGCGTGCGACCGTCGAGTGCGAACGCCTCGTCGGCCAGGCGCACGTGAAGCGCCTCGCGGTCCTGGTCGGCGTACACAGCGACACTGGCCAGGCCGGAGTCCCGGCAGGCCCGTGCGACGCGGACCGCGATCTCGCCTCGATTCGCGATCAGGACCTTTAGCACGGCCGCGCGCCCTCAGCCTGTGCCTGAAGCAACGTCGTTGTGCTGGTGGGTGAGGCCGAGCCTGGACGCCGCCTCCCAGAGCTCCTCACGGGCCCTGGGATCAGCTGTCTCCTCGATCAACAGTCGAGCCTGGCCTCGTTGGCTACGGCCGAAGACGTGGGCGCATCCCTGTTCTGTGACCACGACGGAGTGCTGGAAGGAGCCAGCAGGCACTTCGAGAAGGGGAACCACGGTGGAAGTCGACGACTTTTCGTGCCAAGCCGGCAGGGCGATGACGGCCTGCCCACCTGCCGAGTGGAGCGCCCCGACGACGAAGTCGGGCTGACCGCCGAACCCGGAGTAGATGCGGCCACCGACATAGCTGGCATTGGCCTGGGCGAACAAGTCGATCTGGAGGGCGGTGTTGATCGACAGCATCGCCGGGTTCGCCGCGATCCTCGATGGGTCGTTCGTAGTCTCGGTCCGTTGTAGGAGGAGCCGGGGGTTAGCGTCGGCCCACTGGTACAGCTCGGGCGATCCGAACAGGAACGATGCTGTGATCGGACGGCCCGGGTCGAGGGCGCCGGCGCGCTCGAGGCTGAGGACGCCGTCGCTCACCATCTCCGACCAGACGCGAAGCCCCCCGTGTCCCTGCAGACGGCTCAGGGTCGCATCGGGGACCTGGCCGATGCCCAGCTGCAACGTGGCGCCGTCGGTGACCAGCCGAGCGACTTGCTCACCGATCTGCGCCGTACGGTCGTCCGGCTTGCGCGGGTTCGCGCTCGGTAGCTCGTGCTCCACCTCGATGGCAAGGTCGATCATGTCGGTGTCGATCTCGCCGTCACCCAAGGTGTACGGCATATTTGGATTGAGCTGGGCGATGACGAGGGCTCCCCGTGCGCGTGCCTGTTCGATGGCGGCCGGGAGCACGTTGACCTCTATACCGAGCGAGACCTTTCCTTCTCGGGGTGTAGACGTGTGGACGAGCACGAGATCGGGCCGCCGCGTGGTCGCGAACAGGCGGGGCACGAGCGAGAGCCGCATCGGCAGATAGTCGAGCCCGAGTGAGTGGCGCATACCTGGGCCCACGAAGGGGGTCTCGTAGAGCACGTCCGGACGGTTCGGGATGGGGTGCTGCGCGTTGAGGATGAACAGCCGGTAAGTCTCGACGGTGGCGTCGAGTATCTCAAGAGCCCGGATCGGGGTGGCAAAGTTGCCCGATGCGACGACGCGCGGTGACGCCTCGGTCAGTCCTCCGAGTACGTTCACGATCTCATGCTCCGGGACGATTCGCACGACTGAGACCCTAGGCCACCCGCTCCGGCGCCGACATGGGTCTTTCGGCACGTTTTGTCGCCGCGTCTGGCAGTATCCGAGGTGCCGCACCTGTCGTCGAAGGGGCGGCCACCTAGCGGCTCTGCGGGCCGCGCGCGAGATCGGAGCTGTATGACGACGCGGTTCACGACGACGGTCGCACCGGTGCGGGACAACAGCGACACCATCCGCCGGCACCTCGAGGATGCCGATTTCCCTGCGCTGCTTCCCGCCCTCGCCTACGCGACCGGCGATCTCACGCTGCTCCGGCCCGATCTCCGCCCCGATCTCCGGCCCGATCTCCGGCCCGATCTGCTGCCCGATCTGCTGCCCGATCCGTTGTTCCTCGGGCTCCCGCAGGGCGGCCTCGACGAAGACCAGCAACGCTCAGCGCACATCGACGGCACCCGCCGGTGAGGAACCGGAACGACGCTGACGCCGGGGGATCAGGAGGCGAGCAGTGGGATCGTGAGAGTGCGTCGGAGATGGCGATGCCCATTGCTGCGCGTGAGGCTTCGGCGCGGTGGGCTCGCGAGTTGGGATCCTGGGCCATCCCCGACGGGGTGCTGCGGACGGCGCCGGAGTGTCCGTGGGGGTTCGTACCCGCTCTGTTCACCCGGTCCGCGGAGAGGGCGGTGGCAGACGCGACGCCCACCCCCTCGCGTCGGCAGGCTGCGGCGGCCATCCCTGCCGGCGGCTCGGTGCTCGATGTGGGAGTGGGCGGAGGCGCCGCCAGCCTCCCACTCGCGCCCCCGGCCGGGCAGATCGTCGGCGTCGACGAGAGCCAGGCGATGCTGGATGCGTTCGCCGCGGGCGCCGACCGGCGTGGCGTGCGGCACGCGCAGATCCTTGGCCGATGGCCCGACGTGGCTCGAGACGCTCCGCAGGCGGACGTGGTGGTGTGCCACCACGTGATCTACAACGTGCCTGACCTCGCCTCCTTTGCGGCAGCCCTCGATGCCCACGCCGCCCGACGGGTGGTGATCGAGCTGACCGACCAACACCCCCAGAGCGACCTCAACCCGCTGTGGCGCGCCATCCATGGCATCGATCGCCCGACACAGCCCACCGCAGCCGACGCTGCCGAGCTCATCGCGGCCTTGGGCTACGACGTCCAGGTTGAGCGGTTCGAACGGCCGTCACTGTGGTATGACGCTCCCCGAGACGAGCAAGTGGCGTTCGCTCGCCGCCGGCTCTGCGTGGGCCAAGAGCACGACGCCGAGATCGAGGCCTACATCGGCGCCACCGCAGCCGTGCTTCGCCAGCTGGTGACCCTCTGGTGGGACCGCCACCTTTGAGTCGGCCGATGGATGCCTGCGGACCGATCGGGCCGATTGTTGCCTAGACACGGTCGTTGTCTCGCCCTATGCTCACCTGTGAGACATGGCGACGTCACGTGTCTCATTGACTCTAAACGGGGAGGCAGGGGGCTGCACAGTGGCGATTGGCCTGGACCTGGACTACCTGAAACGATCGGCCAGAGGTGAGTTCGACCTCGGCTGGCTCCGCAGCACCACCTCGGAATGGGGAGTGCGGGCCAAGCCCAGCAAGACGGGGCTGACCATGCGGGACATCTCGATCGGGAGCTATGGCGAGGTCCCGGATCATGCCCCTCGGCGCACGATGGCGCCACGAGGTTCCGATGTTGACCCTGACGTCCCCGACCTCGGGTACACGATCAACGACAAGGCCGAGGTCTGGTCCGACAACGTGCTCGATCTGTACGAGGAGGCAGTGAGCCGGCAGTGGAGCGCCACCCGAGACATCCCCTGGAGCGAGCTGCCTGAGCTCGACCCGGATCTCGAGCACGCGATGTGCCAGCTCGCGACTGTGCTGTCCGAGGTGGAGATGGTTGCTGCAGACTTCCCCGCCAAGTGGCTCTGGAGAATCAACCACGACTTCGTCGAGGTGAAGATGTTCCTCTGCACCCAGGTGATGGACGAGGCGCGCCACACCGAGGTGTTCCGTAAGCGGGCGCTCGCGAACGGCGGAGGCCTTGGGCGAGCATCGGCGGTGGTGGAGCGTTTCCTCCAGCTCATCTTGGACGCGGAAAGCTACGACGAGGGCTCTGCACTCATGCACCTGCTCGGCGAGGGGATCGTGCTGTCGCTCTTCCGGGCGGGGGAGTTCATCTCGCCTTCACCGGTCGAGAAACAGATCTTCCGGCTCTGCATGCAAGACGAAGCGAGGCATGTCGCCTATGGGACGATGCACCTCCGCTACCGGCTGGAGCGGGACCCGTCGATGGCCGAGGACTTCCACGCCTATCTCGACAAAGGCGAGGAGATCATCGCCATGATCTTCGCCACGCCCGAGATCGCGGAGCCGACGGCGATACTAGCTGCAGGCGGGCTCGAGCAGGCCGCCGAGCTGGGCACAGCAGCGGGTGAGGTGATGCGACACCAGATCATCGGCGAGTACCTGAAGCGGTGCCAGCACGCCGGCCTCGATCGCCGTGGCCGGCTCCACCTACCGGAGGTGCTGATCCAGGGCGTCCCCGGCGCCATGGCCGAGGCGGTGGCGTGATGGCCCCCATAGAGGGCACGTTCCCCTCCGACCGCTGGTTCTCCGAGCTCGTGGTCCGGGCGAACGCCGACCGCCCCGCGATGGAGCGGCTCGGGATCGCAGAGCTTCGTTTCGCAGCGGAGATCGTCGACGACGATGGATGCGCTCAGCTGTTCGGGATCGTGCTCGACGGCTACGACATCGAGTCCCTGGGCGAAGTGGCCGATGCGGACTTCGTTCCCGAGGTGGTGGTGAGCGGGCCCATCGACGCCTGGCGGGAGATGGTCGCGTCGATCGAGGCAAACGGCAGGGCTGATTCCGCTCACACCTTGAACAGCCTCACGATCGCAGGAGTGCCGTTCGTGGTGCGCGCCAACGACGCGATGGGCCACGACAAGTTCTTCCGCTACATGGGGACGTTGCAGGCCATCTTCGACGCGGCCGGCACCCCTGCCGTGGTTGCCACGGCTCGGTAGCGGCCGTGGCTCTTCACGTCGACGAGGACGAGTGCCTCGGTTGCGGAGCGTGTGAGTCTGCGTGCCCGACGGGCGCTATCATTCAGACGCCGGGCTTCCCGGTCGCGTACGTGGTCGATCCGTTGCTGTGCAACGACTGCGACCGCTGCCTTCAGATCTGCCCGGTCTGCGGGCTCGTCGCCGACGGGGCTTGGGCCGTTTGCCGAGGGCGAGGGTGTCCGTTGTCGTCCAAGCGGTACGCCGGCTGGGAGTGCAGCGAGGGCCAGGAGCGGTGCGACCGTTGCGGAGCGATGCTGTGGCGTCCGCCCGGAGGCGCGTGGGTCTGCAGCGTCTGCCGTGAGGCGGCGGCTGGGGACGGCCACAGGGCCAGCTGCCCCAAGATCCGCCGCGCCGCCCGCTTGGTGGCCGCCGCCTCAACCTAACGGCTGGCCGCGTCGGCAGAGCCTGTGGGAGCCAAGACCGCCGGGCCGAGCAGGTGAGCGGGAAGCAACCTCGAAGGGACTTTGTCCCCTGGTCGAGCGAACGGCGCGGGGCGCATGCTCATGACAGGCCAGTGAACGAGGCGGTGCAATGGCAGAGGTGCACAGCGCGAGGGGATCCGTCCGGAGCCCATGGCTCGTACTTCCCGTGCTGTGCGTCAGCTTGCTCATCGTGAGCCTCGACAACACGATCCTCAACGTGGCGCTCCCGGTGATGGCGCGCGTGATGCACGCGTCGTCGAGCCAACTGCAATGGATCGTGGACGCCTACGCCATCGTGTTTGCCGGGCTTCTGCTCGCCATCGGCAGCCTGGGTGACCGTGTCGGTCGGAAGTGGATCTTCATGCTCGGGCTCGCCTTCTTCGCAGTGGGATCGGCGGCGTCTGCCTTCTCCGGTACGCCAGACCGCCTCATCGCCGCTCGGGCGTTCATGGGTATCGGCGCAGCGGCGATCATGCCCTCCACGCTGTCGATCCTCACCAACGTGTTCACGAGGCCGGACGACCGGGCACGGGCGATCGGGCTCTGGTCGGGCACGGCCGGGCTTGGCGTCGCCATCGGGCCGGTGGCCGGTGGCTGGCTGCTTGCCCATTACTGGTGGGGATCGGTGTTCCTGATCAACGTGCCGATCGCCCTGGCCGGGCTCCTCGCCGTCGCGTGGCTGGTGCCCAACTCGAAGAACCCCGCCAGCAAGCGGCCCGATCCGGTCGGCGCCGGACTCTCGGTCGTGGGTATGGGTCTGCTGCTCTGGGGGATCATCGAGGCCCCCAACCGGACGTGGACCTCGCCACTCGTGCTCGGCGCCCTGGCAGCCGCGGCGCTGGTGCTGTTCGCGTTCGTCGTGTGGGAGCGGCGCTCAACTCATCCGATGCTGGAGATGTCGTTCTTCTCGTCCCGGCGGTTCTCGGCCGCGATAGGAGCGATGGGTCTGGTGATCTTCGCCTTGATGGGCGGGCTGTTCCTACTGACTCAGTATCTGCAGTTCTCTCTTGGTTACAGCGCGTTCGCTACGGGCATGCGGATCGCGCCCATCGCGGCCGTAGTGCTCGTGGCCGCTCCTCTCTCGATCGTCCTCGTACGTATCGTCGGTACCAAGCCCGTGGTCTTCACCGGCATGAGCTTGATCGCCGTCGGCCTCGGGTTGCTGTCCCGGTTGACCGTCCATGGCACGTATCTTGAAGCGCTGCCCGCGTTCTTCCTGATGGGTATCGGCACCGGCCTCGCTTTTGCACCATGCACGGAGTCAGTGATGGGATCGCTGCCCCTCGAGCTGGCCGGCGTCGGCTCGGCGACGAACGGGGCGGCGCTCCAGACCGGGGGAGCGCTCGGCGTCGGTGTCCTCGGGAGCCTTCTCAACACCCGTTATCAGGACCGGCTGACGCCGGTGCTGAGCCACTATCCGGTGCCGAGATCGATCCTCCACCTGATCACCGGCTCACTCGGCGGTGCCCTGACAGTGGCTCACCAGGTGGGCGGTGGCCTTGGTGCTGGTCTCGCCGGGTTGGCGCGGCAGTCGTTCATCAGCGGCTTCGATCTTGCCGTCACCGTCGGGGCGATCGTCGTGGGAGCCGCGGCACTCGTCGTTCTGGTGGTCCTGCCGAACCGCGCCCCTCCGAGTCGACTCGCGGCGCTTCCGACGGGAGACGGGGAAGCGACGGACGATGGCCTTCCGGCGGGCGATGTGGGTGGCGATGGGAAGGGCACCCGAGTGCCTGAAGCCCACTTCGTGGACTCGGGACGTTCGGCCCTACCTGCGCTCCAGGGTGCCGCTCACACTGGCATCGAGAGCCGCCGGAAGGAGGACCGATGAGTCAGCCTGAGCATGAACATGCCGGCGCGCAGGACCCCGTCCCCGCTCGGCCGGGTGAGCTTGATGATGCGCGGCCTCCGGGCCGTGACCGGGCTTTGCACGCGACTGTCTGCAGGAAATGCGGTGCCAACGAGCACGTGCACCGGGGTCTCTGCCGGCGCTGCCGCCGGCTGTCGATGGGTGAGAGTCGTGTCCTTCCACCCGAGAGCATCGAGAAGCCGCACGAGGCCTCCCCGGAGCCGTTGCACAATCCGCCGTGGCGGCGCCGGGGTGCATGACCGTCCGGCCTGTTGTGCTGTGACAGGACGCTCTGGTAGGCGAGCGAACCGCGAGTGAGGAGAGGGATCATGGAGTTGAGTGCTGTTCCGATCGAGAAGCCCGACGGGTCGAGTGTCATCATCGGCCAGGCACACTTCATCAAGACCATCGAGGATCTGCACGAGACCCTGGCAGCCGCCAGTCCCCATCTGCGTTTCGGGATCGCGTTCTGCGAGGCTTCGGGCCCATGCCTGATCCGGCGATCGGGCAACGCAGACGACCTAGTCGACCTCGCCGCCACGAACGCGGAGATGATCGGTGCCGGGCACTGTTTCGTGGTGTTCCTGCGGGAGGGTTACCCGGTCAATGTCCTGAACGCGATCAAGCAGGTCCCTGAAGTCTGCACCGTCTTCTGCGCCACGGCGAACTCGGTCGAGGTCCTCGTAGCACAGACCGATCTCGGTCGGGCGATCCTCGGGGTGGTAGACGGCCTCCCGCCAGCCGGGTTCGAGACCCCGAAAGACGAGGCCGAGCGCAAGAAGTTGCTGCGCTCGATCGGCTACAAGCTCTGAGCCCGGGGGGGCTGCCGCCGAGCCCGACGAACTGCCACTGCGCTGCGCTCTTCGACCTGGGCTCGACCTGGGCTTGACTTCGATCCCGCGGGCTCCCACACCAAGTACCGAGGCTGCCACAGCTTCGCTAGGACCTGTTGTTCCTCCAGTGGCGTAGGTCACCCGATCACGCGAAAGCGCCCGTCCCGCGAAGCTGGCGGGAATCGGGCGCTTTACTTCAGATGTATCAGGAAAGGAGAAACCACGATAAGAGTGGCACTCATCCGAGCCTTCGGGCCCGTTGCCTGTGCGAACACCTTATGATGCAAGCTGTCTGCCGAGTCAACATGAGGCCTGCCCGGTAACTACCCGGACAATCCCTGTGGCTCACCCTTCGAGTTGGGGAGGTTGATCTTGGTCACACGTCCTGGCCGCCTCCTCTCGGATCCTTCTCCGGGATCCAATCAATTCAACAGCAAAGCCGGCGTTCCTGTTCCGCTTGGCAAGAGATCGCCTGGAGATTCTCGGGACCATCGGCCCTGGCAGGGTGGCTGGGTTGAGCAAAGACTGAGTCTGTGCCAAGAAGAGGTTCGGTCATGAGCTTCGAGAACCGTTCAGACGCGGGTCGCCAGCTTGCAGAACAGCTACGCGATCTCGGCTCCGAGGACGTCGTGGTGCTCGGAATCCCGAGAGGGGGCGTTCCCGTTGCCTTCGAGGTCGCCCAAGCTCTCGGGGCTCCGCTGGACGTTATCCTCGTGCGGAAGCTCGGGGTCCCGTTGCAGCCTGAGCTCGCAATGGGTGCCATCGGCGAGGAAGGCGTCCGCATCCTCAATCACGAGGTGATCCGCGCGGCTCACGTGGACGACGCCGAGCTTGCGGCCGTGGAGGGCCGGGAACGCCACGAGCTCGAGCGAAGGGCCGAACGCTTCCGTGGCAACCGGCCTCGCGTTTCGCTCAGGGGTCGCACTGTCGTCGTCATCGACGACGGCATCGCGACCGGCGCGTCCGCGCGGGCCGCCTGCTCCGTAGCACGGGCACTTGGCGCGGCCCGTGTGCTGTTGGCGGTGCCGGTCGCGCCGCCGGGCTCCATAGCCAAGCTGGCGACGGCTGCAGACGAGGTGGTGTGTCTCGCCAGCCCCGAGCCATTCTTCGCCGTTGGACAGTGGTACTGGGACTTTGAACAGACTTCCGACGACGAGGTCGTGGATCTCCTCGGCAAAGCGGCGAGGCCGGCGGGTGCGTCGCTGAGCGGTCGCAGTACTGACACCGAGGGGCCGGACCGCGACGAGGATGTCGAGCTGACCGCCGGACCCGTGCACCTCGCGGGGCATCTCATGGTGCCGCCCGCTCCGCTCGGGTTGGTCCTGTTCGCCCACGGCAGCGGAAGCAGCCGCCAGAGCCCACGGAACCAGTACGTGGCGGCTGCGCTCAACGAAGCGGGCCTCGGGACTCTCCTCTTCGACCTCCTCACCGCGGACGAGGCGCTCGACCGCTCGAACGTGTTCGACATCGGGCTCCTGGCGGACCGGTTGAGCGCGGTCACCCGGTGGCTACGAGCCCAACCCGAAGCGGACGGGGTGCTCATCGGGTATTTCGGGGCCAGTACTGGGGCAGCAGCTGCGCTGCGGGCGGCAGCGCTACCGGACGCCGAGGTGGCGGCGATCGTATCCCGGGGTGGACGCCCTGATCTTGCCGGCCCAGGCCTGAGCGAGGTGCGGGCGGCAACGCTGCTCATCGTCGGTGGTCAGGACGACGTCGTGCTCGATCTCAACCGCCAGGCTTTGGCGTGCTTGAACTGCGAGTCACACCTCGCCGTGGTCCCCGGAGCTACCCACCTGTTCGAAGAACGCGGAGCGCTGGAAGCAGTGGCAGGTCTCGCCCGCGATTGGTTCACGAACTATCTCGCTCCGGCTCGCCAGTCGGTGACCTGAGTGCGGGCCGCACCCCGTCGGTCCGTGATGCCGTCCGCCAGGATGTGCCTGCTGGGCACGAGTGTGCCGACAGTCCGATTGGATCCCCCGACGCGTGCTAATCAAGCGAGATGCCCGACGCGTGCTAATCAAGCGAGATGAAGGTCCTGATCGCCAACCGCGGCGAGGTCGCGATCCGCATTGCGCGTGCCGCCGCCGATCTCGATATGCCCTCGGTGGCGATCTACTCCGAGGATGATGCGCGGTCGTTGCACACCCTCGCCGCCGACGAGGCCGTAGAACTTGGCGGGGTGGGGACGGCGGCGTACCTGGACGCCTCCCAGGTCGTGGAGGTGGCGATTGCCACCGGTTGTGAGCTCGTGCACCCGGGCTACGGGTTGCTCAGCGAGGACGCAGCATTCGCGCAGCGATGTGTGGAGAGCGGGCTGGGTTTCGTGGGTCCGTCCCCGGAGGTGCTTGCCGAGGTGGGTGACAAGGTGCGTGCTCGAGCGCTCGCTGGTTCGCTCGGCATTCCGGTATTGACCGGATCCCCTCTCGTCGAGTCGGCCGACGAGGCAGTGGCTGCCTTCGAGTCGTTCGGCGGGTCCCTCGTGATCATCAAGGCGGCCGCCGGCGGTGGTGGCATTGGCCTGCGGATCGTCGACCGGGCCTCCGACGTGCCGGGCGCGTTCGATCGCTGCAGGTCGGAGGTGGCAAGGGCTTTCGGGCGCCCCGACATCTTCATGGAGCGATACCTGCCCTCGGTGCGCCACCTCGAGGTGCAGATCGTCGGTGACGGGAACGACGTGGTCCACCTCGGCGAGCGCGACTGCTCCATCCAGCGCCGCCGCCAGAAGCTGATCGAGATCGCCCCCGCCCCGCGCCTCGATCCCGAGTGCCGACACCGGCTCCTGCACGCTGCCATCGCGTTCGGAACTGCCTGTGCCTACTCGGGACTCGGCACGGTGGAGTTCCTCGTCGACACGGCAACGACCGACGCGACAGCTTTCTACTTCCTGGAGTGCAACCCGCGGCTGCAGGTGGAGCACACCGTGACCGAGGCGGTCTCCGGGTGGGATCTCGTGCAGATCCAGCTCCGGATCGCCTCCGGGCAGAGCTTGGCCTCTCAGGGGCTCACGCAGCAGGCGGTAGGGGAGACCCGCGGCATCGCGATGCAACTCCGGCTCAACACCGAAACCCTCGACTCACACCACAACGTGCACCCGTCCTCGGGGACCATGCGCGTGTTCGAGCCGCCGGGCGGGCCTCACACCCGGGTCGACACCCACGGCTATGCCGGTTTCACGACGAACCCCAGCTTCGACTCGCTCCTGGCCAAGGTCGTCGTGCACTCGCCCGACGCCGACTTCGCGGCAACCATCCGCAAGGCTCAGCGGGCCCTGTCGGAGTTCCGGATCGAGGGGATCGCGACGAACCGGTCCTTGTTGCAGGCGATACTCGCCCGGCCCGAACTGCCGAGCTGGGATGTCGACACGTCGTTCGTCGAAGCTCACCTCGCCGACCTCCTCGAGGGACAAGGGGCTCCGGGGCGACAGCGGTTCTTCAGCGACACCGCGGCGACTCCCGTACCCGGCGCAGCCCGGACTGATGAGCCAGTCGCCGGCACCTTGGCGGTCGTGGCGCCGCTTCAGGCGGTGGTCACCTCGATCGACGTTGAGGTCGGTGACTCCGTGGGGACCGGTCAGCAGGTCGCCGTCCTCGAGGCCATGAAGATGCAGCACATCGTCGCGGCACCAGCAGGGGTGGTGAGCGCCATCGCCGTCACCGTTGGTGAGGTGGTCGACCGGGGCCAGGCCCTCGTGGCCCTCCGCACCGTGGACGCAGAGGGCGACCTAACGGTTGAGCCGGAGGCGATCGACCTCGACGCCATCCGGCCAGACCTGGCCGAGGTGCTGGACCGGATCGCGGTGACGCTCGACGAGAACCGCCCCGACGCCGTGGAGCGCCGGCGGCGCAGGGGGCAGCGCACCGCACGCGAGAACGTGGACGACTTGTGCGACCCCGGTTCGTTCCTGGAGTACGGGCAGCTCATCGTGGCGGGGCAGCGGCGGATCCGCACGATCGAGGATCTGATGGCGACGACACCGGCCGATGGGCTGGTGGCGGGGATCGGCGTGGTGAACGGCGCCACCTTCGGTGTCGACGTGGGCCGGACCGTGGTGCTCGCCTACGACTTCACCGTGCTCGCCGGTACCCAGGGGGCGTTCAACCACAAGAAGACCGACCGACTGCTGGAGCTGGCGCTCACGTGGCGGTTGCCGGTCGTCTTCTTCACCGAGGGCGGTGGGGGCCGCCCTGGGGACACGGACTTCTCCGACATCTCGGTCGCTGCCCTGGACATCCAGACCTTCACGACCTTTGCAGCCATGAGCGGCCGGGCGCCGCGCATCGCCATCGCGTCCGGCTACTGTTTCGCCGGCAACGCCGTGCTGTTCGGTTGCGCGGACGTCACGATCGCGACCAAGAACTCCTCCATCGGCCTGGCCGGACCGGTGATGATCGAGGGCGCTGGCCTCGGATCCCACCAGCCTCAGGCGGTGGGCCCCATCGAAATCCAGGCGGCGAACGGCGTGGTCGACCTCGTCGCCGAGGACGAGGAGGAGGCCGTCTCGTCGGCGAAGCAGATCTTGTCGTACTTCCAAGGCCCGCTCGCCCAGTGGGACTGCGCCGACCAGCGGGCGCTGCGTCACGTGATCCCCGTCAACCGCAAGCGTGTCTATGAGATGCGCGCGGCGATCGAGACCCTGGCCGATGAAGGGTCAGTGCTGGAGCTCCGGCGGGCCTACGGACGGGGCATGATCACGAGCCTCGTGCGGATCGAAGGGCGCCCATTCGGGCTGTTTGCCAACGACCCGAGGCACCTGGGGGGCGCAATCGACGCCGCGGCGGCAGAGAAAGCGGCTCGCTTCATGCAACTGTGCGATGCGTTCGATCTGCCGCTGATTTCGCTGTGCGACACGCCTGGGTTCATGGTGGGTCCCGAGAGCGAGCAGGAGGCCGCCGTCCGCCGCACCGCCAGCATGATGGTCACCGGCGCCACGCTCACGGTTCCGCTGTTCATGGTCTGCCTACGAAAGGGCTACGGGCTCGGTGCCATGGCGATGGGTGCCGGGAGCCTCAGGCAACCGTTCTCGACGGTGTCATGGCCGACCGGAGAATTCGGTGCCATGGTGCTGGAGGGCGCGGTCGAGATCGTGTACAGGAAGCAGCTCGACGCGGCTGTTGACGACGCTGCTCGCAAAGCGCTGCTCGAGCAGCGTGTCGACGACCTCTACGAGAAGGGCAAGGCGCTCTCGGCGGCGAGGTACCTCGAGATCGACGCGGTCATCGACCCGGCCGACACTCGGCACTGGCTGGTCAGCGGGGTCCAGTCAGCTTCGACGGCGCGGGCTCGGGCCTCCCGGCGACGGCCCTTCGTCGACACCTGGTGACACCTTGTGAGCTGTCAGCCAGGGTGCCGCAGGATCACCAGGTCCTGGTGGTTGCCGATGAGGCCCTCGACTATGGCGAGCACCTCGAAATGGCGACTCCAGATCGACCTCAGGTACTGCTCGGTGTGGAAGACGTTCCGGTAGTAGCCGGGATCGTCGTGCACCGCGCCGTCGATATCGGGGTTCTGCCCGAGATCAAGGTAGCCCTGTTCGTCGAGGATCGCCCGAGTCTGGCCGCTCAGTCCCGATCGAGCTGCAGTGGTTGGCCCGTGAGTCGTGACGGCGAGCAGGGCGCCGGGACGGGTGATTCGCCGGAGCTCCTCGAGCCAGAGCGTCATGTCGCTCTCGCGTAGGTGTGTGAAAACCGACACGCCGATCACCAGGTCGGCTGACGCCTCACGGAGCGGCGTCGGCGGCAGGCTGTCGACATGGACGGCTCTCATCCAGGGCAGGTTCTCCTGGCACCAGCTGATGTTGGCCTCGTCGATATCGATCCCGACGATCGAGCGCCGGCCCGAAGACCGGTCCGGCTCGAAGTACCTCGAGAACCGCCCGCAGCCGACGCCCCAATCGACGATGCTCCCGAACGACCGGTAGCTGCGGCCGGCAACTTGGACGAGCGACCGCTCGATCTTCGTGAAGGCCGAGAAACCCTCGAGCAGGTACGAGGACAACAAGTCGCCACCGTGAACGCGGCGTCGGTTCTCGGGCGGAGGCACCGGACCGTGCTCTCCGGGGTAGAAGTAATCGAGCCTGGGCTGCACGACGCCGTCGACCGACAACGAGAGATGAAGTGGACGTCGAGCCGTTGCGTTCACGACTTTCTGGGTAGGCAGTGGGAGAAAGAAACCCGCCCGATCCGACCCAGGGCGGTCAGGGAAGAGGACCGGGATGTCCGACCGCGGGTGCAGCTCGGGCGTGGGGACACGCTTGCGGTTGATCCGGAACCCGAGCTCCTGGGCTTTGCCCCGAGCACCAACCGCCCACCCGGCCGCCACCCAACCGCCGTCGGCCGGGATCACGACGTCCACGCACCAGGTCGCGCTCGCCTCGGTCGACAGGCCCGACTCCTGGTTCGCAACGGCCATACCCGTCTCCACGCTGGGGGTCTGGTGGGATGCAGAGCTCACGAGACGGCACGAGCTCGTGCAGGTGCAAGCACTGTAACGTTTGCAGCCCTGAGGGAGCGGCAATCGTGCCCGGACGCGACAGCGCCTCCGGCGAAGGGGGGAGCCGGAGGCGGTCGCAACGCTTGGACAGGCTTCATAGATTGTCGACCAGTGAGCCACGAACTTGAGGAATTTTCCGAGAATTGCTTTCACCCAGCCCGATCCAGGCGACGGGCACTGCTGATGAGGACCGCAATCGTCCTGCTCACAGGGGTGTTCTGCCTGGCTGCGTGCAGCGGTGGGAGCCGATCGTCATCTGCGACGACGACCACGGCGAATTCACACCCGGTCGGTTCGCTGGGGTCGACGCTGGTGATTCCCGGGGTGACGGGTGCGGCAGCCGTGACGCTGTTGGACATGATCGACCCGATCGCGGACGCGACCGGTCGTAAGGCGCAGCCCGGGACCCGCTACGTAGCGGTCCGCTTGCGATTCGTGAGTCGAGCGACCGGCGTCTACCGCGAGGACCCCTACGCAGGTCTCGCCGTCGTGGGCAACGACGGCAACGGCTACCCGGCTCGGCCGGGCCAGGCGGCAGGTTGCTCCGACTTCAACCGCGGCAACATCGACCTGCAACCGGACCAGCAGGTGACTGGATGCGTCGAGGTCCAACTGCCCGAACACGTGAAGGTCGTGCAGATCCAGCTGGTGAGTGACCTCGGGCTGGGCAACACCGTCGCGACCTGGAATCTCCCCCACGGCTCGTAAAGTCGGGAGCTCCGGGGCTCCCGGGCTCGGCTCTGGCGCGGAGTCGCTGAGCTTGGCGCTAATGGACTGGCGTGGTGCCTGGCGAGGTGGCTGCCGGGTGGAGCATGTACCAGGCTCCTCCGAACTGGACCAGGCCTTCACCTTTTGTCTGAGCCGGCCCTGTATCGCCTGCGAAGGTGTACACGGGGTATCCGTTGAACGTCACCTGCAGTGTCGTGGACGAGCGAGCGACTGTGCCCACTTTCCCCTTCACGCCGGAGCCGATGCTGATCTTTTGGCCCTTGGTGATCAGCAGCGGCGGCCACGTGGCCAGGCAGGCCGAGGACTTGCAGTGCAGTTTGGTTCCCGCTTCGGTGCTGAGGAGATAGAGCGTGAAGCGGCTTCGGTCCGCCAGCACCGACCCGTACTTCGTGACGGTGATGGAGATGAGGCCGGCGGTCCGCACGTTCGGGTGCATCGAGGGGCGATGGGTCACCACCCGAGCAGTTGCAGCGGCTGCAGCCCCGGGCGACAGGCTGGCGACAGTCGCGAGGCCGGCGACCAGCACAGCCCAACTCGCAAGTACGGATCTGGTCTTCATTGCGCGCTCCTCCTCGTTGTGGCCGGCGCGGAGATGTCCGCGCGGCGAGCTCAGCTGGAAAGCAGTACGTGCCGGCGGGGGAGAGGGATTGTCAGGTGGCGGAACGTCGTGGAGCGTGCGGCTGGTCGGGCGCGAGCAGCCAGGCATAGGCCTCGGCGAGCGTGAGGAGCGTCTCCGACGTCATATTCCGCGAGGTAATTGCCTCGAGGAGACGTTCCCGTAGCGCCTCGACGAGCTCGTCGTGAGTGGGCATGCTGTCCTCCTATCCAGATCTGGCACCGACCGTACCTCTAGCACGCCGCCCCGGCCGCTGGGTCGCGATCATGGGTCGACTGTGATCACGCCGAGCCGGTGCTCAGCGTCACGATGTCCATGTGGCCCCTAAGGAGTCCGGTTCGTCTGGCCAGTCCGGGCGGTCTTGTCGGTAGGCTCGCAGCCGTGGAGGCGGCTCCGTTCGCGCCCGACGAGACAGGGCGCCTGTTCGCGTTGCAACAGCTGCACCTCGTCGACACGCCCCCGGAGAGCCGGTTCGACCGCGTCGTGCAGCTCGCCGCACGGCTGGTGGGGGCTCCGATCGGCATCATGAGCGTGGTCGACGAGCGATGGGTCTTCTTCAAGTCGGTGTACGGCGCGACGAGGGCGGGGATCGACCTCGGTCGCCCGTTCCGCGACTACTGGTTCTGTTCCCACGTGGTGGCGACCGCGGCGCCGCTGGTCGTCGAAGACGCACGCAGCGATGCTCGCTTCTGGGGGATCATGCCGGTAACCGCCGAGCCGGGGCTGAGGTCGTACGCTGGTGTGCCGATCAGGGCTCCCGGCGGCGAGATCATCGGCGCTCTCGCGGTGCTGGGGAGCGAGCCCCGCCTTGTGAGCGAGGTTGAAGTCTCGGCGCTGGGCGACCTGGCGAAGCTGATCGAGGCCGAGCTGTCGCCGCTGCCGTACGGGACGACGGACGCCCTCACCGGGGTGTTGAACCCGCGGACCTTTGGGCGCATCGGCAACCGGCTGCTCGAATTTGGTGACCGCCACGACGAGCCGTCCGTCATGCTCCGGGCGGACGTGGCCGGCTTGGGAGAGATCAACCGTTCGCACGGGTTCGACGTCGGCGACCGAGTGCTCGTCGAAGCTGCCGAGCTGATCGGTCGCACGGTCCGAGGGTCGGACCTGATCGGGCGCATTGGGCCGGACGAATTCGGGATCCTGCTGATCGGGGCGGATGCAGGGGCAGCTCAGATCGTCATCGGGCGGATCGTCGACGAGGCGCGGTCGTACAACCAGACCGCCGGCAATAAGTACGCGCTCGCGTTCCACCTGGGCGGTGCCGTGCACGTGCCCGGCGAGGCCGGCAACGTGGCCGGCCTGCTCGTGACGGCCGAGCCCCGGCGATCAACCGAGCCCGACGCCGCCGCAAGTTGACAGGCGTCCGGCGGCTGGCCGGGGCTGAGCTGCGGCCGGGGCTGAGCTGCGGCCAGGCCATCCAGCGTCGAACCGACGAAGTGCTTGACACCGACCGCTCGACCTGGTCGGATTGTCTAGACATTTTCAGCAGGTAACCGATCGCTCAAGCCAGGGGGAGACTGATGGCGATATCAGAACAGGCAGGCACAGCTGGCGGTGGCGATCGCGACGTAGCTCAGCTGCACGAGCTCGGCTATGCGCAGGAGCTGAGGCGGAGGATGGGAGGCTTTTCCAACTTCGCGGTCTCCTTCACGATCATCTCGGTCCTGTCCGGGTGCCTCACGCTCTTCTACTTCGGCATGCAGTACGGCGGGCCGGTGGACCTCGTGTGGGGCTGGATCATCGTCGGGGTCATGACGACGGTCGTGGGCCTCGGCATGGCCGAGATCGCCTCCGCTTACCCGACCGCCGGAGGCCTGTACTACTGGGCGGCGAAGCTCTCGCCCAACAATCCCGGGATCTGGAGCTGGTTCACCGGATGGTTCAACCTGCTTGGCCAGGTGGCGATCACCGCAGGCATCGACTTCGGCTTCGCGACGTTTTTCACCGTGTTCCTGAACCTGACGGCGGGCTACCCGGACACTCCGGGCCACGTGCTGGCCGTATACGCCGGCATCCTCATCGTCCACGGCGTCCTGAACACTTTCGGCGTTCGCATCGTCTCCCTGCTCTCGGATGTGAGCGCCTGGTGGCACGTGCTCGGCGTACTCGTGATCGCCGTCGTGCTGTTCTTCGTCCCGAGCCACCACGCTTCGCTCTCGTTCATCTTCACCAAGTTCGAGAACCAAACCACGCTGGGCGTACCCATCTACGTGTTCATGCTGGGACTCCTGATGGCGCAGTACACCTTCACGGGATACGACGCCTCCGCCCACATGTCCGAGGAGACCCACAACGCCGACCTCTCTGCGCCGAGGGGCATCGTGACCTCGATCGTCATCTCCCTCGTCGCCGGCTGGATCCTGATCCTCGCCATCACCTCGGTGATCCCGACGAATCCGGCGGCTTATGCCGCGGTCGCCGGCAACTTCGCCGCTCCGGTGGCCATCTGGACGAGCGCGCTCTCCCGCGTCGGGGCGGAGTTCCTCCTGCTCATCGCTGTCGTGGCGCAGGCGTTCTGCGGGATGGCGTCGGTGACGGCGAACTCCAGGATGCTCTATGCCTTCAGCCGTGACGGCGCCGTTCCCGGCCACCGTCTGTGGCACAAGATCAACCCGCGGACGAGGACGCCCACGAACTCGATCTGGTTCTGCGTGGTCTTCGCCTTCATCCTGGCTGTGCCGTCGATGTGGAGCAGTGTCGCCTACGCCGCCGTGACCTCGATCGCCACGATCGGCCTCTACATCGCCTACGTCCTGCCGACGCTGCTCCGGCGCATTCAGGGCAACGCCTGGCAGGGCGGCCGGTGGTCGCTCGGCAAGTGGAGCCCTGTGATCGGCTGGCTCGGGATCGTCTGGGTGGCCTTCATCTCGGTCCTCTTCATGCTCCCCGAGGTGGCCTTCAGCACTATCACCCACGACAACTTCAACTACGCGCCCATAGCCGTCGGCGTGGTCCTGGTCTTCTCCGGCAGTTACTGGTTGCTGAGCGCTCGCAAGTGGTTCACCGGACCGAAGGTGCAGGGCACGGCGGAGGACTTCGCGGCAATCGAGGCGCGGCTCCATTGAGGCGACCGGTCCTCAGATCGCCGGCTCCCCGCCGCCGGACTGCGTGCCGTACACCGCCGGGCCGTACACGACTGGGCCGGTGTGGCCCTACCTGAAAGCTGCCTTCGCGGCCGAGGCGTCCTCACTGGCGGTCCCGGCTGCCTCGCGAGCGGCATGATCGAACAAGATGGGCTCCGGTGGATCCAGTTGGTGAAGGACCTGGAGGACGGACATTGAGGCAACCTACCCGAATCAGCATCCACGACCTGGAGGGCCTTGTCGACGAGGGCGACATCGACACCGTGGTGGTCGCCATCACCGACATGCAGGGCCGCTTGCAGGGGAAGCGCTTCGACGCCCGGCACTTCCTCCACGAGGTCGTGGATCACGCCACCGAAGGCTGCAGCTACCTGTTGGCTGTCGACGTCGACATGAACACGGTGTCCGGGTACGCGATCTCGTCGTGGGACTCCGGCTACGGCGACTTCGTGATGCAGCCTGACCTCGCGACGTTGCGGATGATGTCCTGGCACCCGAAGACGGTGATCTGTCACGCCGATGTTGCCTGGGAGGACGGCAGCCCCGTCGCATCCGCGCCCCGGCAGGTGCTGGCGAAACAAGCGGCTCGGCTGGCTGAGCGCGGGTGGTCAGGCTTGGCCGGAACCGAGCTCGAGTTCATCGTCTTCGAGAACACCTACGAGGACGCCTGGGACCGTGGCTACCGCGGTCTCACGCCGGCGAACCGCTACAACATCGACTACTCGGTGCTAGGCACCTCCCGCATCGAACCATTGCTCGGGCGCATCCGCCGCGAGATGACCAATGCTGGGATGTGGGTCGAGTCCGTCAAAGGAGAGTGCAACCTCGGGCAGCACGAGATCGCCTTCCGCTACGACGACCTCGTGGCCAAGGCCGACGAGCACGCGCTCTTCAAGACCGGCACGAAGGAGATCGCGTCCCAGGAGGGTTACTCCATCACCTTCATGGCCAAGTACGACCAGCGCGAGGGCAGCAGCTGCCACATCCATATCTCGCTCCGTGACGGCGAGGGTGCGCCGCTGTTCGCCGGCGACCGGCAGCACGGCATGTCGGAGTTGTTCGAGCAGTTCCTCGCCGGCATGCTGGCCTGCACGTCGGATCTGACGTTGTTACTCGCTCCGAACATCAACAGCTATAAGCGGTTCGCGGACGCTTCCTTCGCCCCGACCGCGCTGGCGTGGGGCCGGGACAATCGGACGTGCTCGTTCAGGATGGTGGGGCATGGGCAGTCGATCCGTGTCGAATGCCGTATCCCTGGTGGCGACGTCAACCCGTACCTCGCGATCGCGGCACTCGTGGCAAGTGGTCTGCACGGCGTGGACCAGGGCCTCGAACTGGAACCGGAGTTCGTCGGCAATGCCTACTCGTCCGCCGCACCCCGGCTGCCGCGCACGATGCGGGAGGCGACGGACCGCTTCGCTGCGAGCGCTATGGCTCGGGAGGCCTTCGGTGAAGCAGTCGTCGATCACTACGTGAACATGGCCGAAGTGGAGATGCGCAACTTCGAAGCGAGTGTGACGGACTGGGAGCGGTTCCGCTCCTTCGAGCGCATGTGAGGCCCCAATGACGATCACTCGAGAGGTAGTCAACCCCGCGAACGAGCAGGTCATCACGACCGTCGAGCATTTCGAGCTGGTAGAGGTCGATCGTGCGATCGAGCGCGCGTCGGAGGCTCAGCGTGGTTGGGCCGCTCTGGCCCCGGGGGACCGGGCTCGGCTGCTGCGGCGCGCCGCCGAGGCGATCGACGGGGCGCGGGAGGAGTTGGCCCTCCTCGAGGTCGCCAACTCCGGCCACACGATCTCGAACGCCCGCTGGGAAGCCGGCAACGTGCGCGACGTCGTCGCCTACTACGCCGGAGCACCCGAGCGGCTCTTCGGGCGCCAGATACCCGTCGCGGGCGGCGTCGACGTGACGTTCCGGGAGCCGCTCGGTGTCGTCGGCGTGATCGTGCCCTGGAACTTCCCCATGCCGATCGCGTCGTGGGGTTTCGCGCCGGCACTGGCTGCGGGTAACGCCGTGGTGCTGAAGCCGGCCGATCTCACCCCGCTGACGGCGATCCGTATCGGCGAGCTGTTCCTCGAGGCCGGCATGCCGGACGGTGTCTTTCAGGTGCTGCCCGGGCGCGGGAGCGTTGTCGGCTGGCGATTCGTGACTCACCCGTTGGTACGCAAGATCTGTTTCACAGGCTCGACTGACGTGGGCAAGCGCATCATGGCCGGCTGCGCGGAGCAGGTGAAGCGGGTCACCCTCGAACTCGGCGGTAAGAGCGCCAATGTGGTCTTCGCCGATGCCGATCTCGAGCGGGCCGCCGCCACGGCTCCGGCATCGGTCTTCGACAACGCTGGTCAGGACTGTTGCTCACGATCACGCCTGCTTGTCGAGCGGAGCATCTACAACCGATTCCTCGAGCTGCTGGAGCCGGCCGTCAAGGCTTTCCGCGTGCTGGACCCAACGAACGAGGCCAGCGAGATGGGCCCGCTCATCAGTGCCGAGCAGCGGGCGGCCGTGCAGGCCTATGTACCCGAGGATGCCCCGATTGCGTTCACCGGTTCGACGCCCGAAGGACCCGGCTATTGGTTCGCTCCGACCGTGCTCGCTCCGATCGACGTCGACGCGGCCGCCTTCCGCGAGGAGATCTTCGGCCCAGTGCTCGCCGTGGTCCCCTTCGAGGACGAGGCCGACGCCATCCGCATCGCCAACGACACGCCGTACGGGCTATCGGGATCCGTCTGGACTCGTGACGTCGCCAAAGCGTTTCGGGTGGCGAGGGCGATCGACACGGGAGCACTCTCGGTCAACTCCCATTCGTCGGTGCGCTACTGGACGCCGTTCGGGGGTTTCAAGCAGTCTGGGCTCGGCCGGGAGCTCGGGCCCGATGCCCTCGAGTCCTTCACCGAGCTGAAGAACGTGTTCATCGCCACGACCGACTGACAAGGAGCATGTAGGGATGGGACGCCTCGACGGCAAGGTTGCAGTGATCACCGGAGCCGCCAGCGGCATCGGGAGGGCGAGCGCTCGGCGCTTCGCGGCCGAGGGCGCTCGTGTCGTCGTCGCCGACTTGGCCGACGAGCCAGGGGAGGCGCTCGCGGCCGAGATCGGCGGTCTGTACGTCCACGCCGATGTGACCGAGGCCGACAGTGTGGACGCGATGTACGACGAGGCCATTGCCCACTTCGGAGGCCTGGATGTCTGCTTCAACAACGCAGGGATCTCGCCGCCGGACGATGACTCGATCCTCGAGACCGGCATCGATGCCTGGAACCGTGTGCAGCAAGTGAACCTCACGAGCGTCTTTCTCTGCTGCAAGTCGGGCATCGCCCGGCTCCTCGAGCACGGGGGCGGCAGTGTGATCAACACCGCCTCGTTCGTGGCCATCCTCGGTGCAGCGACTTCGCAGATCTCGTACTCCGCCTCCAAGGGTGGGGTGCTCTCGATGTCTCGTGAGCTCGGTGTCCAGTTCGCCCGTCAGGGCGTGCGGGTCAACGCCCTGTGCCCCGGGCCGGTCAACACACCGCTGCTGCAGGAGTTGTTTGCCAAGGACCCCGAACGGGCTGCGCGGCGGCTGGTGCACGTCCCGATGGGGCGCTTCGGTGAGCCGGAGGAGATAGCGGCCGCAGCGGCGTTTCTCGCCTCGGACGACGCATCGTTCATCACGGCCTCGACGTTCCTTGTCGACGGCGGGATCTCGGCGGCCTACGTCACGCCACTGTGAGCAATCGCCCCGTCATCGGTATCACTGCTTACGAAGAGACGGCGACGTGGAACCAGTGGTCCGCTCTCGCCAGTCTCCTGCCTGCCCGCTACGTGCAGTCAGTCGAGGGCGCTGGCGGCATGCCGCTGCTCATACCGGTACAGGAGCTCAGTGCCGAGGACGCCCGTGCGCTGCTCGGTCGGCTCGACGGCGTGATCGTGTCCGGGGGGCCGGACGTGAACCCGGAGCGCTATGGCCAAGCGCCGCACCCGGAGACGGGGCGCCCCCGTGATACGCGTGACGAGATCGAGGCGACCGTGCTCGAGGCGGCGATGAGCGACGAGATCCCCACGCTGGCGATCTGCCGAGGCCTCCAGGTGCTGAACGTCGCTCGGGGCGGGACGCTGCTCCAGCACCTGCCCGACGCCGTCGGCCACGGCGGCCACACCCCCGACCCGCGCGGTCACGGCCCCCACGAGGTCCGGGTCCAGCCCGGGACGTTGTTGGCCGATTTGGTGGGCTGGGAGCATGCAGACGTGCCGACTCACCATCACCAAGCGGTCGACCGGCTAGGGGAAGGTCTTGTCGCCACCGCCTGGGCCGCGGACGACACGATCGAAGGGGTTGAGGATCGGTCGGTGCCGTTCCTCGTCGGCGTGCAGTGGCACCCGGAGGCGGGGGAGGACTTGAGCTTGTTCCGGGGCCTGGTCGCTGCCGCCCGGGAGCGCTCCGCCCGCTCGCCGGTCCGCAGGTAGGCGAGCAACGCCGAGGCAAGGGCCAGCGATGTTGCTCATCGTCACGCACTCGAGATCGGGGCGGACGCAGCAGCTGGCCGCAGCGGTGCACGCGGGCGCAGCCGGAGCCGGGACGGCCACGGAGATCCGGATGCTCGACGCCTTCGACGCCGAGCCCGGGGACGTGCTGGCCTCAGCCGGAGTCATCCTCGGCACGCCTGCCCGGTTCGGCTACATGAGCGGAGCGATGAAGGACTTCCTCGAGCGGGTCTACTACCCCTGTCTCGACCAGACGCGGGGGCGCCCGTGGGCGCTGTTCGTCAAGGGTGACACCGACGTGGCCGGCGCCACGTCGAGCGTCGAGCGCATCGTCGCCGGGCTCGGCTGGCGGCGCGTGCTCCCGGTGCTCGAGGTCGTCGGCGACATCGGGCCCGAGCATCTCGAGGCAGCGGGCGAACTGGGCGGCTCGATGGCGGCCGGGTTGGAGATGGGCATGTGGTGAGGCAGGCCGGCGGCGGGCCGGCGGCAGGCCGGCGGCAGGCCGGCGGCAGGCCGGGGCTTGCTGCCTGCATTCTGGGTGCACAGGGCGTCGTAAACGAGCCGTTTACAGCGCCCTGTGCACCCAGTGAGGTACGAAGCGCCCGCCCGCGGCCTCGGAACGCCGCCGCCCGGACCCTGACACCACCACACCCGTAGACTCCCGCCCGTGGGGTCGGACACCGAAGGCAAAGAGACGCCGACCGCGACCGCCGGCGACGAGGGCCTCGACCGGATCTGGACGGTCCCGAACCTGCTCTCGGTGGGCCGGCTCGCTCTGCTCGGCGTGTTCCTCTGGCTGCTGTTCGGCAGGCACGAGCGAGTTCGGGCGGACGTCGTGCTGGCGGTGGCCGGCGCGACCGATTTTCTCGACGGCTTCGTAGCCCGGCGCCTTCACCAGGTCACGACACTCGGCAAGGTGCTCGACCCGACCGCCGACCGGATCGTCCTCGGCGTGGGCGTGATCGCCATTGCCGCATACGGCGCCGTTCCATGGTGGCTTGCAGGTGTCGTCTTGGGTCGCGAGATCCTCGTGTCGGCGGCCGTGCTCGTGCTCGCCGCTCTGGGTACCAAGAGGATTGACGTCTTATGGGTCGGCAAGGCCGGTACGTTCGGTCTCATGGGATGCTTCCCGTTGTTCTTGTTGAGCGACACGAACGAGAGCTGGGGCCGAGCGCTGCACGATGTCACCTGGGTCCTCGTAGCGCCGGCGCTGGCGCTGAGCTTTGCTGCCGCAGTCGCTTACGTCCCGATTGCCCGCCGGGCGCTCGCCGACCGCCGTGTCCCGCCGGCCGGGGCCGTCACGTCATGAGGAAGGTCTCGCGCGGATGAAGGCCGTCATCATGGCCGGAGGCGAGGGTACGAGGCTCCGGCCGCTCACCGCCAACCAGCCCAAACCGATGCTCCCGATGGCGAATCGCCCCATGGCCGAGCATGTGGTCAACCTGCTGCGCCGGCACGGGTTCGAGGACATCGTCGTCACCGTGGCGTTCCTGGCCAACCACGTGCGCACGTACTTCGGTGACGGCTCGGAGTTCGGCGTTCGCATGGTCTACGCCACCGAGGAGACCCCGCTCGGCACCGCCGGCTCCGTGCTCAACGCACGCGAGGAGCTCGACGAACGCTTCCTCGTGATCTCGGGGGATGTGCTCACTGACATCGACCTCTCGGAGCTGGTCGCCTTTCACGAGAAGCGAGCCTCGACGGTCACCCTGGCGCTGAAGGCCATGGAGAACCCCCTCGAGTTCGGCATCGTGATCACCGGCGCGGATGGGCGCATCCAGCGTTTCCTCGAGAAGCCAGGCTGGGGCGACGTCTTCTCCGACACCATCAACACGGGCATCTACGTGCTCGAGCCCGAAGTCTTCGACTGGATCCCCGCAGGCCGCCAGGTCGACTTCTCCGGAGAGGTGTTCCCTGCGATGCTGGCGGCGGGGTGGCCTCTGTACGGGTTCGTTGCCGGCGGCTACTGGGAGGACGTCGGCACCCATGACGCCTACCTGAACGCTCACGCCGACATCCTCGACGGCAAGGTCGACGTGGACGTGCCGGGCTTCCCGCTCCGTCCGGGCGTGTGGATCGGCGAGGGTGCCGAGATCCACCCGAGCGCCGTCGTCGACGGTCCCGCCGTGATCGGCGACAACTGCAGCGTGGGTCCGGGGTGCCTCATCCGGGATCACACCGTGCTCGGGGCGAACGTCCGGGTGGGCGAGAACTCGCTCGTCGAGCGCACGGTGGTCCACGACAACACATACTTAGCGCCCGGCGTGACCGCGCGAGGCGCAGTGATCTCGCGTTCGTGCGATGTGCGCCAAGGCAGCCACCTCGAAGAAGGTGTCATTGTCGGTGACGCCTGCCGCATCGGCCGCGGGGCGGTGCTGCGGGCAGGCGTGAAGGTTTACCCGAACAAGACGATCGAGCCTGGAGCGGTGGTGAGCTCGTCGATCGTCTGGGAGTCCAAGGGATCGCAGGGGCTCTTCGGCCGCAACGGCGTCTCGGGGCTCGCCAACGTGGACCTCTCGCCGGAGCTCGCCATGCGCGTGGCGATGGCCTACGGGACGGTGCTCCACAAGGGGTCCATCGTCACGACGTCGCGGGACTCGAGCCGGGCGGCTCGAGTCCTCAAACGTGCCGTCATGGTCGGCCTGACTGCTGCCGGCTGCAACGTCGAGGACCTCGAAGCCGCCACGGTGCCGGTCACGCGCTTCCAGATCCGCTCGAGCGGTTCCAGCGGCGGTGTGACGGTCCGGCTCGTGGCGGGGGACTCGCAGTCGGTGAGTTTGAGGTTTCTCGATTCTGACGGCGTGGATCTCGACGAGGCCACCGAGCGCAAGATCGAGCGGCTGCACGACCGGGAGGAGTCGCGGCGCGTGCTCGCGCCCGAGATCGGCGACATCGACTTCCCCGCCCGCACGCTCGAGGCGTACACGCTCGATCTCACTGGCTCGGTCGATCTCGAGGCGATCCGGTCGGCCCGGTTCAAGCTCGTGCTCGACTACGCCTTCGGGACGACGGGCTTCGTGATGCCGAATGTGCTCGCCAAGCTCGGGGCTGACGTGCTCGTGATCAACCCGCATGTGTCGACCCCGGGCGTGCTCAGCTTCGAGCGGTCGGTGCACGCCGCCCGCCTGGGGGAGCTCGTGCGGGCGTCGGGTGCCCATCTCGGCGCTCTGTTCGAGCCGGATGGCGAGCAGTTGACCCTCATCGACGACACGGGTCGCTTGCTTTCCGACGAAGAAGCGCTGTGCGTCATGGTCCGCTTGGTCCTCGCGGACAGTCCTGGTGGTTCCATCGTCGTGCCCGTCAATGCTCCGCGCGTGGTCGAGGTGCTGGCAGAGCAAGCCTCGAGCAAGGTCATCTGGACCAAGCTCGGCCCGGCGGACGTCATGGACGCGGCGGCCCGGCCCGGAGTCGTGTTCGGCGGCAACACCGAGGGTGGTTTCATCTTCCCCGACTTCCTTCCGGCGTTCGATGCAGTGGGCAGTTTCGTCAACCTGCTGGCGCTGCTGGCCCGCAGCGGTGCTCGTCTCTCGGACGTGGTGGGCGGGCTCGAGATGCCTTGTCTGGCCAGTTTCGAAGTACCGACCCCGTTCGAGCACAAGGGCCTCGTGATGCGGGTCCTTCTCGAGCGGCTTCCGCCTGACCGGATACTCGTCGATGGTGTGAAGATCAGTGACAGGTCCGGCTGGACCCTCGTCGTGCCCGACCCGGAGGCGCCGATCACAACGGTGTACGCCGAGGCCGACTCGATCGAGCAGGCGAGAGTGCGAGCTGAGGAGATGGCGACCGAGATCGCTGGAATCATCGCCGCGGCTGCGAGCTGACTACGATCCGCAATGGCCCCGCGCACCGCGGTCAGTCCACGGCATGGGGCAGCGAGCCTAAGGAGCCAGATGAACGTCCCCGATGATCTGCGGTACACGAGCGACCACGAATGGGCGCGTCCGACGGACAATCAGGTGCGGGTCGGCTTGACCGATTTCGCTCAGGATGCCCTCGGCGACGTCGTTTTCGTGGAGCTGCCTGCCATTGGAGCCTCCGTGACGAAAGGCGGTCCCCTCGGAGAAGTCGAATCGACGAAATCCGTGTCGCAGATCTACGCCCCGGTGTCGGGCACGGTGGTCGAGGTGAACGAGGTCCTCCGCCGGTCACCCGAGAGCGTCAATGCCGACCCCTATGGGGATGGGTGGCTCTGCGTGATCGAGACAACCGACGGTACCGAGCTGGACGAGCTGTTGGCTCCAGAGGCGTACCGCCACGCCACGGAGGCCTGATCCGGGGGGGCAGCAGGTCTCAACGTCATTCACAGCTCTCGCCTCTTGCATGCTGCCCGGCCAGGCGGATTGCAACCCTCGACCTCGCCGACCAGGCCCGCCGTTCACCGCCCGAGAAACCGCCAACTTGGAGATGCACATCGTCGATCACGGCACTAGCTTGGGCAGCGTGTTCTGCAACAACTGTGGCCATCGGAACCCGGCCGACGCCAACTTCTGCTCATCGTGCGGAAGCCCGCTGGCTCCAGGACCTGACACGACTGTCTCGTTCATCCCTCAAGAGCCCTCCGGAGATCTCGGGGAGGAGGAGGTCAACGTCGGTGTTTCCGAGCTCGCTGACGGCACCGGCGTACTCGTCGTGAAGCGAGGGCCTGATGTAGGCACGAAATACGTCCTCGAGGGTGACGTGACACATGTGGGGCGCCATCCTGAGAGCGAGATCTTCCTTGACGACATCACGGTGTCGCGGCGGCACGCCGAATTCCTCCGCGAAGGCCCCTCGTATCTCGTGAAGGACGTCGGCTCGCTCAACGGCACCTACGTCAACCGCGAGCGGATCGAGGAGATCACGCTCTCGAGCGGCGACGAGGTGCAAATAGGCAAGTTCAAGCTGTTGTTCCTGTCGACCGGCGCGAGCTGAGATTCGTCGTGGGCGATCGGTCGTACCTGTCAATTGGCGATGTCCTCGCGCTGTTGCGGGAGGAGTTTCCCGATATCACGATCTCGAAGATCCGCTTCCTCGAGAGCCGGGGGCTGCTCGTCCCGGAGCGGACGCCCTCGGGCTACCGCAAGTTCTACGACCACGATGTAGACCGTCTTCGCTGGATACTGCGGCAGCAGCGCGAGCACTTCCTGCCGCTCAAGGTCATCAAGGGCCGCCTCGAAGGCCAGGTCCCGTCTTCCGAACCCGCCGCGCTGTTCGAGGTTCAAGAGGTCGAAGCAAGGCACGCCGGAGCGTCGGCCCCGCCGCAATCGGTGTCCGACGGCGTGCTCGAGCCGGCCTTGGCCGTTAACGGGTCCCATGCCGTCCTCGAGGCGGCGGCGGCTCAACCGTCGGCCGCCGTGATGGCACGGCCGGGCCACTCGGCCTCGACTGTGCAGGCTCCGGCGGCCGGTCTCATCCCACCACGGCCGCAAGTACCTACTTCGACCCATACTCCGGTCGGCTCCACGCCGCCGGGTGCTGGGCCGGCGATCCCAGCCTCGGCGGGCCCGGTTGCGGCAAGTGCGGGGGCGTCAACGTCCGGGCCGGCGAGCTCGCCACCGGCAAGCTCGGGGACAGCGAGCCCAGGGGCGTTGGCGGGCAAGGCCGAGGCCCACAGCCGGCCGTCAGCCGGAGCATCGGTCCCTGGTATCAGCGGGGCCGCAGCGCCGACCGGAGCCCATGAGGACGCCGCGCCGGGCCCGGCGCGGGCGAGTCATCGCCCGCACAGCGCGGCCCCGACGCACGCCGAGGCCGCTCGGGCGGCCGCAGTGGGCGGCGTTCCGGCCTCCCCGGCGCCTGGGCCACCGCCGGGCGCTCCGGGTCAGGCGGCCTCCTCGGCTCACGGCTCGGCACCTGGTGCCTCTGGCGACTCCGGTGCCGGTCACGCCGGCCACGGGCCGACCGCCCCACCTGCGGGCCCCGGCGCCCCGACGACCCGTGCCTCGGCAGGTCACGCGGCCGCCGGCAGTTCCGCCCCCTCGAGCGTAAGCCGCGACCGAGGCGACGGGCCATCGGATCCAGCGGCTTCGATGGCGGGTGGCAGGCCCCCGGAGGCCGCTTCGCTCTCGGGCGCCAGCCTTACGGCGGCCGAGCTCGCGCAGGCGAGCGGGCTCGATGCCGATCAGGTAGCCGAGCTTGAGTCGTACGGCCTCATCGAGTCCCGAGCGGTCGCCGGTGTGAGCTGCTATGACGAGAATGCGCTCGTCGTGGCGGGGTTGGCGGCGAGCTTTGCCCGCTTCGGCGTGGAGGCACGGCATCTGAAGCTCTTCAAGCACGCCGCTGAGCGCCAGGCGAGCCTGTACTCCCAGGTCGTGATGCCGCTCCTGCGCCAGCGCAACCCTGACGCCCGCCGGCGGGCTCACGACGACCTCACGCGCCTGACCGAGCTCGGCTCGTCGATGCAGGCGTGTTTCGCCAAGGCAGTGCTGCGAAATCTGACGCGGGGATGACCGAGCCCGGCTTCGCCGGGAAGATCCTCCTCGACGCCGATCAGCTCGGCGAGATAGTTCGGCGCATCGGCCGTTCCATCTCAGAGGACCACCCAGACGGGGTCGCGCTCGTGGGGATCCTCAAGGGGAGCGTGTGCCTCGTCGCAGATCTGGCCAGGGAGATCTCCGTGCCGTGCGCGGTCGATTTCCTCGCTCTGTCGGCATACGGCGCCGGTGGGACCAGGATCCGCCTGTCGAAGGATCTCGACGCGGACGTCGCCGGGCGAGCGGTCGTGATCGTCGTCGACATCGTCGACAGCGGCCTGACCGTGAGCTATGTGCGGCGCCTGCTCAATGAGCGGGGCGCCCGGTCGACTGACGTGTGCGCGTTGCTCGATCGCGTGCGTCGCCGACTGTTGCCGGTCGACCTGCGGTACGTGGGCATCGGTATCGGCGACGAGTACGTCGTCGGTTACGGGATCGACTTCGAAGAGCGCTACCGCAACCTGCCGTTCATCGTGACGACGGATCCCGAGTCGCTGCAGGCACACCCCTCCGGTCCAGATCTCTTGAGGATCGCGGGTGTGCGCGGCACGCCGGGCCAGTAACGTTTTGTCGCATGGTGGAAGTTCGGCTCTCTCGGGTCCGAGTCGATCTCCAGTCGAGCACGCCGGTGGTCCTTCTCGAGGAGACGGAGGGCTCACACCGCTCGCTGCCGATCTTCATCGGCCCACCTGAAGCGGCCGCGATCGCACTTGCGCTGCAGGGCGTCGAGCTGCCGCGGCCGATGACCCATGACCTGATGAACCTGATACTCGACGCGCTCGGGGCTCGCCTGACGCGGGTGGTGGTCACCGAGTTGCGCGACTCCACGTTCTATGCCGAGCTGCAGCTGCGAGCCGGCGACCGCAACCTCACTGTGTCCTGCCGACCGTCCGACGGCATCGCGCTCGCCGCCCGGACCCATTCGCCTCTGTACGTAGCCGACGAGCTGATGGACGCCGAAGGCCTCGTCGTCGAGCCCGACGTGGAGGACGTGGCGGAGGCAGGAACCCCGGAGGAGCTCGTCGGCGAATTCCGCGAGTTCCTCGACACGATCAGGCCGGAGGACTTCAGCACCTGAAGCTCAACCTCAATCGGTGGTTGACGTGAGGCCCGGCGCCTCCTAGCGTGGGTGACGGTCGTGTAGTTACGTAGCTGTCGTCCGTGCCGCTCTTGGCCGGCGAGAGCGTCCAGGACAGGGGCGGCTGATGCCACCAGATGGATTCCGCGGTACTCAGGTCTGCAAGATCGTGGGTATCACGTACCGCCAGTTGGATCACTGGGACCGCACCGGCCTCAAGTCGCCGTCGCTCCAGCAAGCACAGGGCAGCGGCACCCAGCGGCTCTACTCGTACCAGGACGTCGTCGAGCTCCGCATCATCAAGCAGCTCCTCGATGCCGGCGTGCGGCTGCAACGGGCACGCAAGGCCATCGAATTCCTCCGGGGTACGGGAGAGGACCTGGCCAGTGCCAGCCTCGTGCTCGGGGCGAACGACTCCGTGCTCGTGCGCGACGGGGAGGAGTTGCTCGACCTGCTTCGAGGTGGGCAGGGTGTCTTCAACGTCGTGCCTCTTGCAGGCGTCGTCGGCGAGGTCGATGCCGCCATCGTGGAGTTCGCAGGCGAGGCGGCTCCACAGGCCTCGACGTCCCCACACAGCGATGTGCCCGCGCCGGCCGCCCGGCCGGCGCACCCCGCCTAGGCGGTCGGACCCTGGCTCATCACCTGCTTCGCGCCGGCTCGCAGCGTGCCGCCCGCAGGGTTGCGGCCTTCCGGGGCACCGCGGAGGTCGGACCGGGGGTGTCGGCGCTACCGGCAGTGCGCAGGCTCGACTTGGTTCGGTTCGCCCACGAGTCGGAGATTCTCTTCGCAGAACTGCTCGACTTCTACGAGGTGGACTGGGAGTACGAGCCGGTCGAGTTCGTGCTGGCGTGGCGCGACGACGGATCACCGCTGCAGGCGTTCCGTCCGGACTTCTACCTACCCGAGCACGACATCTTCCTCGAGCTCACGACTCTGCGGCAGGACCTCGTCACCGTGAAGAACCGCAAAGTGCGCCAGCTCATGCAGCTGTACCCCGACGTGAGCGTGAAGATGCTGTACCGCCGGGACATCGAGGGGCTGATAGCCAAGTACCGTCTCGACGCCCGGTCTAGATTGGCCGGGTGAGCAACCGCGATACGCCACTTCGAGCCGAGCATGAGGCACTCGGCGCTCGTCTCGTCGAATTCGGCGGGTGGGAGATGCCCCTTTCCTACCCGAGCGGAACGATCGCTGAGCATTTGGCTTGCCGGCGAGCGGCCGTGTGCTTTGACGTCAGCCATCTCGGGACGGTCCGAGTCGTCGGGCCGGATGCCCTCGGGCTGCTTCAGGCCAACCTCACGAACGACCTGACGAAGGTCGGTCCCGGACGGGCGCAGTACACCCACCTGCTCGATCCGTCCGATGCCTCCGTGCTCGACGACATCATCGTGTGGTGGGTGTCCGAGGATCGCTTCGACGTGATGCCGAACGCGTCCAACACCGAGCGCGTGAGGGCAGCCATCGGGGGAGCGGACGTGACCGGCGAGCGTGCCGTGATTGCCGTGCAAGGTCCGACGGCACGTGCCGTGCTCGGGGCCGTCTCCGCGGAGGCTGCCGCCGTTGGCCGATTCCACGTCATCCCGTTCCGGTGGGGTGGCGCCGAGTGTGTCGCAGCGGGGACCGGCTACACCGGTGAGGACGGGGTGGAGTGTGCGGTGCCGGTAGCAGAGGCACGTGGGTTCTGGCAGGCGGTGGTCGCGGCTGGCGCGCAACCGGCCGGCTTGGGCGCACGGGACACGCTGCGTCTGGAAGCCGGTCTCCCACTGCACGGGCACGAGCTCGGGCCCGGCATCACCTCACTGCAGGCGGGCCTCGGGTGGGTCATCGGCTGGAACAAGGGAGCCTTCCGGGGGCGTGAGCCACTCGAGGCCGAGCGAGCAGCCGGACCGTGGCGATTACTGAGGGGCCTGCTCACGTCCGGGCGCCGACCGCCCCGCACGAGCGATGCGGTGAGCCTGGATGGGGAGATCGCCGGCGAGGTCACGAGTGGGAACTACTCTCCCGTGCTCGAGCGTGGCATCGCTCTCGCTTTCCTCCCGCCCGCGACCCCAGAGGGGCACATGGTCGAGATCGACATCAGAGGCACTGCGGTCCCTGCCCAGGTGGTTCGGCCCCCGTTCCATCGGCTTCCTGCGGCCGCGCCGGCACAGTGACCGCGCCCTTCGTTCCCCACACCGACGGGGAGATCGCCGAGATGTTGGCGTGGCTGGGGCTGTCAAGCTTGGAGGACCTGTTCGAGGCGGTCCCGCACGCCGTCCGGCTCGCGGGCGGGCTCGACCTACCGGACCATTGGAGCGAAGCCGACCTGAACGACCGCCTGGAGGAGTTGGCGTCGGGGAACCGGCCGGTAGGGCGTGACCTCGTGTGCTTTGCCGGCGCCGGCGCCTACGACCACGAGATACCTGCGGTGGTGCGCGCCCTCGCCTCGCGGTCGGAGTTCGTGACCGCCTACACGCCGTACCAGCCCGAGGTGGCCCAGGGCGTGCTGCAGGCGCTCTTCGAGTACCAGACCATGGTCACTCGCCTGACGGGCCTTGACGTCGCCAACGCCTCCCTCTATGACGGGGCGGCGTCGCTCGTCGAGGCCGTGAACCTGGCCGCGACCGCGACCGGCAACCAGCGCGTGCTGTGTTCGGCCGGGGTGAACCCTCGGTGGCGGGCTCAGATGGCGACGTTCGCCCGCGGCAGCGGTCACGAGATCGAGGCCGTTCCGCTCGCCGACGGCGTCACTGACTGGAGCGCCACTGATCAGCCCGGCTCGAGCGGAACGGCGGGCGCCGTCGTCGTCGCCACGCCCAACTACCTCGGGTGCCTAGAAGATGTCGCAGCGGCCCGCGAGGCTGCGGACCGGCTCGGAGCGCGCCTGGTCGTCTGCTTCGATCCCGTCGCCGCGGGTGTCCTCAGGACACCCGGCTCGCAGGGTGCCGACGTCGCGGTGGGGGAGGGACAGCCGTTCGGCATACCGCTCAGCTTCGGCGGGCCGTATCTCGGCTTGTTCGCCTGCCGGCTGGCCGATGTCCGCAAGTTGCCGGGGCGACTCGTGGGCGAGACGGTCGACACCGAAGGGCGGACCGCCTACGTGGCGACGCTGCGAGCTCGCGAGCAGGACATCAGGCGAGAGCGGGCCTCCTCGAACGTGTGCACGAACGAGACGCTGATGGCCATCACTGCGGCGATCCAGCTGGGTTGGCTCGGGACGAGGGGGCTGGCCGAGATCGCCATCCGCTCAGCGAGGGCAGCGCGCTACTGCCGTGAGGCGCTGCTGGCCATCGACGGCGTCGAGGCGGCAGCCGCCGCGCCGGTGCTGCGGGAGTTCGCCCTGCGGACGCCCGTAGAGCCCGGAGTGTTGATCGACCGCTTGACCGGGGAGGGCTACTTGGCAGGAGTTGTCATCGACGAGGGCTTCGAGGGCACACCCTATGAGGGGTCGCTGCTCGTCGCCACCACCGAGCGGCGGACGCGGTCGGAGATCGACTCGTTCGCCCAGGCGTTCGACAAGGCCCTGCGATGAGCGCGCCGGGCGGCCGGGCCACGAGCGCCCCTCTCCTCGGGCGCGAGACCGAGCCATCGCTGTTCGACTTCTCGGTGGCGGGGCGGCGTTCGG
>Ga0187860_1000531_pt1 | contig 36490 bp, 33 predicted proteins | sample June2016WEW_10_4_FD_132981 | JGI IMG/M metagenome (GOLD analysis project Ga0187860, IMG submission 132981) | Peatland microbial communities from SPRUCE experiment site at the Marcell Experimental Forest, Minnesota, USA - June2016WEW_10_40 | ecosystem: Environmental > Terrestrial > Soil >...
GGGGGCGGTGGTCGTGGGAGCCTGCGCGCTGCGGACGATGGATCAATTGCGGTATTGGCGGAACAGTGAAACGCTGTTTCGGCACACCCTGGCGCTGACGAGGAACAATTCGCTGGCCTACGACAATCTGGGCTATTACCTCCACGACCACGGGCGCTGGGAAGAGGCAATCGAGGATTACCACCAGGCGCTGGAGATCAACCCGACCGACCCCGTCGCTTATGACGATCTTGGATTTTGCTTTTACAACCAGGGCCGGGTGGAGGAAGCGATCACCAACTATGAGCGGGCGCTGAGCATCAAGCCGGATGACGTGAACGCCCTGAACAACCTGGGAACCGCTTTGACCCGGCAAAAGCAATTCCCCGAGGCCATCCGGTGTTTCGAAGCCGCGCTGCGCCTTCGGCCGGACTACCCCGATGCGCGCAACAATCTCGGCGTGGTTCTGGACGGGACAGGAAAAACCGAAGAGGCGGTCCGTCAGTACAGACTGGCCCTGCGCCTAGCCCCCGACGACGTCCAAGCTCACAACAACCTGGCCAATGCCCTTCTCGGCCAGGGCAAGGACGACGAAGCGATCCACCACTATCGCCAAGCGCTCCAACTGGACCCGGAGTTCACACAGGCCTTGAACAACCTGGGTTGGGCCCTTGCGGGCCAATCCCGCTACGGCGAGGCCCTCGCCTGCTACAACCGCGCGCTGCAACTGAAGCCGGACGACCCGATGCTCCACAAGAACCTGGGCAAAATCCTGGATCGGATGGGCCGGAACGACGAGGCGATCAGGCAATACACCGAGACCCTGCGCCTGGCGCCCGATGACGCCGAGGCGCACTATTGCCTGGGTTGTGTGCTGGCCCGCAGCGGCCGTCGCGATGAAGCCGTCGCCCATCTCACCCGGGCCTTGCGACTCAAGCCGGGCTATGCGGAAGCCAAACGCGTGCTGCAGTCGATGGAGGTTTCGCAACCGCAATGACCAAAACATCCAACATCCAATAACCAATGGAAGGCAGCTATCTTTCCGCCGCTGGGTATTGGGCGTTCAATGTTGGATGTTCTTTTGTGGTCTCGACTCCCGTGAGAGGCCTCAGCCGGAACGATTCAGTTGAAAAGGGGGAGAACACGCGCCCTCGCGTGTTCCGACCGGCGCCTTCGCCGGTCGGTTCGATCATAGCAGCACGAACTGAATGGTGCGACTGGCTCCGAGGCTCCAAGTGGTGGGCGAGGGCGCCCGCCACCGCACCCGAGGCGGGTGCGCTCCCCAGAATAACGGAATCGTTCCGGCTCAGCGGGCGTACCGGCGGATGGAGGACTGCCACCAGCCGGCCAGGGCGTCGCTGGAGCGGATCCAGGCCTGCCGGTGCAGCCAGGACATCACATCCGCATCCGACAATACCAGGATCTTCTCCGGGCCGCTGATGGCTTCGGGCCCTTTGCTCAGCATCCTTTCACCCAGTTCGCGCACTTCGGGTTTTCCCACTCCGAGCGCCGCGAGCGCCTGCCGGTAGTCCGGGTTGAGGCGTTTCTCGCGCAACAGCGAAACGTGGATGGCATTCACATACGGATCCAAAACGGCCTCCGCGATGCTTGCATCCGGCGGCGGCGGGGCGACGGCGCCCGATCGTTCCAGCAGCGCTATCCGCACCCGCAGCGTATCCAGTTCGGAGGGAGGCGACGTTTCCTCCGGCGTCAGGAAAAGTCCATGTCCCCGGGCGCGCCCTCCCCAGCTCGATTGGCTGGTGAGCACGCTCAAGGGAATCGAGAGCACCATGCCCGCGAGGACGGGCATGAACCACCAGAAAGTGGGATGATCGATGCGCCAGACCACGGTGCCCCAGAGGATGCCGATGAGGGTGTTGGCCCAATAATGGCGAAAGGCCTCGGACCAGGCAATCCCGTCGGGAGTGCGCTTTTGCGGCCCCCAGCGAACACCCGTTCCGAGGAGGATCGTGGCCACGCATTGCGAGTGCCAAAGCATCTGCAAGGGGGCATGCAGCGCTGAAAAAACGGTTTCCGCCAGGGCACTCAGGGTGGCGCGCCGCAATCCTCCGAAAGCCCGCCGCCTGGGACCGTCCATGGCCAGGTCGATCAAGGCCAGGAATTTCGGAAGAAACAGCACGCCCATGCAGATCAGGAAAATCAGGAAGGCGTGTTCCGTGCCGCTGAGTTTGAGGAACGGCGTCAAGGCGCGCACAGTGATGACCGAAAGGCCGGTGTGCTGCCGGAACCAGAGCGTCCAGTTGAACGTGATCAGGAACAGCAGCCAGAGCGGGCTGGCCAGATAGCCAAAGATGCCCAGGAGCAGGTGAATCCGGCTGACACCGCGCAGACCCCGCGCAAACAACACCATGCCATGCTGCATGTTTCCCTGACACCACCGGCGGTCGCGCTGGGCATTTTCGATCATGTCCTGCGGAGTTTCCTCATAGCTCCCCTGCAATTCGTGTGCGAACCAAACCTGCCAGTTTTCCTTGAGCAGCAACGCGGCCTCGACAAAATCGTGGCTGAGGATCTGTCCTCCAAAAGGTTTCCGCCCCGGCAGGCTGGGCAGATCGCAGTATTGCATGAACGGGTCGGTGCGGATGATCGCGTTGTGCCCCCAGTAATTGCCGAATCCTTGCGCCCAATAATTGAGTCCGGCAATGAACACGGGGGCGTACAGACGATTTGCAAACTGCTGGATCCGGCCGAACAGCGATTCCGCGTTCACCAGCGCCGGCACGGTCTGGATCAGGCCCACGTGCGGGTGCACCTCCATCAACTTCACCAGATCCACGATGGTCTCACCGCGCATGACGCTGTCCGCGTCGAAAACCATGAAGTACCGGTATCGCCTGCCCCAGGCATTTAAAAAATCGCGCACGTTCCCGCTTTTCTTGCCCTCCACCGAAATGCGGCGCCGGTAATAGATGCGGCCCAGGGCGTCCAGCTCAAGGACCAGCTCGCACCAACGCCGCTCCTCCTCGACCCATTTGTCCGCGTCTCTCGAATCGCTCAAGATGAAAAAGTCAAAGCGCTCCAACTGTCCCGTCCTGTCCAGCGAGAGATAGGTGGCCCGGAGCCCTTCAAAGACCCGGGCAACCTCTTCGTCGTAAATCGGGAAAACGATGGCGGTGCTGACCCCCTCGATGCTTTGGGAGGGGTAATCCCCCAGACGCGTGATCTGGTCGGGATCGCCGAAGGTGCGGAGGATGAACCCGTAGATGCCGTGAAGGCACCCGATCGAAATGAGAAGGAAAAGGATCACGAACAGGACGAGGAGGATCGTGCTCGAATTCGTCCAGCCGCTGCGCCAGAGCAGATCGGCGAAAAGCATCGACACCAGGCCGGTCAACAGCATCGCCGAGGAGATGAAGATGAACAGCCGGACGGCGCGGCGGGCGGGACGGCCCGGGTAAACCGCCCACGCGGGCATTGGCCCTCCCGCAGGCTTTGACGCGTCGGAGGTGGCGGTGGACATGGTCAATGCCTGAACGGTAGATGCGTCAGAACGAAGATCACCACCAACAGGAGCGCAAACGCGAACCAGATGAACACCATTTTCCCATACGACCACTGGCTGAGTTGGTTCAGCGTCGCAATGGGTCCCAGGTCCAGCGGCCGGGGCGCCATTTTGGAAAGTTGAAAATCCGGCCCGGCCCGCAGATAGGCGTCCCGCATCGCCTTCACGAACGCTTCCGGCCAGGGCCCCGGGCGCAGGAATTGTTCCTGCCATTTGCCGGGCATGTCCGCGAGCAGCAACGCCAGCCGCCCGCGAGTGGACAGCATGTGGTCGGTGCCGGCGGGCGATTCCTGGAGCACCTGCGCAAACCAATCGGTGACCACCAGGTCCATCTCCTCGGCGGCAAGCTCCGTGACCGGGCGCTGCAATTCCTGCGGCGCCCGCCGCATCGCACGTTTCAACACGTGAATGACCAGGCGTCCAAGCAGGACTTTATCCCGGACGCGCAGCGCGTGAAAGTAACTCTCCACTTTCGCATACGCGGCGTTCCAGTCTTCGAGCGGCCGTCCGACAATGCGGCCCGTCTGTTCGGCGCCGGCGGCGCGATCGTTCAGGGCAGACTCCAGTGATACGTCCATGTTTCGCTGAGAACCTCCTCTCCCTTGTTGAGCGTGCACCGGATGTCCACCGGGTCTTTGTTGCCCGGCACGGGTTCCAGCTTGAGCATCACCCGCCAACTGTCGTTGAAGACATTGAAGAAAACCTGGTTGTCCACGATCGCCGCGTTCGTGGAACAATTCGCGATCGCCTGCGGCGGGGCCGTATCCGGAATGGCCTTCAATTTGGGTCCCGCAAAGTCAATGACGAACTGGCGCCGCTGCGGGTCCCCCGGATCCGCCCCGACGCGCGTGCCGATCACTTTGTTCTCGGATAGCTTCAAGTCCGACTCGTGGGTCGTCCAGTAAAGCGTGTACCCGAAATGGAAGGGCTGCATCGGCGCCGGCTTCACTTTCGGATCCCAAAAGGCGACGATGTTGTCCATCCCTTCGTACGCCGTGCTCAACTCGACCAGGTTGATGTCCCCCTCGCCCCAGAGTGAGTTCGGCTCCACCCAGACGCTCGGCACCGTCTGGTACAAATTAAACAGGTCCTGGTAACTCTCGAAACCGCGGTCGCGCTGGAGCAGGCCGAAGCCCTTGATATCCTTGGCGCCGAACCGCTGATGGCTCATCTGCGTCGTGTTGATCAACGGCCGCCAGAGATTCTCGCCGTTCTCCATCTGCATCAGCAGACCGTCGCTGTCGTGCACCTCCGGACGGTAATCGTCAAACCGCCGCTCGGAACTCTTGCCGAACCAGAACATGCTCGTCAGCGGCGCCAGCCCGACCGTTCTGATCGGCTTTCGCTTCGGATCCACGGGCCGCACCTTGTCCGTGTCGCGGAAGTAAACGACCGCCTCGATCGTGGCGACCGTTGTCTCTCCCGGTTTGATGAGAAAGCTGTACGCCCCGGCACAACTGACGCTGTCGAGGATGGCGTAGAGTCTCACGCGGTCAGCGGCGGCGTCCGGCTTGCCCAGCCACCAGTCGGTAAAAATGGGAAACTCCTCGGGCCGATCGGTCTCGCCGCAGTCCAGCGCCAGCCCGCGGGCCGACTGGCCATAACGCTGCTCTCTGCCCAGCAGCCGGAAGTAACTGGCCCCCAGGAACGCGCCCAGCTCATCCCACTTGCCGTGTTCATTCAACTCGCACAACAGCCGGAAACCCGCGTAGCCCGTGTTTGCCGGAATCTGCTTCTCGATGTGCAGGTTGCGGTAGTTGAAAAAATCCTGCACGAACCGGACCGGCTGCACCGCCGTCAGGGTGAACTCGTTGATGTGCACCGGCTCCTCGTACAGATAGCCGGGATGGAAAAACTCGACGCGAAACGGCAGACCCTCCTCCGCCCAAAGTGCCTTGTCGTGGCGGAACTCGATCTCCCGATACTTGTCGTAATTGAGCTTGTCGGCCCGCAATACATCCGGCAGGTCCCCCCGCGGCGAATGAAAAGGCTTGCTCGCGCGCTGCTCCGCCTTCTTCGCGATATAATCCAGCGTGACGTCAGCGGACTCCAGACGCGCCAAAGCTCCGCGCGGCAACACAGCAGCCAGCACCAAAACCAGACAAGCCAATCGGTTCATCCAGGTAAAAGAAGTACTCAATTGAAGCCTTTTGGCAAGACCCGTTGGGAATCGGCGAACGCACAATCCACCACCGGCGCTCGTCAATTTCCCTGCGCTTCAGGCAGTTGCGCCGTCATCCCGCCAACCCCAACATCCAACTCGCCCCACGCGAAGCCGGCAATTTTATCCTGCCCGCCTTTCCTGGTCTGATCCTCAACGACTTCTATTGGCGCTGGCCGGAGCGGAATCTGGCCGGCAACACCATTGACTTTCATGTCCAGGCATAGCTGTTATCCCAAAGGGATTGCATCACTCTGCCCAGGGTTGTCCCGTCGGCGGGACTACCCTGGGTAACGTGTCCATTTTTTCCAACCCCAACGGGGTTGCATCACCCCGCTTCGCGCCGATGGATGCAACCCCTTCCGGGTTGTTGAATTCTCCGGATGGTTGCCCAGGGTAGCTCGTGCCTCGCAACCCTGGGCTGAATGCTGCAGCCCCGTTGGGGCAAGAGAGAATTAGCGGCGATGGCGCGCTAGATATGTCGGTGCCGTCTGCCAGGACCCCTTTAGGTCAACCTCTTCGTTCCACTTTTCGCGGCTCGACCCGTTCCCGTTTCCGATTGAACAATAAAGTCGGAAACCCGGCAGGTTTCTGCGATCAATTGCCAGGTGCAGGCAAAGGATGGGGTGGATTGTTGGCGATATTGCCAGCCGCGCGCAAGACACTCGGGTCCGTTGCATTCTGGGCCAGATACTGCAAGGCTTGCAGGGCTGGCTGCGTTCCGGCCAGACGGGTGAGCGCAATAATGGCCGTCATCCGTTCATCGGAGGTTGGTCCGCTCAAGGCGATTTGTCTGAGCTGGGCGATGGCCGTCTGATCGAAGAACGATTGCAGCCCGGGAGTGGAGGGATTCTCGGCGAGCGTCTTGGCCAGCAGATCCAGGCCTGCCACCTGCGCTGCGGGATCCTTTTCATTCTCGACGGCGGTCAGGACCGATGGCACGTCGTAACTCTCCTGATTGCCGAGAGCTTGATACAGACGCGCCCGCACACCGGGATCACTCTCTGCCTGCAGCGAGCCCAGTAATTGTGCGCCGGCGTTTCCGGTCGCTTCGGTGGCGCTCAACGCCCACGCTGCGGCGTTCCGGACGTCCGCATTCGGGTCGGAAACCAGTGTCAGGAGGAAGGCGGTCGGATCGCCCTGGGCCTGCGCCAGCGCCTCAACTGCGGCGACGCGCAGGTCGGAAGGAACGGTGGGTGACCGCAGATAGTTCTGGAAGAAGCCTTGTGTCTCGCTGAAATCCCGCGACCCGAGCGCCGTGAGGATTTCGGTGACGAATCCCTCGTCGTTGAGGTTCAGCGCAGCCTGGGTGAGCGCGTCCAGCGCGCCGGGTTGATGGATGGTGCCCAAGGCCTGAATAGCCGATTCACGAATGTCCGCGGAGCGTTGGGAGTCGTAGAGCAACTGGGTCAGGGCAGCAATCGCCGGGGGAGAGCCTTGCTGAGCCAGGCCTTGCACGGCTGCCTTGACAAGTGCCGCATTCGCATCGCTCAAGAGCCCCTGCAGGACCAGGGTGCAGTCCAGGCTGGCACAGGCGCCCAGACCTTCGGCAATGGCCACCCGGAGTTCGTCGGTGCCGCTCGCCAGGGCGTTCTTCAGCGCCCCAATCGCCTCGGGAGATCCATCTTGTGCCAGGGCTTTGATGGCTTTCTTGCGCTCTTCCAGCGGCAGCGACGGATCATTCAAAATCTTGATGAGATCATTCACCGACGTCTGCACCTGGGCGACCGCACCTGTGCTCGCAGCCCTCTCCATGTTCGTGCCAGCCATGGAAACGGCCGCAGGGGCCGACCCCGGCACGACGGTTGGGGCGCTTGGAGCTGTTGTGTCGCCGACCGTGCTGACAGGGGTTGTCCCAGGCCGGGGGGCGGGCGTGTGTCTGAAAAGAAGCACCGCTGCAAGCACAACAAGACCCGCCGCAGCAAGCGTCGATAGGATCACTGCAGGCCGCGGACCTTTGCCGCTACCGGCCTCTGGATTGTTGGGTCGCATGTTCGAGAATGCCCGTGGATTGGATCATCTGCAACCGCTGGAAGTTCATTCTCCCGGCAGGAGCCAGACAAGCTAAACAGGCTGGGAGCACGCTAACAAGCAATTTTCCCCTTGAGTTCGGACTGAACAAATGCCCCGTTTAACCAAAAGGGCCTTCGGGATGATTCCGAAGGCCCTGTGCTGAGAATCTTTGCTCCGATGCTGGAATCAGTAGCCTGTGACCAAAGTGGCTGAAATAGCCGAGGCCGCTGGGGAAACAACCGCCTGTCCCTTGATTTTGCCCTTGGTGATTGCGGCGTTCGTTGGCGCACTGAACACAATTTCGTTGGTAGCCCCAAACGCAGTGTTGGTGTAGAAACCCTCCAGGCCCTTCAGGGTCAATGAGGAACCCGCACCAAGGCCGGTTCCATTGACATTGAGCACGTAATTATTGGTCTTCGTAATATTACCTGTGCCTGTGTAATTATCGCTGAAAATCACGATACTGCCGGACTTACCCTTCAGGCTTTGTATCAAGAAAGCACTGAGGTTGAGGGGCAGATCACCGGACGCACTCACGAATCCTTGATTGGTGAATCCGAGATGGCTGCCGGCGTTGCCGGGAGTAATACCCTTGATCTTGCCAACCAGAAGGCCCGGAATGCGGCTATTAGTCGTGTCCACGGCGCCATTGCTGTTGAAAGTGACAACGATGCTGGCAGCCGTTGGAACACCATTCGAATCAACCGTATATCCACTTCCCTTGACAGTCATGGCGGATACGCTTGGACTTCCGGCCGAAGCCACAGTCGAGCTGATCTTCCCACTGACGCTAACCAGGAAATAACTGACTGGCGTACCTAATGCCGTACCATTGGTGCTATTAACTATCAAGGAGCCGGCACCGGTGATCTTGCCGGAACCGTCCGTCGTTACGGTCAGGTTCGGGTGAAATCCCAGTGAAGGAGCAGTTGACACGAGGGCGTTAGTGGTGGACGGAGCACCGTCAACGCTCCAAACATCAGCGGTGATGTTTGTGAATTGTGCGTCAACGCTGTAGGCTTTCACCACTGCGGGAGCTGGCGCTGCTGACGCAGCGAAAATTCCCCCTGCCAGGACTGCCAGGGCCAATATACTGAATTTCGTTGTTTTCATATTCGTTTACGTTTTTTCCTCTCGGTTTCTTTTAATCGGTTTTTACTGCTGGTTTCCACACTCGTTCCGCGCAGATTATTCGCGGACCGGCGGTATGGCAAGCGCCATTATTGCACTTTTTTACGCCGATGCCAGTATCACAGGTGGTTGAGGTGCGTCCAGGCCCCCATCTGGAGCTGGGTGCTGTTATTGTTTTACTGCAATGACGAAGTCTTGAAAACTGACAAACTTGTCACGACCACACCAGTTTCCCCAATGGAATGGTTCCAGGATTGACAAACGCTGCTCCGAGAAGCATTGCCGGATGAAGGGCTCGTCGTAAGCGACAGCCGCCTCCGGCGCCTCAGCGTTGCTCACGGCGCAGTCAGGAAAAAGATGAGGGAAGGAGAGCTTGCCCTTGCCTTTCCCCATCAAATCCCGCGATTCAGGATTCAGGACGAAGTAGGTGGTGAAGCACCGTCCTCCAGGCTTCAAGGTGCGCACAATTTCCGCCAGGTAATGGCGCATCTCGGGAGCCACCATATGCGTGAAAACGGAGGTCAGGAATGTGAAATCAAAAAAATCATCAGCGTAAGGGAATTGGAACTTTCCGGGAGGCGTTCTCCCTTTGGGATTATACAGGCGGTTATGAACATCAATCGCATGAAAATGGAACTTTGGAAAAGTGGGGGAAATGCGCTCTTGAGCCCACTGAACAGCGGGTTGAACGATGTCAAACCCCCAATACTCACCCGGATCCTTGAGGTAGGTCAGCAGTGGTATCGCCATCCGCCCGCAGCCACAACCAATATCCAGAATACGATCGGTGGGGTTTAATCCGCCCTTTTCGACGAAATAGCCGAAGAACTCCTCACCCACCTTGACGAACATCTTTTCGCCTCCACCGCCAACCCCGTCAATGAGGTGAGCTGGCGGGATGAACGACTTGTTGTCTTGTGCCGCACCCTCATTCTTCTTGAACAATGAACACAAGAAATCCAGGAACATGGATGTCAAATTGATTTGTGGCCGGGAGCAAGTCAACTGCGAAAACCGCCGCCAAGCCGCTTAAGAACTGATTAGCGGAACAGTGAAACGGGCCACCCATGAGCGCGCGTCGTCCACAGCAAAACGTTATCCCTTCCCGATTTTTCTTTCTCCGGTTCAACCCGGGACTGAAAGTTCTGCTTCAAAACACAGGATTCGAGCGCGCCACGGGCTCACTGGGGCGGTTCGACGCGCTCGAACCGGCCGGTGTCCGGGTTCAGCTTGAAGACGCCGTCCGGAAACCCAAAGTTGCCGGGCAGGTTGACCTGGGAGACGGACACCCCCGCGGCTTTGGCCCCCAGTTGGGCGCCTGTTTGCAGCAATGAAAGCGGGCCGGTCGTGTCCTGGCTTCCCGAATACTTCGCCAGGACTCCATCGTTCAACTGCAATTCGAAATCCTGCTTCGCGAAAGCGGTCAGCGGTTTGACGTCGTAGGCCCGGCTGTAATCGGGCGCCACCACGTATTGGCTGCCCCGGGCTTTATCCACGAACAGATAGATCGCGGGCGCATACACCCGCACGCCGCGCGGGGCTTCGTTCAGGTTGGCCTTGGAGGTTTTGATGGCGGCGCATCCGCAAAGGAGGCCCGCAAGGCAGGCGATCAGGACGAGGTTGGTTTTCATTCATTGATGGGTTGAGGGTTGAATACGCCGATCGTGACGGGAGAAATGTCGTTCAGGAAGGAAACCGCCGGTTGGAGGGGTTGGAACCAGAGCCATCCCTGCGGAGAAGCCGCGACCACAAGCCCCACCGCCTGGCTCTCCCTGTAAACCAGGCCACCGGAATCCCCCTTTTGGGCGGCGACATTCACGCCGAACAGGTTGTGAACCAGAAACGTCTCGCCGCCATAGCTGACCTCGGCGGTGGCATCCAATGAATCCACGCTCCCCCGCGTCGAGCCGTTTCTCAGAACCGCGCTCACTCCCAGCCCCTGGTGAAGGGATTGGGCGGGGAAGAACGAATCCAGCGAAAAAGTTTCATCGCGGATCCGAAGTTCCTCGAGCGGCAACGCGCCGTCCTGCATCTCGGCCAAAGCAATGTCATACGCAATCTCTCCCGATGCCGCGGTCGAGCTGACAATCGTCCTGGCAAAGGGCGCCGCACTCGAACACTCACTGCTCAACTCGGGATAGGTGGGTGGCGACCGGCCAAGATTTCCGGCCACGTGCGCGCACGATATCAGATAAAACACGTTTCCCGACCCGGCCTTGTTCCGAAAAATCAGGGTGATCAGGCCGTGATCGACATTGGAATCGAGCTGCGAGCCCGCAGCGCAGCCGGCCGCGTGGATGCTTCCAACGGGGATCACGTCGGTGGGCACTTTCCGGCGGCGATCGACGTGGCCGTTCCGAAACCGCCCATAGACAAAGCCGGGCAGCCGGTGCCGCGGCTTCATCCGCCGCCGCTTCCGGGTGACGAAAAACTGCACGCACGTGATTCCCTCGAGTTTGACCGCAGAATCGGGGTTCCCCGGGTGTCTTCTGAATTTGGCCCCGAGACCGACAGCCAGGACATTCGGATAGGAGCGGTAACGCCGGTGGGCGAAGCGTTTGACGACGAGCAGTTCCCGGACTTCCCGCGGGCGATGAGCGCGGTGCCCGGAAGCGACCGCGTTCGCACCGCGGTTGCGGGAGGCGGGCTTTTGGTTCCGGGGGCCCATCGCGGCAACAGAGTTCGAGCAGATCCGATATCAGTCAAGCGCCTTCGGAGGGGGCGGGGGGCCTATGACCCGCAGCAGGCGGTGGCAACGGGAGGTGTGCTGGAAGAATGCAGTGCGTACGGGAATGTCCACGATTCTGCGGCTCACAGAGCCACGCTCCTGTGCTTAAGCGGCGGCCGCGCTCTTCGCCGCGGCCAGATCACTTCGCCGTTGGGCCATGCTCTTGATCCCGCCACGGCGGGACGTAGCCTTCACGTTGCAGCAGCTTTGGCAGCTGCCAAGTCGGTCCTGCGTTGTGCCATCGACTTGAAAAACTCATAACCCTCCCTGAGCCGCCGCACGCAGACGTCCCTGTCCTCGAGCATCGTTTTGATGATGCGAAGAATCGGTTTCGGACGCAGGTAATAGCGATGGTAGAAGCGCTCGACGCTTTCGAAAATCTCCTCCTTGCTCAGGCCGGGGTATTCGAGCGAACTCTGCTGGAAGCCGTCGGTTTCCACCAGGGCGGCTTTGTCTTTCTTGGCGAACCAGCCGTTGAGCCTGGCCTGCTCGTACAATTCGGTGCCGGGATAAGGCGCCGCAAGGCTGACCTGGAGGCTGAACACGTCGAGTTCCTGCGCGAACCGGATCGTTTGCTCGATCGTTTCCTTCGTCTCCACCGGCAGGCCGAGGATGAAGGTGCCGTGGATGACGACGCCGGCTTCATGGCAGGCTTTCGTGAAGTTGCGCATTTCATCGGTGGTCACGCCCTTCTTGATGCGCGTCAGCGTCTCGTCGTTGCCGCTCTCGTAACCGACCAGGAACAGGCGGAGGCCGTTGTCCTTGAAACTTTTGATGGTGTCGTAATCGAGGTTCGCGCGGCTGTTGCAGCTCCAGGTCAAACCGAGCGGGCCGAGCTTTTTCGCGATCTCGCGGGCGCGCGGCAGGTTCGCGGTGAACGTGTCGTCGTCGAAGAAGAATTCCTTCACCTGCGGGAAGAGCTTCTTCATGTAGGCCATTTCGTCGGCGACGTTTTGCGGCGAGCGGACGCGGTATTTGTGGCCGCCGATGGTCTGGGGCCACAGGCAGAAGCTGCATTGGGCCGGGCACCCGCGGCCCGTGTACAGGCTCACATACGGGTGCAGGAGGTAGCCGATGAAATACTTTTCGATCTGGAGATCCCGCTTGTAAACGTCGGCCACCCACGGGAGCGAATCCATGTCCTGGATCATCTCGCGCTCCGGGTTGTGTTTGATCCTGCCATCCTTGTCCTTGCAGGAAAGCCCGGCGATGGTTTCGAGCGGACGATCCTCGGCGACTTCCTTGCACGTGAAGTCAAATTCCTTCCGGCCCACCCAGTCGATTGCGGTCGAGGCTTTGAGCGTTTCGGTGGGCAACACCATCGTGTGCGCTCCGATGAAGCCGATTTTCGTGTCGAGCTTCTGCGCTTTGATCGCTTCGGCCACCTTGCAGTCGTTTTTCAGCGAGGGAGTGGAGGTGTTGATGATGACGTGGTCGAAGTCCTTCGCGATGCGGAGGCATTCCTCGACGCCGACGTCGTGCGGCGGGCAATCGAGCAGGCGCGAGTTGGGCACGAGCGCGGCGGGCTGCGCGAGCCAGGTGGGATACCAATAGCTGGTGACTTCGCGCCGGGCCTGGTATCGCGCGCCGGCCCCGCCGTCGAAGCCGTCGAACGAAGGGGGACTTAAAAACAATGTCTTGCTCATTTGATTAAGCGTGATCGCAAGCCCCGGAGATTCACTCCACCCGCTTCGCCTCGGCAACTTTCGCCAGCAATTCATCCCGCTGGGCGGTGTCGCCGGTGCCGCAACCGCCGCCGTTGTGTGCGTGCGGCTCTTCGCGGTGCTGGAATGCCGCCTGCGCGCCGTTCATCGCGGCGCGGGGGGAGTTGATCGCCGCATTGGCCTCCGCGAGGTGTCCTTTGCCGATGGAAACGCCATTGAATACCTGCACGGTTGCGCCGGCGGCGCAGGGCTTGGGCTTGGGCCCGAAGTTGGATTTGAAATTCTTCCAGTTGTCGCCGCGCTGATAGTTGGTGCCCAGCGCGCCGCTGGGATCGTAACCGCAATGCACCATGCAATTCTCGCAGCGCGCATCGCGCGCCACACCGTCAACGACGCCGTATTTGTCCCACTGCACCTTGGCGAGCATTTCCTGGTAGCCGTCGTAATGGCCGTCGGTCATCAGATAGCACGGCGCCTTCCAGCCTTTGATGTTGTAGGTCGGAATGGCCCAGGCGGTGCAGGTCAACTCGCGTTTGCCGGCGAGGAATTCCAGGTAAACCGGTGTGTGGAAAAGGGTGAACTTCTTGCCCCACTCCTGAACTTTTGCGAATTTCTCCCGCGTCATCTTGCGCGTGAGGAAGAAATCCTCGGGCTGTTTGCCGAGTCGCTTGACCATGTCCTTCTTGGCGGCGTCGTATTCGTAGCCGGGGGAAATGGTGTGGCCATCGACTTCGAGCGAGGAAAAGAACTCGAACATCTGCTCGATTTCCTTCACGTCGGATTCCTTATAGACGGTCGTGTTTGTGGCGACCTGGAAGCCGAGGATTTTGGCCATCTTGACCGCCTCGACGCATTCCTTGAAGACGCCTTCGCGCTCGACGATGAGGTCGTGCGTGTATTCGAGGCCGTCGATGTGGACGTTCCAATACATCCACGTCGTCGGGCGAATGACGGCTTTGCCGCGGGCTTTGTCGTCGGCCTTGCGGATGGTTTCGGCGTCCTTGCCGGAAATCAGTTTCTCCTGCAGCAACCGCTTCAAAGTGGATTCCAATTCCGGGGAGTAGATCGCCGCGAGGTAATCCCTCATTTTCTTCCGCATGAACACGCCGTTCGTGCAGACATAGACGATGCGGCCCTGGGCCAGAATACCGTTTACCAGCTCCTCGATCTTCGGATAAATCAGCGGTTCGCCGCCGCAGATGCTGACCATCGGAGCGTCGCATTCCTCGGCGGCCACGAGGCATTTCTCGAGCGGGACCATGTCCTTGAGATTGGTGGAGTACTCGCGGATGCGCCCGCAGCCGGTGCAGGTGAGATTACACGTGTGAAGTGGCTCCAGTTGCAGCACCATTGCAAATTTGGGCGTGCGCTTCAGCTTGTGTTTAATAATATGACCGGCGATTTTCGCCGATAGAGCGAAGGGAAATCGCATAGGCGGATCAGTTTTTGGCCAATTGAGTTGAAGGCTCCACAGGCGGCAGGACGGGGTCGTGCTGCGCCGGCGGGGGGGTGGCTTGGAGCAAACCGGGAAGGAAAAAGTCGAGCGGAGAAACGGTCCTGGACGCGTTGATGCCGCCGCAACCTGCGGCCAGGAGCAGAAAGGCCGGACAGAACGCCAGCCGCAGCAATTTGCCGTTTGATCTCACTCTCATGTCAGTATATGACCAGTCGTGATGTTCGCAACCCCTAATTCCGCCGGCATGACACACGTCGCCAAGATGCTGTGGCGACGGCAATTGAGGCGGTTCAGACCGCTCCGCCGCCTTTTCCGACCCGCGCCCCTCGCCGGGCTTATAGGGATTGCCGCCGGCTCTTTCATGGCGGTCTCGGGCCAACCAATGGCTGGTGACAAATCCTCGGCGGAAACGGCCGCGGCGCGGACCGAGCGCGAGTTCACGGAGGCCTCGAACCGGTTCCTGGCCCATACCAACGACGCCGAAGCCGCCTGGCAATTCGGCCGGGCCTGTTTCGATCTTGCGGAATTGACGACCAACAACCCTGCGCGGGCCGAAATTGCGGAAAAGGGCATCGCCGCGTGCCGGGGATCGATGGCGCTCCAGCCGGGGTCGGCGCCGGTGCATTACTATCTGGGAATGGATCTCGGTCAACTCGCGGATACAAAGCGCAACCTGGCGGCCCTGAGGATGGTCAAGGAAATGGAGCGGGAATTCCTGGCGACGGCTGCATTGGACGAACAGTTTGATTATGCCGGGGCGGACCGGAACCTGGGATTGCTTTATATGAAGGCGCCGGTCATCGCCAGCATCGGCAGCCGGAGCAAGGCGCGCCAGCATCTCCGGCGCTCGGTCGAACTGGCGCCCGTGTATCCCGAGAATCGCCTGAACCTGATCGAGGCCCTTTTGAAGTGGGGCGACCTGGAGGCCGCCCGCCGCGAAGCAACCTACCTGGAGGAACTCTGGCCAGAAGCCCGGCGGCGGTTTTCCGACGCGAGCTGGGCGGCGAGTTGGCTGGATTGGGAAAAGCGTATCCAAGCCGTGAAACGCAGGATCGGGCAGGGGTCACAACGGGCAAAGCATGCCGGCTATGAAGACTGAACCGGAACCACGGTCGTCCAACAGGTCGCACCGAATTTCCCCTTGAATTGCTCGGCCAACGTTTCCGCCGACGCCCGGTCGGCGGCCACCGCAAAGGTCGTCGAACCGCTCCCGGACATGAGTGTCGCCGCCGCTCCTTTCTCGCGCAGGAATTCCTGGAAGAGGGCGAGCAGGGGGTATTTCCCGAGGACGGGCGCTTCGAGCGAATTATAGAACTCCGGGGCGGCGAGCTTCAAATCGGCGGTTTGCAGGAGTGAAATCAGTTTTTGCGCGCGGCCCGGTCTGCCGTTCAAGGCGGCCGGAAACCGGGCAAGATTCTGATACGCCCAGGGGGTCGAAACGCCGAACCCGGGATGGATCAGCAGGAACGCGGCCCCCTGCAGCGCCGGCAAGCTGTCCAGGGACTGGATTTTCTCACCGTGCCCGGTGGCCAGCGCCGGCTTTGTTTGAAGGAAAAACGGGATGTCCGAGCCGAGTTCCGCGGCGATTTCCCGCAATTGCAGGGGCGACAGCGGATGATCGAACAGTTCATTCAGGCCGGAGAGAGTTGCCGCGGCGTTGCCGCTGCCGCCGCCGAGGCCCGCCGCCAGCGGGATGTTCTTCTCCAGGTGAATTCGCGCGCCCTCCCGGATGCCGGCTTTCTGGAGGAATGCGGTCGCGGCCCGGTGGACCAGGTTTCTGGAATCCGTCGGGAGGCAGGGCAGATTGCAGGTCAGTTCGAGACGGCCAGGGTGGCGGGCGAAGTCCAGGATGTCGAACACCCCGACGGGATGCATCACGGTTTCGAGTTCGTGGAATCCGTCGGGGCGTTTGCCCAGGATGTTGAGCAACAGGTTGGCCTTGCAGCCGGACTTTCTTTCAAGCGTCATAACAGAAACGCCAACCCGGAAGGCGTTCGGAGTTGGCGCGCTGTCGAGGATTCCAACGGCTGCTCAGGGAATGTTGAAAATCTCGAAACGGCTGCCGGGCGAGAAGGGCATCACTTCGCCCCCGCTGAAACCAAGGTAAGTGTCCGTGGCAAACATCGAATCCGCCACGAGGCCGGGGGTAAAACTGTCCGGATAGACCGGCTCGGGCGCAAAATGATCGGTGAAGATCGGTCCGTAAGGCGGCAAGGGGGCCGTCACCATCTCGTAGATGCCAATGCCCGTCCGGCCTAGAGTGCGATTGATGCCGCGCACAACACCGACGGTGTAGCCGGCGTCCGGTCCCTCGAGGATGGCGGTCTGTTCGACGGTGCGGCGGAATTCGCCGCAGCGGACGATATCCAGTGAATTGTCGAGTCCGCGGCCGAACTTCCGTTCCGTGTTGGCGCAACCGGAAGCCAGCGCGCCCACTGCTGCAACCAGGGCAAGAAGGGAAAGCGCTTTTCGCATAAATGTTCGTTTCGTTGGTTGGAGATTAACGCGAATTGCCGGGTTGTAAAGAGGTTTTCAAAACGGATGCCCGCTTTTAGAACCATCCTTGCATCCGTGTTCATCCGTGGTTTTAATCGAATGGAGAAGGCTTTACTCCTGCTCTTCCGCCGCTACGCGTTTCCGCTCCTGGCGATCCCAGTACCAGGCGATCCAGACGCTGATTTCAAAGAGGAATTGCAGCACGATCGCCATGACCACCTGGGTGAATATCTCCGGCGTCGTCAACAGCGCTCCGAAAACCAGGTTGATCACGATCATATAACGGCGCATGGAGGAGAGCTTCTGGTAGTCCAGGATGCCGATCTTCACCAGGGCCAGCAGCACGACGGGCAGCTCGAAGCCCAGCCCCATCCCCAGCATGAATTTTGTCACGAAACTGAAATACGTTTCCGCACGCCATTCCGGCACTTTCACACCCATCCACAGGGAAAACAGCTCGGCGAACTTCAACGCCCGCGCCAGAATAAAGAAATAGCAGAAACTGACGCCGGCCAGGAACAGCCCGACACCCACGCCGCAGGCGCGGAGGACGTATTTCTTTTCCCTGACTTTCAGTGCCGGGAGGACGAACTGGGCTATGAAATAGAAAAGGAACGGCGCGGCGAGCAACAGGCCGGCGTAAAACGCAAGATGCAATGACGAGAGAAAGGGCGAGGCGGGATCGAGGTAAACCAGGTCGGTCCCGCTCGCGACAAGGGCGTCCTCCGAGGGGTGTGGGTCGGCATGAACGGCCAGATATAGATTGGTTCCGGACTCCACCGGATCCAACTGGATGACGACGAACCGGTTTGATCCGAGATCGAGTGGGCCCATCTGGTGGGAGGACGTTTCAAAGACGGCGAGAGTGTTGGTCCCGAACCGGACCATCGCCCTCTGCCGATGTCCCACCTGGATCAACGCCGCGTGTTGAAGCGGTCGCTTGAGAATCGTCACGATCTGGCTGGTTCCGTACAGGCACACGATCATCGCCACCAGCAGCGCGGTGCCGCTCTTGATCAGCATCCAACGGAGGTCTTCGAGGTGTTCGAGAAAGGACTTTACCGGCCCGCCGCCGCCGTCCGCTCCCTCCCAGTCGTCACGACGCGGCTCTTCTTTGGGATCGGCCATGACAAAGGCTGCGGCGCGGGACTATTCAGACTTTGGGCGCGGCAGGAGTTTGTGGGGCGTTCGGGTTGGCGGGAGTCGGGGTTGTAGGCGCCGATTTCGGGGCTGAAGGCGGCGGTGCAGGTTCATCCACGGACCGCTCGATTTCATCGGTGACTTCGCGCGAGGCTTTCTTGAACTCGTTGATTCCCTTGCCCAAGCCCTTGGCAAATTCCGGTATTCGCTTGGCGCCAAATAAAACCAGGATGACGACCAGCACCAGGACCAGTTCGCCTCCGCTCAATCCCAACACTGCCAGACAAGCATTCATAATGATTACCTATACTTGGAAACTAACCCCGCCGCCACTAATAGTAAAGTGGCAAAACAGGCCCCAAAACCGAGAGGCGCATCCGGAGGGCGTGTTTCCCAAGGATTCGGAACGCGGTTCTGTGAGCCGCAGCGGGTTGGCTGGTTCTGTGTTCTTACTTGGGCGGTGTCAGGAGGACGAAATCGTCGCGGCGATTCCTTGCGTGGGCATCCTCGTTATGGCCGGTGTCCACCGGACGGTCCTTGCCATAACTGATGGTGTCAACGCGGGAGGCATCGACGCCGAGGCCGACGAGTTCTTCGCGGGCGGCCAGGGCGCGGCGTTCGCCAAGCGCGCGATTATATTCCGCCGTTCCGCGTTCGTCGCAGTTGCCTTCCACCCTCGCCGCAACGGCCGGATTGGCCTTCAGATAATCGGCGACGGCCTCGATCTTGGGTTTTTCGGTGCTCTTCACCACCGAGCTGTCATAATCGAAATGCACCGAGTCGGCTTTGAGCGTCTCGGCGTCTTCCGGCCAGCCGGCGTGTGAGCCGGGCGCATTCGCGGCGATGCCGCTCGACGCGCCCTGGTCGGTGTTGCCCGTTCCGTTGCCGAGGGCATTGCCCGGGCCGGCTTCGCCGACCTCGCCCGTTCTTGCGCCCGGGATCGGCGTGACGGCCACGGGCCTGTGTTTGCATCCGACGCCGGCAACGCCGATCGCCAATCCGATCGCCAATAAATTTCCAAACTTCGTCAGTTTCATTTTGTCGTCTTTCGAGAAAAGGGCCTATCGAGCCCAACTGGGTTCCGAGTTCACACCCGACGAAACTCGGGCGACATCCTTGACTTGTTTCGTGGGAACGTCAAGCACAGACAGGTGCCCGCCTCCGGTGCGCCGCGAAAACACCAGCGTCCGGGAATTCGGCGCCCAGGACGGATCCTCGCCCGCCACCAGTTCGGTCACCGCTCCGCCCTCCGCCTTCACCACGCAGATTTCGAACCCGCCCATCTGCGCGGTGAACGCGATCCATTGGCCGTCCGGCGACCAGTCCGGTTCGGTGGGATTCAGGACTCCCGTGGTGGGAATGCGCTGAGCCGATCCGCCCGACGCGGATATCCGGCAGAGCGATCTTCGTTCCTTGATTTTCGTTGCGAAACAAATCGATTCACCATCGGGCGACCAGCAGGGCGAGGATTCGTCCTCCGGCGATTTTGTCAGGCGCCTGACGTTGCCGCCGTCCGCGTCGGCGACGTACAAATCCGTCCAACCGTCCTTGCTGAGGATCATGGCCACTTTGCGGCCATTGGGCGAGACGGCCGGGCTGATGCTCGAGCCGCCGTACCACGCCACCGTCCGGCGCGCGCCGTTCGAGAGGTCGTGGGAGAAGATGGCGGGGTTGCCGAGCTTGTAGGAATTATAGTAAACGGCGAACCGGCCCGGGACCCAGCACGGCGCGGCCGCCAGCGAGTTGTCCCGCGTCACGGGTTGCGCGCCGTGGCCGTCGAAATCCGCCACGTACACTTCGCTCTTCCCGTAGCCGCCCTCGACGACGAAGGCGATTTTCGTCTGTCCGATGCCTTTTCGTCCCAGCGCCTGGACGAAGTCGTCGGCGAACGCATGGGCCTGCCGCCGCAGCGTCGCGCCGGAGTAGGCTTTCGAGACCAGCGCGTTCTTGTTGAAGTGATCCATTACCCGGCCCTCGAGGTTGCCGTTGTTGCTGCCGCTGATCAGGTATTGGGCGCCATTCGCATTGGTAAACCCGAACCCTTGAACGTACAGGTCGAATTGCAGCACCGCGGCCGCTTCGCCCGTGAATCCGCTCATCGACACCCAGATCGGCGGCGTGTTGCCGGGCTCGGTATTGCGGCTCAGCCGGATAGCATCATCGTTCTGAGCTTGAACGAGGGGGGTGAGTCCGAGCAGGACTGCAGCGATAAAAAGCCGATTGAAACAATGGTATTTTTTCATCCGAGTAATTTTGCTTTGACGTCGAAATAGATGGTGATGGTGCGTTGATCTTCCTTGGCATCGTCCGGGAGCGGTGCGGCATATTTCACCCGGTCCAGGGCGGCCTGAACCGACTGATCCACGACCGCGCTGCCGGAGCGATCGACGATGCGGGCGGAAATCACGGTGCCGTCCCGGGCAATCGTCACCGTCACCGCCGTGGTCGCGGAATCGGCCGTGATGCCGGCCGGCAGGATCCAGGCCGCGTCATAAACGCTTTTGACCGCCTGCTTCCAATTTGCATAGGGAACGCCGCCGCCGCCCGGCCCCTTCAGTTCGATCGTGGTGCCGCTGGACAGGCCGCTCTGGATTCCCCGCACCGCCTGACTGATCGCCGCCGTCGTTTGCCGCCTCGCCTCGGCCGCCCTTTCCCTGGCCTGAGCGTCCGCGCGCGCCTTGGATTCCGAGAACTCGTACGGCCTGCGTTTGACGAGCGTGGTGCTGATATCGACTTTGCGCTTGCGATCCTTGGCAGGCTCGAGCGCATCGGGATCGACTTTGGTTTCTTTTGGCGTTTCCTTCACTGTCTCTTTGCGAGCAGGCTCGAGTTTGGTGACCTCCGGTGGCGGGACAGCCTTGGGCGCCGGTGGAGCCGCGGGCGCCGCCGGTTGCGGGAGCGGAGCCGGGGCCGGCGGTTTCGCGTTCGGATTACCCCCGCCGCTGACCATCGCATCGACGGTCTTGAACGGGATGAAATCAATCACGGGCAGGTTGTCCGGCTGGTCGCGCGACGACAAAAACGCAGGGCCGACGAGCAAAACGAGGAGCAGCAGCAGGTGAAAGCCCGCCGCGGCGAGTACGCATTTTTTCTCGAGCCGATTCATCGCTGATTGGGCGGTTCGGTGCGCAACGAGAACCGGGTGATTCCGTTTCTCTGGCAGAGGTCCACCACCGCGTACAAATCCTTGTTCCGCCCGTTTTCATCGGCGCGGATGTAAATCACGAGATTGGGGTTGGACCGGAAATCGGCGACCAGTTCGCGTTCCATCTGGGGGATCGAGACGCGGCGCCGGTCGATCATATAAACGCCCTGCGGGCTGATCTCGACCGTGCGGATGTCACGTTTCTCGATGGGTTTGTCCGGCCTGCCGCCGGCCGGCAGTTTGAGGTTGATGCTCTGCTCCAGCAGCGGCGTCGTGATGACGAAGATGATCAGCAACACGAACGCCAGGTCCAGCAGCGGCGTGATGTTGATGTCGCTCAGCGTCACCAGCGAGTTGCGTTGTGAGAAGCGGCGCATCAGTTAGTTGCAGGTTGAAAGCTTCCGGGTGCAGGTCCTGGCCGGAACGATGCAGACAGTTTGGGGAGCGCGGCCGTCTCGGCTGCGGTTTTCGGCCTCTGGCCGAAAACATTCTGCCGCGAGTCGCGAGAACCGTCTGGTCCGGCATGCATCCCCGAAGATCCGTCGGCGAGACGCCGACGGGAGCAACCGGGACGGTCGCGCTCCCCATTTCCCCGGATCCTCGAATTGTTGCGCTGTTGCCATATTTGCCGTTTCTCAATGATTGTTGATAATCCCTGTCAACATGTTTGCGCCAAACGCGCTCCACCGGACCTGCAACCTGTAACTTTCAACTTGCCTACTCTTCCAAATACTCCGTCTCCATCTTGGACACGAGTTCCTGCGCGAAATTGTCCAGATCGACCGTCAGGATGCGCAGGTTGTGCACGAGCCAGTTGTAACCAAACATGGACGGGATCGCGACGAGCAATCCCGCGACCGTGGTGATGAGCGCTGCGGATACGCCGGGCGCCATGGCGGCCATCGTGGCGCTGCCTTGCTGGGCGATATGGCCGAACGTGCTCATCACGCCCCACACCGTGCCCAGCAGCCCCAGGAACGGAGCCCCACTCACCGCAATCGCCAGAAGGATCAGCCCGGATTCCAATTTCAACGATTCCTGCGCGACGCAGTTTTCAAGGGTCCGCTTCACGTGCTCCATCCCTTTGAGCGAAACGAAGCGCTTGCGCCCGCCGTCGCCCGGAACTCTGAGCCGCGCGTCCAACTCGATGCTGCCGGCCTGATATACCATGAACATCGGGCACCCTTCCGCCTGGATGCGCCGGTCAAAAACGTCCAGCACCGGCTTTTGGGTGCGGAACTCCGTGGTGAAGAAGTGATTGAGCCTCTTGGCGCGGCGCATCTGGATCGCCTTGGAGATCATGACCGACCAGGCGACGATGGAGAAGACGACGAGGCAACCGATAATGGCTTTGCCTTCCGGGGTGGCCTGCTCCCATATATAAACCATCTCGTACTCGCCGGATCTGGATCCGACGGCGGCAAAAAAAATAGGCACATTCATTCCCACACGATCTTTCTGCGCAATTTAGGTCGTGAGGAACCGACGCGCCCACGCGGAAATCGTTTAATCGATATTAACTTCCTGCCGGTTCCGATAACCGGCTCGGATGTATCTAACAGAATCTTCAGAAAATGCAAAAACTTTTTCAGCAAATCTTACGGAAGATTTTGCCTGTTTGTCTAGGTTCGTTTTGGACAACACGCCCTTGTCACCGCCACGAAGGCAGGATGCCACACCGGGATGGAACGCCGGATTCATCCGGCAGTTGAGCAGGTCACGCGTGTTGCTGCCGGATGAATCCGGCGTTCCGGCGGCCTCAAAAATAAGCTTCTTCCGACCCCGCGGCTTGTGTTTAATACCGTCTGCTTATGAGCCAGACACATCCTCTGACGACGACAACATTTGAATTACAGGGCTATCGCATCGTCAAATCATTCGGTGTGGTTCGCGGGATCATCGTCCGCTCGCGATCGGTCATCGGCAATGTCGGCGCGAGCATCCAGGCGCTGTTCGGAGGGAACATTTCGCTCTACACCGATCTCTGCGAGCGGACCCGGGAAGACGCATTCAATCTGATGCTCGAACACGCCGGCCGCCTGGGCGCCAATGCCGTCATCGGCGTGCGCTACGACGCCACCGAGATCGCGGCGGGCATCACCGAGGTATTGTGCTATGGCACGGCCGTGTTTGTGGAACAGGTTCGTTGAATCGTCGAAACGTTAAAACGTTAAATGATATATTGGGCGCACGATCCCATCCGGTTTAACGGTTCAACTGTTTAATGTTTTTAACGATTGGAAAACATGTCGGGACACAGCAAATGGGCGAAGGTAAAGCATTTCAAAGGCGCCATTGACGCCAAGCGCGCCCGGATCTTTGCCAAGCTAAGCAAGGAAATCGCCATCGCCGCCAGGCTTGCGGGCGGCGATCCGGGCATGAATCCCCGGCTTCGCATGGTGCTGCTCAAATGCCGCTCGGCGAACATGCCCAACGACAACATCGAGCGCGCGATCAAGAAGGGCACCGGCGGCGGCGAGACTGTCCAATACGAGGATTTGACCTACGAGATTTACGGGCCGCACGGCGTCGCCCTGCTGGTGGAATTAAGCACGGACAACCGGAACCGGACCGCATCGAAAGTCCGCAGCATCGTCACCAAGAGCGGCGGCAGCATCGCCACTCCGGGTTCGGTCAGCCGGTTGTTTCATCGCAAAGGGCAGATCATCATTCCCCGCGAGGGGGCGGACGAGGACCGGTTGATGGAAGTGGCGCTGGAGGCCGGCGCGGAGGATTTCAAGGCGGACGCGAACGGGTATGAGATCCTGACCGAGCCATCGAATTTTGAGGCGGTGCACAAGCAGATTGAAGCCCGCGGGATCAAGCCGGCGGTTGCCGAGGTGACGTCCCTGCCGACCGTCACGGTGCCGCTCACCGGCGACCCGGCTGTGGCCGCGGTGATCAAGCTCATCGACGCGTTGGAAGAGGATGACGACGTGAAAGAAGTTTATTCGAATGCGGAGTTTCCGGAGTGACAGAGTTCGCCGATGGACAGGACGCGCCGGCATGCAACCCGACAGCCACGAGATTCCGACCCGGGATGCACCCTGACCCCGGAGGAACGCGGTGGGGCAGACCGTGGCGAATTCCCGCGAATTCCCGCGCGCGCCGCGTTGAAATGCGTCCGTTCCCCCGCGTCCGCGTGGATCGGCGGCCCGACCTGCCCGCTCACCTGCTGAAATGAAACGGTTGACAGACGATTCTTTATTGGGCCGCGCGCTGACCTTGCTGGCGCGCGCAGTCTGTCGTCATCGCCGTTTGATCATTGCCTGCCAGGCGGTGTTGTTCGTCCTCAGCGTCGCCTATACCTGCAAATTCCTGGAGTTCGACGTCAACCGGGACAACCTGGTCGGGGCGAATCAGAAATATCAACGCGCGTTTCTCGCGTACAAGACGGAATTCCCGCAACAGGACGACCTGGCGGTCGTGGTTGAGAGCGACACGCCGGAGAAGAACCGCCAGTTCATTGAGCGACTCGGAACGAGGCTGGAAGCCGAGACCGGCCTGTTCACGAATCTTCTGTTCAACAACGATCTGAAGATGCTGGGATCGAAGGCGCTGTTGCTGGTGCCGGAGGAAGACCTGGGTGAACTGCGGAATCAACTCCGGGCCTACCAGCCTTTCATCGAAAAGTTTTCGCAAACTACCAACCTGGTTTCCTTCTTCGGGGAGGTCAACACACTGTTCCGCACCGCCCCGAGCGAAACCAACGCCCAAACCGACTCGCTCATCCAGGCGCTGCCCGCCCTCGAACGCATCGTGTCGCAGGCGGACACCGGCCTGCGATTGGCCGGCGCGCCGCCCTCCCCGGGCATCACGGCGTTGTTCGATCCCACCGGCCAGGCCCAGAACGACATTTATATCACCTACGACAACGGGCGTATTTTTGTGCTGACGGTCCAGCCGAGGGACATCGCGCCGCTGGCCACTGCGGAGGACACGGAAAAGGCGCAGGAGGATTTCAATGGGAAATGCATCCGCCGACTGCGCGCGCTCGTGGCGGAAGCCCAGGCCGAAGTGCCGGGGCTGAACGTGGGCGTGACCGGGCTCTCGGTGCTGGACTACGACGAAATGGAGCAATCGCAGAAGGACACGATGCTGGCCAGCGTCGTGTCGCTGGTGATCTGCGCCCTCATCTTCATCTATGGCTATCAGGAGACGGGCCGGCCGGTGAAGGCCACGATCTGCCTGCTCGTGGGGCTGGCGTACACGCTGGCGTTTGCCACGCTCACTATCGGGCATCTGAATGTGCTGACGATTACGTTCGTGCCGATGCTGGTGGGATTGGCGATTGATTTTGGAGTGCATTTGATCACGCGCTACGAGGAGGAACTGCGGCGGGGCAGGACGGAGGAGGCCGCCTTGACCAAGGCGATCGTCTTTACGGGACAGGGCATTTTTACGGGGGCATTCACCACCGCCGGCGCCTTCCTGGCCATGGGGTTCACGCATTTCAAAGGCATCCAGGAAATGGGCATCATCTGCGGCAGCGGCCTGCTGATCTGCCTGGTGCCCATGATGACCTTGCTGCCCGTGCTCCTGCTGCGCGGCCGGCAGAATGTCATCGACACGGAGCACGTCGAGCTGGCCAAAGGCCGCGCGCGGATCGAACGCCTTTGGCTGGACCGTCCGGTGTGGGTGATGGCGCTGACCGTCGTCCTCTGCGCGCTGGCGGCGACGCAATTGCACAAGGTGTACTTCGACTACAACCTGCTCAAAATGCAAAGCAAGGGGCTGCCTTCGGTGGATACGGACGAAAAACTGGTGCATTCCGCCGGCCAGTCGCTCCTGTCCGGAGCCGTCATCGCGGATTCCATCGGCCAGGCCGTCAGCCTGGAACGGCAGATCACCAACCTGCCGGCGGTGGCGTCCGTCCGATCCATGGCGGGGTTCCTGAACGAAAACCAAACGCAAAAGCTGCGCATCATCGGCCAGGTCAAGAACGACCTGTCCGCGCTCCGATTCCAGCCGCCGGATCCCGCGCCGGCAAACCTCGCCGCGTTGAGCGGGAGACTCTACTCGCTTTACGGATATTGCGGCGCGGCCATCGATGAAATCGGGACCAACGCGCCGTCGCTGACCGGACAGTTGCGGTCGCTACGCGCGGCGATCGAGCGCTTGCGGAAGGACATGCTGCAGGGCGATGCGCCCGAATGGGAGGTCCATTCGAAGAAACTCGCGGAATTTCAACAGGCCTTGTTCAACGACCTGCGTGAGACGTTTGAATCGTTGCAGAACCAGGACAACAGCGCGCCGTTGAAGGCGCAGGATCTGCCACCCGCCATGCGCAACATGTTCATCGGCGTGACCGGCAAATTCCTGTTGATGGTCTTTCCCAGGCAAGACGCCTGGCAGCGCGACAACCAGGAGGAATTCATCCGGGAATTGAGGACGGCGGATCCGGACGTCACCGGCATGCCGGTCCAACTGTACTATTACACCGAACTGCTCAAGAACAGCTACGAACAGGCGGCGTTGTATTCGCTCGGGGCCATCGTTCTCCTCGTGCTCTTCCATTTTCGCAGCCTGTCTTCCCTGATCCTGGCCCTGTTGCCCGTGGCGATCGGTTCGGTGTGGCTCGGGGGATTGATGGGCGCATTCCGGATCCCGTTCAACCCCGCCAACATCATGACGCTGCCCCTGGTCATCGGCATTGGAGTCACCAACGGCATCCATATTCTGAACCGCTTTGCCGAGGAACAGCATCCCAGTATCCTCGCCCGCAGCACGGGCAAAGCGGTCCTGGTTTCGGGACTGACGGCCATCGCCGGGTTCGGCAGTTTGATGCTGGCCAGACATCGGGGTATCCAAAGCCTCGGCTTCGTGATGGCCATCGGCATCACAACCTGCATGATCGCCGCCCTCACTCTGCTGCCCGCCCTCTTGAGCCTGATCCTCAGACTCCAGCGCGGCAAAAATCAACCCAGTGCCGACAATGTAAGATCGACACTGGGTCGGGAGGAACCGAGGTAAATAACCTCAAGTATGTTTACAAACTTAAGACAACCCGCTTTAAAGTCAATCTTTATGCTAAACCAGCATAATATGCCATAAGTAGTAAAACGATAACGTTACCGGACTCCAAATTTAAGGAATCGACAAATGCGGATTCATCTCGTATCCCCCCCACTTTAATGCGTTTGACTCAGACCATGCCGCTCCTGGGCCGCTTCGGGATCTTGTGGTCCGGTTTCCTGGCTGCTGCGCTCTTCTCCGGCTTTGCCGCCGAAGGGCCCGACGTGGGTCCGCTGTTCGACTCCTTTCCGCTGACGCTCACGCCGGGACATCGGACCGAGGCATTGGGTCCATTCTTTTATACCGAGCAGAAGGAACTGCAGCGGAAGTGGGCGATCCCGCCGCTGCTGTCGCGCACGTGGGATTCGGCCACGGATTTTGATGAAATCGATCTGGCCTATCCGCTGATCACCTGCCGCCGATTCGGGACGGAATATCGGTGGCAGGTGATCCAGGTCTTGAGTTTCGCCGGCGCCAGGGATCAGCAGGAACAGGACAGCCGCCGGTTCACGCTGTTTCCCGTTTATTTCCAGCAGCGTTCTTCCGCTCCCAGCAACAATTACACGGCGCTCTTCCCGGTGTATGGCCGTCTGGAGAACCGCCTTTTCCGGGACGAAATCTTCTTCGTCCTGTTCCCGATCTATGGCCAGAGCCGGATCAAGGACGTGGTGACCGACAATTACCTGTATCCTCTCTTCCACCTGAGGCACGGTGATTCGCTGCGCGGATGGCAATTCTGGCCGCTGGTGGGGCACGAGCACAAGGATCCGTTGACGCGCACCAACGGTTTTGGCGACGCCGAACGCGAGGGAGGCCACGACGACAAGTTCGCACTCTGGCCGTTTCTGTTCCTCAACCAATCCGGGATCGGCACGAAAAATCCCCAAACGGAGCGGGGGATTCTGCCATTTTACTGTGATGTGCGATCGGCGCAACGCGACTCGACCACGGTCTTGTGGCCGCTCATCTCGCATGTCACCGATCGCGACAAGAAGTACCGGGAATGGGATGTTCCCTGGCCTCTCATCGTTTTTGCCCGGGGCGAAGGCAAGACCATTTGGCGGGTCTGGCCTTTTTACAGCAGGGCGCGAAACTCGAGTCTCGAGAGCGATTTTTACCTGTGGCCGCTTTACAAATACGACCGGGTGCATGGCGATGTCCTGGACCGGGAACGCACCCGCATTCTGTTTTACCTGTATTCGGATACGATCCAGCGGAACACCGAATCAGGCGAAGCCCGGCGGCGGATCGATTTCTGGCCCCTGTTCACGCATCAGAGCGATTATGATGGCGGCAGCCGGCTCCAGCTTTTCTCCCCGCTCGAACCGTTTCTGCCGAACAACCCGTCCGTCGAACGCGATTATTCTCCCCTGTGGTCGGTCTGGCGCGCGGAATGGAATCCCCGGACCGGCGCCGGCAGCCAGTCGTTGCTTTGGAACCTGTACCGTCGCGAGACCACCCCTCAATCGAAAAAATGCTCGCTCCTTTTGGGCCTTTTTCGGTATCAATCCGGTTCCGAAGGCAAACGGCTGAGTTTGCTTTATATTCCTGTGATCCGAACCCGGCCCGTGGCCGGCGCCTTCACAATGAACCACGGCACGGGCCGATAACGCGCTTGAGTTTTGCCGTATCCGGGATGAAATAGAGGAACTTTATGTTCGAGAACGTCGGTGAAATGGTTGTGCTCTTCTGGCGCACGCTCCTGGCCCTGCCGGAGGCGTGGCGGAGGCGCCAGAAAGTGTTCGATCAATTCTTCGAAATCGGCAACGCCAGCCTGTTGATGGTCTGCATCCTTTCCTTCTTCATCGGCGGCGTCATCGCCCTTCAAACCGGCCCGGTGCTCGTGGAGCGCGGATTGGCCAGCGCGGTGGGCGGTCTCGTCGGCATTTCCATGTGTAAGGAACTCGCGCCGGTGATGATGTCCATCCTGATCGCCGGCCGCATCGGCTCGGCCATGGCGGCGGAAATCGGCTCCATGCGCGTCTATCAGGAAATCGACGCGCTCCGGACGATGAACATTAATCCCATCTACTACCTGGTGTTGCCGCGCATGATCGCCATCGCCCTCGCCCTCCCCCTGCTGGTGGTCTTCGCCATCCTCGTCGGCTGGCTGGGAGGAGCCGTCGTCGCGGCAAACAACAATCGCATCGACATCGGTTTTCAGGCCTTTTTTGTGAACCTGCGGGAGGTCGTGCAAATCAAGGACGTCGCCAATGGCGTGTTTAAAGGCTTCTGCTTCGCGCTCGTGATCGGTGTGGTTTCCTGCCATCAGGGTCTCGTGACCATCGGCGGCCCGCGCGGCATCGGCCGGTCAGTCACCAAAGCCGTGGTGAACTCGATTGTCCTGATCGTGATCCTCGACTACATCCTGACGCGTCTGCTCCTCAAATAATGAACGAACCCGAATCCAATCCTCCGGCGGTCGGCGTCGAAGTGCGCGGGTTGCGCAAGAGCTTCAACGGACAGGAAGTCCTCAAGGGCCTGGACTTTGAAGTGAAACCCGGGGAGGTGTTCGTCATCATGGGCCCCAGCGGCAGCGGCAAGAGTGTCCTGCTCAAACACATCATCGGCCTCGAAAAGCCCGATGCCGGCGATATCCTCATCGAAGGCGAATCGGTCGATTCGCCCGACGTCATGGGCCGGTATCGCATGGCCATGGTCTTTCAATCCGGCGCCTTGTTCAACTCTCTCACCGTCGGCGAAAACGTCGGCCTTTACCTGACCGAACACCGCCTGAACCCGCCGGACGAGATCGCCCGCATCGTCTCCGAAAAACTCGACGCGGTGGGCCTGAAAGGGACCGAGGACAAAATGCCCGCCGAACTTTCCGGCGGCATGAACAAACGGGTCGCCATCGCCCGCGCGCTGGTCATCGAACCGCAGTTGATCCTGTACGACGAGCCGACCAGCGAACTCGACCCGCTCTCGGCCGTCGTCATCGGCGAGCAGATCCTCAAGCTCAAACGGCGCATCCAGGTGACCTCGCTGGTGGTGTCCCACGACCGCGACCTGGCCTTCGGTGTCGCCGACCGCATCGCCGTCATTCACGAGGGGCGCATTCTCACCGTCGGCAGTCCCGACGAGGTGAGACGGCATCCCGATCCCTTGATCCAGAAGTTTCTGCACGCAGATTTCAAAGCACCCACCCAATCCAACGTATGAAAAATTCACTTGAAACCCGAATCGGAATTTTCGTCGCCCTCGTCATGCTCGCCGCCGTGTTCATCCTCGACATCGTGGGTGGCGCGGAAAAGTTCACGCGCGGCCACCGCCTCCACGCGCTCTTCACCAACGTGCAGGACCTGAAGGTCGGCGACCGCGTCAAAATGGCCGGCGTCGAAGTCGGCAAGGTCGAGAACATCCAGCTCGAGGGCAACCGGGTGAACGTCACGATGAAACTCCGGCGGGAGACCGAAGTGCGGACCGACAGCATCGCCATTATCAAGTTTACCGGGCTCATGGGGCAGAACTATGTGTCCATCGACTTCGGCTCGGGCAGCGCGCCGCTTCTCGAGAACAACCAGATTGTGGGCACCCGGGAGCAGCCCGACCTCAGCGCCGTCATGGCCAAACTCGACAGTGTGGCCACCGGCGTGGAAAACCTCACAAAAAGTTTCACCGGCGACAAAATCGACAACCTCCTCGGGCCGTTCACGGATTTCCTGAAGGCGAACCGCGAACCGCTGACCGCCACCATCGCTAACATGCGGTCGATCTCCACGCAGATTTCCCAGGGCCAGGGCACGGTCGGCAGACTCATCTACGACGACGCGCTCTATAATTCCGCCCTCGCCACCGTCACAAACCTCCAGCGCGCCGGCGACGAAGCCAAACTGGCCATCGCGGATGCGCGCAAAGTGCTCGACCAGGTCAACGCGGGGCACGGCACCGTGGGCAAGCTGGTCAAGGACGAGGCGCTCTACAACGAAACCACCGCCTCGATGACGAACCTTAAGGAAATCCTGCAGAAAATCAACCAGGGCCAGGGCTCGGTCGGGAAGCTCGTCAACGACCAGGAGTTTTACCGGAACGCCAAGCTGAGCCTGCAGAAACTCGACAAAGCCACCGATGGACTGGAGGATGAAGGCCCCCTCAGCGTGCTCGGCATCGCCGTCCAGCATCTCTTCTGAGCCTCCGTCACAGCCTCAGATAAATCGCCTTCAAATAGTCCGCTTCCCGGAATGTTGCCGGATGATCCGGCGCATGGCCGGTGATCCGCATCTCGTCGAAAGAGCGTTTGGACGCCGCGGCGCTCCGACGCACGGCCGCGAAGAACTCCGGCGCGGTGACGTGAGCCGAGCACGAGCAGGCGACGAGGATTCCCCCGCGCGCCAGGCGCTGGATCGCCATCCCCGCCAGTTTTTCATAAGCGCGGATCGCCGCCGGGCGTTCGGTTTCCCGCTTCGCAAACGACGGCGGGTCGAGAACGATCAAATCGAATTGGCGCCGCCGCCCTGCGCGCAGCCAGTCCAATGCGTCCGCTTGCACACCCTCATGCCGGCAGCGCCCGATCGCAGGGATGGATTCATTCAGGGCAAAGTTGCGCCTGGCGCCCGCCAGGGCGTGGGCGCTGATGTCCAGGTCGGTCACGGAGACCGCCCCGCCCCGGGCCGCATAGAGCGAGAATCCGCCCGAGAAACTGAAGGCGTTCAGCACCCGCCGGCCGCCTGCCAGCGACTCCACGTTTCGCCGGTTGTCGCGCTGGTCGAGGAAAAAGCCGGTCTTCTGGCCGCGCAACACGTCCGCCTCGAAACACAAACCTGTCTCGAGAAAAGTGACCGCCCCTTCCAGCGGCGGGCCCCGGAGGACTTCGCCGTCCCGCGACGGATCGGCCGCCGCGGGCGCAGGGAGGCTCCTGCTCGATGGATCCATCGAGGAGACGGACCCACGGCGGCGGGGACGCGCATTCCGAGTCGAGCCCGGGTCCAGGAGCCGGCCGACGTTCCGGCTGACTCTCAGAATGATTCGCGCGGGTTTTAGCTGCGCCCAGATCAGGGCTGAAAGTTCCCCGAGCCGCGGCAGCCAGGCGGCGGTATAAAGTTTCAGGACGAGCGTCGCGTCGTATCGGTCCAGGACCAGGCCCGGCCAGCCGTCGCTTTCGCCGTTGATCCACCGGTGTCCGGTGGTTCGTTCATCAAACAGACCGCGCCGCCGATCCAGCGTCTGCGCGAGCCGCGCGGACCACCAGGCGTCGTCCAGGGTCGCGGGCTTGCCCGCATGCAGCACCCGCACCCGGATCGGCGACTCCGGATCATACAAACCAATCGCGAGGAACCGGTCGCGCCGGTCGTAAATCACGCCCAATTCGCCGCATTCACCCGGGCGGTTCTGCCCGCGGATGCTGCCCGCGAAGACCCACGGATGCCCGGCGCGCAGGACGGTTTCCGCCGCGGCGGTGACGCGCAGCCGCAGTCGCGGAGATTGCATTTTCTGCCGATTCACGGAGATGGATTCTTCAGCTTAAATCGGGGTGCGGGCATGATCAGGACGCGATCTTCTTCCTGAACCGCAGGGCGCACAGCACGAACAGGGCGATCCCCATTCCGCCGAGCACGGCGAGGTTGATCCAGTAGTCGGCCAGCACCGCGCCGCGCAGGACGATCGCACGCATCAATTCGATGAAATAGGTCGCCGGCAGGAGCGAGCCGATGGCGCGAAAAATCCACGGCATCGTGTCGCGCGGGAAGATGAATCCGGAAAAGAACACCGACGGCATGATGAAAATCATGGTGATCTCAAGCGCCTGCATCTGGTTTTGCGCGGCGGTCGAAATCAGCAATCCCAAGCTTAACAATGCGAAAATATAGACCAGCGTGGCGCCCGACAGCGCCGTCAGGCTCCCGGCGATCGGCACGCCGAAAACCCACCGCATCAACGCCAGGAGAATCGCGGCCATCACCGCCGAAATCACGAGATACGGCATCAGTTTGCCGAGCATCAATCCCCATCGCGACAGGGGGCTGACGAGCAACTGCTCGAGCGTGCCGCGCTCGCGCTCGCGGACCAGCGACATGGCCGTCGCGAACGTCGTGGCGATTTGCAGCACAATCCCGATGACGCCGGGCACGAAAAAATTCGGGCTGCGCATGGCGGGGTTGTACAGGATCTGGGGCCGCACCTCGACCGGCACGTCGCGCCGGCCCGACGAACCCAGCAGTTTCAGGATGGATTCGCGGAACGTCACACCGATGGAGGTGTTCAACGCCGAGGAGGCAATCGTCGAGTTTGAGCCGTCGATGACGACCTGCACCCGCGCCGTCCTGCCCGCGCGCAACTCGCGCGTGAACCCGGGCGGGATCTGGAGTCCGACGTATGCCTTGCCCGCGCGTATCGTCCGGGTCAGTTCCTCCACGCTTGCCGCTTCGCCGGCGTATTTGAACGTGCGGGTGTTGACGAACCGGTCCACGAGCTGCCGGCTTTCGACCGTCCGGTCCTCATCCAGCACGACCATCGCCAGGTTTTTTACGTCGGTGTCCAGCGCGAACCCGAACGCGAGCATCTGGATGAGCGGCGGGAAAAACATGAAGAACAGCGTCATCGGGTCGCGCAGGACGACCAGAAATTCCTTGTAAAGAATGGCGGTAAAGCCGCGGAACGGTGTTTTCATGAAACACACCCGGCAGCCGCGCTTGTGAAAGCGCAGTGGCCTGTTGCACAACCGTTGGAATTCAGCCGCGTTTTCATGGGCGCCGTGGCAGGCGCGTTTCCACCTCTCATTTTCCACCCCCATCGCTCGGCGCCGTCAGCGCTACGAATACATCCTCGAGCGAGGGTCCGATGGCGCGGATTTCCGCGCGCGGAATGCCGGCTCGAGTCAGCTCGGTCCGGATCGCTTCGTCCGGCAAATCCCCGTCCACGAGCAGATGCATGGATTGGCCGAACACGGTCGCGGCCCGCACTCCTTTCACGTGGCGGACGGCTTGCAAGCCGACGGTGACGTGGTCGCAGGTGATGTCGATCCGCCGGGTGCCTGGGGGGTTGACCGACGGCAGGGCCTTCAAATCGTCCGGCACGCCGCAAACCACGAGTTTCGACATGTAGATGTACCCCACGGCCGTGCAGCGCTCGGCTTCGTCCATGTAATGCGTCGTGACGAACAGCGTCATGCCCTTGCTCGAAAACTCGAACAAGAGGTCCCATAACTCGCGCCGCGCCACCGGATCGATGCCGGCGGTCGGCTCGTCCAGAAAGAGCACGACGGGCTTGTGCATCAGCGAGCAGGCCATGGCGAGCCGCTGCCGCCAGCCGCCGGACAGCAGGGCCGCGCGCCGAACCAGGTAGGGTTCCAGGTGCGTCAACGCCACGAGTTCATCCCGCCGCGCCGCCAGTTCCGCCCCGCGCAAGCCGTAAAGCCGGCCGTAGAACTGCAGGTTCTCGTAAGCCGTCAGCTCGTCATAGAGCGAGAACTCCTGGGACATGTAACCGATCAGACTCTTGATTTGATCGGTCTGGCGGGTGACATCGAACCCGGCGACCCGCGCGAAACCCTCGCTCGGCTCCAGCAGGCCGCACAGCATCCGGATCACGGTGGATTTGCCAGAACCGTTCGGGCCCAGAAAGCCGAAAATCGAGCCTTTCTCGATTTTTAAACTGACGCGGTCCACGGCCGTGAAATGGCCGAAACGGCGGGTCAGGTTTTCGCATTCGATCATGGTTTTCGCATCCGGTCACTTCGGCACGGTTGGAAACACCACGTCCGCCGACATCCCGGCGCGGAGGTCGCCGCTTGAATTGTCCAGCCGCACCTTCACCCCGAACACCTGCCGGATGCGTTCTTCGACCGTTTGCACGTTGCGCGGGGTGAATTCGGCTTCGCGATTGACCTGCTCGACCACGCCGACGAAGTCTTTCCCGGAAAACGCATCCACCCGCACCCGGGCCGGATCGCCCGGCTTGATCCGGCCCAGCCAGGTCTCCGGCACATAGACCCGCACCCAGAGATGTTGCGGCAGCAGCAGCGTGGCAGCCTCCTGGTTGGCTGCGAGCACGTCGCCCACTTTCACGCTGAGGACTTCGAGCACGGAATCGGACGGGGCGGCGACTCTCATTTCGGCCAGTTGGGCGTCGATTTCAGCGAGTTGCGCGCGGGCCTGCGCGATTTGCTCCGGACGTGTGCCGGCCCGCAGCAGATCGAATCGGCTCTTCGCCGCCGCCGCATCTTTCTCGAGCGCCTCCGCATGGGTCACCGCCTGATCGCGTTCGGTGACGGAAATGGTTTTTTGGGCGAATAATTCCCCGGCCCGGCCCGCATCGGCGCGGGCCAGCTCCAGATTGGCCGCCTGCGCCTCCCAATCATGCCGGGCGGCCTCGATCTCCTGTTCGCGCGGACCGGCCTCGAGCTCGGCCAGTTGCGCGGCCATCCCATCGCGTCGCGCGCGCAATTCAGGCGCCTCCAATTGGGCGATCCTCTGTCCGGCCTTCAGCGGGTCGCCCTCCTGGGCGAAAAGGGTTTCCACCCGCCCGCCGTAGCGCGAGGCCACCCGCACTTCATCGGAATCAATGGTTCCGGAGACTGCAGGCGCGCTGGAATCGGGGTTGCAAGAGACCAGCAGGAGATTCAATCCCAGGAAGAATGCCGCTCGAATGACAGATCGCCCATGCATTTGCGCGCGAGCGTACCAGCGGAGGCGAAGCGGAGCAAGCAGCCTGCTGCGTGGGCAGTGCCCTGATTTGAAGAAGACTATCCCTTTGCTTTGGTTCCCTCTCAATTCGCGTCTCTTTGCGAGGGAGAGAAACCAGGGGAAACATCCAACATCCAATGGAAGAAAGTTTTTGGGATTCTCCTCATTGGATGTCGGGCGTTCGATGTTGGTTGTTGGATGTTCTTCCGAAATGGATTCCTGGATCGCGCCGCATCCTGGGCCGGGGTCGTCCGAGTTTTCACAAACGCCGCTAAGCCGTATCGATTCAGTCGCAGGGGAGCGCACGCGTCCTCGCGTGCAGTGTTTGGCGTCTCGCCAAACACTTTTGAGCTGTGCGGCCAGTCACCGCTTAGTGATTGCGTTAGGCCCTCCTCCGACCGGCGAGACGCCGGTCGGA
>Ga0187860_1000534_pt1 | contig 36375 bp, 28 predicted proteins | sample June2016WEW_10_4_FD_132981 | JGI IMG/M metagenome (GOLD analysis project Ga0187860, IMG submission 132981) | Peatland microbial communities from SPRUCE experiment site at the Marcell Experimental Forest, Minnesota, USA - June2016WEW_10_40 | ecosystem: Environmental > Terrestrial > Soil >...
AACGTAGCTCCACAGTGTGGTGTTTTGGAAACGCTGTTTCTTGCGGGTTTCGGGGAAGGCGAGCTTGAAGAAGCCCTGCTCCGGCCAGAGGCGTTCCTGCCCAACGTAGTGATTGAATCCACCACCGTTTTTGCCGGTGTTCCCAGTCAAGGCCACCAACAGGATGAGCGAGCGGTTGCTCAGATCGTTGTGGAACCAATGGTTGGTGCCGGCGCCGTGGATGATCATCGCCGGTTTGCGCGTGCCCAATTCCTTGGCAAAGAGTTCGATTTCGTTCTCGGGCAGGCCGGTGCGCGTGGCGACTTTATCCACTGTGTATCCGGCGATTTCTTTCTTCAGGAGTTCGAACACGGTGGTAACTTCAGCGGTCTTGCCATCGGCGAGCTGCACCTGAAACGTACCGGTCAGCGCGGGATCGGCGCCGTTGAGTTGGATGGCCTTCTTATCTGATCCCATCGAGCCCGGCGTTTGGACGGCGCGCTGTTGTTTCGAGTCCCAGAAGTAGAAGACGTCTTCTTTACCACCTTTCGTGAGATCGGACTGGCGCAGGAAGCGGTTCGTACCCGAGAGGACGAGCAGAGGTAGATCCGTTTGTTCTTTCACATACGGCACATCGATGAGGTTCTGATCAATAAGCAGCTTGGCTACGCCCAGCGCAAGAATGCCGTCCGTCCCCGGATTGATGCGGAAATAGAGATCGGCATGGGTAGCGCTGGCGTTGTAATCGGGCGAGATGCAGACAATCTTCGCGCCGTTGTAGCGGGCTTCGTAAGCAAAGTGGGCATCCGGGATGCGGGTCTGCGAAATATTGGATCCCCAGAGCACGATGTACTTGGAGTTGAACCAGTCGGCGCACTCGCAGGCTTCGGTCTGCACGCCCCAGGTAAGCGGTTCGCCGGGTGGGAGGTCGCAGTACCAGTCGTAGAAAGAAAGAAAAACACCGCCGATGTAATGTGCCAGGCGCGAACCGGCGCAGAAACTGACCGGGCTCATGGCCGGGATGACACTAAAGAAGGAGTTGGTATCAGGGCCGTAGTTGTAGATGTTGTCGAGCAGTTTTTCGGCAACCATCGTGAGCGCTTCGTCCCAGGTGGCGCGGCGCCACTTGCCTTCGCCGCGTTCCCCGGTGCGAATGAGCGGATAGCGCAGGCGCTGCGGACTATAAACATACTCCGTGAAGCAGCCGCCCTTCTGGCAGCCCCGGGGGTTATAGTCGGGGAGTTCGGCATTGATACGCGGATAGTCGGCGGCCTGCTCTTCCCGGACCATCACGCCGTTGCGCACGTACACCTTCCACGAACAGGAACCAGTACAGTTAGCGGAATGTGTAGAACGAACCACTTTGTCCCACGTCCAGATCTTGCGGTAGAAGTCTTCCCAGCCGCGGTAGGGATAACTACGCAGTGGATCAAAGTCTCCCGTCAGCATAGTCAACACTGGCTTCTCTTTGCGCGAGCAACCGGGGAGGGCGAGGGTCGCCGCCGTCATAGCGGCGGTTTGGATAAAGCTGCGCCGCGAGAAGGGTTTTTGAGGTTTGTTCTTGTCGCTCGTTCTTTCGCTCATGGCTTGCCCCCCGCAGGAGTTCCTGAAGTCGCGTTCTGCGCCATCGCTTTCTGACCTTTTGGTTCTCCGAGCGTCCGCAAATAAGCGAGCACGTCGGCGATGTCCTGATCGCCGAAAGCGGGCGCCTCGGGACGCTGGAATGCAGGCATCGCGGTTCCGATGCGGCCGTTGCGGATGGTGCGGATAATGAATTCGTCGGTGGCAGCTCGTTGGAAGACCGGATTGCCGATCTCAGGTGCCAGTCCGCCGCGGCCATTCATGCCGTGGCAGCCTGCGCAGTTTCTCAGGAAGAGTGAAAGACCGTTGCTGACGTCCCCGTGCAGCGTCAGCGCCGCCATCGCGGGAGCCACCGAAGCGCCCGTGCGCAGATACTCGATCACTCCCTTGATTTCTTCGGGAAGCAGTCCACCCGCATGCGGACCCCAGGCGGGCATCTGCGTGCCGGGACGTCCTTGTTCGATATTGCTTTGGAAGTATTCGCTAGTTGCCGTTGAGATCAGCGAAACGCCGCGAATCGCCGGAATAAAGCGGTTGAATTTCTTGTCCCAGCGAGTGTAGGTGCCGTTGCCGTGGCAGGCAGTGCAGTACTGCCCGTAAACCTGCTCTCCGGTCAGTGGCATGGGATGGAGGGCGCGGTATTTCTGCTCGATCTTGTCGGGCGCGAGATAGCTTTCTGGTACATCCCTCTTCCACTGCGAGAGCATGTACGCGGTCAGCGCCAGCGCTTCCTGCCGAGTGACGGTTGGATTGCGCATCAGGCTGTCGGGGACCACTCCACCGGGATCGCGAAAGTGGGCATTCTGCCAACTCCACGTGGTGTGCGGCGGTTTCAGGTTCGTCATGATGAGCTGGTGCTTGGTCTTCGCGCCTTCATTGTCGAGCGCTGGACCGAGCGCCCCGCCGCGTCCACCGAGCTTGTGGCAGGAACCGCAACTCTTTTCTCGATAGAGCCTCATGCCGGTGACGAGCAGGGGGATCTGATCGGGCGGCAGTTTTTCCGCGTCGTGACAGGTGACGCAAGTGGCCTCGGTCATCTCCGGCGGCAACAGCGGATAATCCCAGAACACGTCTTCGGCCTTGGCCTCGTTGAAGGTCATGGCCGCGCCCTGGCCGTGATGGCACACTGTGCAGCCGAAGCGATCCACGGGATGCTTGTCGAGGATATGACCGGGATGGGTGCGGTGCGGCTGCGGCACATCGGTCATGCGCGGATCGTCAACGCCGTTGTGACAGGTGACGCAACGATCGACCGTGCCAAGCGCCGGTATGCTGGCCTGCTTCATTTCCACGCGGAACTTGGCCAGCAGTTCGCGGCCGCGATCATCAGTGGCTTTTTCGCGAAGAATGTTGCGGTATTCTTGTTGCACGGTCCGCCACTGCGCCAGATAGTTTTCGCGTACCGCTGCGCCCACCAGATAGACAATGGTGACGACGCTCGCCACCAGCAGGAGCCAGCGATAAATCCGTGACGGGTCGCTCATCGCATTCTCCTCTCTAGTGCACCGGCCACTGTGAGGGCCACCAGTAAAAGTGCCAGTTGGGTCCGCGATGGACCGTCGCGAAGTAGGTCAGCAGAGTGAACCCGACCAGAAAACAGGTGAATAGCGAGACTGCTGCCAGGCGCACCGAATCTTTGCGCTTCAGGATGAAGAGCGACCAGGCGGCAAAGATCAGGACAAACAGCGAACCAGGGTTAATCGCGATGATCCAGAGCTGGTGAATGTTGGGGAACCAACTTCGCAGCCAACCGTAGTTGACCGTAAACGCGAGCATGCCGACGGTCACGGCGCAGGCAAAGAACAACGATTGCCAGAACACAGAGCGCTCACGGCTAGTGCCGAACCACGTGCCTTCGCCTCCGGGGCGGCGATCCAGAAACGGAATCAGCGCAAGTCCGACTAGGACGATTATCGGAATCAACATGCCTCCCATGAACGCCGAATAGGAGACCAGTTCCTGAAGCCCCAGGAAGTACCAAGGTGCCTTCGCCGGATTTTCCGGAACGGCAGCGTTCGCGAGTTCTTTCAGCGGCGCATCGCTATAGAAAGCCAGGATCAGCGTGACCGCCACCGTAACCATGAAGACAGAGAGTTCCGCCCAGAACAAGTGGGGCCAACTCATGACCGTATTCTCAGGCCCGCGGTTCACCGGCGGACGCTTGCCTTTCACTAGCGCCATCAGGCCGTAAGTCTTGGTGGCAAGCGGTTGGAATACGGGTCGACGTTCTCCGCCCCATTCCGCGAGCCCGCCGGGCGGGTCTTCCGGCTTGGCCAAGCCGCCGTCTTTGCGGATACGCCAGAAGTGAACTCCGAGGAGCGTCACGAGCGCAAGCGGAAGGACGAATATGTGCAGAACGTAGAAACGAATTAACGCATCCTGGCCGACATAGTTCGCACCCAGCAGCAACCGCTTCTGGAAGCCACCCGGGTCAAAGAACTTCGTAATGCCGATCGCGTCCGTCAGTTCGCGCGGAGAGTTGGCGATGTTCGAGCCGATCGTAATCGCCCAGTACGCCAGTTGATCCCAAGGCAGTAGGTAGCCGGTGAAGCTCAGCGCCAGAGTGATCACCAGCAGCCCCAGCCCGACCAGCCAGTTGAATTCGCGCGGCTTCTTGTAGCTCGCAGTAAAGAAGACCCGCGCCATATGCAGCAGGACCACCAGCACCATCAACTGCGCCGACCAGCGATGAATATTGCGGATGAAGCGCCCGGTCGAGACCGTGAAGTGAATATCCTTAATCGATTGATAGGCAAGGTCGGTTGAGGGCTTGTAATAGACCATCAGAAGAACGCCAGTAATGATGGTGATTACGAAGCTGGCCGTCGCCATCAAGCCGAGTCCGAAGGTAAGTGTGGGTTTAAGCGTGCGCACGTGCACGCGCACGCTGTGTATGTGCAGAAACAAATTGTGGAACGTGGCCTGCGACTCTTCGCGCTCCGATTCAGGCGCTTTCCCCAGACGGAAGCAGGCGTCCTTCACGGTATGGGGGAGTTCGTGCAGGTTGTGGACAAATTCGCGGATGGCGGTCTCTGGCACGGTGTGTCTCCTACACGCGGTAGCGCGTGCCCTCCGGAACCTCGTTGTCGGCATTGACGATCAAGTCGCCGTTGGCCGCGCGGCTGACCTCGAGCCAGGGTAACGGTCGCGGCGCCGGCCCACCAATCACGTTGCCTTTGCTGTCGAACCGTGAACCATGGCAGGGACAGGCAAACCCGTCCTTTGACCGCGCCACAGTGCACCCCAGGTGGGTGCATGTACTCGATATCGCGTAGAAGCCGTCGTCATCGCGAAACAACACCAGGTTCTGCTCGGCGAAGGCGGTTTCACTGCCCGCGGAAAACTGCTCTGGCGGACCAAGTTTGAAGCGGCGCACCGGGCCGGGCAGCACCGCCGGGTTGGGCAGGCGGAGCATACCGACAGCCGCTGTGCCCATTGCGACAAAGAAACTTCCCAGCGACGCGAGGCTCAAAAAGCTGCGCCGGCTAACGCGGGGTGGATCTAGACGGGACATGGTTTCCACTCCTTGGCAAAACTGAACTTTTCCATAGTGATGGCGGTGGTAGGACAGCGCTCGGCGCACAGCCCGCAGCGGATGCAGCGTTCTTCGTCCTTAATGATGGCGGAGAGATCGGCAGGATCAAGGCCCAGTTCGCGAGTCGCCGTTTCAAGTTCGGGGAAAAGCGCCAGCCGGTCGAAGCTGACCAACTTCAGGCACACGGTGGGACAGACATCCACGCAGCCGCCACAGAGAATGCAGCGTTCGCCGTCGAAGATTGTATTGACGCCGCAGTCGAGGCAACGGCCGGCCTCCGCGCGGGCTTGCTCTTCGTTGTAGCCGATCTCGACCAGAGCGCTGGGGCTCTTCAGGCGCTCTTCCGCGGAGCGTGTGGGAATGTGCAAGCGCGAGCGGCGCTCGTAGTGCTTTTCGCGGTGATAGCGCTCGATGGGGAAATGGAACTGGACTTCGTCGGGCGTGATCTCCTGGCCGCGCAGAAACCGATAGAGGGAACGAGCTGCCTGTTTGCCGCTGGCAATCGCATGGATCATGAGCCGCGGCCCATAAGCGATATCGCCCGCGATGAAGACTCCCGGTGCAGAGGTCGCGCAGGTTGCAGCGTCGTTGACGATCTGCTGCGGTGAGCGCATCTCGATCCCATCGCGCTGCGGGTCGATGAAGCTCAGGTCGGCAGATTGGCCGACGGAAAGAAGCACCGTGTCACCTGCGATCTCCTCCGTAGCGGTCTCATCGAATTTCGGTGCAAAGCGCTTGTTCTCGTCGTACACACGAGTACAGCGCACGAATTTCACGCCGCGCACGAACTTCTGACCGTTCCTCTCCTCGACCAGAATCTCTCTCGGTCCCCAACTGTTGTGGCGGCTCACGCCCTCTTCCTGGCCTTCGAGGATTTCCACCGTATCGGCAGGCATCTCTTCGAGAGATTCCAGGCAGACCAGGTTCACCTGTCGCACGCCCACCATACGGGCCGCCGTGCGCGACACGTCATATTCTTCCTGGCGCAGCACAGTACGAGCGACGTCATACGCGACATTGCCGCCACCGATCACGATCACCCGCTGTCCCAGCGACATTTCTTTGCCCAGTGACACATCGCGCAGAAAATCGACGCCGCCCATCACCCCGATCGCGTCAGCGTTGGGAATCGGTAGGGCTCTGGACCTCTTAGCGCCACAGGCGATGATGACGGCGGCAAAGTCGCGCCGAAGATCGACAAAGCTGACATCTTTCCCGACCTGCGTGCTGCAACGGATCTCGACACCCAGAGACTGAATCACTGCGACTTCCGCCCGGATCAGTTCCCGAGGCAAGCGATATCCGGGGACGCCGGTGTAGAGCATGCCGGCAGGTTGCGGTTCCATCTCAAAGATCGTGGGGCGGAATCCCATCAGGGCGAGATCGTGTCCGGCGGCTAGACCGGCGGGGCCAGAGCCGATGATCGCGATCCGTTCTCCGGTTGGTTTGGGAAAGCTGGCATTCGCAAGAAACTCAAGCAAGTGGCTGAGTTCCTCGATATCGTCACACTGCCGTATCTCGTTCTTGCTCTTTAAGTAGGGGAAGAGTTCGCGGCCGGCATCGTTGCGCGCATCACTTCCGAACTTCTCACAGGCAAACCGTTTCAGGGCTCGGATCGAGATCGGCTGATCGATAGCTCCCCTGCGGCAGGCCGCTTCGCACGGCGCTCCACAAATGCGTCCACACAGTGAGGCCAAGGGATTCGGACCGCGGGCAATCAGGTAGGCATGTTCATAGTCGCCCGCAGCAATGGCCCGCACGTATCCACGGGCGTCGGTATGAACCGGACACGCGTACTGGCATTTGATCTGCTCTCGCCAGTACTCGTGATCCGCCAGACGGGCTTTGTAGCGTGGTTCGTCCACGGCTCTCGCCTCGGATATGCGCAACAGGTAACCCTACGCAAAAAAACGATAATCGGCTGTGACAAAAGTCACGGTGAGACGCATTTGGGTCGATCGCGAGGGATAGGCCTGCACTGGCAAGAATTGTGCAGGGTCTTGATAAGGAGAAGCGTGAAATACCGCTGTGAAACCGTGTGGTCACACGGCAGATGTAACACAATTTGAAGCCGAATCATCCAGTTTGCGAGCCTTCGGGTGCCAGATGCAGCAGGGTTCCTCGGCAAATATATCTCCCGTCAGGGCGTAAGCTCGTGCGCGCGAACCGCCGCAGACTTCGCGGAATTCGCAGACGCCGCACTTGCCTTTCAGATTTCCGCTGTCGCGTAGAGAAACGAACAGCGGGGAATGGCGGTAGAGGTCCGTGAGCGACTGTTTGCGTACGTTCCCTGCCGCAACTGGCAAGAATCCGCTGGGGAACACCTCACCAAGGTGGGAGATGAACACGAAACCCTTGCCGTCATTGATCCCGCGTGGAGCTCTGCCGATGCCGTCCGGAGTGCTCATACCGAGCATCACTGGAACGCGGTGGCCGTTGCCGTTGCGTCTCTCTTCCGTGCGACGTTGGAGCAGGAAGCGGCGGTAATGCTGGGCTTCCGTGCTCTTGATATCAAATTTCACGCGCTGTGAAGTCTGGTACAGCCTCTCGAACACCTGCTCGAACTCCTCGGCTGAAATCAAGTCGATCGCAGAACCGCGACCGGTTGGCACAAGAAAGAAAACGCTCCAAAGAACAATGTCGAGTCGCTCCAGAAGCGCGATGATTGAATCCTGGTGGCGCAGATTGTGCCGTGTGATGGTGGTATTGATCTGCATCGGAAGTCTGATCTCACGTGCCCACCGCACCGCCTGCAGAGTCCAGTCATACGAACCTGGAACTCTGCGAAAAGCGTCGTGGATCTCGGCCGTGGGACCATCCAGGCTGATGGCCAGACGGGCAAGTCCGCACTGTTTCAGTCTCAGGATCGCTTCCCGGGTCAGCAGCGGTGTAGCGCTCGGCGTGAGTGAGATACGCACGCCATGGGTGGAAGCGTATTCCACCAGTTCGAAGATATCGGGCCGCTTAAGAGGGTCACCGCCGGTGAGCACAAAGACAGGTGCCTCGAGCGCTGCAACTTCGTCGATCAGCCGTTTGGCTTCCTCGGTGCTCAACTCCAACGCGCTGCGGGCAGGCTGGGCGCAGGCACGGCAGTGGACACAGGCCAAGTCGCATGCCTGAGTTGTTTCCCAGATCACAACAAAAGGTCGCTGATCAAAGTCCAGTTTCACGTAGGTTTCTGTGTACTTCCTGGCAAGTCGGTCGTGACAGACTTGTCCGTCGTTGCATTGCGTTTCGCGGCATGCTATACCGGCGCGGACCGCGGGGGCTGCATAAAGGTAGCGAATAAATTCACTGCAAACAGTGTAACGGCTGTCATTTCTGTAAGCGCGGATACCGGAAGCCACGACCACGCCCAATGGGCGAATCCCTGGTAAGCCAGAATTTCAGAACTGACGCGCAGCAGGCATCCCACCGTGAGAGTCAGCATCGCAAGGAACATAAGCTTGGTGCTGAAGAGCAATCGCATTCCTGAGAATGCCGGAAGCACTCGCTGCGCCACCGCAAATACCATCATCGCCAGAAAGCCAACGGTGAGCGCGTGACGCGAGGCCCCCCAAATTCCGTGCGAGTTGGCGACCGAGGCGGCCCAGATTCCGAGGAATGCGGCAATTAGCGCCCACGCATACGCCAACCTCACAAAGACCGGGAAGCTCGCGTGTACGCCCTTGATTTTTGCTGGACGAGGAGGTAACTCGAAGAGTCGGAGCGCATACACAGCGCCAACCGTCCCGGCGAGCAGCAGGAACGTCGCCGCTACGATCAAGCCGGCAAATGCCGTAACGACCCCCGCGGAATTTAGACCGACGGCCGATAACAGTACACGCCCGTGGATGGGCCGCAATCCAAGAAATACGGGAAGCCATTTCGCGCTGAATCCCCAAACGAACGGGACGAGGAAACCCCATGTCTGGAGCACGAGGAAGCGCTGGTCGAAATCCGGCGGCAGTTCGGGGGACGTGCCCCGTAGAGCGAGAGATAAGGTAGCTCCGAAGTTGATGAGAAGTGTGAACAGTAGACCCACCGATCCCGCGATCACCACCAACACAAATTCGTCCAACTTTTCCTTGCCCGAGTCTTGGGGGCGGTGGCCAGAAACGGTGCGAAAGAAAATCACAAAAGCAGCCACTTCGAGTGTCGCCGAGAGCGGAAGAAGCACTCGCCAGTGCCATTGGTAGACGCTGGTCAGCCAGCGTAGCGTGACGCCAGAGGTCCATAGCGCCCAGGACAACCACACTGCCCAGAGCTTAAATGACTTCATCCGGCGCAACTTGGGTATGGAATAGAAACCGATACCAAGGATGAATGTGCCGATCCAGCCAAAGATCTGCGCATGGCCGTGCGCCTGAATCCATCCAGGAGACACAGAATCGGCCGAACGACGGCTGCTGATCGCCATTAGGTTCCAGACACCCAAGAAAGTCCCCGGAAGCAGCATGAAAACGAGGCCGGTGCTGATGTAGAGCATCAGCAGGCGGGACAACGAACTCTCGCGGGCCGCGGTGATATCGAAAATCTCCAGCGGTGTAAGCGGCCGGCCAGCCTCTTTCTCAATGCGTGTTGCTAGTGTGGACATGGCTTCCAGCTTCGGTTAGTGCGCCTTTTCCATTACAATTGCTCGGGGGAAGAGGATGTTGTTCTCCAGATGGATGTGTTGATGGAGGTCGGCTTCAAAGTCTGCCAGGGCTTTGTACAAAGTCTGGAAGCTGATGCAGGCATCGCCCGGGGGCGTATAATCCGCGCTGCCCTTACGCATCGAGCGCAAGGCTTCGCCGGCCGAATCGTGCTCATGCATCATCATCGTCACCGGGTTCCGCACGCTGCCGAAAGGCGGCGGCAACACCGGTTCCTTCTGGATGACCGACTCTTCCATCCTTACTATGTAGGGGAACAGGACCCTCTCTTCCTTCATCATGTGCATCGTCAATTCCTGCTCTAGCCCCTGAAAACTGACCCGAACCTGCAGCAGTTCCGGGTGGTTTTTCCCGTGCACGGAGCAGACCTTGTCGAACAACGGACCGAGGCGAGCCATCTCCTCGCGTGTGTACTTGTGATGAGTACTGGTGATGTGCGCAACCAGGTCGGCCAGCATCTCCGTTGTCCAGTTACGGTCCTTTTGGACGGCGCGTGCAGACTGCTCGGCTATTTCGAGCGAGTCCAGCACCTCGTCCATCGGGAGATTCGCCGTGCGGCACGCTTCTTCGAGGGATCTGTTGCCGCCGCAGCAATAGTCGATGCCCAGCTTCTCAAAAACTCGGGTCGCAGCGGGGTTTTCCAGGGCCACTTCCCGCACAGTTTTCTCACCGGTAATGCTCATTACATCCTCCTGGTGGTCCGGCTCCATGCCTCGTGGCCACGCTTCACCTTCCGAAGCTAGCGGAGTAGCGCAGCCGTGCCAATGACTTTTGTCACGGCGATCACAAAGCCTGGTGAGGGGTAAACATCATAGAAATGACAAAGCGGAAAACACAGGGCGGACGCGGGCAGGCGGAGGACCCAGATGCCGCTCTGGTTAGTCGGAAGACTGCAGTTCGGCTTCCAGGGCTTTCAAATTGCGGACAATCACGCTGCGGCCATCGATCTCGATCATTCCCTCCGCTTGCAGCCGGGAGAGATTGCGGGATACGAGCTCGCGCACTGTGCCAATTTGCGAAGCCAATTCCTGGTTGCTGACTGGCATGGTGATTTCCACGCCTTCGGGGGTGCGTTTGCCTTCCTTCTGGGCGAGACGCAAGAGAAAGGAAGCCAACCGATGGCGCACCGTAGTGAACGAGAGTTCTTCGATGATCCCGACCAGCCGGCGCAGGCGAGCACCCACCACACGCAAGACCTTCAGCGCGACTTGGGGATGTGCAAGGCAGAGCGACTGAAAATCCTGCTTGCTGACGAAGAGGAGTGTGGCATCGTCCACGGCGGTCACCGAGGCTGGATAGTTACCTCCATCGAAGACGGGCAGCTCTGCGACGGAGCTTCCTGGCCCATCGATGCTGAGAACCTGCTCGCGGCCGCCCGCGGAACTCTTGAAGATGCGGATGTGTCCGGACTCGACCACGTAGAGCCCCGCGCAAGGTTCGCCCTCACCGAAAACGGTTTCGCCCGCTGAAAAGTGGCGCGGCACCGCGCGCTGAGCCAGGAAAACGAGTTCGGATTCGATGAGCCCGGAAAAGATGGGAACTCGCGCCAGCGTCTGACCGTGGTTGACATTGATTTCCGCCACGGAGGCTATTGTACCGGACCAGATCTGCACGAACGCGGCTATGCCATCCAGTGGGTATTTTGGCGACTACCGAGCGACCAACGGAAAGGGCGTAGTCAGCAGTTTTGTGCGGCTCGTTTTCGCGATATTCATGGTTCGCCACAGCTCGACTCCCCACCAAAGCAGTGCCGCGAACTCGAAAGGACTAAGAACGGGCTGTCAGTACCGTTAAGATCCAATAAGTTACATCGGCCAGAGATCCCGAAGTACCACTCTCGCGGACCAGGCATTGAGTTGGTAGGCTGTTGAGTCGATTCGGAAACGCAACGAACAAACTACGCTATCGGTGTGTAGTTGGTTAGAGTGTCGGAGTTCTGGTGTTCCAATAAGTCTTTGATGATCAAAAAGATATAGATTGAACGCACTAAAGGGCAGCGTTCTAACCAACTGAACTACGTCTCCACTCGCCAAATCAACTACATGCAAAATCACCAGTGTTTATGCGGCGTTGCGCGATTTGCATATAGTGCACATGGTTGCATCCGTTGCCTAAGAGAGCGCTATTCCTGGCGGAACCGCCCCATGGAAAGACCCGCAGAGCACCGCTATTGGACCACAGTCGGACCACACTCCGGCGGGCCTTCTGCAAGGTGTTGAGCGCAGCCTTTTCAGAGCTTGGCTATTAAGTGTTTACAATGACTTGGAACGCACGGACGACACCGTAAGTCATTGATAATCACCCCAGGTCAGTCGTTTTGTGGGCTTTGTTGTGGGCGGTTGCTGGACGGAACCGTGAACACCGTTCGCGGCACCGAGTTCTCCAAGCACCGGGTTCTGCAAAGCGGAGATAAAATACGAGATTGCGGCCGTCGATCAATACAGGGGTATTCAAGCTCATGGCAGAGAGACGAGGGCAAGGGAAATCCCGCAGGATGCGCTCGTACGAAATTGAAGGAGACGCAAAGATCATTCCCATCGATCAAGAGACGCGCGAAGCCATTTCGAAGCAGGAACAGTTATTTCGAGAGAAATTTGGCCGCGAGCCGGTACCAGAAGATCCGCTGTTTTTCGATCCCGACGCCTCGACTCCTCAATTCTGCGGCGCCGAGTCGCAGGACAAGACCTGGGCAGCTATCCTGCACGCTGCGGTCGAGTCCGGAATCGATCCAGCCATCGTTTACGCGATGAACAAAACCGGCCGTATCGTCACAAAGGACAACGCACAGTTTCTGACGGACGCCGAACTTCAAGAATGGAATGACGCCATAGATGGGTACCACCAGAAGATTGAATCGGGACGCACTCAATAGGGAGTTCTCTGCGCGAGTCTCGCTCATATACGTACGATGCGTGCACGGCATACTAGCATTGACGTGAATGATGCCACCTGGCTGGCTTTATTGATCGGCTGTGGCGAGGTGGAACCAAGAAAAACCGCGCCAGCGAGGACGCCAGCGCGGGCTTAGCGTTGCTCAGTACTCGTTCGGCAAGTGGATTACGTTGTTGGCAAAGTACAGAGTGATTTCATGCAGCGGAAAATCAGTGTGCTCGATCTCTTTGGTGAACACGATGTTGCCGTTGCCATCATCGCAGGTAAGCGTCGCGGTACGGTCGGGACGTACGGCGAGCTTCCAGACTTGAAATTCCTCGGCGGCAACAGCCTTGTTGTAGGGCTGAATGACCGCGATTTCGTCCAGAAGCCAATACGCCCCACCGTGCTCGGCAACGTGCTGCGCGCCGTCGGTATAGAGAACGTTGCGGTTGATCCCGTGCCGATACCAGTTTTCGCTTCCGGTGAACTGCGCGAGGTCGCTTTTGCTGAGAGTCTTGGTCGTCATGATGTTTGCCTCTTTTCTTGGAGTGGCCCCCACGGCGGGGGCGAGAGGGCAACAGGAACAGCCGCACTGAAGGCACGGCGTCACAGGCAATCGTGGAATAAATGAGGGGCAGCCCGTAGGGAATCATCGTTTATGCCGCGCAAAGTGCCTTGACGTTAGCCTGCGGCTGTTAGGTTGGCTCCGAACCCGTCCGTTAGTGGGTCACGGAAAGAGGCACATGGTGAGGAAGACGGCGCAGAGAGATGCGGCGAGAGGGAGCGAACACTCACCTGAAGAAGAGACACGGTTCTGGGTAGCCGCCTGCGGCGGTGGAAGCTTTGGCGTTTTTTGGGACATGTGTCAAGGACGGGACGAAACTAGGCCAGGGGGCGGAGGAAAAGTGGACGAGGGGAGCAAGTGGGAGATCGGGGATTGTTGCGGAGGAGGGGCTTCTAGAGTGAGGCCGGAGCGGAAGACGTCCCTACGCTACCGAAGCCGAAGCCCGAACATTGAATTTTTAAGAAGCCCAGACTGTCTGGGGGCGACCGCCCGTATCTTGCTGAAAGAAGAGTGGGATCACGCACTCAAGTGGTATCTTATGTGGCATGGGATCACGCAAACTATTCCATGCCGACCGAGATAGTGAAAGATAAATCGTCAGCAATCACGCAGCGGGGACTGGTCTGCGACTGGACCGGAAGCGCCCTGAAAAACGAAAGCACATTTCATCAGCTTTCACCATACATTGGGAAACTCAAATCCTCAATTGCCGCATCGCTGATCTCGCAGTTTACAAATCCGGGAGATCTGGTCTATGACCCGTTCTCCGGATCCGGCACCGTCGCCCTCGAAGCATGGGCCGCCAATCGGCGCATCGTGGCCAATGACCTTAGCCCATACGCCCACGCCCTAACACGAGCAAAGCTATTTCCTCCGCAAACGCTGCAGGATGCTCTTAGCAGCATCGAGCAAACAAGTGTTGCCGCGATCAAACTGCGCGACGACGTGGATCTCCGTAAAGTGCCTCACTGGGTGCGTGATTTTTTTCACCCGGAAACGCTGCGTGAAACGATTGCGTGGACGAGTGCCCTCAGGCGGCAGCGTTCGTGGTTCCTGCTGGCGGCACTTTTAGGCATTTTGCACCACCAGCGACCTGGCTTCCTTTCATTTCCAAGCAGCCACACGGTTCCGTACTTGCGCGTGAAAAAATTCCCGCGTTCTCGTTTTCCCAAGCTTTACGAGTACCGCTCGTTGCGCGACCGCCTTGAGGCAAAGGTTACCAGAGCATTTCGGCAAACTCCCGAGCTAGATTTCGATGTCGCCAGAGCCTGCTTCCACAAAGACGCGGGCACATTTGCCCTGCCAGAGCCCGCCGACGCGATCATCACAAGCCCGCCGTATATGCGATTGCTGGATTATGCTCGTGATAATAGGTTGAGGCTTTGGTTCTTGGGCGCGCAAGATTGGCATTCTCTGGACAAAATTGTTTCTCCAAACCAGGAGGCATTCCTCGGGCTCATGCGCCGGTGTTTCACGAAATGGAAGACAGTCCTCAGACCGAACCATTGCTGCGTTCTAGTGATCGGCGACGCGTTCAGCCAAGTCGCCAAGGGCAATCTGCCAGAAGTGGTCTCAAGAATTGCAACAGAGGAAGTCGGCGGCTACCAGCGTGTGTGCGAACACACGGAGGTCATTCCCAACGAGAGAAGGGTTCGAAGAGGAATTATGGGAAGCGCCTCTGAAACCATAGTTGTCTTAAGGAATGCCGGCACTCGCAAGGACTCATAAGAGCAGAGGAGAAAATATGCAACAGCTCTTTAATACACGAAACTATAGCGTCCGGGATTTTGAGGAATGGCATGGAAGGGGAGAGCTCGTACTTGCCCCAAAATTTCAGCGACGGGAAGTCTGGATCGACAAGGCACGTTCGTACCTTATCGACACAATTGTGCGAGGCAAACCAATCCCGAAAATCTATATGCGCCAAGATGTAAATCCCGACACTCGACGCACGACCCGGGAGATCGTCGATGGCCAGCAAAGAGTGGCTACAGTCCTCAGCTTCATTAAGGATGGGTTTAAGATCAGCAGGGCCCACAATGAGGATTTCGGAGGGAAATACTTCAGTGGCTTAAACAGCCGAACTCGCGGCGAAATCCTGAAATATGAGTTCGTCGTCGACCTACTTCAGGATATGCCCGACAACGAGGTCTATGACGTCTTTGCTCGTATCAATACCTACTCCGAAAAGCTAAAACCCCAGGAGCTGCGCAATGCGCAGTTCTTTGGCGAGTTCAAATCCAGTGTTTACTCATTATCGAAGGAATTCGTACCCTTTCTAGAAACCAATGAGGTCTTTAGTCCGAAGCAAATTTTACGCATGGCGGAGGCAGAGTTCATCTCGGAACTGCTTTTGGCAATGGAGGAAGGAATTCGCGCCGGTGGAAAGCAGATCATTGACAACTGCTACGAGAAATACGACGACAAGTTTCCCAATCGCAAGCTTCACGAAAAGCGATTTCGCGCAACCATGGATGTCATTGGAGGAGTCCGCCCCCCCCATATCTTCGAAAAGACGGACCTATCAGGGCTAAAATTCCGTGCAACCAGGCTCTTCTATCCCTTATTCTGCGCCGTTTACCACCTAAAGTTTCGCCTGAAAAGATTCGACGGCAGAAGGTCGTCTTTCAGTGCGACTGATTACCCGAAGATGAGGACAGCACTGGAGCAGATAGACGACCTTATCAACAGGATCAAGACCGCAGAAGATGAGCACGAGAATATATCTCTCTCGGCCGAGGAACGAAAGTTCTATAACGCGTATACCGTGCACTGGATCCATGCAGACAAGAGAACGACGTTGACAGAATACATATGCAAGCAGCTAGTCAAAGCGCTGAGGAGCTAACTCTGTGGCACGGCAGCTGCAATCGGTTTTGAAAGATCTTTTGCGCAGCTTGCATGACAGCAAAAGGCTAGCGGCTGACGCCTATATTTGGTCTACTCCCGGAGGGCATGGAGCACGCCCCCACATATCTGCCAAGAGACGTGACTACATAACAGAAATGGCATTCCTGAGTGCTTTCCAAGCTTGGGAGGTTTTCGTCGAAGAGTCCTTCGTACTTTATCTGTGGGGGCGGAGGCCTCCGCGCGGCAGCGCCCCTAGTCGATACGCGTTCCCTCCGAATTACGTGACGGCGACCATCTGGGTTGTGCCCGAGGGTCGACCTTTCGCAGAATGGACCGACGCCTCAAGAGTGATTGGTCGTGCCGAGCGCTTCTTTAGGGCAGGGCGGCCCTTCGCGGCCGTGCTTAGAAGCAACCAGCATCTGTTAGAGGAGATGCGGACCATCAGAAATGCTGTGGCACACAAATCGGAGAGCGCCCGTGCCAGATTTGACACGCTGGTTAGAACAAAACTTGGAACTTTGCCACCCAACTACACCGTTGGCGCCTTCCTTGGTGCTACCGCCCCGGGAACTGCGCCTCCCATATCGTTCTTGGAATCCTATGTTGGGCGGATTGACCTGGCTGCCCGACTGATTGTGCCGTCTTGACAACGTGAACGCTCTTTCGACGGAAAAGGCCACGCTCATTTCTGAACGTGGCCTTTATTTGTGCCGGCAACGACCTACTCTCTCACACACTTTCGCGTGCAGTACCGATACGGCGCCGGGATTGCCGTTCCCGAGCTGACAACTTAGGCGGACAGCCACAATTCCATTTGTTTTGGTAGCAGGCGCTGGGGCGCGTATTTGCGGAGGAACGATCGGACGAATTCGTTGACCAACCGAGACTCATCGCCGGCTCTCATGACCACAGATGTTTCGAACCACAATGATGTATCGGAGAGCGGCTTTACTACTACACCGTCAGCATGAAGGCTTCGGGCCGTAGGTTTCGTGAGGATCGCGACGCCAACGTGCTCCGATACGAGGTCAACCGCCTGCTGTACCGTAATGATGTCGTGAGCGTGCTTCGGGACAATCGATTCACGTCGTGCTGCATCCATGATCGCTTCATGCACAAGTGGATGAACCCGTTTCGCAAACAGAATCCAGTCGTCCTTTGCCAGATCCTGGAGAACCAAGCGTTCTTTGTGAGCAGCCGGGTGGGTTTCGAGAAGAACAGCGTAGAGCGGAGCCCGAGCGAATGGTACAGCCGTGATCTGAACGTCCTGGGGCGGCGCCGTCACGAGTGCGAGGCTGAGTTCGCCTACAAGGACGCCGCGGAGGGACTCCATTGCGAACTGAGTCATTAGCCGGATGCGGAGAGTCGGATATAAAGGAAGGCGGATTGCTAGCATCGCAGCAATCCAGGCGTGATCGGCATAGGGTGAATGCCCAATTGTCAAAATGCTATCGGACCCTTCGTGTGCACCCTGAGCAAAATGCACAGCGCGCTCCGTATGCACGAGCGCCAAGCGAGCCTCTTCGACGAAGACACGGCCGGCATCCGTGAGTTCCACAACCCGTCGTTTATCGCGAGTGAATAGGTGAAATCGATGCTCTTCTTCGAGGTCGGTAACCTGTTTGCTGAGCGCAGGCTGGGTGATGTGCAATCTGTCCGCGGCCCGCGTGAAGTTCCGCTCTTCGGCCAAGACAATGACTGCGTGCAGGTGGCGGAATTCGAGGTTGGGGAACATTGCTCAAAACCCCAGTCGGTTGACACCTCGCGCTTCGTCCCACGAGGGTGTGCATATTCTGATCGATTTCCGTACAGGCATGATTGTTTTTCTGTTTGCTGGCCCGGATTCGGGTCAGCAAGGATTCGGGACAGCAATAGGAAGGGGCTGGACCTAAAGGTTCGTGGCGGAGAACCACGGCGGTTCGGAACGGTCAGTTATTCGAGGATTTGTCGTCGTCCGGAAGATCTTCTGAAACGGCGAGAATGCAGGACTGGCCATCGAATTGGATCTTGTCTGCGGAATACGCGGTGGTCTTGACTTCGCCGGACTTTGTCCGAAGCCGGGTGATCACGTTCCGAATCGGACCTCGTTGCTGCAGTTGCGCGATCATCAAGGCTCGATCCTTCGGGTCTTCCCAAATCCCAAGTTCGCCGACTGTACGGCCGATCACTTCGGCACGGGAATAGCCATACCGGCGTTCGAAAGCGACATTCACATCAAGGAATCGTCCCTCATTGACTGTGGTGATGGAAAACGGGATCGGACTGGAACGAAAGACCTTTTGAAACTTGTCCTCGGACACCCTGCGTCCCTCTTCTGACTGTTCCAGCGCTTTCTCTGTTTGGCGAAGATCTGTCAGACGCCGCTGAAGTTCAGACCCATAGATCTCAGCACGTTCGTAGAGACGAGAATTCTGGATCGCTGCAGCGGCGGGGGTCGCTAATAACTGGGTCCGCCGGAGGTGGTCTTGTGTGAGAGTGTTTGGCTGGGTGTGGCCCACCGAAAGAAGCCCCAAGGTCTGCTGGGACGCAACCAGCGGCACGCAAAGCCAGGATCGGATGTCGGTATGGCCCTTGAAGCTGGGCCATTCCTTCTCGTGGTTGGTGTCGGCAAGCAAGACACTATTCTGGGCCGTTAATATGCGCAAGAGGAACGGCGAGTCTGCTGCGTCGAGAGTCAGTGGATATTCCGGAGTTTTTTGGGGAGCCTCGTGGCGCAATTTTTCTCTTGCCACAATAAGCCGTGAGTCGCCCTCCAAGAGCAGCACGCGTGCACACTCGCACGGGACTAGTTCCAACAAGGACTGAAGCAGCCTGTCCAGAACAAAGTCCATCCGAAGATCTGCCGTCAGCGCGAGAGTGGCCTTGTTTACAGCATCGGATTCTTCCTTTGCGGACTCGGCTGCGGCCAGGTGCTCGGCAACTTTTTCCTCCGCTTCCTTCTGTGCCGTGATTTCCCGCACCGTGCCGACGAGACGGTGGATTTTGCCGGCAGCATCCCGTACCGGAAACCCATGCACCGTGACCCAGCGCACTTCGCCGCGGGCGCGCACGATCCGAAATCTCTCATCGAAGTACCCTGTCTGTGTAGCCTCTCCAAGCTTTGCCAGCACATGAACGCGGTCTTCGGGATGGATGAGTTCTTCGTACGAAGACGGATTTTCAAGCAGACTTTGGCACGAACGTCCGGTGATCGTCTCATAAGCTTCGGTGACGTAAAGGGCCTTTTTGGTCTCCGCGTCAATCATCCAGAAGATTTCCTGAATGTTGTCTGCCATTTGCTGGAGCCGTTCTTCGGTGTCGAGCTGTACTTCTTGGACGCGGCGCAAAGATCTGGTGTAGAGGACAATCAGCACAGATAGAACAGTGGCCCCGAAAAGCAAGAAGGCGGAGAATACGTCGAGCGCCTGGAGCCTGGTCCTGAATACTGCTAGAACCACAGCGAGCAAGACAACGCAAACAACTATGGAAATGAGGGACCAGTGAGGATAAGCCATCCATTTACGGGAGGATTCTCGACGGGGTGGGTCAACTTGACGCATTGCATTTTCGGGGAACTGCGTTCGCCAGCACGATTACCGCGGATCAGCAATGAGATGCGTCGCTTGTGCCGAAACCGTCAGAAAACGCCGCAGTTTGGGCCGATACTACGCGCCTGCATCCGAGGGGTCAAGAAGGCGGTCTGGGCTCTCAGGGTTCGAGGAGAACCTTGATAATGCGGTGAACCATTTCAAGTTGCTGCGGGTTGGACTTGGTGAGTAAAGAATCAATGCGCTTGCGAATATCTCGCGGGTCTTCTTCCCTTTCTAAGAGCAAGAGAGTACTCGGAGGCAAGGCAAGACCTTTGGCCATCGCGACTATCGTGTCCAGGCTTGGCACTTTGTTGCCACGTTCTACATCCCCCCAGAAGTTTCCGGTTATATTGCCGCGCTCCGCCGCGTTTTCGAGGCTGAGTTTTGCTGCCTTTCGTAGTCTTCTGACCCGTTGTGCAAATAGTGTCCGGTGTTTCACGGTTTAGCCTCGTAACAACCATAGCGAGGATCACGGTCTGCTAAAACTGCCTATAGCGTGTATCCTGTGGACAAATAACGCTTTATCGCGGGTGGATGAGGTCAATTTTGCCATCGAAAGCGTTGTTTGGAGAGTCTCCGTAATCAGGATAGGACCTAGAGTTCTGATGACGAGGGCGGTGAAGTAGCGAGCGACGTACCGGGCTTGTAGGCGTAGATCAACTTCGATACCTGAATCGCGAGCTGTAACTGCGGAGGAGTGAGGAGATCGAGCAAGCTGTCTAGTTCCTGACGATCTTGGTTTTGTCTATCCTTGTCCTCAAGTGCGATTAGGACACTGGGCGTGATTCCGAGGCCCCTGGCAAGGCCGAAGATCGTGTTCAGGCAAGGCTCTTTTTCGGTACGTTCGACGCTTCCCCAAAAATTAGTGGACAGGCCGCCCCGTTCACTGGCCTCTTCAAGACTGAGGCCAGCCGCACTCCTGAGACTGCGGAGGCGGTTCGCAAACGATTCGCGATAGTCCAAGTCTGCCATCTGCCCAAACGATAGGCGTGGATAACGCCTAAAACCACAATCGATGGAATGTATTTTGCTTGCATAACAAACGCGATAGAGTTATATATCGAACGATCTGAACTCTAAAGAGTTTGATTTTGAGCACAACTTGCTCAACCGCTTCAGCACCCCACGAGATGGGAGTAGGTCAAACTTGACCACGTCGATCACAGCCCGGTTCGCGGCGCTCTCTCCTCCGACGGTAACAGCCAAGGAGTCCAGAGTTTCCGATAGCCCTTCGGCGGTCGGTGCCGAGATCCCAGACGAAGTCCTGATGGCACGCGTCGGCAATGGAGATAAGGAATCGTTGGCTTGCCTCTTTCACCGCTATGCGCGCCTTGTGCGTGCGGTCGGGTACAAGATTCTCAGGGACGATTCAGAAGCGGACGACTTGCTCCAAGACTTATTTCTGTTCATTCACCAGAAGAGCACGGTGTTTGATAGTTCCAAGAGTTCGGCCCGTTCGTGGATCGTGCAGATGGCGTACCATCGTGCGATTGACCGTCGGCGGTATCTGGACTCGCGACATTTTTATACCCAGGTCGATCTGGAGGATGTTGAAAACGACCTGACCGGTCCGGGTACGAGGGCAGCGCGATACGAAACCTCGATTGACGAAGTGCTCGGAAGGATTGGATTACGCAGGGTGTTTGGGGTCCTCTCTGAGATCCAACGTCAAACCCTGGGGCTTCATTTGCTGGATGGTTACACCTTTGAAGAGATCGCAGTGAAATTGGAACAGTCCCGAGGAAACGTAAAGCACCACTATTTCCGAGGGTTGGAGAAACTGCGGAAGCAAATTTTTAGCTGTAACCGGCAGAGCGATTGAGCAGTATTATTAGGAGGCGTCATTCAGCCGAGGAGCAGGGGCGTTGTCTCGAATCGAACCCCATGACGAGTTCCTAGAACTCTGCGCCGTTTCAACCTCGGGCCAGTTGAGCGAGGAAGACCAGAGGAGACTACAGGAGCATCTTGTCGTTTGCTCCTCCTGCCGCGAGGCCTTGCAGCAATACGAAGCGATCATTCGCCACGCAATCCCAGCGATAGCAGCAGAAGAGACACCAGAAAATCTGGAAGCAGCGCCGTCTTGGTCGGAGAAGCAGGCAGAGTCTGCTCTTTTCGATCGGATAGCACGGGAAGAGGGGAAGCCCGGAATCGAGCGCAATGGGCCGAGTCAGCCCCACCGTCAAACTAGCGCTCGTCGAGTCCTTTCCCCTGCCAGCGCTGCCGCTTGGCGCAGTGTGTGGGCTCTGTACGCTGCGGGAATACTGCTTTTCATCGGTCTCGGTTTCTGCGCATATCAGGTGGGTATTCGCCGCGGGGCAAACGCGGTAAAGGTTTCCGCACCCCATCCAGATACGCAAAGCCAGACCTCATTGCAAGAGAAGTTAAGTGACGCGAGCCATGAACGCGAGGTCGCGCAAGCCCAGGTCGAGCAACGTGACGGGCTGATTGCCGATCTTCGTCGGCAGTTGGAACAGCAGTCCGCGAAGATGGATCAGATGAAGGCAGCGCAGGGGCAGTCGGACGCTGCGCTACGCAACGCTGATGGTGGACGACAGGAACTCATCCAGCAGCGAACTGAGGCAGAACAGAAATTCACTGCCGCGCAGTTGAGTGCACAGGCATTGCAGAAGAAGCTGGATTCAATTGCAGAACAATCTTCCCAAGATGCAAAGCAGGTTGCGACACTAGACGCAAAAGTCAACGAACTGACGAACCTGCTGCGTCAGCGTGACGCTGCACTGGATCAGCAACAGGAATTGCTTGCGCATGACCGTGACATTCGGGAACTCATGGGGGCGCGGGATCTGTATGTCGCGGAAGTGTACGACGTGGCGCGCACAGGGGCGACCCAGAAACCTTATGGGCGCGTGTTTTACACGAAGGGGAAGTCGCTGATCTTCTACGCCTATGACTTGGATCAGCAGACTGTAGCGAAGAACGCCAGCACGTTCCAGGTGTGGGGCCGGCGCGGACCGGACCGGGAACAGGCATTCCCCCTCGGTATCTTCTACGAGGACAATGCCTCAAAGAAGCGGTGGGTCTTGAAGCTGGACGACCCAAAACTGCTAGCAGAAATTGATGCTGTGTTCGTTACGATCGAGCCGAATGGCGGCAGTCGCAAGCCCAGCGGCAAACCCCTCCTCTTTGCTTACCTGCGAGTTGACCCAAATCATCCTTAATCCTTAATCGCGGTTACATCTTTCCTGGCTCTGGCACGCTTCCAACTAATTAAGAAAGGAGTGGTACCAGGTGAGACCCCTCTCCGTAGACCCGAATAGGATTTCCGAATCCGTCGACCACAGGAGAGTCACCGTGCGCGTGCGCTTCCCCCGCATCGCTTTCCTTTTCGCTTGTGTCGTGTCGCTAGCCCTCCCCCTAGCGGCACAGTCTCCCAATGGAACTATCAACGGCCGCGTGCTCGATCCATCCAACAGGGTGATCGGCGGGGCTGACATTCTGGTGATAAACGATGCAACAGGCGTCAAGTACTCCGGAAAGACCAATAACGACGGCATCTATGGCGTGCCGAATTTGCCGCCAGGACCGTACCGGCTTCAGGTTTCCAAGGTGGGATTCAAAACACTCATCAAGCCCGATATTGTTCTCAACATCCAGGACGCACTGTCTATCAACTTCACACTCCCCATCGGAGCTGTGTTCGAGATTGTGACGGTGGAAGGGGGAGCGCCGTTAGTGAATACAGAATCGGCAGCTGTGAGCACGGTGATCGATCAGACGTATGTGAAAAACATGCCGCTGAATGGGCGCAGCTTCCAAGATTTGATCCTGCTCACACCGGGAATTGTGACACAGAGCCCTCAAACAGGTGCGGGGCTCGGCCAGCAAGGCGAATTCAGCGTGAATGGGCAGCGCACGGAATCGAACAACTACATCGTGGACGGTGTGAGCGCCAATGTGGGGGCAGCTGCGGGTTTCACCATGCTCAATGGGGCAGGGCCTACCGGTTCTCTCGCTGCTTCGACTGCATTGGGGACCACTCAGGCACTGGTCTCCGTCGATGATCTTCAGGAGTTTCGTGTGCAGAGTTCCACGTATTCGGCGGAATACGGGCGCAATCCCGGGGGCCAGTTCACATTTGAGACGAAATCGGGCGCAAATCAATGGCACGGCACGGCCTATGACTACCTGCGGAATGGAGCTTTGGACGCGCAAGACTGGTTCAACGACTATTTTGGGTTGAAGGAACCTGCCCTTCGGCAGAACGATTTTGGCGGCACACTGGGCGGACCAGTCGAGATTCCTCGCCTCTACGACGGAAAAGATAGGACCTTCTTCTTTGTCTCGTATGAGGGTCTACGCCTCACTGCGCCGCAGCCAGCCTCCGTCAACTATGTACCGGACCTTTGCATGAGGGGAATCGGTGCCTGCCCGTCCGGCAGGAATCCAGCGCCCAGCGAACTCCAGCCGGTCGTCAACGCCTTTCCCATGCCCAGCGTCAACGGAATCGATGATCTGGCAAACGGCATTGCTCAATTCATCGGAAGCTGGTCGAACCCGAGTTCGATAGATTCCACCAGCGTCCGGTTTGATCACGTTGTCAACGATAAATTGAGGCTCTTTTTCCGCTTCAGTGACACAGCCTCGAGCGCCGCAACCCGGGGAACATACGCCCCCAACGGATTGACCCCATCCATGAACACTACCTCAAGTTATACCTTGAGAACCTACACAGCTGGTGCCAGCAGCGTCTTTTCAGCTCGGCTAAGTAACGAGTTTCGCCTCAACTATAGCTCGAACGAAGCGACGAATCAGACTGTCATCGATGGGTTCGGTGGCAGCACGCCTGTGGATCTCCGGCAACTAACGGGGCTCGGACCTAGCTCGGAACCAGATGTTGGGTTGGTTTATGGTCCGTACGGAGTTCAGCTGCTCCCGCAAGAGGAGACCGGAGCTCAGCGGCAGTGGAATCTGGTTGACGCGGTGAGTGTCTCCTTGGGGCGCCACCATTTGAAATTTGGTTTGGACTATCGCAGGCTGGCGCCGATCGCGATTCTCGCTACGCCCGAAGTGGATTATATTTATTTAAGTGAAAGTGCGGTCGAGGCGAATAGTCCGTATGCAATAGCGATAGCACAAGCGCCCGCTTACCCGCTGTACACGAACTTCTCGGCTTTCGCCCAAGATGAATGGAGAGTGTCGCAGCGTCTAAGTCTTTCCCTGGGACTGAGGTGGGAAGTAAACCCAGCGCCAAGCGCGACGCAAGGATTGAAACCGTATACGGTTCAAGGGACCAGTCCGACCACGTGGGCGCTGGCGCCGGAGGGGACGCCTCTTTGGCAAACCACCTGGTACAACTTTGCACCGCGATTAGGCGCAGCCTACATTCTTCGAGGCGCTCCCGGCTGGGAAACAGTTCTGCGTGGTGGCGGCGGTGTCTTCTACGACACCGGTCAGCAGGAAGGGTCGAGTGGCTTCAAGGGGCCCGGGTTTAGCGCAACCAGCTTTCCACCCATAACCTTCCCAGGGTCTCCGGCAGGACTGATTCCCCCTATCGTGAACCCACCCGTGGGACAATCCAATCTTGTTTACGCCTTCGCCCAGCATCTGCATTTGCCGTATACGCTTCAGTGGAACGCCAGCATAGAGCAGGGGATGGGCAGTTCGCAGGCCTTCACTATTTCCTATGTCGGTTCACACGCCGCTAGGTTGCTGCAGGCCAATGCGTTTTCTACTCCCACCAACCCAAACGCGAGCAGCTTTATCTTTACTGAGAACGGCTTGACGTCGGACTACGGCTCGTTGCAAGTTCAGTTCCGGCGGAGGCTAAGCCGTGGATTGACGGCTCTAGTTTCCTACACAATGTCTCACTGTATCGACTATGGATCGCAGAACTACAACTTCGGCTATCAGCGCGGGAACTGCGACTTCGATGTTCGGCACAATTTGTCGGCAGCGTTTTCGTACGATCTGCCCAATAAGGGACATGACGGCTTTGTAAAGGCCGCGCTACACAACTGGGGACTTGATGACCGCTTCACGGCGCGAACGGCTTTTCCGGTGACTCTGAACGGAAATCCGCTTCTGCAGCCCAATGGGCAGTACTACTATGCGGGGCTCAATTTTGTTCAGGGTCAGCCCGTGTATCTCTACGGCGCCAATTGCGCGACTGTTCTTCAAGGTTTGGGTGATCTTACTCCAGGGCAGGGATGTCCGGGGGGGCGGGTGATTAATCCTCTGGCGTTTACTGTTGCGAGTTCCGGTCTCGGTGACGCTCCGCGTAACTTTGTGAGGGGCTTTGGGGCCTGGCAGATGGATCTCGCTGTCCGGCGCGATTTTCCGATCCATGAAAGGCTGAAGCTGCAATTCCGAGCAGAGGCTTTCAATATCTTCAATCACCCGAATTTCGGCGCAATCGACTCGATTTCAGGTTCGCCTACCTTTGGACAGGCCACAGCCACGCTTGCGAGTTCGTTGGGTATCCTCAGTCCACTTTACCAACAAGGTGGACCGCGCTCGATGCAGTTCGCGCTCAAAGTAGTCTTCTAGTGGTCGGTCAGGGAGGGGTTGCGGATTTATCACAGGCCCCTTCCAAACTTCGGTAGCCCCAAGTGTCACAGGTTGACTTTGCCATTCAGGAGAATAGACATTGCTCAGACTTGGATTCCTAAATTGCAACAGACCGAAGCCTCAGGGATCGGGAGTCACCCGTTACCAGCCACGGGTCAATTCGTTCTTATATCTTGCATCAATTCTAATTGTAGCTTCATGCTTCGTCCTTGCTCTTACGCTCTGCGATGCGCAACAAGCCAGAAAACCATTCACCGTTGCTGATGACATAGGACTGGTTAATTTTCAACCTCCATATGGTGGGTGCAGGCCAGTCCAAGTTTCGCCCGACGGCAGCTATTTCGTCGTGTATACGGACCGTGGGCGTCTGGACCTGAACCGCCCTGAGGATTCGCTCAGGTTTTACCGCTGTCGAGATGTCGTGGACTTTTTGGAGCATTCGGGTGACCGGCAGCCTCCCTCTCCGGCCTGGGTGGTTAGTCTTTCGACAGACAGGGAAGGTCCGATCATCGACGATTGTCGTTGGCTGTCTGACTCCAGTGGCGTCGCGTTCTTGGAACGCACCGCCGGTGGGACTCGACGCCTCGTCCTGGCCTATCTAAAAAAGAGGAACGTCCAATCGTTGACGTCCGCAACAGGAGTGTACAAGGCGTTTGATGCGCGTGATCGGCAACACTACGTGTATATTGTCGCTGATTCGGCGGAGCGGCAAAAATCCCGTGCTGAACGTAAGGCCCCGGCGATTGTAGCTACCGGTCGTTCCCTTTTTCCATTGCTTTGGCCGGATGATCCGAACATGCTTATTTCGGCGTCATCCCTAAACAGGCTCTGGGCGGTTGTAGGCGGCAAACCGTTCGAGGTCAAACATGATGGCAATCCGCTTGTTCCTGGACGAGATCTTGCGCTGTCGCCCGACGGCCAATCAGTGGTCACGACGTTACCGGTTCCCGAAGTCCCGAGCTCATGGGAAACGCTGTACCCACCACCCCTTTCATCCTCCCCCTACCGAATTCGCGCCGGCCATCTGGATATCCAATCGGGCAGCACCTCTGCAAGCCAGTACGTTCGAATTAATCTGAAAACAGGTTCAGTACAACCCTTGACGGACGCTCCGACTGGCAATGACGCCGGCTGGTGGTCATTGGCTAGTCCGAGTTGGTCGAGCGACGGTCAAGCCGTGCTGTTACCGGGTACATTCCTTAAATCCAAAGAGACTGTACCTTCCAGACCCTGCGTTGCAATTGTGGATCTCGCCTCCCACACGCGCACCTGCGTCGAGATGTTGAAAGGCCAAAGCGAGAGCGGTGTCGATGAAGGCTACCGGCTAATCAAGGATGCTCGTTTTATCCGGGGAGACAAGGAGCGCGTCCTGGTGAGCTTTTTGAACCACCGGGACGGGTCAACTGAAACCACTGAGTATCGACGGACCGCTGACCGTACTTGGCAAATCGCTGAGCATTATAAAGGTGAAGCCAAAGTCGAGCACAACCGTTTCGAGGTGACGATAAGGCAGGGGCTCAACGAACCTCCGAGGCTAGTTGCCACAGATGAACAGGCATCGCGAGTCCTCTGGGACCCTAATCCGCAGCTTAAGAATATCGAATTGGGAGCGGCGACCGTTTACAAATGGAAGGACAAAGAAGGGCGCGACTGGCGGGGCGGGCTGTATAAACCCGTGAACTACCAGCCGGGGCAGCGCTATCCGCTGGTGATTCAGACGCACGGCTTCGATGAATCGGAATTTAGGCCCTCCGGTTTGACCACGACAGCATTCGCGGCGAGAGCATTGGCTGCTGCAGGGATAGCCGTGCTGCAAGTGAGAGACATAGGTAATTGTCCTTCATTGCTGCCTTCTGAAGGGCCTTGCGCTGTCGGTGGTTACGAATCTGGCGCAAACCAGTTGGTGTCAGAGGGACTTGTCGACCCGGAAAGGATTGGTATTCTTGGGTTCAGCCGCACATGTTTCTACGTGATGGAGACGCTCACGACTGGCTCTCTTCACTTCAAAGCCGCATCGGTCGTAGACGGCGTAACGTACACTTATTCTCAATACCTGCTAACTGAGGATTGGTTTGGGAACGATTTTGCCCGCGAGGCGAATTCGATGATGGGAGCGCCTCCTTTCAGAGAAGGCTTGCAGCAGTGGCTAAAGCAGTCTCCAGGCTTCAACCTCGATAAGATAACGGCGCCTCTGTTAGTCGCCGGAAATTCTCCGTCGGGCCTACTCCTAGCGTGGGAACCCTACGCCGGACTCCGCTATCTGCATAGGCCAGTAGACATTATGATGTTTAATAGTGACCAGCACGTTCAGACCAATCCCGCCGTACGCATGGTATCGCAGGGCGGAACAGTAGATTGGTTCCGCTTCTGGCTAAAGGACGAAGAAGATCTCGACCCCACTAAAGCTGAGCAATACGTCCGCTGGCGCGATTTACGGGAATTGCAAAAGGTGAACGACAATAAGCTGAGCCTGCCTAAAGCCGTGTCAAAATAATTCGAGGTTCGAAGTTAAAGCTGCCGAAGCGTCCGCGATTTCGGACGCTCCGGCAGCCGATTCGTTACTCCCAATCTTCATACACACCGAGCGGTTCCCTCGGCGGGTCAGTAGTTGGTACCTCCAGTTGACCGATGTAGCCCTTAGTAGGTCCTGATGACTGAATGGCAGTGATCGCAGGCGTCAATACCCTCACTTCCGCGCTTTCATATTTCATGGTTTTCACCTCAACAAACACCCATTCTATGGCGCAGCGCATAATCTGCTGCATTCGCTGGCAATCAGACTGCCGAAGCGTCTGCGATTTCAGACGCTCCGGCAGCCGGTTACTTACTCCCAGTCTGCATACGCACCGCCGAATTCCCTCGGAAGAGGAGTAGCCGGTACGTCGAGAATACCGACCTCTCCCTTGACGTCCTGAATAGCATTGATCGCAGGCGTCAGTGCCGTCACTTCTGGGGTTTCATATTTCATGGGTTTCACCTCCCTTCTTTGTTCAAGTTCACGTACATAGCTAGCTAGCTAAACTCTTGGGCTGCGTCGGCACTCTGACTTCGTTGGCCCCAAGGGTCGAGGGGTAGTTTTGTGTCTTCGCTACCGTCGAGTTCGTCAGGACTCCTTGGGTTGCGAGGTGACGTAGCCAGGATTCAAGTGTCAGTGTGCGCTTCAGGCTCTCGATGGGAGCTTCCTCGTGGCGCCGAGCCTTCTGCAACGCGTTTTCAAATAGATCTGGATCGATGATGCCCACGCAACTGCTGATCATCTCCTGCCCGATCTCAATCAGGCTGGGCCATTCTATCGGCGCTCTTTCTGGTGTTACGTTGTCTGAAGTCTTTTGGGGAACAGTCTTCTTCTTTCGGTTCAGGATCTCGTCAGGGACGATAGCCACAAGGGCACGCTTCATTAGGAAACGGCGCTGGCCCACGCCGACGATCTGTTCCCAGGGGATGGCGTACATAAATTCACGCAGATCGCGGTCAAGATAGGGATAGCGCACCTCGCTGAGCAATTCTCTTCGGAGTGTGTACAGCGCGAATAGCTTTCGATGAATATCCAATGTACGAAGATTGTGCTGAAAGCTTGGCAAAGGACCAAACAACTTCACGCTGAAGGGACTACCGCGAAGAGCCGCGCGATTCCGTCGGACGAAACCCGGGAGGAACCACGGTGCCGCTGGATTTGCGTATTCTGGGATCTCCCGAAGGGCGAGCGGGAGAAATCCTCGAATTGCTTCCCAGAGCAGAGGAAGCCGAGCTTTTCTCATCTTCGCGGCCCAGGCCTTCAGTTGGCGAGAGAGTGTAAGGAAACGCGCTCCGGCTAGGAGATTCTGGAACTCTGGTGTTGGCGTCGGCACGCCGTCGCCAGTGACTTCGCCTCCGATTCCGGAGAGTGTGACTCGATATCCCCCTGACCTGATATACGCAGCATTCTGGTTGAAAAATTCAGACTGACGACTGTTGGGAATCGGAGTCGGCGCAAAACGACTGCTCACAAATTCGGCCCCGAAAGGTATTTGCGAGTGATCCTCTCTTAGGGCACCGGCATCGATGTGGTGGCCGACGCGGCCGCGCTTCTCTTCCACTTTGGTGAAATGGGGAAGTTCACCCCAGTTGGGCTTGAACTCATCGTACCAAGTGATAGTGTCGAGGTGCGGGCATTCTGCTTCGCCGCGGGCGATGACTACGTCCGCCATGCAGACGATGGAGGAGGAGTCCATGCCGCCGCTGAGCTCGGCGAGGACGGGGCGGTCGGAGCGCAGGCGGCGTTGGACGGCTGTGGCCAACGCCGAGCGGAAGTGTTCTTCGTATTCGCCGTCGGTGCGATAACGGATGCGCTTGCCCGGATCAAAATCCCAATACTTACTGACGATGTGCCTCACGCCTTGTTTGCCTGATCGCAGCAGTACCGAACATGACGGCGGCACCGCATGGATGTTGACGTAAGGTGTGAGGTGTGCGGCGGGGAACATGATCGCGAACCAGCTGGCGATGTACTCTTCGCAGATTTCGAAGGTTCTGCCCGCGAACAAGACGAGCGGATCGAGGATGGTGCTCCACGTTAGCTGTTTGTCGTCAAATGAATAATAAAGATGCTTTGTGCCGATGGGGTCTTTGGCCAGCAACACGGAGCGCTCGCGAGGATTCCAGATGGACAGCGCCCAATCACCGATGAGTTTGGCAAGGCAATTAATCCCCCACTTTTCATGGGCCACCGCGACGATGGCAACGTCAGTGGAGGTGATAGTCAGAGAATCGCGCAGCTCGCTGATGAGGTCAGCGCGATTGTCCAAGCGACCGTCCCAGGCGAGAACCGCACCGGACGGGCAAATGTGCGGTTGCACTTCGCGGCGCGATTCCTTCGTGGTGTGGAAGGCGCGATAGAGGATACTTAGGCCACCCTTAGAATACGATTCGTTGCTATCGGGGCCGTAGGGAGCGAGAGTCGCGCTGACTTTCTCGATGTAGTCCGGGGCAGGCGGTTGGCCTTCGAAATCCCATTTTCCGAACTGGACGCTCATGATTTGCTCCGTTCGTTCCTCAGGGTAAGCCTTTGTTCCTGAGTGGCGCGGTCCCTCTATTCTTCGGGGTGACCTTGTGTTGAAGTCTGGAGTATCAATTCCTGCTACCGGGTTGTGTCCAGGCTCACAATTCCTAACGTGCGAAGATTCCTGAGCCAATCTTCGATCTGGATCGTACGCATCAAGGTGACAACGGGGACTACCTCGCCACGGCGAGCCTTCTGCAAGGTGGCATAAAGACGTTCCGAGTCCACAATTCCGAGCGAACTGCTCAGCATCTTCTGGGTCATCTCCACGAAATGGGTCCAGTCCGTCGAGATCTCTACCAATGGCGACCGGGCAACAAACGCCTTCGTCTTCCTGTTCAAGATCTCGTCCGGAACGATACCGACGAGTGCGCGGCGCATGAGGGAACGGCGTTGGGTCGGGCGGACCAGTTGTTCCCGTGGGACGGCGAACATGAATTCCAGCAGGCCAAGGTCCAGATAGGGATACCGCTTGTCGTAGGGTGGTTCGAAAGGCAAAGCGGTCCGCGCCAATTGCCTTCGCAAGGCGTCAAGTGTACTCATATTTTCCTGGAAGCTTGGCAGAGGTCCGAACACCTTCGTCCTCGAGGGATAACCGGTCAGCGCCCCCCAATGATGTTTCACAAAACTGGACTGCAGCCATGGGGCTGGCCGCATGTGTTTCGGGACACCCACGAAGGCGGGAGGGAAGAATCCACGGGCGGCTTCCCAGAACAGATGGAACCAGGGCTTTCTCTTTTCCAGCGCCCAGATTTTCAGCTGATGAGCAAGGGCGCCGAATTGTGCTTTTGCAAAAAGATCCTCAAGTTCGGGTGCGGGTGTTGGCACACCGCCCATAACTTCGTCGCCACCGATGCCGGAAAGAATGACACGATTTCCCTGCGAGGCCATACACATCCTGATTTGCGGAGAAGTGCGGCCATCGTAGCCGGGAGTTGGCACAAAGCGATCATGAGGAGATGCGGAAGGTGGTTGGAGCACGGGTTCTTCTTTCGGATCTCGCGCACCGACGTTGACGTGCCATCCGGCGCGACCGCGCTTTTGTTCAACTCTGGTGAAATAGGGGCGCTCGTTCCAGTTAGGTTCGGCGTCGTCGAAGTAGGAGATGGTATCGAGACGAGGCGTGTCGGCGGCACCGCGGGCGACAATGGTATCGGCCATGCAGACGATGGAAGAGGAGTCCCTGCCACCGCTGAGCTCGGCGAGAACTGGTCTATCGGAACGGAGTTTGCGCTGGACCGCTTTTGCGAAAACGACGCGGAAGTGCTCCTCGTATTCAGCGTCAGTGCGGTAACGGATTTTGTTTTTTGGGTCGAAATCCCAATACTTGCTCACTGCGTGTTTTCCGGGTTTGAGGAGCACGGACGAAGACGGCGGCACGGAGTGAATGCCGACGCAGGGTGTCAAATGCACGGCCGGGAACATAGAGAACCAACCGGCGATGTATTCTTCGTTGAGAGCGAAGGTTTTACCCGCAAGCCGGATGAGTGGATCGAGAATCGTGCTCCAAGCAACTTGATTGTTGTCGAAAGAGTAGTAAAGATGGCGAGTGCCGATGGGGTCTTTGGCCAGGACCAGCGTTCGGTTGTCGGAGTTCCAGATGGAGAGCGCCCAATCGCCGATGAGTTTGCCGAAACAGTTAATACCCCACTTTTCGTAAGCTGCCGCGACGATGGCAACGTCAGTGGAGGTGATGGTCAGGGAATCGCGCAGCTCGGTGATTAGCTCAGCGTGGTTGTCCAGGCGGCCGTCCCAAGTGATGACAGCGCCAGACGGAGAAATGTGAGGCTGCGTTTCGCGACACGATTCCTTGGTGGCATGGAAGGCGTAATACAGAATTGCGATGTTTTTGTCGGCGTAGGAGCTTCCACCATCTGGTCCATACGGGGCAAGGACTGCGCCCACTCTCTCAAGACCACGACAATCGACTGGCTTCCCGTCGAGATTCCATGTCCCAAACTGGACGCTCATGTATTATCCTCGGCGAACTGAATACCCAAAGGGGAGCCACTAACATCGGTCCAAGATTCCATATATCTCTCGCACGTACTGCTTATCGTTCACGACCTTGCCGTCGACTTCGACCCAGGCGTGCGCTTTGAAAGGCATTTGTTGTGCACCGAAGACCATATACGCTGATACGCCATAGTCCCGGAGAAGGCACGCCGTAACTGCTGACCTCTGCAGACAAAGCACTTCCTTCCAATACCAGATGCAAGCCATATCCACGGCCGAACAGATCGGTTCGACTGAATCGGGTGAGGTCGGCTTCTTGCCAATCGGGTAGTTTCTGACCTTGTTGTGGAGTGCCTCGAAATCTCCTCGTGCTAGGTACAGGTCGAACCGAATCAACCTCAGGTACGCTTGCAGGACAAGAAGCCACATGGCAGGGAGCAGTTCATTCTTGCCCCGCCCGAGCACAATGGCGCGATAGGTCTCCCGATCGGATTCTCGTGTCGATTCCATGATCTTGGTCCCAGCTCAGAGCACCACGCCCGGTTCGTGATCTTCGACCAGGTGACATTTCGTCAAGGCCTGGAGGAAGTGCCGCACATCGTTCTCCGCAAGCTCTCGGCCCACGCCAAACTCCCGGCCGATCTCATCGACGATCTCTGACTCGGTGGATCCGCTTTTCAGAAGTTCGAGGATTCGCGATCCAACGAAGTTGAGGTTGAACATCTGACCTTGCCGGACATCCAGCACAATTGCGCCGTCCTGGTTGTGTGTGCTGCGCACCGTGTCAGAAACTCTGTACATTGCTGCCCCATCCCTTGCTTCTCGTAAAAGAGATCGGATGCCTAGAGCGCACTGTGCCATCCTTTGCCACTTGAAAGCCAGTAAAAGGTGAAAAGGTCCGGTAAACCAACATGGGCGAAGAGAAGTTGCTTAATGACAACAAGATGCGTTGCAGACTTCTTGCGTGGGAAAAATCAATGTGTCCGCCTTTTAATCAGCATTGCCGTTCCTGAAGTCCCCTACGACAGGGCGGCAAGGAACAAAGGGCGCCGCAGCTTGTATTTACAGAGAAGTTTCTCTGAGATCTTCGGCGATGGTAGAGGCTGTGGAAAAAGATTGGTTGGAGGGGCGACTCGCAGCAAACTTGAGAGAATGGGGATTGCCGTCTTCAACGATTTCTCCGCGGGAAAGAACAAGAACTCTGCCGAAGGTGGGGAATGTTGAAGGGCGGTGCGAGATAGCAATCAGCGTTGACGCTGTGAGGCCACGCCGAATGTTCCCGAGAACGACTCTCTCTGAAGAAGGGTCCAGACAGGAAGTTGCCTCATCCAATATCAAAATCCGAGGTCGCTGCAGAATCGCTCTTGCGAGGGCAAGCCGTTGGCGCTGACCTCCAGAAAGTTGGCAGCCTCCGGGTCCGATCCGTTGGCGTAAGCCATCGGGCAATGCTGCAACAAATTGCGCGAGGCCCACGCTGCGAATGGCCTCTTGTAGTTCATCGTCAGGCGCTGCCGGCCGCACAAAGCGAAGGTTGAAGGACAACGTTCCATCGAACAGGACGGGGTCACGTGGCAGATAGCAGACGTACCGGCGCAGATCTTTGAGTTGAATGTTCCGGATATCTACGTTTCCGATGCGGATCGAACCGGAATCAGGGTCGTAGAGTCGTGCTATGAGTTTTGCAAGCGTGGTTTTTCCGGCACCGTTCTCCCCAGCGATGGCGACCTGTTCGCCCGGCAAGATTCGAAGCGACGGGATGTGAAGCATGTTTTTTTGCCTTCGATAGCCAAACCCGACATCGGAAAGATGAATGTGGGGAGTGTGCTCCGGCGAGAGACAAACGGCAGCAGCGGCGTTCGTCACGCTCGGGCGTAACTCAAGCGCGGACTTCAGCTGCCGGACACTGGCGAAGGTTTTCTGTGCTCTCGCGTAGAGATCAGCTGCGCCACTGAGAGGATCAAAGAGTTGCGTAACCAAGCCATAGAAGGCCACAAGCCCGCCGACGCTGAAGGTTCCTGACAGCACCATCTCGCCGCCGTAGCCAATGACAGCGCACATGGCCAAAACAACCGCCATGGAACTCCATACCGTGAACCAAATGCTGGTGGTGAATAACTTTTGTTGTGATCTGACTCCACGAGCCAGGAGCCGGAAGGCCCTTCGTTCCTGGCGTTTTTCTTGTCCCAAAAGTTGAATGGGAATCACCGAGGAAAGATGTTCCTCAAGGAATGTGCTCCACGCCAGCCGATTGCTCTGCACGGTGTCCGCGTTAGCCGCGAGCCTTCGGCGGAAGTGCTGCCGCGCGATCAGAAAGACCGGGACGAGAGGGAGAACGGCCAGCGTAAGCACAGGACTGAGCACGAACATAGTCGCCAGCGTGAAACTGGCCGTCAGGAACATGCGCAAGATTGCGGGCAGAAGGTCGGATCCAAAATATGAGACCTCTTCGATCGGCTCTTTGAGCGGGTACATCACGCTACCTACCGGGGTGTCCTCGTAATACTCAGCCGAGAGCGTGTCGAGGCGTCCAAGTAGGCTCATTCTCAACGTGAGCGTGAGCCTTTGGGCGGCAATTAGCATCAGGTAACTGCCCAGGCTCGTGAGTGCCATCCTGCCCTGATAACCGAGGAAGATCAGCCCGACCGCCAATAGAAGTAGTCCGATCTTTCTCTGCGGGATGATCTGATCGATGAGCCACTTGAGTACGAGCGGAGTGAGAAGTGCTAGAAGACTGCCGGCGGTGATGCACAGAAAACTAGCCAGATGCCAGTGCAGCAGCGGTCGGATCTGTCTCGAAAGCCAATGAAGTTCGCTTGGTAGCCAGGGCGGCCAACGGCTTCGTTCATGAGAGAGAGAGGACAACAGTCCCACCTGAAAACCGAGGTTAGCCGGGTACGGAAAGCTTGTCCATAAAATGAGTGAAGGGTTCGCTTTTCTCTCAACTACATAGACTTTCCCGGCAATCAGTAGGATTCGCGTGCAGGACAGCGATTCCATTTGTCCGGCAAACCGACAAGATCAGCCGAGCTTTCTTATCACCGTGACAATTCGGCCGACGACCTCGGCATCGTGGTGGTAGCGCAAATATTCGGAACGACGGAACTGCGGGGAATACGGATGGATGACCAGCGTGCCATTCTCGATGCCACAACATGCACACAAGTATGTCCCGTTGCGCATTAGGATCACATACACCGGCTGTTGCCATGCCGGTTTCGACGTGAAATGGATTGGCCTCTTATCGCGACGATTCACGAGGGCAAACA
>Ga0187860_1000540_pt1 | contig 36195 bp, 30 predicted proteins | sample June2016WEW_10_4_FD_132981 | JGI IMG/M metagenome (GOLD analysis project Ga0187860, IMG submission 132981) | Peatland microbial communities from SPRUCE experiment site at the Marcell Experimental Forest, Minnesota, USA - June2016WEW_10_40 | ecosystem: Environmental > Terrestrial > Soil >...
CCACGACCAGGGGCAGCTCGAACCGGTACGCGTCGATCTGCCAGGCGATCGATACCTCCTCCGGGTGCCTGGTCCGGCGGGAGGGGACGATGCCGATCTCGTCCAGCGCATAGGCGCGGCGGCGGCTCTTGCCCCGCCCGATCTCAAAGACAGTCACTGTTACTCCTTAGCCCGCCCTGCCGGCCCTGTCCTCCCGGCCTGCCCGCCCTGCCGGCCCTGTCCTCCCGGCCTGCCCGCCCTGCCGACCCTGTCCTCCCGGCCTGCGGCCGTCTCGTCCTCGTCCTGCCCGTCGCCACGGCCCTGACCTGAGCGCGGAGGCCGCGGGTCATCAGTTCCGGCGGCCGCCGTAGTTGGGTGCCTCGGCCACCATCTGGATGTCGTGCGGATGGCTCTCCACCAGCCCGGCGCTGGTGATCTGGATGAAGCGGGCCCGCTGCAGGTCGGCGATGGTCCGGGCACCGCAGAAGCCCATGGCCGCCCGCAGGCCGCCGATGAGCTGGTCCGCGACCGCTGACAGCGGGCCGCGGTAGGGCACCTGGCCCTCGACGCCCTGCGGGACCAGCTTGTCCTCGCGCAGCACGTCGTCCTGGAAGTAGCGGTCCTTGGAGTAGGAGCGGCCTCGCTCGGCGTTGCGCATCGCGCCCAGCGAGCCCATGCCCCGGTACAGCTTGAACTGCTTGCCGTGGATGAAGACCATCTCACCCGGGCCCTCCTCGCAGCCCGCCAGCAGGCTGCCGAGCATGACGGTGTCCGCGCCGGCCGCGATGGCCTTGGCGATGTCGCCGGAGTACTGCACCCCGCCGTCGCCGATCACCGGGATGCCGGCCTCGCGGGCCGCCAGGGATGCCTCGTAAATGGCGGTGACCTGCGGCACGCCGACGCCGGCCACCACCCTGGTCGTACAGATCGACCCTGGCCCGACGCCCACCTTGATGCAGTCGGCACCGGCCTCGACCAGCGCGCGGGCGCCGTCCCTGGTGGCCACGTTGCCGCCGATGACCTCCGCGCGGGAGTTGGCCTTGAGCTGCGCCACCATGTCCAGGACCGCCTCGGAGTGACCGTGGGCGGTGTCGACGACCAGGAAGTCGGCGCCCGCATCGGTCAGGGCCTGGGCCCGGCGCTTCGCGTCCTCGCCGACGCCCACCGCGGCGCCGACCACCAGCCGTCCCTCGGGGTCCTTGGTGGCGTGCGGGTAGTTCTCGCTCTTGGTGAAGTCCTTCACCGTGATCAGCCCGCGCAGCCGCCCCGCCTCGTCCACCAGCGGCAGCTTCTCCACCTTGTTGCTGCTCAGCAGTCGCAGCGCCTCGTCACGGGAGACGCCCACCGGCGCGGTGACCAGCGGCATGGCCGTCATGACGTCCGCGACCTGGCGGCGGTGATCAGTCTCAAAGCGGGTATCCCGGTTTGTCACGATTCCGAGCAGGATGCCGTCCGGGCTGATCACCGGAACCCCGGAGATCCGGTACCGCGCGCACAGCTCGTCCACGTCGGCGAGGGTGGCGTCGGGGCTGCAGGTCACCGGATTCGTGATCATCCCGGCCTCGGACCGCTTCACCATGTCGACCTGCTGCGCCTGCTCCTCCACCGACATGTTGCGGTGCAGGACGCCGACGCCGCCCTGACGGGCCATCGCGATCGCCATCCGGGCCTCGGTCACCGTGTCCATGGCCGAGGAGACCAGCGGGATCCGCAGGGCGATCTTCCTGGTCAGCTGGCCGGCGGTATCCGTCTCGCCCGGCATCACCGCGGAATGCGCGGGCAGCAGCAGGACATCGTCGAAGGTCAGGGCGGGCGGGCCGAACTTCTCGTCGGTCATGTCACGTTCCGTAGTCCGGGGCTGGTGGATCTGTTCATCCTAGTAACCCGCCAGCCGAACCCGGGTACGGAGCCAGCAGCGGGCCGGGATCCCTGCCGCGGGGGGGCTGCAGGGATCCCGGCCGGCGGCCGGGGCTCGCCGGGATCCGCGCGACGGGGGGAGCACGGATCCCGGCGGGCCTGTCGGCCAGGATCCCTGCCACGGGGGAGCACGGATCCCAGCGGGCCTGCGCCGATCTGGCGCAGTGGTCAGGCGATGAACTCCTCGGCGGCGGCCATCTCGCGGAGCCGCGCGATGGCCCGGTGCTGCGCGACCCGGACCGCGCCGGCTGACATGCCGAGCGCCCGGCCGGTCTCCTCGGCAGACAGCCCGGTGAGCACGCGCAGCACGAGCAGCTCTCGCTGGTGCAGCGGAAGGCGGGCGAGCAGCGACCGCACCCGCTCGGCCTCGATGTAGGCGACGACCGTCTCCTCCGGGCCCGGCCTGTCGTCGGGGCCGTCCGGCAGGTCCTCGGTCGGGATGGCGAGCCTTGACGCATTTCGCACCGCGTCGGCCACTTTATGGGAAGCTATGCCGAATACGAATGAGGCGAATGGCCGACCCATGTCCTGATAGCGCGGTAGCGCGGAAAGAACGGCAATGCACACCTCTTGGGCGACATCATCGGCGACCTGATAATAGCCCGTCATTCGGCTGAGCCGGGCCCGGCAGTAGCGTACGACCATGGGCCTGATCTGCCGAAGTAATGTGTCGATCGCGGCTGGCTGACCGTCGACGGCGAGCGCGGTCAGGTCGCGAAGATTGACGACCTTACCCCCATCTAGCTGCGTATCCACTCCAGTCCCCCCTGGTCCCCCTGCGCGAGCCCCTGTCCGTCTCTCGCAATGTCCCCATGCCCGCAATGGTAATCGAATACCACCGTGAATAGGCAACGGAAAGGTTACATTGATGTGTCGCGATGATACGCGGACACCTTAATAACAATGCGTAATCAACTGACTACTCTAAGTATTCAATTACCATTGTTGGCGGGTAATTTAGTCGCGCCTCTCCGGGCTAAGGAACTCTATTGCCCGCTGAGTTCGTACAAGCGGGCAATATCCGGATGTGCTCGACCGCGCCATCCGGATGTGCTCGACCGCGCCGCGGCGCCCGCTCGCGCCTCTGAGCCCGGCTAGTTCATCGCCGGCCCACGGAAGTCCGGCGCACGGGGGATCGTCCCGCTCGGCTACGCCGCGTTCTTCCTCGCGCCCGGCCGTCCGCGCCAGGCCATGAGATGCGGGAACGGCAAGCGCGCAGCCGACCGGACGATGCCCCGGCGGCAGAAAGCCCGGCGCCCGCCGTCTCGCCATGCAGGCGTGACGACGGGCGCCGGGCTCTGGGCTCTGGGCTCCCGCTGGTCCTGGTCCCGGTCAGCCGGCCCGGCCGGTGCTCCCGGCCGGGCCGGCTGACCGGAGCGGACTGACGGGATCAGCGATCCCCGGCCAGGTCAGTGCTGGTGACCGTGGCCGTGGCCGTTGGACTCCGCGGCCTCAGGCTCCGGCTTCTCCGTGACCAGGACCTCGGTGGTGATCAGCATGCCGGCGATGGAGGCGGCGTTCTGCACGGCGGACCTGGTCACCTTGACCGGGTCGATGACGCCCTGCGCCACCAGGTCACCGAACTCGTTGGTCGCGGCGTTGTAGCCGTGACCGGCGGGCAGCTCGGCGATCCTGGCGACGACCACGCCGCCCTCGGCGCCGGCGTTCTCGGCGATCCAGCGGGCCGGGGCCAGCAGCGAGCGCCGGACGATCCGCACGCCGGTCGCCTCGTCGCCAGTGAAGCCCAGGTCGCCCAGCTCGGACGCGGCCTGCACCAGGGCGCTGCCGCCGCCGGGGATGATGCCTTCCTCGATCGCCGCGCGGGTCGCGGAGATGGCGTCCTCAAGCCGGTGCTTCTTCTCCTTCAGCTCGACCTCGGTCGCCGCCCCGGCGCGCAGCACGGCCACGCCCCCGGCCAGCTTGGCCACCCGCTCCTGCAGCTTCTCGCGGTCCCAGTCGGAGTCGGTGGCCTCGATCTCGTTCCGCAGCTGGTTCACCCGGTCCTGCACGGCCGACTGGTCACCGGCGCCGTCGACGATCGTGGTGGTGTCCTTGGTCACGACGACCCGGCGGGCCTGGCCGAGGACGCTCAGGTCCACGTTCTCGAGCTTCAGGCCGACTTCCTCGCTGACGACCTGGCCGCCGGTGAGCACGGCCATGTCCTCCAGCATCGCCTTGCGCCGGTCGCCGAACCCGGGGGCCTTCACCGCCACCACGTTGAGCAGGCCGCGGATCTTGTTGACTACCAGCGTGGACAGCGCCTCGCCATCGACATCCTCGGCCACGACCAGCAGCGGCTTCTTGGTCTGCGCGATCTTCTCCAGCAGCGGCAGGAAGTCCGCCATCGAGGAGATCTTGCCGGAGGTCAGCAGGATGTAAGCATCCTCCAGGACCGCCTCCATCCGCTCCGGGTCGGTCACGAAGTAGGCCGAGATGTAGCCCTTGTCGAACTGCATGCCCTCGGTGAACTCAAGCTCCAGGCCCATCGTCGGCGTTTCCTCGACGGTGATGACGCCGTCCTTGCCGACCTTGTCGAAGGCCTCGGCGATCACCTGGCCGATCTTGCTGTCCTGGGCGGAGATCGTCGCCACGTTGGCGATCTCGCTCTGCTCCTCGACCTCACGGGCCGACTTGAGCAGGCTCTCGGCCACGGCCGCGGCCGCGGCGTCGATGCCGCGCTTGAGCGCCAGCGGGTTCGCGCCTGCGGCGACGCTGCGCAGCCCCTCGTGCACCATCGCCTGAGCCAGCACGGTCGCGGTCGTCGTGCCGTCGCCCGCCACGTCGTTGGTCTTGGTGGCGACTTCCTTGGCGAGCTGCGCACCCAGGTTCTCGTGCGGGTCCTCGAGCTCGATCTCACGGGCGACGGTCACGCCGTCGTTCGTGATGGTCGGAGCCCCCCACTTCTTGTCGATGACCACATTGCGGCCCTTGGGGCCCAGGGTCACCTTGACGGCGTCCGCGAGGTGGTTGACACCACGCTCCAGCGCACGCCGCGCGTCCTCATTGAACTCCAAGCTCTTGGCCATTGAGCCACCCCAGACTACGTCTCGGTTTGAATTTGAATATGTCCCTGTTGAATATGTCCCTGCTTCATGCCACCGCCCCGGGCCGGCCCGCCGTACCCGCGGCACTAAGTCCGCGGGCCGAGAGCTGGATCCGGGGCGGTAGCAGGCGCACGTTCACGCCAGGCCGCGGGCCGCGGCCCGTGCCTGACCGCTCGCTACTTCTCGATAACGGCGAGCACGTCACGGGCGGAGAGCACCAGGTACTCCTCGCCGTGGTACTTCACTTCAGTGCCGCCGTACTTGCTGTACAGCACGATGTCGCCAACCTTGACGTCCATCGGGACGCGCTTGGCGCCGGCGTCGTCGAACCGGCCAGGGCCGACAGAGAGGACTTCGCCCTCCTGCGGCTTCTCCTTGGCCGTGTCCGGGATCACCAGGCCGGATGCGGTGGTCTGCTCGGCCTCGAGCGGCCGCACCACGATCCGGTCTTCGAGTGGCTTGAGAACAACCTTGGTGGCGGTCGTCACGATCTGACCTCCCCCTCCGGAAAGGGCTAGCTGATGAGTTAAGTGGCGACATGCCGACCTGTCGTCGCGGGTGCCAGGCCAACTTCGTCGTATTAGCACTCTACTCTACTGAGTGCTAGTTCCGAACAGTATCCGGCCGGTCAGGCCCGCGTCAAACCTGGCTCAGCCTAGGCTGCAACGACGCTGGTGACCGGCATCGCGGAGGAGGCAGGGAACTCCAGCGGGGACGGCGGTACGTCTCGTGACAGCAGCTCAGCGCCCAGCGCGGCGACCATGGCGCCGTTGTCCGTGCACAGGCCGGGCCGCGGCACCCGGACGGCGATCCCGGCCGCCTCGCAGCGCTGCGCGGCGAGAGCGCGCAGCCGCGAGTTCGCGGCCACTCCGCCGCCGATGATCAGGTGCCCGACACCGTGCGCCCGGCATGCCTGGACCGCCTTGCGGGTCAGCACGTCAGCGACGGCCTCCTGGAACGAGGCAGCCACGTCCGGCACCGGCACGGGCTGTCCCGCGGCTTCCCTGGCCTCGACCCACCGTGCGACGGCCGTCTTCAGCCCGGAGAACGAGAAGTCAGCCGTCCCGTCCCGGTATTTCCCGCGAGGGAACGAGACGAATTCCCGGTCCCCGCCCGCCGCCGCCCGGTCGATGTGCGGGCCGCCGGGAAAGGGCAGCCCGAGCACCCGGGCCACCTTGTCGAAGGCCTCGCCGGCCGCATCGTCGATCGTCGCGCCGAGCGGCACTATCTCACTAGCCAGGTCCGGCACGAGGAGCAGCGAGGAGTGCCCGCCGGAGACCAGCAGCGCGATGGCCGGGACGGGCAGCGGGCCGTGCTCCAGCTGATCAACCGCCACGTGCGCGGCGAGGTGATTCACCCCGTACAGGGGCTTGCCGAGGGCCAGGGAGTAGGCCTTAGCGGCGCAGACCCCGACCAGCAGCGCCCCGGCCAGGCCCGGCCCGGCCGTGACAGCGATCGCGTCGACGTCGCGCAGCGTGACGCCCGCCGTGGCCAGTGCCCGGTCCACGGCCGGCACCATGGCCTCCAGATGGGCCCGGCTGGCGACCTCGGGTACCACGCCGCCGAACCTGGCGTGCTCCTGCACGCTGGACGCGATCGCGTCGGCGAGCAGGTCATGACCCCGGACCAGCCCGGCGCCCGTCTCGTCGCAGGAGGTCTCGATGCCGAGCACGAGCGGGGCGGTCACCGCGAGCCTCCGCCGGAGTGCCAGGACCGCGCGGCCTGCAGCGGGCCGACCGCGTCCTCGTCGGCCCGGCGGGCGGCGTGGCGCGGCCGGCCCGCCAGATCGAGGCGCATGACCAGCGCGTCAGTGCCGGACGGCTGGTAATAGCCCCGCCTGATGCCGATCCCGGCGAAGCCGAACTGCCGGTAGAGCCGCTGGGCGCGCGCGTTGTCGGTCCGTACCTCCAGGAAGACCTCGGTGCAGCCGCGCCGGTCGGCCTCGTCGAGCAGCTCGGTCAGCAGCACGGACCCGATGCCCCGGCCCCAGCGGCTGGCCGCGACGGCCATGGTGACCACGTCCGCCTGCGATCCGGCGGCCAGCAGCCCCGCGTAGCCGACGAGCCGGCCGGCCTCGTCAGCGACCCGGTAATAGCGGCTGGCCGGCTGCTGGCTCAGCTCGCCCGCGAGCATCGCCCGTGACCAGGCCTCTTCCCCGAACAGCTCGCGGTCCAGCTCGGCCACGTCGTCCAGGTCGGCCACCGTCATCTCGCGCAGCACCGGGCCGGTCACGGTGTCACCCGCTTCGGCTGACCGGGCTCCCTGGCGTCTGGCTTGCGCAGGTACAGCGGCTCAGCCGGCGCGACGGGAGTTCCTGCTGCGATGCGTTCCGCAACGATCTGCGCAAGCTGCCCCGCGGCCGGGTAATGCGGGCCGATGGACCGCCCGGCCAGCTCGCGGTAGCGCAGCGGGCCTTCCCCGGCCACCGGCAGCCCGGCCGGAAGCAGCTCCGGGCTGCTCACCCGTGGCCCGTCCAGCCGCTCCCCCGCCGCGTCGTAGCGGGCCCAGTAGACCTCCCGGCGCCGGGCATCGGTCGCGACGATGAACTCCCGGTGGCCGGCCTGACCAGCGGCGGCGGCAGCCAGGACGTCCAGGGTGCAGACACCATGAACCGGGATATCCAGGGCGCTGCCCAGGACCCGCGCCGTCATCAGTCCGGCGCGCAGGCCGGTATACGGACCGGGACCAGTCCCGACCCCGACCGCGGTCAGGTCACCGCGGCTGGCGCCAGCGTCCGCCAGCACCTTCTCGATCGACGCGGCAAGCAGTTCACCATGCCTGCGGCCGTCGACCACCAACTCACCGGCGATCGTCGCCGCGCCATCGTGCAGCGCGACGGTCACCGCGGGAGTCGCGGTGTCAAAGGCAAGCACTAGCACGGTCGTCCAGCCTACGACCACCCGGCGAGCACCGTGACCAGCCGCTCGCAGCCGAGCCTCGGGTGGCGGCCGAGCCCCGGGTCGCGGCCGAGCCCCGGGTCGCGGCGCCCGGATTTGCGGCCGGGGCGCGCCGGGGCGCGGCCGGACGCGGCCGGACGCGCCGCCCTGGGGGCCGCCTGCCCTGAGTTCCAGCCGCGTCAGTGCGTGATCGCTGCGGATACAGCGACAGCAGACGCTCATCGACGCGGCTCGCCCTGCTGCCGCAGGACGCCGTTGCCGGAGGACGCCGCCGGGCCGAGGACGCCGCCGGCCGAGGACGCCGCCGGCCGAGGACACCGCCTGCCGAGGCCTTCGGGCTGGTGGTCAGGCCGTTGGCTCGGTGATGGCCCTGGCCAGCGTCTCGCGCGCGCCGGCCAGGGCGCCGGCCTGCAGCGCCGTGACCGGGACGGGCCCGAAGCCCGCTCCCCTGTCCTGCCCCTGGAGGGAGACGGCGATGACGACATTGCGGTCCCGGATGACGACCGTGACCTTGTCGGTCACCACCCCGCCGCCGCGGAAGACCTGCACCGCGCTGAAGGCCTGCTGGCCGAGCCCCGGCAGCGGGGTGATCACGGCCTTCGGTATCGCTGACCGTCTCGGCGGATGAGCCATCCCCTGCTCGGTCTGGCCGAAGCTGTACACGGCGCTGGCCGTAGCGCTGCCGTTCCCCGGCGGGATCACGCTCGGCGGGTACGCCTGCACGGTGACTTCCAGCACCCGGAAGACCGGCTTGGTATCGACGGTCAGCGTGCACTGGCTGTCAGCGGATGAGGCGATGGTGCTGTTGACCTTCCTGGCCTGACCGGGCAGGTACTGGCTCAGCGTCGCGGCGGTGACCGCGCCGCACGCATTGGGCACGGCCTTGAACTCGCCCGGCTGCAGCGTCGTGATGTAGCCGGGGTTCGGGGCAGGCTTGGGACGGGTCACGATGACCACTACCACGGCGATCACCACGGCCACCGCGATGGCCGTACCGCACCAGCGGTAGACCCGGCGCCTGGATTTGCGCAGCCGCGCGGCCGCCGCGCGGCCGCGGCGCCGGGTGCGCGGGCCGCCCGGCTCGGGCAGTTCATCCTGGCCGGGCCCCGGCGGCTTCAGCTCCCGGCGGCCTGGCGCGGTCGGGTAGACGCCCGGTCCGGCCCAGGGCGGCAGGTCCTCGCCGTTGTCCGGGGCGAACGCGTCATGCTCATGCCAAGGTGCCCGGTCCGACCGGTACGGCCGTTCCTGCCTGGCCGGGTCAGGCCCGACTGCCCGGCCCGCCCGGCTGCGATGGTCGGCTGGCTCAGGGCGGCGCGGCCCTGGCAGCCGCGCGGAACGACGGGGCGGTGAGCCCTGCTGAGCCACGGCGCGCCTCCGGATCAGGCCATCAGTCCGTGCGTGACGACGGCGAACTCATGTGGATCACCGCAGTTTAGTAGCGCAAAACAGCTCGGCGCAGGGACAAGCCGGAACTATTGAACTTCCGCGGCCCCGGCCAGGACCAGGCGGGCCGACTCCGCGGCCGCCGCCCAGCGCTGGCCGCGGCCCACCACCCGCACCGTCCGGGGCTCGTCAGCGTCGTCGCCGGAGCCACCCGCCTCCCGGCTGATCGTGATGGCGAGGAAGGCAGCTGCCAGCTCCTCAACCAGCCCCTCGCCCCACTCCACCACGGTCACTGACCGGTCAAGATCAGCGTCCAGGTCCAGGTCGTCGACTTCGGCGCGGCTGCCCAGCCGGTAGGCATCCGCATGCACGAGGTCAGGGCCAGCGCCCAGCGACGGGTGCACCCGCGCGATCACGAAGGTGGGCGAGGTGACCCGGCCCTGCACGCCGAGGCCGGCGCCGATCCCCTGGGCCAGGGTGGTCTTGCCCGCCCCGAGCGGACCCGACAGCACGATCAGGTCGCCCGGCCGGAGCAGCGCGGCCAGCCGGGCGCCGAGGTCCCGCATCTGCTCGCCGGTGGCGACCTGCACCTGCTCATCCAGGACGGCGGTGCCGTCAGTGCCCGACATGGCTAGGCCGGCCTGCGCCGTGCCCCGGCGCGAGTCAGCGCCGTGGCCACCAGCGCGATGATCACATCGTTGACCAGCTCAGGGCGTTCCAGGATGAGCACGTGACCGGCGCGGGGTACCTGGATGAACTCGGCGCCGGGAATGGCCTCGGCCAGTTCCTCGCTCAGCCGCAGCGCGACCAGCCGGTCCCGGTCGCCGGTGAGCACAACCGACGGGACCCGCCCGATGACCTCCAGTGCGCCGCGCTTGTCGTGATCGGCCAGCGCCAGGTAGAAAGCGGACACGACCTCCACCGGCGTCGACCGGATAATCCGCTCCAGGAAGTCCACCACGGTCGGGCTGACGTACGGATCGCCGAAGGCGAGGAACCGGGTGGACAGGAAGGCAATGTCGCTGGCCGCCTCGCGGCTCCATTCCAGCAGCGCGGCGCGCCGCCCTCTGGCGCCCCGCAGCATCGGCGGCGCGGCCCCGCGGGCGATGGAGCGCAGCGGCTGCGGCAGCCACAGCATGGGGTCGACTCCGCCCGCCGCCGTCGAGATCAGCACGGCGCCGATCACCTTGGTGCCGAACAGCCCGGGGTAACGATCAGCGAGCGCCATGACCGTCATCCCGCCCATGGAATGGCCGACGAGCACGACTGGCGCGTCACCGGGCACGGTCGCCGCCAGCACGGCGGCCAGGTCGCTGCCGAGCTGGTCGATGCTGACGTGGTCATAGCCGCTGCGGCCGGACCGGCCGTGGCCTCGCTGGTCCCAGAAGACCAGCCGGGCGGTGCGCTCGAGAGCCTGCCGCTGGTAGTGCCAGACATCCTGGGTCAGCGTGTAGCCGTGGCTGAAGACGATCGTGACCGGCGCGTCGTCCGGCCCGCAGATCTCGACGTGCAGCGGCACGCCGTCATCGGCCAGCACCGTGAGCGGCCGGCCCCGCAGCTGCCCGAGCGGCTCGCCCGCGGCCGGATCAGGGCGCAGCCGGATCCGCCCGACGGCGATCTTCTGCGCCGCGACGGCCACCCCGGTACCGGCGGCCGCAGCGCCGGCGACCAGCCCGACGACGCTAGTAAGCCGCCGCCACCTGCCCATCCGTCCTCCCGTCGGCAACGAGCGCGGGATCGCCGCCCTGCGTTACTCCACAGTAGCTTCTGGGCAGCTTGCCGCCGAACCTGGTCACGATCTCATAGGAGAGCGTGCCGAGCGCGTCAGCCCAGTCCTGGGCCGTCGGCTCGCCATTGTCGCCAGGGCCGAACAGCACGATCTCGGCACCCGGCCCGATCTTCTCATCGCCGACATCGATAACGAACTGGTTCATGCAGACGGTGCCGGAAATCGTCAGGCGGTGCCCGGCGATCTGCACCTCGGCCGTGTTACCGGCCTGCCGCGGGACTCCCTCGTAGTAGCCGAGCGGAGCCAGCACCAGCGTTGTCTCCCGGCTCGTGACGTAGCGGTGCCCGTAGGAAACGCCCGAGCCGGCCGGCACGCGCTTGGCCTGCACGACCTCGGCCCGCACCGTCATCGCGGGCCGCAGCCAGTCAGGTGCGCCGCCGGGCAGCGTGCACAGCCCGACGATGCCGCCGCCGGTGCGCACCAGGTCGAACCAGGTCTGCGGCAGGGTCAGCGTGGCCGGCGTGTTGGCGAGGTGCCGGACCTCGGGCCTGGCCCCCGCCTGCTCCGCCTGCTCGATGGCAGCGCGGAATACGCTCAGCTGCGCATCGACGGACGGGTGACCGGGCATGTCCGCGCAGGCCAGATGCGACCAGATGCCGGTGATCCGGAGCTCGCCAGCGGCCTCCGCGGCGCGAGCCGCCTGCAGCAAGGCCGGCCACTCGGCCGCGGTGGCGCCGCCCCGGCACATGCCGGTATCGGCCTTGAGGTGCACCAGCGCGGGCCGGCCGGCCCGCCTCGCGGCGGCCGCGATCTGGCTGACCAGGGCCACCGACCCGGCCGTGAGGTCGACGTCACGGCTGATCGCGTCCTCGTGCGGCGCATCGGCCACCGCGGTCAGGCAGAGCACCCGCTGCGTGAGGCCGGCGTCCCGGAGCGCGATCGCCTCGGCCAGGTGCGTAACGCCCAGCCAGCGGGCTCCCCCGGCGACCGCGGCCTGCGCGGCCGGGATCATGCCGTGGCCGTAGCCGTCAGACTTGACCACCGCCATCAGCTGCGTGCCGCCCACGTGCGCGGCCAGCGCTGCCGCGTTGGCCGTGATCGCGGCGAGGTCGACGACTATCTCCGGGTGACCGTCCATGACGCTCCAGTCTGCCAGGCTGCGAGTGCTGAGCCGCCCGGCGCGGCGCGAGCCGGGCCTGCTGCGCCCGATAGAGTTCAGCTAGTCGGCCTGGCTCTGCCGCATGAGCGCCCCAGCGGTCCTCATGCCGGGTACTGGCTCAGCCCGCCGTCGCCAATCGCCGCGTGAAAGGTGCTGTCCTGGTGGCCGAGCTCATCCCGCTGCCCGTGCTGTTCGGCAATCCCGAGCGGGTCAGTCCCCGCCTCTCTCCCGACGGCTCCCAGCTGGCCTGGATAGCACCGCGCGACGGCGTGCTGAATGTCTGGCTTGCCCCGGTCAGCGCCGCCACCGGAGTGGACTGGGACGCGGCCACGGTGGTCACTGACGACACTGACCGCGGAATCCGGCAGTTCGCCTGGGCCCACGACGGCCGTCACCTGCTCTACATCCAGGACAGCGGCGGCGACGAGAACTGGCGGCTGCACGACGTGGACCTGCAGACCATGCAGCGCCGCGACCTGACCCCCTTCGACGGGGTGCAGACTCAGCTGATCGCGGCGGAGCGGAAGTTCCCGACCGAGATCCTGATCGGCCTGAACCGCGACAACGAGCAGCTGCACGACGTCTACCGGCTGGACCTGGTCACCGGTGAGCTGGCCAAGGAAGTGAAGAACCCCGGCTTCGTCGGCTGGCTGGCCGACTCCCAGCTGGTCGTCCGGGGCGCCTTCGCGCCGCAGCCGGACGGCAGCTTCCAGCTGCTGGTCCGCGACAGCGCCGATGATGACTGGCGGGGGCTGCTCGCGGTGCCGGCCGACGATGCGCTGACGACCGAGCCGATCGCGTTCAGCGCGGACGGCGGCTCGCTGCTGGCGACCAGCTCGGTGAACGCGGAGACGGCCCGGCTGGTCCGCATCGACGTGGCCACGGGATCCGTCGAGGTGCTGTGCGAGGACCCGGAGGCGGACGTGAGCAACGTCCGGGTGCACCCGGACACGCGCGAGCCGCAGATCGTCATCCTGGAGAAGGACCGGTCGGAATACCGCGTCCTCGACCCGTCGGTCGCTGATGACCTGGCCGCGATCCGGGCCCTGCACCCGGGCGACCCGGCGATCGTGGACGCGGACGACAGCGACGCCACCTGGCTGGTCGCCTTCACGAACGACTCCGGGCCGGTTCCGTTCTTCTCCTATGACCGCGCTGCCCGCCGCGGCCAGTTCCTCTTCGAGCACCAGCCCGAGCTGTCCCGTTTCGAGCTGGCCCCGATGGAGCCGTTCTCGTTCATCAGCCGGGACGGGCTGACCCTGCACGGCTACGCGACCTTCCCGCTCGGCGGCGACCAGGCGGATCTGCCGACCGTGCTGAACGTGCACGGCGGCCCGTGGGCGCGTGACTCCTGGGGCTTCGACCCCGAGGCCCAGTGGCTGGCCAACCGGGGCTATCTGTGCGTCCAGGTCAACTTCCGGGGCTCCACCGGCTACGGGAAATCGTTTCTCAACGCGGGCGACCGTGAGTGGGGCGCGAAGATGCAAGACGACCTGAGCGACGCGGCGGCCTTCGCCATCAGCCAGGGCTGGAGCGATCCGGCCAGGGTCGCCATCTTCGGCGGCTCCTACGGCGGGTACGCGTCGCTGGCCGGCGCCGCCTTCACGCCGGACATTTACCGCTGCGCCGTGGATATCGTCGGGCCGTCGAACCTGATCACGCTGATCGAGTCCATCCCGCCGTACTGGGCCCCGCTGATCTCCCAGTTCCATCGCCGCGTCGGTAACCCGGAGACCGAGCGCGATTTCCTCTGGTCCCGCTCGCCGCTGTCGCGGGCGGAGAGCATCCGGATACCGTTACTGATCGCGCAGGGCGCCAATGACCCGCGGGTGAAGCAGGCGGAGTCCGAGCAGATCGTGGCGGCGCTGGAGAAGGCCGGGATCCCGCACGAGTACATGCTGTTCCCCGATGAGGGACACGGCTTCGCCAAGCCGGAGAACCGGCTCCGCTTCTACGCGACGGCCGACAAGTTCCTCGCGCACCACCTGGGCGGCCGGGCCGAGGCCTAGCCAGTCCGCCGGCCTCGCCGGGCAGGCGGTCAGCCGGCCTCGCCGGGCAGGCGGTCAGCCCGGCGCGGTGACCGTCCGGATCGCGGCCGGCAGCGCCGCGATAATGTCGGCCGCCCCGATCGGCGCGTCGTCCGCGGCCAGGCGGCCGGCGATGCCGTGCAGGTAGGCGGCCGCGGCGGCCGCCTGAGGCGCTGGGGCGCCCTGCGCGAGCAGCGAGCCGGCCAGGCCGGACAGCACGTCGCCCGAGCCTGCCGTGGCCAGCCAGCCGGTGCCGGTGGGATTGACCAGCACGGGCTCGCCGGAAGACGGCGAGGCGATCACAGTGGTCGAGCCCTTCAGCAGGACGGTCACGCCGAGCTCGGCGGCGGCCGCGGTGGCGTGCCGGAGCCGCCGGGCCTCGATCTGGCTGGCGTCCCCGCCCATCAGCCGGGCCAGCTCGCCCGAGTGCGGCGTGATCAGGGTCGGCGCCGACCGGTTCAGCAGCTCGCGATGCGCGGCCAGCACCGTGATGCCGTCGGCATCGACCAGCACGGGCAGGTCGGTGCTGAGCACCGCTGCGAGCAGCGCCGCCGCGTCATCCCCGGTGCCCATGCCGGGTCCGGCCACCCAGGCCTGCACCCTCCCGGCCACCTTGAGCGTGTGGTCAGGCCGGCTCGCGTCGGTGACCGTCAGCACGGCCTCGGGCCAGTGCAGCCGGGCGACGGCCAGCGCGGCAGGCGCCGACAGCAGCCGGACCATGCCGGCCCCGCCGCGGATCGCGCCGCCGGTGGCGAGCACGGCCGCGCCGGTGTACTGATCGCTGCCGGCCAGCACGCCGAGCACGCCGCGCCGGTACTTATCCGACTCAGCGCCCGGCCGGTGCAGGATCCCGGCCACGTCGGGAGCCTGCAGCGCGACAGCGGCCGGCTCGCCCAGGTAGGGCCCGAGCCCGATGTCGACCAGCTGCACGGCGCCGGCCCGCTCGGCACCCGGATCGATCAGCAGTCCCGGCTTCCACGTGCCGAAGGTAATCGTGACGTCGGCCCCGATGGCCGGCCCGGCGACCTCGCCGGTGTCCGCGTCCACGCCGCTGGGCAGGTCGACGGCCACCACCAGCGCCCCGTCCCGGCGGGCGCGGCGCGTCCGGTCGGCCAGCTCGGCGGCAGCGTCCCGCAGCCCGCCGCGCCCGCCGATGCCGAGCAGGCCGTCCATGATGAGGTCGGCCTGCGCGAGCACGCCCGGTGTCTGCGGGTCGGCGGCGAGCAGCAGCCGGCCGCCCGCGCCGCGCAGCGCGGCGGCACCGCCCGCGTGCACCCGGTCAGCCGCGGTGACGGCGGTCACGACGGCGCCGCGCCGGGCCAGCATCGCTCCGGCGTGCAGCGCGTCGCCCCCGTTGTCGCCGCTGCCGGCCAGCACGGCGACCCGGCACCCGTAAACGCCCGGCAGCAGCCCGGCGCAGGCGGCCGCCAGCCCCGTCGCCGCCCGCTGCATGAGAGTGCCCTCGGGCAGGGCAGCCATCAGGGCCTGCTCGGCCGTCCGGACGACCGAGACCGCGTGCGCGTTTCTCATCCTCTGGCTACCCATCCTTCGTGACAGCAGGGTGATCCGTCATCTCTCGGCGACTACGACCGCGATGCACAGCCCGGCGTCATGGCTGAGCGACAGGTGCCAGGCTGTCACGCCCAGCTTGTCAGCTGCCTCGGCCACCGTGCCGCTGGCCTCCAGCAACGGCCTGCCGCTGGGATCGTGCGCCACGGCGACATCGGTCCAGCGCAGCCCCCGCGGACCGCCCAGGGCCTTGGCCGCGGCCTCCTTCGCGGCGAAGCATCCGGCCAGCGACGCGATCGGCGCGTCCCGTTCGCTCTCGGCGAACAAGCGCCGCGCCAGCGCCGGGGTCCGCCTCAGCGCCGCGGCCAGCCTGGACACGTCCGCGATGTCGACGCCGATCCCCACGATCATGGCTCAAGCCTGCCATGGCCCGGTCCGGTGCCGTCAGCCCGCGGGCCCGCCGCCGTCCTGAGCCGGCTTGCGCCCGGCTCCGGCCGCCCGGCTCCGGCGGCCTGGCGCCGGCGGCAGAGCAGCCGTGTGCACGCCCGGCGCTAGCCCGCGTGCGCCTCCCGATCCTCGACGGCAGCCAGGTGCAGCCGCTGCCGCGATCCGACTGGCCGCGCCGCGGCGTGCTGGCGGACGTCGGGACGCTCGCGGGGAGCGGGCAGCTGCGGCCGGAAACTCGGCGTGCTCTCGGCGCGCGGCTCCAGCAGCCGGTGCCGCACGGCGAAGGAGGCCGCCTCCAGCCGTGAATGCACGCCCAGCTTGGTCAGAACCGACTGCAGGTGAGTGCGCACGGTGGTGCGCGCGACGCCGAGCCTGGCGACCATCGCGTCCGTGTCCAGCCCCTCCACGAGCATCTCGAGGCACTCCCGCTCGCGGCTCGTCAGGGCGGCGGCCGCCCGCTCGGCGTGACTGTTCGCCCGCGGCTGCCGCCTGGGCGTGTCGTCAGGAATATCGACGACCAGTTCCCCCCTCGCTACCTGACCGAGCGCCGAGATGAGCGCGTCAACACCGCGCGACTGGTGCAGGTAAGCGGATGCGCCCGCGTCGATGGCGCGCCGGGCCGCATCGCGGCACGGATCCGCGCCGAGTACGAGCACGCTGGTGTCGTCGCTCGCGGCAATCACCCGGCCGATCGCCTCCACTCCGCCGTCCGGTGCGGTGCTGCAGTCGATCAGGCACGCGTCCGGGCGCTGGCTGCGGACGAATGCGATCATCTCCGCCGAGCTGCGCGCGACGGCACCGATCTGATAGCCGCGCTGGGTGAGCACGGTCGACAGTGCGTCGAGGAATATGCCCTGGTCATCGCCCAGTACCAGGTTCTTCATGGCGATCACCCGGCCGTCCGCGCCCGGCCAGGGGCGGACGTCGCTCCGGCGGTCAGCAGTGGCGCAGCCCGGCCGGATCCCGGCTCGCGCGGCAGGCCGCCGAGCCTCCGGCTGGCATGCCGCGCGTGGAAAGAAGTCCCCGTCATTTTTCCCCCGTGCCTGGACAGGTACCGGCCCCCCGAAGGCACCGCACCACGATCCAGGCGTATTCAGTAGTCCGCAGAGATCCCCATATCTGACCATCCGGGGTCCCGGGACGGCAGCATTATCATCCACTGTCACGGGAATAAGTACGTTATCCCTGCACTCCCTTTTTTGTCCGTCCGCCGAGACCTATGACATGTCGTCGTGCATCGGCGCTACTGCACTGGGATTACTTATCATTCGTGCATCGTAGGAGTCTGGCTTGGCGTCCCCTGGTTTTCCGTGTGTAGCTCGTGTGGATAAAAGCTCGGGCGGCTCGGCCATATAGGCCGCCATGAGGGAATCGCGCAGTTCGCCGGCCCCGTACCGGCCGGCTACGCGCCTGCGCGCGCGCTCAGCCATCTGGCCGGCCAGCGCGGGCCGGTCGAGCAGGTACCTGATCGCCGCCGCCAGCTGGGCAGGCTGCCGCGGGGGCACCAGCAGACCGGTCTCGCCCGGTATCACCAGGTCCGGGACCGAGTTGACGGCCGTCGCGACCACCGGCACCCCGCGGCTCATAGCCTCCACGATGACGGTGGGAAGGCCCTCATACCGGCTCGGAAGCACGAAGACATCGAAAGCGGACATGACCTCGCAGGCGTCGGCCCGCTCGCCCGGAAGGCGGATGCTGACCCCGCCCGGCCCGCCTATGCCGCCCGCGCCGCCCGGTCCGCCCGCGCCGCCCGGATCGCCCGCGCCGCCGGGACCGCCCGCGCGGCCCATGCCGCCCGTGCCGCCGGTGCTGCTGGCCAGCTGGCTCATGCGGCCGGCCAGCTCACCGCCGCCGATCCAGACGCCGATGGCGCCCGGGCGGCCGACCTGACGCATCGCCAGGACGAAGTCCTCGGGGGCCTTCTGGAAGGTCAGCCGCCCCACGGCGCCGACGACGGTGGCACCGGCCGGCAGCCCGAGCGCCGCCCGCGCGCGCAGCCGGGCCCGCACCGGGTCGCCGGTGCCGCCTGGTCCGGTCGTCTTCCCGGCCCCGGCCGCCTCGTCCACGGCCACCCCGATGGTCCTGGCCCGCTCGGGCGCAATCAGCTTCCGCCGTATCGCCTCGGCCGCCACCCCGGCGCCCACGCACAGCGCCACGTCAGTGATCCGGCCGAGACGCCGCTCGATCGACACGTAGGCCCGCCTGCGGAACGCCGACTGGAAGTCATGGAACGGAAAGCCGTGATAGGTGTGCACAATCCTGGGCACCGCCGCGCGGCTGGCAGCGATGCGGCCCAGCGCGCCCGCCTTGGCGCAGTGCGTGTGCACCACGTCAAAGCCCCGGCCGCGGAACAGCGCCTCCAGACGCCGCAGTGCGACCAGGTCATCTCGCGGCGCGATGGGCGCTCGCAGTGCGGGCTCGACCAGCACCTCGAGACCCGCGGCCGCGGCTGCATCGAGCAGCCGGCCACTGCCGCTACCGGTGATGATCGTGGCCTGGCAGGAGCCGGGATCCAGGACCCGGGCGCCGCGCAGGGCCAGGACGCCGGCGCCTCCCTCCAGCCGGGTGACCACCACGCCGACGCGGACCGGCCTGCTGGTCAGCGCGGCAGCGCCAGGCGCAGGCAGGACGGCCTGCTGGCAGGCAGTCATGAAGACGGCGGGCCAGAGCACTGCCCGGCCGCGGCGTGCTCCCGGCCCGTCCGCTCGCCGAGTGCCCGCTCCCGGCCCGTCCGCTCGCCGAACGCCCGCTCCCGGCCAGTCCGCCCGCCGCTAGTCGGCTCGCCGCGGGCCGGCCGCTCGCCGTCGGCCCGCTCGCCGAGCGCCCGCTCCCCGAGCGGCCGCTCGCTGCCCGCGTGCTGCCGGCTGGTGCGCAGGCCCGCCGCGCGGGCGACGCTCACCGCCTCCAGCCTGCTGTGCACGTCGAGCTTGCTGAAGATGCTGCGAGTGTGCGTGCGCACGGTATCGGCGGAGATCATCAGGTCCGCGGCGATCTGGTGGCCCGGCTTGCCCTCCGCCATGCTGATCATCACGTCGAGCTCGCGCGGGCTGAGCGAACCGAGCAGGTCGCTGCTCTCGGTGGCTCGCCGGACATCGCCGCGCAGCTGGCGCAGGATCTCGCCGAGCATGCTCGGCGGGAACCAGGAGTGGCCGTTGGCCACCCCGCGCAGCACGGTCTCGAGCTGATCGGCCGCCTGCTTCTTGGAGACCCAGGCATCGGCGCCTGCCCTGGCGGCATCGACCGCGTGCGAGATGTCCCCGTCCGCGCTGACGACGATCACGCGCGCGGACGGCCACGCGGCCCGCAGCCGGTGCAGGACCTCCGCCACGGCGGAGCCCAGCGGCTCGACCTCGATCAGGATGACATCCGGGCGCAGCCACCGGACAATATCCGGCAGCCGCGGGTCGTCGGTGCTGCAGCAGCCCGCAACCCACAGGTCCGGCGCCGCTGAGAGGCGGGAGGCGAGTGCCTCCGTCACCATCCGGTAGTCGTCCACCAGAAGTAGCCTGAGCGTATCCACAGCACTACTGTGCCGTGCCCCGCTGACCATGTCCTCATGCATTTGAATGAATATTCAGACAGTAATGCTGCAAACGAGTGCTGGCAGTTAGCATTTTGCTCCTAGCGCGGTGTCCTCGGCCGCCCAGTAAGCCGGCAGCGCTGAATACGGATTTGCTCCTGACCCGCTGGTTACGTAGACATATCCGGCATGCCGCGCTCGCGCCAGGTTAATGGCATGATCGAGCTCGCCGGCTGGGGTGGCGTAGATGGTGTGCGCGAAGCGGTCAGCCGGGTACCGGGCCGTCCAGGCGGGAACGCCAATATGCCGGTAGTCCGCATACGTTCCCTCATAAACCATGATGACATTAGCAATCGACATATAACTTTCGGCCGGGTAGGTGCCAGGATTCAGCCAGATCCTGGAGCCGGGGCTCAGCCGGCGGATGTAAGCCGCGAGCTGCCGGTAGTAGCCAAGCTGGCCGGCCCCGCTGGCCGACTGATCCAGGAAGATGCCCGTCACCCCGTACCAGGACCGGTAATGGCGGACATCCGCCTCTACCGCCGCCACCGGCCGTCCCGTGTAGTCCGTGCCGCTGTAGCCGAGCACGGTGACGCCCGCGGCCTGCGCCTGCCTGACCACGGCCTGGAACGCCGGATTAGGTGCGCTGCCGGCCCCGGTGCCGGAGATATCCAGGATCATGACGCCAGGCGGCGGCGTCGCGCTGATCGCCTGGCTCCAGCCGCTGCCCGGCGCGAAGAAGGCGGGCACGAAGGACTGCTGGCACCGGCCGCTGCTGCCGCCCAGCAGCCGCACCGTCACCGCCACCGCGGCGGCGGCCACGACGATGGCAGCCAGGATCGGCGCCGCGCGCCGCCACCGGCGCCGGCGCTCCCGCTGAGCCCACGTCACCGGGGAGTGCCGCCTGGTCTTCGGGCTGCGGACAGGCATGTGATTCCTAGTCTCCTGGCCCCGGGCCCATGCGCCACGGCCCGTCCGGCGCGAGTCCCCACGCGGGCAGCCCGTCGTAGGGGTTATCCCCGCCGCGATCGGTGATGTAGGCGCAGCCGGCCCGGCGCCGGGTGGCCAGCAGGCAGGCGTCGGCGGCGTGCTCCGGCGGCACCGAGTACACGACGTGGTAGAAGGTCGTGGCCGGGCGCGACCGGGTCCAGCGCGGGACGGCGAGCCGCAGGTAGGGCTCCCAGGGACCCTCGAACGTGCCGATGATGTCGGCATGCTCGGCGTATGCCTCGAGCGGATGAGCGCCGTGGTGGAATACCACCGTCTCTGTCCCGAGGTCACGGCTGCGGCGGGCCAGGGTGGCGTAGTAGTCCAGCTGCTCCGGGCCGACCGCGACGCGGTCAAAGAACATCCCGGCCACGTCAAACCAGTTCAGGAACCGCTGCACGTCGGCCAGGGTGGCCTCAGCCGGCCGCTGCCCGTAGTTGGTGTCCACGTAGCCCGCGACCCCGATGCCGGCCTGGCGCAGCAGATCCAGCGCGCCGTCGAAGTCCGGGCTCCGCGCCAGTCCCGGACCGTTCGCCACGTTCAGCACCACCAGCCGGATGCTGGCCGCATGCGCGGCGATCTGCCGCCACAGGCCGAAATGCGCCGCCGGATGAAAGTAAGCAGGCACGATCAGCCGTGGCAGCTCAGCTGCCTGCCCGGCGGACAGTCCCGAGGAGGGCCATGCATCGTCACGGGATATCCAGGTCATGGCTCGCCTCCCACATGTCAGCCAGTGATGTCCCGAGATCGCGCCGCGGCAGCCAGTCCAGGTCCCTGGTGGCACGGCCGATGTCAGCCTGCTGCCAGGACCAGGCAGCCGACCGGGCCGAAGCCGGCCCGTCCTCAGTCACCGCGCAGCTGCAGCCGCTGACCGCGAGCAGGTCCCGGACCATCGAGCGGACCAGGACCGGCCGGCCGCTGCCGATGTTGAGCACCGGATGGGGCAGCGCTGGCGCGACCGTCGCGGCCAGGACTCCGTCAGCGACGTCGCGCACGTCGACGAAGTCCCGCACGCCGTCCAGCGAGCCGAGCCGCAGCGAGTCATCGCCGGCGGGCAGCCGCCGCAGCTGCGCCGCGACCCGGCCGGGCAGGCTGTCCTCTGGCGCGCCGGGCCCGAGCGGGTTGAACACGCGCAGCACGACCGCTTCCAGCCCGGCGCTCCTGGCCAGCTCAACCAGCCGGGTGCCGGCCAGCTTCGTCGACCCGTAGCTCGTCTCCGGGCGGGCCGGCGTCGACTCGGCGACGGCGTCACCTGGCTTGCCGGAGCCGTACTCGGCGGCTGACCCGATGTGCACCAGCCGGGCCGGCAGGCCGCTGGAGAGCATGGCGGCCACCAGCGCATAGGTGCCGGTGATATTGACGGCGGCCAGCATGTCCTGATCGCCGGCCGTCAGTCCCGCGCAGTTCACCACCACGTCCGGGCCGAGCGCCGACAGCATCGCGGCGACCTTGCCCGGCTGGTCGGTCGCGAGATCGACGATCTGATGGGCTGCCGATCCGGGCAGCGCGCTCCGGCCTGCCGTCACGACGCTGTGGCCCGCGGCCGCGACCCGCTGGCACACGTGCCCGCCGAGAAACCCGCTGGCTCCGATAATGAGGATCCGCATCCAGTCACCCCGCCCCTGTTAGCCGGCGCCGGCGGCCCCGGCATCGGCTGCGCGTGCGCACGGGCTGACACCTCACTGGCGGTACTCCCCCGGCTGGTAGCGGGCCAGGTTGGCCGGCTGGGTGAACCAGTCGATGGCGGCCCGCAGGCCGTCCTCCAGGCTCATCAGCGGCCGCCAGCCGGTTCGCTCGCGCAGCCGGGACGCATCGCAGACCAGCCGCATCACCTCGGAGTCCTTCGGCCGCAGCCGCTGCGCATCCTCGACAATGTCGGCCTGCACGCCCATCAGGCTGGCGATCGTCGCGGCCAGCTGCCCGATCGAGATGTCGCTGCCGGTGCCGCTGTTAAACAGCTCGCCCAGGACTGCCGAGGCCGGGGCGGTGCCGAGCTCGACGAAGGCCCGCGCGGTGTCGGTGACATAGCTGAAGTCGCGGGTCGGATTCAGCGCGCCCAGCCGCAGCTGCCGCGAGCCGGCCGCGAGCTGCGTGATGACCTGCGGGATGACCGCGCGCGCCGACTGCCGCGGCCCGAAGGTGTTGAACGGGCGCAGGGTGACCACCGGCAGCCCGAAGCTCAGGTGGTAGGACTCAGCGAGCTTGTCCGCCGCGACCTTGGCCGCCGCGTACGGCGACTGGGCCTGCAGCGGGTGCGCCTCGCTGATCGGGACGGTGCGGGCCGTGCCGTAGGTCTCGCTGGTCGAGGTGTGCACCAGCCGCGGCGTCTCGCAGGCGCGGACCGCCTCCAGCACGTGCAGGGTGCCGATCGTGTTGGTGTCCACGAATGACCGCGGCGCGCTGTAGGAGTACGGCACCGAGCCGAGCGCGGCCAGGTGGTACACCACGTCGGCGCCTGCCACCAGCTCGCGAGCCGATGCGGGGTCGCGCACGTCGCCGAACACGACCTCGACCTGGTCCCTGATCCCGGCCTCCAGGGTGTCCAGCCACCCCGCCGCGCTGAACATGTTGTAGAGGGCCATCGCCCGCACCCGGTAGCCGCGGCGGACCAGCTCCTCCACCAGGTGCGAGCCGATGAACCCCTCGGCCCCCGTCACTGCTGCGATCTCGGTCATGACACTCCCCCTGTCCGGTTGTTCCTGCGTGGCCTGGTGCCGCGGCGCGCTAGTAGCCATGCCGCACCGCCCGGCTGAGTTCCCTGGACGCGTAGATGCCGAGCGCGATCAGCAGCCCGCAGCACGCGGCCAGCTGCGCGGGGACGCCGTAGTCGCGGTAGCCGATCTCGAACGCGAGCGCGACAGCGGCGGCGGCCAGCGCGAAGGCCCGGGCCCCGAGCGCCTGCAGCAGCAGCGCCAGGAACATGGCGCAGCCGAGCGCCAGGTAAGCCGCTACCTCGGCCGGTACCGGCCCGCGCAGCGGGATCAGCCGCGCCGCCAGCACGATCCAGATGGTCGCCGCGGTCAGCGCGAGGGTCCCGGCCAGGTACTGGCCCACCGCGGCGAGCAGCACCCGCCTGGCCCGGACGCCGAAGTCGCGCAGCTCGCCGGTCGCCCGCACCAGCCGCCGCATCCGCCTGCGGTACCAGAGCAGGCTCCACTCGGCGGCGCCCATGGACAGCGACAGCGGCAGCGCCGCCAGCAGCGCGCCGACGTTGATCCCGCCGTGCCCGTGCACCCCGGCCGCCACCGGGAAGATCAGCAGGCCGGCCGCGAGCAGCCCGAAGGCGATGGCGGGCAGCGCCGACAGCAGCTCCGTCCCGGTCAGCACCCGGCCCGCCCGCGGGCTGCGGGGCCGCGAGCAGGCCACGGCCAGCGCGAGCGCGAGCAGCGGGGTCGCGGCCAGCGCGGCCCAGACCAGGTGCTCCTGCCCGGCCGGCCGTCCCAGCAGCAGGAACGCCGCGCTGCCGAGGACGCCGGGCGCGAGCGCGACCAGCAGCCAGCGGTCGGCGCCCAGGACCATCAGCACGCAGGCGCCGAGCATGTACGCGCCCTCGCCGGCGCCGAAGATCACCACGTCGGCCCGTGCGTGCAGCAGCATCGCGGCGGCCGCCATGGCCGCCGCGACCACCGCCAGCCCGGCCACCAGCCCGGCCCGCAGCACCCGCCGGGTCTGGCCCGTGTCGGCCATGCCGAGCCGCCGGTAGCCGAGGTAAGCCAGCCCCTGGCTGAGTCCCCAGGCCACCAGCAGCGCCGCGACCAGCGTGGGCAGCACGCCCGGGCCGCCTAGCAGCCCGGCCGCGGCCGGGAAGCAGATGGCGGGCAGCCCGTACAGCAGGCCGTGCAGGGCGGGCCGCAGCCTGCTGGTGTGCCAGGGATCCGACAGCGGCTCGGGCTCGGCAGGCTGCCGGGGAACCCGCTGGAACATCTCCTGGGCCAGGGCGAAGACGTCCGGCAGGCCGTAGCGGTCCGCCACCGCCTGGTCGCTCAGGCCGTCGAACTCCAGCGCGCTGGCGATCTCCAGCGGGTCCACCGCCGACGCGCAGACCTCGCTGAAATCGGCGCAGAGCGCGGCCACGCTATCGGCAGGCTCCGAGCGGCCCTCGGTCAGCAGCGGCCCCGCGCCGCCGGCCGCCTGCTGCGCGAGCAGCCGGGGATCCCGCAGGCTCTCGGCGCTCATCCGGCTGCCCCCAGCGCCATCAGCTGCGCTCCGCCGAAACGGTGCCGCCAGCCGGCTCCGGGCGCGATGGCCGGCGTCTGGCCGGGGTCAGCGGTGAGCAGCGGGCGGCCAGAGCCGAGGAAGGTGTAAATCTCATCGAACGCGCTGATCGCCCGGTCGACCGTGAAGTACTCCAGGGCGCGCAGCCGGGCTGCCGCGCCCAGCTTCTGCCGCAGCCCGGCGTCCCCGAGCAGGGTGAGGCAGGCCTCGGCCAGCCCGGCCGGGCTGCGCGGCGGCACCGCGAGGCCGGTGTCGCCGATGGCCTCGGTGACGCCGCCCACGTCGGTTCCGACGCACGGCCGCCCGCACGTCATGGCCTCGATCAGGGTGTAGGGGAATCCCTCGGTGATGCTGCACAGCACGACGACCTGCCCGGCCGCATACGCGTCGCGGATCTTGTCCACCCGGCCCTCGAAGCTGGTGCTGGCGCTGATGCCCAGCTCGTCGGCCAGCAGCTGCAGGTGCTCCAGGTAGGCCTCGCCGCCGGCCGGGGGCGAGCCGAAGATGCGCAGCCGCGCCGCCGGGATCTGCTCGCGGACCAGCGCGAACGCGCGCAGCAGCGTGTCCAGGTCCTTGACCGGGTCGACCCGTCCGGCCCAGGAGATGGTCGGCACGTCCGGCTCGCCGGCCAGCGCGGGGAAGTCGGCGGGATCGACCCCGTTGTAGACGGTGCGGACCTTGGACAGGTCGGCGCCGAGCTGCTCCTCCCAGCGCTTGTTGTAGACGTTGCCCGGCGTGATCATCTGCGCTTCGTGATAGCCGAGCGCGCACAGGCGGCGCAGGAACCGCAGGAACAGCCGGCGCACCGGCCACCGGTACGGCGCCGAGCGGCTGTGCAGGAACTGCTCCCGCATGTAGATGCCGTGCTCGGTGACGAGCATGGGCGTGCCGTACTGCCATTTCGCGGTCAGCGCCGGCAGCGCGCCGAGCCCGTTGGTGACCGCGTGCACCACGTCCGCCCGGACCGGCGGATGCGACAGCGGCCGGAGCGCGTGCTCGATCATCTGCATGACGGTGACCGCGTCATGCAGGGTCGGCACCGAGTGCGCGCTCTCGGGCCGGTCCCGCCACGCGTCGCTGAGCACCTGCACGGCGCTCTCGCTGGCGAGCGCGCCCGAGAGGGTCCCGGCCTGGCCGCAGCCGAACATCTCGCGCAGCACGCTGGCGAAACGGTCCTGCTGCTGGTCGGGCGGCTCCAGCAGGACATCGATCAGGTCGCCGACGGGCACGGCGCCCCGGCCGCGGCCCAGCCTGGCCCGCGGCCCGGAACCTGGCGGCGGCGGGCCCCACAACGGCACCGTGACCAGGGACGTGACGTTGCCAGGCAGCTTCCAGCGCACCGGCTCGCTGCCCGTGGCGACCAGCGCGACGAGCCGGAAGTCGTAGTCCGGCATGCCGCGGATCAGCTGGTCACACCACACGCTGACACCTCCGAAGTGATGCGGGTACGTGCCTTCCTCGGTCAGGGCTATCTGCATGACTGGCTCGCTCACCCGCCCCGTCCGGCCGGCACCGGCCCGGCGCCGGCGACAGCCCGCAGCGCCTCGCCCAGCGCCCCGCCAGGCAGCTGCGCCGGGTTGGCCGCGGCATTGATGGCCGCCGTGGAGCGCGGCAGCCGCGCGGCGGCGGCCGTGGCCGGCGCCGTCGCGGGACCGGCCGGGTACGGCGTCGATGCCAGCGCCAGCTTCAGGCCGTGCCCGCCCAGGGTGGTGCGGGCCGAGAGCTGGCCGGCGTAGCCGGCGCCGTAGGCCGCCCCGCCGGCCGAGCTCACCCTGGTCCCGTCCGGCGCCGTGACCGGGACGGACGTGCCCGCCGGGCCGGTGATGGTGACCACGCCGCCCTGCACGTACCCGCGCACGGATCCGGCCGCCAGCGCCCTGGCCCACATCTGCTGGGCGTGCAGGGCCGCGCCGTCGGCGGACATCGGGTTGCTGACGACCGGGGCGCTCGCGCTGAACACGCTGCGGTAACCGGCCAGCGCGCCGTCGATCACGGGGTAGCCGAGCCGGCCGCCGGTCAGGTTCGACTGGCGCAGGTAGAACGGCCGCGGGTCGTTCTGCAGCACCGACCCGAGCATGATCGTGACCTGCAGCGGCCGGATGAACGAGTTCCATCCGGTGGCCGGGCGCAGCGGCGTCAGGCAGGAGACCGGGGTCACGGTCGAGCAGGCCCCGCTGCCGCCGTCAGCCGCGGAATCGTAGAGCCAGTTGTACTCCGAGACCTCCTGCGCCGGGGTGGTGACGTTGTAGAACACGTCGATCGGGTGCCGCGGCAGGCCGAGCGCGGCGCCGACGGGCCGCATGGCCGGCTCGGTGGACGCGTCCATCGCGATCCACCTGATCCCGTCCGGCCGCAGGACGCTGACCAGGTTGGGATTGTCGGCCGGCTGCTGCGGCAGGAAGCGCAGCCCGGTGTAGTCGCTGGTGGCCAGCTCGCTGGCCTCGGCCGGGATGCCGTTGCGCCTGGCCCAGGAGATGTTGCCGGTGATCTGGCTGCTGATCGCCGCCTTGCTCACCCAGGCGATGCGGCCGGCCCTGGACTGGCACCGCCACGGCGCGACCGCGTAGTCCGGCACGCAGCCCAGGTTCTGCCCCGTGTAGGTGTCGTTCACCCAGCGGAACTGGTCTGCGGCCGGCCGCAGCGCCGCCAGCAGCGGATCCGTGCCGTGCACCCGGTACCGGGCGGACGAGCCGCCGTTGACGAGCAGTTCCAGCGTGAACCGGTGCGCGCGCTGCCAGTTCCGCGCGTAGGTCACGTCGGCCGGCGTCATCCGGATCGGGCTGGTCGCTGGAGTCCCCGGCGGGCAGGTGTCATGACCCGGCGTGCAGTGACCGCTGGGGCTCCACCGCGGGTCCGCGCTGAGCACGTCGCCGGCGTCGACGGTCAGGTAGTTGCGCCAGAAGCCCAGGTGGATGCCGCGGGTGAGCCAGTTGACGATCCCGTGCGCCAGGTACCGGTACTGCAGCTGGTAGTAGTCATAGCCGAAGCCCAGCTCCAGCTGCTGGCGCCCGCCGCTGGAGTAGACGCCGGCCAGCGCGCCGGTGCCCGCGGTCCCGCTGCCCCCGGCGCCGGGAAGCGGCTCGGTCAGGAACGGGGTGAAGCTGGTCCTGGCCGTGGCGGCCAGCGGCCGGGCGAGATAGCCGTAGGACGTCGCGCCGCCCCGCGTCCCCTCGAAACGGAAGGACCCGCGCAGGTAGCCGAAGCCGGCTGCCTTCGCGGCGCCGGTGATGGTCGCCGTGCTGCCGTCCAGCGGGCCGCCGTAGGCCGGCCCGCTCAGCCCGACGCTCGCCGAGGGGTACTCGTAGCCGTCGACCTGCCGCACCGAGAACGCGGACTCGTAGCTGGCCAGCGCGCTCAGCTCGGCGGCTGACAGCCCGGCCGGGGCGTCATCGGGCAGCACGACGCCCTGGTAGCGGGCGACCGGCGTGCCGTCGGCCAGCTTCCCGGACAGCAGGGAGCTGGTGATCACCGGCCGGGCGGAGTCACTGAGGCTGATCACGGTGGCGGGCACCCCCTCCGAGGCCAGCTGCTGGGTGAGCGCGCCCATCCAGGCCGAGCCGTCCGAGATGACCAGCACTTTCAGGTCCACCCTGGGCGCACGGGCGGCACTCGCCGTCCTCGCCAGGCCAGCCGCGCCGGTCGCTGCCGTGCTCGCTGCCCTGGTCGCGGCGGCGCTCACCGTGGCCGCGCCCGCCGTGCCCGCGCCCGCCGTGCCCGCGCCCGCCGTGCCCGCGCCCGCCGTGGCCGCGCCCGCCGTGCCCGCGCCGGCCACGGCCAGCCCGCTGCCGGCCACGGCCGCGGCCACGATGGCTGCGGCGGCGGCCCGCCACGTTCCTCGCTGTCCCATCTGCCCCCCTCCGGCCCGGCCGGGGTGTCAGCTGACTGCTGACGCTTCCGTTTCGGATAACGCGCTGCGCCGCCGCCGGGCGACTGCCCGTCGTGCCCGGCGCGGCCGGCCGGCCAGGATCCGCTCGTACGCGTCATCGATCTGGCCGGCCACGGACTGCATGCCGTAGCACTCGAACACGCGGTGATCGGGCAGCCGCGGCTGCGGGCCGGCCTCGACCTGCTTGCGCATCTCATCGCGCAGGGCGTCGGTCGTGCCGGCCACCTGCCGGGCATGCTCGGTCTGGATGCCGTCCAGCGCGGGGCAGGTCGTGTACAGCACGGGCAGCCCGCTGGCCAGCGCCTCCAGCACCGAGAGCCCGAACGTCTCCTGCACTGACGCGGCGATGTACAGGTCGAACGCGGCCAGCATCGCGCTGGTGTCGGCCTGGAAGCCGCCGAAGATCACGTGCTCGGCCACGCCGAGCCGGTCCGCCGCCGCCGCCAGCCTGGCCTGGTCCTCGCCGCGGCCGATGACCAGGACCTTGCACTTCTCGCCGAGCATCGGGGCGGCGGCCGCCATGATGAGGTCGACGCGCTTGTTCGGGTCGAGGCGGCCGAGCGCGCCGATCACGTAGGTGTCCGGGCCGATCCCGAACTGCTCCCGGACCCGCTGGCGGGCCGCCGGGTCGAAGGCCATCTCGCTGACCTGCAGCCCGTTGGGCACGACGGTGACCTTCCTGGCCGGCACGCCCCAGCGCACTAGCCGCTCCCTGACCACGCCGGACACCGCGATGGTGGCGTCGGAGAACAGTTCCGACGCGAGGTAGAGCGCGCGGACGCCGGCGGTCATCTTCCGCCGCTCGATATGGGTCTCGCCGATCGAGTGCTCGGTGGTCAGCACGACCGGCGTGCCGGCCAGCCGGGCCGCCGGCCGGGCGTAGACCTGCGCTCGGTACAGGTGGGTGTGCACCACGTCATAGCGTCCGGCCCTGATCAGCCGCCAGAGCCGCAGCAGCGCCCCGACCTGGGTGTTGCTGCTCATCCCGATGTCACGAACCGAGGTACCGCCCGCGCGGATCCGGTCGGCGACCGGGCCGGGGTTGTACAGCGTGACAACGTCCGCGTCGTTGCGGGTGTGCCGCAGCAGCATGGACAGCTGCAGCTCGGCGCCCCCCGCGTCCAGCCCGGTGATCACGTGCAGAACTTTCATGACCGCTTCCCCCTGACAGCGATGTAGCCCTTGTAAAGGCGCCGCTTGACCGCGAAGCGGGCGGCGCTGTCCTGCTGGCCGACGTAGACCCGCGGCAGGGCCATCAGGCCCAGCTGCGAGGCGGGCGTGTCGACCGCGCAGGCGTACTCGTAACCCGCCGCGCGGACAGCCCGCCGCGCCGCGGCATCCATGGATCCGTACGGATAGGCGAATCCGCGGACCGGTGCCGAGATGAGCGACGCGAGCACCGCCCGGCTCAGCACGATCTCGGTCTCCAGCTGGCTGGCGCTCAGGCCGGCCAGCCGGACGTGCGTGGCGCCGTGCGAGCCGACCTCCATCCCGGCCGTGCTCAGCTCGGTGACGCCGCCCGCGGACAGCAGCGGCCAGGATGGCCCGTCGTCCCACTCGTTCGTGCCGCCGAGGCGCGTGGAGATGATGTAGAAGCTCGCCGTGAAGGCGTGCCGCTGCAGTTCCGGCAGCGCGGCCAGCACGCTGGCGTAGCCGTCGTCGAAGGTGATGCCGACCAGCCCGCGCTGCTCTCCGGCCCGCATCGCGTCCAGCAGCGCGGCGACGGACACGCCCCGCAGCCCGCGGCGCGCCAGCCAGGTCATCTGCTCGGCGAACCGGTCCGGCGTGACGAAGAGGTGGTTCGGGTCCTCGCGCACGTCCCCGACGCCGTGGTACATGAGGATCATCGGCGCGTTGCGCAGGCTGACGCGGTCGCCACTGACCCGGTCGGCGCGGTGCAGCCCGCCGCCCCGCTGCCTGCTCATGATCACTGGCTGCGCGCTCGCCATGGCTGCTGACTGCGCGCTGGCCGTGGCTGCTGACTGCGCGCTGGCCGTGGCCGGACGCCTGGTCGCCGTCATTGCCCGCCTCCCGTCCGGCCGGGAATCGCCGCGGCGAGGGTCCTGGCCAGGATCACCGCGTCCAGCCACGGCGACCAGTTCTCGATGTACTGGTTGTCGAAGCGGACGCGCTCGCTGATTGAGATGTCACCGTTCAGGCCGTGCACCTGGGCCCAGCCGGTCAGCCCGGCCGGCATCCGGTCCCGGTCGGCGTAACGCGGCACCTCGCGGCTGAAGCGGTCGGCGAAGTACGGCCGCTCGGGCCGCGGGCCGACCAGGGACATGTCACCGCGCAGCACGTTCAGCAGCTGCGGCAGCTCGTCCAGGTGCGTCACGCGCAGCAGCCGGCCGAGGCGGCCCGGCTCCGGGCCGTCCGCAGTCCAGCAGGTGTCGGGGTCGCCGCGGGTGGTGAGCGTGCGCAGCTTCAGGATCGTCGCCTGGCGGCCGCAACCGGTGACCCGCACCTGGCGGAACAGGGCCGGCTCGCCGGACTGCAGCCGGATGGCGGCCGCGAGCAGCAGCAGCACCGGCGCGGCCAGGGCGAGCAGCAGCGCGGCGGCCGTCGCGTCGAAGGCGCGCTTGGCCCGCAGCCGCGCCGCCGACGGCCCGAGGTGGCGGAGCGGTATCAGCGGGATGCCCCAGATCTCGTCCGCGCAGCCGCGCGGCAGCGCCGTGCCGAGCTCATACAGCCGCGGCACCAGGCAGGCATCGGCCCGCAGCGAGCGGCACCGGCGCAGCAGCGCGGCCAGGTCCTCATCCTTGCAGTCCGCGTAGCTGATGATGACGCGCCGGATGCGCAGCCGGGTGACCACGTCGCCGAGGTCGCTGGTCCGGCCCAGGAACGGCACCGGCAGGTCGCGGCGCGGCGCGCCGTCGTCCAGCAGTCCGCAGGGCGCCAGCCCGAGCTCCGGATGCAGCCGCATCAGCTCCGCCAGATGCGCTGACAGCGTGCCCGCGCCCACGACCAGGGCGGCCTCGGCTACCAGGCCGCGGCGGCGGGCCGCGCGCAGGGCCGCGGCGCCCGCGGCGCGGCAGCTGAGGAGGAGCCCGGCCGACCAGAGCGCCAGCATGGCCAGCCGCTGCGGCGCCGGCCACGAAGGCGCCAGCCACGGCAGCGCCAGCGGCGCGAGCAGCAGCAGGCCCGGCACGGCCGCCGCGGCGAGGATGCGCCCGGCCTGCTCCGAGGTGCGCAGGGTAATCCGCAGCCGGTACTGCCCGGTGAGCGCGATGACCACGAGCACGCCGGCGGCATAGACCGCGGCGGCGGGGCTCACCGCGCCGCAGATGACCGCGGCGGCAGTGAGCGCCACCAGGTCGGCGGCGGGCAGCAGGACGAGGGCCGCCAGCCGTCCGCGGCGGAAGACCCACCGCGGCTGCCGGGCGCGCCCGGCTGGCCGGGGCGGGCCGCCCTGGCCGGCCGGGGTCACCGGCCAGGGCGAGTCCTGGACCGCGGCGGGCGGGACCAGCTGATAGCTAGCCGGGTCCGCCGGGCGCGGTGCGTCTGGCGCCATCCTCACCGGCCAGCTGCCGACAGCACAGGCTTGCGTCCGCTCGCCCTGGCGGCCAGCTGGCCGGCCGTGACCTGGGCCGCGTGCGCCGTGCCGTACACGAAGCGCATCACCGGGCCGAAGGTCGGGGCCACCGCGGGACCGATGAAGAACAAGCCGGGCACCGACGACTCATAACCCGCTCCCACCCACGCTGTGCCAGCCACCGTGCGCAGCGCCGACCGCAGCTGGTCGTCAAGGAACGGGAGCCGGCGCAGGTCAGCGCGGAAGCCGGTGGCCGCAATGACGTGATCGGCGGCCAGCTCCCGGCTGGTGCCGTCGGCCGAGGCGAGGCCGAGCACGACTCCGCCGCCGCGCGGGGCGGCCCAGCGGACCGCCTGCCCGGTCAGCACCGGGAACTGCCCGGCCACCCGGCTGCGCAGCCAGCAAGCGCCGGCCGGACCGAGCGCCGTCCGGGCGCGATGCACCCGGGTGGCCGGCGGCAGGTGCCGGAACAGGTCGGGCTTGGTCGAGTAGAACCAGGTCGTCCAGCCTGAGCCCAGCCCGGACTCCGGCTCCACGATCCGCTGCCGCAGCGGCCGGTCCGGCGGCAGCGGCTCGCCGTTCCAGGCCAGCTGCGGTTCCCGTGCGACCAGCTGCACGCTCGCGCCGTTCTCGTGCAGCAGCGCGGCCGACTCCAGTGCGGACTGGCCGCCGCCGACCACGATGACCCGCTGGCCGCTGAAGGCTGCCAGGTCAGCGTGCTGCGAGCTGTGCGTGCACAGCGCCGGCGGCAGGCCGGACAGCGGGCTGGCCACGTGCGCGAAGTGCTCGACGCCGGCCGCGACCACGACGTTCCTGGCCAGCACCTCCTCGGAGGTCCCGAGCGTGAGCCGGTACAGGCCGTCGCGGCGGCTCAGCTGGGTCACCAGCTCAGGCTCCAGGCCGGGCACCTGCTCCGACTGGAACCACTGGCCGTAGCTGATGAAGGTGTCCAGCGGGACCGGCAGGCCATAGCTGCGGTACGGGCGGCCCGTTCGCGCGCAGAACGCCTCCAGCGTGTGCGTGCCGGCCGGATCTGACAGGTTCGACGCGAAGCCCTGGGACTTCAGGAACATCCCGGCCGGCATGCCCCGCCACAGGCTCATCGAGTGCCCGAACTGACGGAAGCTGACATCAGCTGCCCGCAGGTGCGCGCCCAGCGACAGGCCGTAAGGGCCGGCCCCGGCGATGGCCACGTCGACAACTTCGCTCATGCTCGTGCCTCCTCCACAGATGCCTCGCGACCATCGCGGGCGACGGGAACCTGGGCCGCGGGCACCACGCCGGTGCCCGGCTGCGGCCAGGTCGTGCTGACAGGGCCGGCCCCCGGTGCCGCCGCGGCGGCCCGGCCGGGCCGGAAGCGGAAGTCGGGGCGCTGGCGGCGCTGCAGCGGCCGGGTGGCGAGGCGCCAGCCCATCCGCAGGCACATCAGGCCGAACGGCCGCAGGTCATCGCGCGCGAACCAGGCGATCTCGTCGACCGACCGCATCGACGCCAGCCAGGAGCCGATGCCGAGCTCGCCGCGGCGCCAGTAGCCGAGCGCGCCGATGGGGTCGTAGTTCTCGACCAGGAACCGCCGGCCAGCGACCTGCTCGCCGTCCGGGAGCGTGCCGCCGGTCAGGTCGATGTACTCGGCCGTCACCACGTCGAGGCCCGCGGTATCGCGGAACAGCCGGAACTGGGCGCCGAGCCGGGGATTGAAGTCCAGCAGCTTGTACTGGCCGTCCCGCTGGTCGAACCGGAGGTCGAGGTCGAGGATGCCGCGGTAACCCAGCCGGCTGAGCAGGCCGGTCACCTGATCGCGCAGGCGGGTATTGGGCACCGACCGGCCCAGGCTGGTCAGGCCGGCATGAGCCGGGTAGGAGCGCTCCTTCAGGCCGGTGAAGGCCGGCCGGCAGGCTGAGCTGGCGTCGCAGTAGCCGTGGAAGAACCAGTCCTCGCCGGGCCCGCCGGGGATGAACTCCTGCAGCATCAGCTCGGCGCCCGCGTCGGCGCAGGCCCGGCAGAGGTCCTCCAGCTCGGCCCGGCCGGTCACGATCGAGGTGCTGCGGACCTTGTCGTGGCCGCCCTGCCAGGGCCGGCAGAGCTTGGCGACCAGCGGGAATCCGGCGGCCGCGGCAAAGTCCAGGGCGCCCCCGACAGTGTCCGGCACTGCCGCCCGCGGGCTCGGCACGCCCAGCGTGGCGCTGAGCTCATGCAGTGTGTACTTGCCGGCGACCTGCCGGGGCAGGCCGGCCGGCTGCTCGGGGAAGAGGAACGACCGGCGCAGCGCGGCGCCGTGCTCCGCCAGGAAGATGGCGCCGGCATCGTCGGTAGGGATGAGCACGGCTGGCCGGCCAATCCGCTCGGCCAGCTGCAGGAGTCCCGCCTGAATCCGGCCGGCGTCGTCGGGATCCGGCTGCCAGAAGCAGCGGCCGCTGAGGTAACGCGAGCTCGCCGCGGGAGCCCACGGCCCCTCGTGCACCCCGTAGACCGGCACGCCGAGCCGGCCGAGGCTCCTGATGACGCCGAGCCCGCCGTGATGCAGGACGTTCGGATCGAGCTTCAGGACCACGGCCGGCGTGCTGGCGTCCAGGCCGGGCAGCGTCCCGGCGTCGTTGTGCGGCCGCATCGTCAGCACCGGCCGGCCTGGTTACGGGCGCAGGCGTAGGCAGTCTTGGGCACGGCAGATTCCCCCCGTCGGGCGGCCGGCGGCGCATCCGCTCGGCCACGCTACGTAGGAATCTGCCAGCTAAACGATCAGGCAGGATCGGCCGGCGGGGTGAAAAAAACTACCCATGGATTGATGAGACTGACCGCTGCTGCACGAGCACTCACTCGACAGTCACCGATTTGGCCAGGTTTCGCGGCTGATCAACGTCGTGGCCCTGGGCGGCAGCCAGCTCGCAGGCGAACACCCGCAGCGGGATGGTAGCCACCAGGGGCTGCAGCAGGGCGGGAACGGCCGGCAGCCCGATCAGCGTGTCCGCGTAGGGCGCGACGCCGCGGTCGCCGGCCTCCGTGATCACGATGGTGCGGGCGCCGCGGGCCCGGACCTCCTGGATGTTCGAGACGATCTTGTCCCGCAGCACCGGCTCGCTGGCGGGCGGCACGATCACGACCACCGGCAGGCCCTCGTCGATGAGCGCGATCGGGCCGTGCTTCAGCTCGCCGGCCGCGAAGCCCTCGGCGTGCATATAGGCGAGCTCCTTGAGCTCGAGCGCCCCCTCCAGCGCGACCGGGTAGCCCACGTGACGGCCCAGGAACAGCACGCAGGGAGCTGGCCGGCCAGCTCCCTGGCCAGCTCCCGTACCTGGTCCATCTGGCTGAGCACCTGCTCCACGGCGGCCGGCATGCCGGCCAGCTGGAGGAGCGCCGCCTCGATCTCGCCGACCGGCAGCGCGGCCCGCACCCGCGCCAGGTACAGGGCGCCGGCCTAGCCCTTAGATCACGATGTCCGGCGCCTGCCGGTAGCCGGCGTGGCCCACGATGCCGCACATGACGGCCAGGCTATGCCTTCTCCGCTCGCCGGACGGCCTTCCCCGCTCGCCGGCCGGCCTTCCCCGCTCGCCGGCCGGCCTTCTCCGCTCGCCGGACGGCCTTCCCCGCTCGCCGGACGGCCTTCCCCGCTCGCCGGACGGCCTTCCCCAGTCGCCGGACGGCCTTCTCCGCTGCCCCGCCCGTCTCATCCGCCCCAGCCGGCCACCGTCGCGCTTCCCGTTGGCCCCGGTGCTACGACGTGAGAGCGCGGTTACTGCTCATACAGCAACAGCGCCGACGCATCCACGTCGCTGCCGCGCGGCTACCGGCGAGGCCGGGATGCCAGCGCAAGCCGCGGGCGCCGGCCGGACGGCCGACGCGGAAGCAGCACGCGGGCCTGACGTCAGGGCAGCGCGGGCATCAGCCGCACCAGCGCGTGAACCGGAGGCAGGAGTTAGCCAGGAGCAGGGCTTGGACGGGCAGGCAGGGCTTGGACGGGCAGGCAGGG
>Ga0187860_1000542_pt1 | contig 36122 bp, 32 predicted proteins | sample June2016WEW_10_4_FD_132981 | JGI IMG/M metagenome (GOLD analysis project Ga0187860, IMG submission 132981) | Peatland microbial communities from SPRUCE experiment site at the Marcell Experimental Forest, Minnesota, USA - June2016WEW_10_40 | ecosystem: Environmental > Terrestrial > Soil >...
TCGCCCACCACTTGGAGCCTCGGAGCCAGTCGCACCATTCAGTTCGTGCTGCTGCGATCGAACCGACCGACGAGGGCGCGTGTTTTCCCCCCTTTTCAACTGAATCGTTCCGGTCAATGGGCTTTGTTGACCTGGCTGAAGGCGTACAGGAGAACCAGGAGGATCAGAGCGAAGACGACGATTCCGCCGATCAGGAACCACTTGTTCACCTTGTTGGTCTTCTTTGAAAACGCCTTGCTGGCCGTATCGAAGCCACCCGCCCGCGGGCCCTGTTCCAACTCGTTCAAACTGACCCCGCGCTGCACGATCAGGGTGGATTCAGGTTTCTTGCCAGGCCCCGGTGGAGGGGCGGACGGAGCGCGCGGAGCAGCCGGAGCAGCCGGAGCAGAAGCATGGGCCAGAGCGGGAGCGGCAGGCATCGCGGCATCTTCGAGCCGCATTTCAATCTGACCGAGGCGAAGGACCTGGCCCGGTTTCAAGACGCTCTCGCCCACCTTCTCTCCATTGATGAAAGTGCCGTTCGTGGAATTCAGGTCCTTCACCACGACGTCGCTGCCGCGCAGAAAGATTTCACAGTGATGGCTGGATACGGAGGCTTCGGCTATCTGAAAGGTGTTGTCCTCAACCCGGCCGATCGTGGTCTTATCCACATTCAACTCGTGCGACCGCCCGGTCAATCCCGCGCTGAGGAGAACAAGTTTAGCCATAGGTTACATTCACACATCGGATTATCTCTACCGACAAGTTCAAGTCAAACGCAAACATGGGCCTATTCCAGAACATGAACCGTTCCATTACGCAATTTGCACCGCAAGGGGCATCCACTCATCTGCCCCTGATCATCGCGCGAAATTCGGCAAACAACGGCGTCGAATCGTGCGGGCCAGGCGAGGCCTCCGGATGGTACTGCACGCAGAATACCGGCTTCGACTTGTGTCGCATCCCCTCGACCGTCCGATCATTCAGATTCACCCGGTCCACTGCCACTTCACCGGGCAACGACTCCGGGTCCACCGCGAACCCATGGTTTTGCGAGGTGATTTCCACCCTGCCCGAAGCGAGGTCCTTGACCGGTTGATTGCCGCCGCGGTGCCCGAATTTCAGCTTGAATGTCTTTCCGCCAAAGGCCAGGCCCAGGATCTGGTGTCCCAGACAAATCCCGAAAATCGGCACGCCGCTTTTCACTAGGTCGGCCACCGCGCGCACGGCATACCCGAGCGCGGCAGGATCGCCGGGTCCGTTGGACAGGAAAACGCCCGCGGGCTTGTCTTTCAGCGCTTCGGCGGCCCCGGTTGTGGCCGGCACCACCTGGACCCTGAACCCATGCTGCCGGAGGCGGCGCAAAATGTTGTATTTCATCCCGAAGTCGTAGGCAACGATCGGGATGTCCGCCGGCGGCAGCGGATCGCGCACGTTCCGGGCGTCCACACTGTCCGGGCCCCGGACCAGATTGAAACTGGCGCTTTGCTCGTCCCTTTCGTCCCAGACAAACGCCTCTGGATGCGTGACGGCCTTGACATAATCCACACCGATCAATCCCGGCCAGCTTTTCGCGCGCGACACAGCCTCATCCTCGGTAATGCCTTCGGTGGAGATGAAGCCGTTGAGGGCTCCGCGAACGCGCAGCTTCTTTGTGAGCGCGCGGGTGTCCACGCCTTGAATGCCCGGAATGCCGTTCTGTTCGAGATACTCGGCCAGCGATTGATCCGCGCGCCAGTTGCTGACGACGGGCGAGAGTTCGCGAATGACGAAACCGGCGACGTGCGGGCGCCAGGATTCCACGTCCTGCCGGTTCACGCCGCAATTGCCGATGAGAGGGTAGGTCATCGTCACAATCTGCGCCTTGTAGGAAGGATCGGTCAGGATCTCCTGGTAACCGGTCATGGAGGTGTTGAAACAAACTTCCCCGCAGGCAGAGGCGCGCGCGCCAAAACCTTTACCGTCAAACACGGAACCGTCTTCCAGGGCCAGAATCGCTTTCATCTCAAACCGCAAACCGTCGCGGATGCTAGGCGAGCACGGGGGACCGTCAAGTTTTAACCGGACCCGACAATCTTCCGGGGTGGCGACGGCCCGTCGCCTGAATCCCTTGAGTTTGTCTAAACTCGCCGGGAACGAGTCGTCCTCGCCCCGACATCGCCACATTGATGAATCAGCCCCGGGCTTCCACCGGCTCAGCCTGCTCGATCCATGCCTTCTTTCCGCCCACAATCGTCGCCACCGCCCTGCCTTTGAGCGGCCATCCATAAAACGGACTGTTCAATGACTTGCCCGCCGTCTCGCTCCTGTCAAACGTCCACTCGCGGTCCGGATCCACGACGGTCACGTCCGCGTCCCTGCCCACCCCGAGAGTCCCTTTGTCCAGCCGGAGCAACCGGGCCGGGGCGACGGTGAATTTCGCAATGACCTCCGCCAGGCCGAGGCGCCCGGTGTGATGCAACTGCATGAGCGAAAGGGCCAGTTCGGTCTCCAATCCGGTGATGCCGAAGGGCGCGTAATCAAACTCCACCTCCTTCTCGTAATCGCAGTGAGGCGCATGATCGCTGCACAGAATTTCGATCGTTCCGTCCACCAGCCCCTCCAGGACGGCCTCCCGGTCGCGGGCGGATCGCAGGGGGGGATTCATCTTGAAATTCGTGTCGTAAGCCGGCCACGGCGGACAGGCGGATGGATTCGACCCGGCGCCGAAAATGGCCCTGCCATCGGCGGCCCAGAACTTTTCGCCGCCGGCGACCGCGGCGTCGGTCAGGGTGAAATGATGGGGACACGCCTCGCCGGAGATCGGGATGCCGCGTTTCCTGGCATCCCGCAACAGCGCCACACTGCCGGCCGCGCTCAGGTGCTGGCAATGCACGTGTGAGCCGGTCAGCTCTGCCAGAAGAATGTTGCGCGCCACGATCATCTCCTCGCCGGCCGCCGGCCAGCCGCGCAAGCCCAGCATCGTGCTCCAGTAACCCTCGTGCATGACCCCGTCGGTCACGAGCGAATAATCCTGGCAATGATCCAGCACCGGCAAGTCGAACATCCTGGCATATTCGAGGGCGCGCCGCATCAGTTCGTTGTTCTGCACGCAGTGGCCGTCATCGGTGATCGCAACAACCCCGGCGCGCTTGAGCGAGCCGATCGAGGCGAGTTCCTCGCCCGCGAGATTTTTGGTGATCGCGCCTGCCACAAAGACGTTGACCAGGCCGAGGCGGGACGCGCGTTCGTGGATGAGCGCGACGGTGCCGGCGGTATCGACGGCCGGCGACGTGTTCGGCATGCAAAGGATGGAAGTGAACCCGCCGGCCGCGGCCGCCGCGGTGCCGGTGGCAACCGTTTCCTTCGCGGTGTGGCCCGGCTCGCGCAGGTGCACGTGCAAATCAATCAGGCCGGGGCAGACGACCCGCCCTTTGACATCCATCCGCTCGGCCCCGGCGGGTGCCTTGGCGGCGGCCCCTTCGCCGACAGCGGCAATTTTTCCGTCAACAATGAGCAGATCGGCGGGGGTGTCCAGGCGGTTCGCGGGGTCAATGACCCGGCCGCCGGTCAGGAGCAGCGCGTTCATGCGGAGGCAGGATACATGCTGGCGAATTGACAAGGCAAGCGCCGGCGTTATGATTTGCGGGTGCGGACGCGACGGGTCCCCGACCCGGGGCGCGGGCCACTCCGGCGCGGGTGTAGCTTAATGGTAAAGTTCCAGCCTTCCAAGCTGGCCACGTGGGTTCGATTCCCATCACCCGCTCCAACCTCAACCCCTTGTTTGGCTTGGACCCAGACGCCGAAAGCGCAGCGATGCTGCTGCCCGTCTGCAGTGGGCTTGCATGGAAGCTGCAGAGATGATTTCCCGGTGGCTTACGCCAACGGGTTGAGATAGTTGCGAAACTGTTTTGCACGCCCGCCAAATGGGTGCGCGATTTGTGTGTACCGGGGCCTTGGTCCTCCTTGCACTTCAAACTTCAGAAATGCGCCGCGAAATTACATATTGCTCCAGGTCCTATGTCGCCAGATGACACGAGACTTTGTGGCCGGCCACCGGTTCATGAAGGGACGGGACCACGGTCTGGCAGAGCGGCTCGGCCAGGGGACAGCGCAGATGGAACGGGCAACCCGGGGGCGGATGAATCGGGGACGGCACGTCGCCCGGCAGGAGGATGCGCTGCCGCCTGGATTGAGGATCCACCACGGGAACCGCCGAAAGGAGCGCCTGGGTGTAAGGATGCCGGGTGGAATTGACGATGGCTTTGGCATCCGCCAGTTCGACGATCTTCCCGAGATACATCACCATCACACGGCGGCTGATGTGTTCCACGACGGCCAGGTCGTGGGCGATGAACAGGTAGGCGATGCCGCGTTCCTGCTGCAGATCCTGCAACAGGTTGATGATCTGCGCCTGCACGGACACATCCAACGCGCTGACCGGCTCGTCGCAAATGATCAGTTTCGGTTCCACTGCCAGCGCGCGCGCGATGCCGATGCGCTGCCGCTGGCCGCCGCTGAATTCATGTGGATACCGTTCCGCATGTGTGAAATCCAGCCCGACGGCCTTCAATAATTCGTAAATCCGCTTCCGCCGGGCGGACTGGCCATCGGCAAGATTGTGGATGTCGAGCGCTTCGCCGATGATTTCCTCGACGGTCATGCGCGGGTTGAGAGAGCCGTACGGGTCCTGAAAAATGATTTGCAGCCTCCGCCGCCGGGCGCGCAATTCCGCGCCGCTCAGCGCCGCGAGATCCTCCGCTTCGAACAGGATCCTGCCGGAAGTCGGCTCCACCAGCCGGACGATGGCGCGGCCCAGCGTGGTTTTGCCGCAGCCGCTCTCGCCGACCAGCCCCAGCGTTTCGCCACGCTCAATGTCGAAACTGACGCCATCCACCGCCTTCACGAACTCGCGCGCGCCGCCGAATACACCGTGTTGCACGGGGAAGTGGACTTTCAGGTTTTGGACTTCGAGCAGCGGCACGGAAAAGCGTGTCAAAGTTTATTGTATTCCTCGTGCGTTCCAATTCAGAGCCATACAAACGTATCCGATGAGAGAAAGTAACCCGTGGCCCGATCATGCTCGCCGACGCGGACGGACCAAGTGTTCCCTTTCAGCTTTTTGAAATGAAGCGAGGGATGAAATGCCACTGGCGACTCCCGATCAGTTTTAGCTCGGGATTCAACGGCCCATTGTTCTGCATCGTCCAAAATGTTCATTCGGTTTTCCAGAATGGACACCGGACCCACCGATCCGGTTCTACCTCAACCAAGTCGGGCACGGATTTCGAACACTCCACCCTGGCAACCGGACAGCGGGGGACGAAGCGGCAGCCGGGCGGAAAATCGCCGATCCGCGGCACGGCGCCGGGAATTGCGGACAGCCTCGTGGCGTTGCCGGCCAGCCGGGGCACCGAGGCGACCAACGCCCGGGTGTAGGGATGCAGGGGCCGTTGCAGCAGCTCGCGGGCGGGCGCGGATTCAACGATCTGGCCCGCATACATCACCGCCACGCGATCGGCCATCTCCCCGACGATCCCCAGGTTGTGTGTGATCAGCAACACACTCATCCCGAGGCGCTGCTTGAGATCGCGCAACAGCTCCAGAATCTGCGCCTGAATCGTCACATCGAGCGCCGTCGTCGGCTCGTCGGCGACGAGCAGTTTCGGCTCGCTCGCCAGCGCCATGGCGATCATGACCCGCTGCTGCATCCCCCCCGACATCCGGAACGGGTACTCGTGGATCCGCGATTCCGGCGCCGGAATGCCCGCCAGCTTCAAGAGGCGGATGGCTTCTTCATCGGTCGCCTTGCCGGGGCGGTGCAGCCGGAGCGTTTCCTTGATTTGCCTGCCCGCGCGGAGAACCGGGTTGAGCGACGCGCCCGGATCCTGGAAAACATAGCTCACAACGCCACCCCGGAGTTTGCGCAACTCCGGGTTCGACATCTTCAGGACATCGCGCCCCTGCAGAAGGATCTCGCCGCCGACGTAGCGCGCTGGAGGCGAGGGCACGAGACGGGCGATGGAAAGGGCGGTGACACTCTTGCCGCAGCCGCTCTCGCCCACAAGGCAGACGGTCTCCCCCGGATCGATGCTCAGCGACACGTCATCCACTGCGCGGAGGGCCGTGCCTCCGACAAAAAACTCGAGCTTGAGATTTCTAATTTCGAGCAGCGGCACGCGCGGAGTTTCGGGTTTTCAGTCCTGGGTAGCGAGTCAATTAGCGCACCGAAGGGTGCGGAAAACGGCTTGAATGTCGCGCCGTTGCCGCTAGTTTGCAGCCGGTATGTCCTTGAAATTCCTTTCATTCGTCGCCGGGGTGGCTGTCCTGAGCGGGTGCACCTGCACCTGCACCCGGCCAGCACGCAAGAGCGGCCCCGAGACCGACGCGCTCCGCCAATTCCAGGAGCGCGCCGCGCGCTATCATGCCGTCGTCAGCGTGCCGGCGTTCGAAACTTCCACAAACGACATCCTCGCCACGTTCACCAACACGCTCAACGCCGGGACCGCAGCGCTCGACCGCATTGGCAGGGTGAGTCCGGGGCAAGCCACGTTCGACAATACCGTTCGCGCGCTGGACGACCTCGATTTTCAAATCGCCCTGGTGGCCAACCGGTTCTCTCTGATCGAGCAGACCAGCACCAACGCGGCGGTGCGCGACGCCGCCACGGACACCATCAAGCGGCTCAGCGCCTGGATGGTCGGGCTGGATTACCGCGAGGACGTTTACGCCGCAGTGAAGGCTTATGCGGACACCCGGCCCAGGCTCGCCGGCGAGGATGCGAAGCTGCTGTCTGAAACGATGCGCGATTACCGCCGCGCCGGGCTGGGGCTGCCCAAGCCAGATCGCGACGAAGTTGAGCGGATGCGCCAGGAACTGACGGGATTGGAAACGGATTTCGACAATAACGTCACGAAGGCGCACCAGGAGCTGAAATTCACCAAAGTCGAATTGGACGGCGTGCCGGAGGATTTTCTGCAACAAACGAAAACCGGCGATGACGAATACACGATCAAGGTCAACATCACATGGCACTACATGACCGTGATGGAGAACGCGAAGCGCGAGGACACGCGCAAAAGGGTGGAAACCGGGCGCGACAACCTCGCCCGGGAGCAGAATATTTCCCTCCTTGAAAAGATCATTCCCTTGCGGGACGACATTGCCCTCAAACTCGGGTATCGGAACTACGCCGATTACGCCATTGAAGTCCGGATGGCGAAGACCGGGGGGACGGCGATTGATTTCCTGGAAAGACTCCGGACGGGATTGCAGCCGAAATTCGACGCCGAGCTGGAGGAGTTTCGCCGGCTCAAGATCGCCGAAACCGGCGACACCAACGCGCAGGTCCACCTCTGGGACTGGCGTTATTTTGCGAACCAGTTGAAGAAGCAGAAGTATAACGTGGACAGCGAGCAATTGAGGGTTTACTTCCCGTATCAACCGGTGCTCGACGGCATGTTCCGGATTTACCAGAGCATCTTCGGTTTGAAATTCGAGCGCATCGAACCGCCTTACAAGTGGATCGGCGACCTGCAGCTTTACGCGGTGTCCGACGCCTCGACCGGCGAGCCCCTCGGACTGTTCTATCTCGACATGTTCCCGCGCGAGGGCAAATACAACCACTTCGCGGAATTTGGCATCATCGATGGCAAACGGCTGTCCGACGGCAGATACCAGCGGCCGGTGGTCGCGCTGGTCTGCAATTTCCCGGCTCCGACCGGGGATCATCCCTCCCTGATGTCGCACGACGACGTCACGACGATTTTTCACGAGTTCGGTCACGCGATGCATGCGATTCTGACCCGCGCGAAATACTCCCGTTTCTCGGGCACGAGCGTGCCGCAGGATTTCGTCGAGGCGCCGTCGCAGATGCTCGAGAACTGGACCTGGGACAAGAGGGTGCTGGACAGTTTTGCTGCGGATTATCGCGACCCGTCGAAAAAAATACCGGCGGAAATCCTGGCACAATTGAAGGCGTCCCGGCTTGCCACCGAGGGCACCTTTTACCGGCGCCAGCTCGGCTTTGGCCTGACGGATCTGACACTGCACACGGAAATCCATGACGACAACGCCGGGGAAGTGCTCCCGCTTTCCAACAGAACCGTGGGCGAAGTGTTCCTGCCCGTGCCGGAGAACACGGCGTTCGTGGCTTACTTCGGCCATATCATCGGCTACGGCGCCGGCTATTACGGCTATGCCTGGGCGGATGCGATCGCGGCCGACATGGCAACCGTCTTCGAGAATTCGCCCGACGGCTACTTCGACAGGCAGGCGGGCCTGCGGCTGCGCAAGGAAATCTACGAGGTGGGCGATTCGCGGGACGTGAATGTTTCGATCGAGAAATTCCTTGGCCGGCCGCGCTCGATCGAGCCGTTTCTCAAGAAGATCGGCGTGAAATGAACTGCCTCGACCGACAACACCCGCCCCCCTGACTGAATGGTTGAAGTTGAAGCCAACAAAGCAAAAAACCTGCTGACGATCAGGTTTTCGGGGGATGTTGTGCCGGAGGAAACCCAGCGCAGCACGGGAAGACTCAAGGCGCTCGTGGCCGAGCTCAAGCCCGGCTTTCGGCTGCTCACCGATTTGCGTGGGCTGGCAACCATGGATAGGGCCTGCCTCCCGGATGTGAAGAGCAATATGGATTTGTGCAACCAGAAAGGGATCTCGAAAGTCGTCAGGATCATCCCGGACCCCGAGAAGGATATCGGCTTCAATATCCTGTCGCTGTTCCACTATCGCCACGGCATTCCCATCATCACGTGCGAAACCGCGGCCGAAGCGATGAAGGCGCTGTCGGGCTAAGTCATTCGTTGCGGCGATTGACCCGCGTGAGATGGAACCGTTTTTCCAGTCTGGACACCCAGTGCACCGTGCCGTAAACGCAGAAACCCATTTCTATGCGCCCCGAGCCGAAGTCCGCCGCTGACCGCTGGCCGTCCCAGATCAAATTCATCGTGGGGAATGAGGCCTGCGAGCGGTTCAGTTATTACGGCATGAGGAGCATCCTGGCCGGATACATCACCGGCGAGGTGCTCAAAGGGGGGCTCGGCAAGGATGCGGATACGGCGACAAGCATCATTCACTTCTTTGTCTTCGCGAATTATTTCATGCCGCTTTTCGGCGCGTGGCTGTCGGACAGGATCATCGGCCGCTATCACACCATCCTGTGGGTGTCGTTGTTCTACTGCGCCGGACACGGCGTGCTGGCGTGCAGCGATTTTGCCGGCGGGGTCCACGGAAAAATGATCTGCCTCTACGCGGGGCTGGCGCTGATTGCCTTCGGCTCTGGTGGCATCAAACCCTGTGTGTCGGCGTTCATGGGCGATCAGTTCAAACCGGAGCAATCACACCTGTTGCAGAAAGCCTATGGCGCATTCTACTGGTCGATCAACCTAGGTTCGTTTTTTTCATTCCTGGTCATACCCTGGATCAAGGATCGCCATGGCTACAGCCTTGCGTTCGCGGTGCCGGGCATCCTGATGGGCATCGCAACGTTGATCTTCTGGCTCGGGACCAAGCGCTACGTTCGTGTGCCACCTTCGCGCGAAGCAAAAACGGCGGGATTTGTTCCGGTGTTCCTGGCCGCCTGCAGGAATCAGCCCGGCATCGCCCTGGCCCCATTGCTCACCCTTCTGACGACCCTCGGAATGCCGCTTCTCGTGATGGTGGCGTTGACGTCCGTGGCGCTGAAAGAGCAGATGACGCCCGTTGCGCGCGCTGTCGCATGGAGCGGTTTGACGTTGGCCGCGATCTGGTATGTGGCAATCGTGACAATGAGTCTCCTGAACAAATCCGAACTGGGAGATGCCTTCTGGCAGGGGGCGCGGAACTGCCATGGTGAACGAGAAATTGCCGCCGCACGGTCTGTCATTCCGATTTTGTTTGTTTTCGCGCTCATTCCGGTCTTCTTCTCCCTCTTCGACCAAAGCAATTCAACGTGGGTTTTGCAGGGAGAAAAAATGGCGCCGTTCAGGTTGTTCGGTTTTAGCATCGGCGCGGAAGAGATGCAGTCAGCCAACCCCGCATTGGTGATGATTTTGGTCCCCTTGCTCACACTGGGGATTTATCCCCGGATCGGGCGATTCGCTTCTCCGCTCAGGCGAATGTCCTTGGGGATGTTTCTGGCCGCGCTCTCCTATGTGGTCGTGGCTCTGCTCCAGGCTCAAATCGAGGCTGGAGTGCAAACCAGTGTCCTATGGCAGATCGTCCCCTACGTCGTTCTGACAACCGCGGAAGTATTGGTGTCCACGACCGGCCTTGAATTCGCCTTTCGCGAAGCAGCGCCGGAAATGAAGAGCACCATCATGAGTTTATGGCTGGTGACCATCGCTTTGGGCGACTTGCTGGTGGTGGGGATCACAAAGGTCTTCTCCGCTGCCGGTCCAAAAGCGCATGCAGGCTCCGTCAGCACCTCCCGTTTTTTCCTGTATGCGGGCCTGACCTTCATCGTCGCGATCCTCTTCAGCCTCGTCGCGGCGCGTTACCGCTACCGGGATGAGGCTGCGGCCCGCGGTGCCTGAAAATCCCCGCACACCGTCGCCGCGCCAGCAACTCAGTGATGCAGGAACCGCCGGATCATCTCGGCGCCGTTCTCCCAGAACATGAGACCCACGCCCATCAACGATCCGCCGGCAATGATTCCCGAGGCCACGGGAAAGGTGAATTCCTCCGGCGTCCCGGTAAAGCCGTCGACGAACGGTTCAAAGTCGGTCCCGGCAGGCGCCTGGGGCCGGCTGGGCGACGGTGTGCCGGGTGGGCTTAATCTGGATTCATGAAGCAACTTTCCGAAACCGGCGGCTTCCAGGCGAGATTTTGCTCGGCTTCCCGAAGCGCGTGCCTGTGACCCGCAGCACAGTGAACACCCAGGCAGCCCGGGACGCCGGCGTAACCTTTCCACATCACAGAGATGGCCAACCTGCTGCGGCTCACAGAACCGCGCTCCGGAGTGGCGCCGTGTCCACGGCTCGATTCTGAGGCAAGACACTGCCTCAGTTTGAATCAGTGGACGGAGATGCGGGAACCTGGAGATATTGGGGCCCGCCGGGTCTAAGCGCCTGACAACCAGCTAAACCGCCGAATCCGGCTTGATGTGATTGATCGTTACCGGATGTGGCATGTCCAAGCTGTCTTTCAGATCGACGCTGACGACCAGGCGGCGCCTGGACCGGCTGGTTTCAGCCAGATGGGTGCGCAGTTGCAACAGGAAAAGCGGCGAGGTCCTCGGTGCGGGATGCCGGCGTCCCAGTTCGGCAAAAGCATTCATCTCCTGCAGAAGCTTCATTAGATTTATCTTCGTAGCCATGCGCTCAATTGGCGTCAGCTACCGCAGTTCACGTGCCACCGCAAACCGCGAGAAAACCCGGTTTTCGTGCGAATCACCGAAGCGCGTTCAACACACCGATCGGCGGACGAAATCGGTCTTGGCAGTTCCGATGGCTTTTGATTAGCTTGCCGCGCCGAATGACACGACTGCGCGCCATCGTCCCATTGACGGTCCTTTTGTTGTCCACAGGCATCTCTCTGAACGCGCAGCAGGAGACCAGTTGGGAAATCCAGGCCCTCTCTCCCGAGGGCGGAGTCGTTTACAATTTCAGCACCGGCCTCGCCACGGCCACGAACGGGATCATGGTGAAATATGGCGGAGCCGTGTTGACGGCGGACGCCGCAACCGTGAACGAGCAATCCGGCGAAGCCGTTGCCGACGGGAAAGTGCGAATCGAGCAGGACGATCAACTTTGGGTCGGCGAACACATCCGCTATAATTTCCACTCCCGCCAGATGGTGTCGGAACAATTCCGCACCGGGCGGGCGCCTGTGTTTACGCAGGGCGAAGGTTTGCACGGCGACATCACCAATCACGTCTATAACGCCACCAACGCTTTCATCACCACCGATGACATCTCCGATCCGATCATCAAAATCCGCGCGGCCCATATTTGGATCATTCCGGGCCAGCGGATCGAGGCGACCCACGCTGTTCTGTACGTGGACGACGTCCCAATCTTTTACTTTCCCTATTATTCCAGGAACCTTGGGGAGCGTGCGAACAACTTCAATTTTACCCCAGGGTACCGCAGCCTCTTCGGGCCGTTCCTTCTCGCCAATTACACCTGGTACCTGAACGAGGAACTCGACACCGTATTGCATCTGGATTACCGCGAGAAACGCGGCGTGGGCGGGGGCCCGGATTTCAATTTCCACTTGGGCCGGTGGGGCGAGGGCACTCTTCGCTACTACTACACGCGCGACGACGAGGCAGGAAGCAATATTGCAGGTGTCAACCTCCCGGAGAATCGCCAGCGCGTGCATTTCACGTATCAGGCCACTCCGTTCACAAACCTGGACGTCAAATCGCTCGTGCAATACCAAAGCGACAGTGACGTCATCAAGACCTTTTTCCCGGGTGAATACCAGCAGGATCCGCAGGGCCAGACGTTTTTTGAAGTCAACAAGTTCTGGCGCAATTTCAGCCTCGATGTTCTGACCCAGCCGCGCCTGAACGACTTTTACGAAACCGTGGAGCGGCTCCCCGACGCGCGACTTACGGGCTTTCGCCAGCCACTGGGCGATTCGCTGCTGTATTACGAGAGCGAAAGTTCCGTGGGGAAGTACCAGCACCTTTACGCAGGGACCAACAGTCCCTTTGCTTCGTCCACGAACAGCTTCATCGGCCCGCCAGGCCAAATTCCCCCCAATTACTCGGCGTGGCGCGCCGACACCTACCAGCAAATCACCCTGCCCGAAACCCTGTTCGGCTGGCTCAACATCACCCCCCGCGTCGGCGGGCGCTTTACTTACTACAGCGCCGTGGACGTGGACGGCGGCGGAACAACTCTCAGGACAAATTCAGACACCTACCGTGAAGTCTTCAACACCGGGGCGAAGGTCTCCTTTAAGGCCTCGCGCCTCTGGCCGGACGTGCAGAGCGAAGCGCTCGATCTGGACGGGCTGCGCCATATCATCGAACCGTCCATCGATTATGTGTTTGTGCCAGCCCCGAATTACCGGCCCGATCAGCTTCCTCAGTTTGATTCCGAACTGCCAAGCCTGCGCCTGCTGCCGATCGAGTATCCGGAATATAATTCGATCGATTCCATCGACAGCCAAAACGTCCTCCGCTTCGGGCTGCAGAACAAGCTTCAAACCAAACGCCAGGGCCAGGTGGAAGATGTTCTTTATTGGGAAGTGATGACGGACTGGCGGCTGCGCCCCCGCAGCGATCAACAGACGTTTGCCGACCTCTACTCCGATCTTACGTTCAAGCCGCGCTCCTGGATCACGTTCCAGTCCCAGACCCGGTATGACATCAACGGCGGCGACTGGCGCATGTTGCTCCACACGCTGACCTTCGAGCCGAATGACACCTGGAGCTGGACCGTGGGACACTTTTATTTGCGGGACGATTTCAGCAGCTCGCCGACTGCGCTCGGCCAGGGAAACAACCTGATCACCAGTGGCCTCTTCTATCGATTGAACGAGAACTGGGGCTTGCGTGCCTTGCACAATTTCGATGCGCGCGACGGCCGCCTGGAGGAGCAGTATTACACTGTGTACCGCGACATGCGCAGTTGGACGGCGGCGCTCACGGCCGGTGTGCTCGACAACGGGACCGGCCCGAAGGATTTTACGATCGCCTTCACCTTTTCCATCAAGGCGATGCCGAAGTTCGGCGTGGGCGGCGACTCCGTGCGGCCTTACTCCCTGCTCGGAGGCTATTAAAGCAGGCGCGGAAGCATCGCGCCCGTTCTGTCGAGCCGATCCACCCGCTCATCGGGGAATCCTGTGGAAACGGAAGCGCGCCGGAACTCCGGCATCGAGGTCGAATTCCGCCGTGTAATAGCCCCCGTCCTTCAGCAACTCAATGCCGGCCAGAGAGGGACAGAGACGCACGCGGAACGGCTTCCAATATCGCGCTTCCCGAAGAGCGGTGCTCATCCGCCTTGCCGGATGCCCGAGAAACCCGATCGCCGGCATCCCCGCCAGCACGCGACTCTTCCACAAGACCAGGTTCGAATGCAGATGGCCGATGATCGTCTGCTCGATTTGCGGCAGCCGGCGGCGCACGGATTCTTCGTGCCATAGAAACGGCAGGGCGGTCGGGTCGTGGGAGAAGAGCAGCACCCGATCCGAGGATCCCAGACCGGAAAACGCGGCACGGATCTCGGTCAGATGTTGTTGGCGCAGACATTCCCAGCCGGGCCGTTCTTCGCGCATCGTCTCGGCCTCGAAGGCCGGCAACGCCACCAAGGAAGACGTCAGTCCCATCAATACATAGCGCCCCAATCGGAGTTTCCAGAATGGTTCCAGCCCCAGTTCCTCCCGCGCCCGGTGATAACTTGCCAGGCGCATTCCGCCGCGCGCGCCCACCAGGCTGAATTTTCCGAGCTCATGATCCCCGATTGTCGCGCGCACCGCCGGGCCGAACTTGGCACGCAATTTGTCCAGGCACTCCCTGGCGCTTTGGCAGGCCGCATCATCAATGACGCCCACGAATGCCGTATCGCACGAATAATCCCCGTTGGCGACGACGCAAGCCGCATCCCCGGCCCGCTTCAGAAAGGCATCCAGCAGGCCGTTCCGTCCCAAGGGATCGCGCAGCCAGATGAAGCGGCGAAAGGCTTTGAGCAAAAGCCGGTGCAACGGATTGGCAATGTCCTTGAATTCGTAGTCGTCCCCTCGCGCCTTCTCCGCAGCCGAGGCGTAATGAATGTCGCTGAGAACAACCAATGTCGCGGCGCGAGGCATGTGACAGCCTATCAAGAACGGATCCCGACGTCACTTTGAATGGCGAGTCTGGCGGCATGTTGGCGCGCTTTGGGCCCCTGAACCGAACAGGGTACGAGTCGGCGCGGCAGCGTTTGGCGATGCTTGAATGTTCGCGAGGGGGCTCTGGATGCCGCGGCAACGTTTGGAGCGCCGCGGGTACCTAGCCCCGGTGAACGCTGCCCTGTCCGTACTTCCCCCGCTTGACGCACGCCGCAACCCTGCTACGCTGCGTAGTGTGAATTCTAGCAGTGAGCAATCAACCACCCTTTCCAGCGGTTTCTACTTTGCCTGGATGAGAGACTGGTTCTTGCGGCTGCGCTAACCCCAAAAAAAAGCCCAACTCGCCGCAGGTCTCACCTGCGGCTTTTTTTTGTGGAGACTTCCGGCTAATCTCAATCCGATATGATCATTGTCCTTAAACCTGGCGTCTCAAAGAAGCAAGAAACTACCGTGCTCAGGGAAATCCGTAACCTGGGCTACCGTCCCCACGTGATGCGCGGCGTGGCCCGCACCGTCATCGGAGCCATCGGTGACGAGCTCACTCATCAATCGCTCGAAACCCTGGTCACACTCTTCCCGCAGACCGTCGAGAGCGTCATGCCGGTGCAGAAACGCTACAAGTTCGTCAGCCGTGAAGCGCACCCGGACGATTCGACGATCAAGGTGCGCGAGCATGTCATCGGAGGAAAAAAACTCCACGTGATGGCGGGGCCCTGTTCGGTCGAGAGCGAGAAACAATTGCTCACAACGGCCGAGGCGGTCAAAGCCGCGGGGGCGACGATCCTGCGCGGCGGGGCGTTCAAGCCGCGCACGTCGCCGTATGAATTCCAAGGGCTCGGAGTGAAGGGATTAAAACTGCTCGCCAAGGCGCGCCGTGAGACGGGACTGGCCGTCATCACCGAGCTGCTCTCCGAAGCCCACGCCGGAATCATCGCTGAATATGCCGACATCATCCAGATCGGCGCGCGCAATGCGCAAAACTTCCAATTGCTCATCGCCGCGGCCAAAACGGGCAGGCCGATTCTGCTCAAGCGTGGGTTGTCGATGAAAATCGAGGAGTGGCTGCTCGCCGGCGAATACATTCTCGCCAACGAAAACAGCAACCTGATGTTCTGCGAACGGGGAATTCGCACATTCGAAACCTATACCCGCAATACCCTCGACCTCTCCACGATTCCCATCATTAAAACGGAATCGCATTGCCCCATCGTCATCGACCCAAGCCAGGGAGCAGGGCGGGCTGATCTCGTGACTGCCATGTGCAAGGGGGCTGTGGCGATGGGCGCGGATGCGCTCCTCATCGAGGTTCATCCGAATCCCGCCGAAGCGTGGAGCGACGGCCCGCAGCAGGTGCCTCTGGAAGGGTTCGCGAAACTAATGCGCGAACTCAAGCCGTTCATCCTGGCAGCGGGGCGGGAATAAAACTCTACACAACTGCGATAATTCGCATCCTGGACAGGAAGGAAAACCAGCAAGATTCGGTTCGTTTGCGCGGTCGGTGCTCAGGCCAGCTTCGGCTCAGGCATCCTGCAGGAGATCTGTTCCACGGGAGCGTCTTGTTCGTAGCCGTAGTGGAAGCCGGATTCGTCCTGATAACCCAAGGGTGCCTTTGCCGCAGCCACTAACCCAATACCCAAACCCGCCGCAACTAACCCAAAGATGATATACGCCATAATCATCAGGTCAAATAAGCAGCAACATAAGTGCCAGCGACTTAACCCGGTATTAAGGCTCTCCAACTACCCGCATTTCAAGGTTTCCTGTCCACTTTCTGTCAACTGTGTCTCAAACCGAGGCACTGACTGACGATGCGCCGACTCTCCTCGTCTTGCATTTTGCGAGTATGATGCGAGGAGTGCCACACTGCTTTCCGCGGAGCCGGCTTAATCCGTGTCTTCTTCCGGACTCAGGAAGACGATTTTCCTCGGCTCTCCGGATTGGGAAATACTGTCGGCCAGAGAGGGAGCGGTCGGACCGGACGGCACCGGGCTGGGGTCCGCCTTTTGGGGTTCAAGCGCCGCGCGGAGCGCGCCTTCGACCAATTGAGCGCAGTGAATTTTCATGGGCGGCAGTGGGCCAAGACCGCCCGCCAATTCCTCGGTCTTGAGCGCCAACGCCTCCCGAGCCGTCTTGCCGCGGATCAACTCGGTCGCCAAGCTGGCGACCGCGATGGCCGTTTCGCAGCCAAAGGATTGGAAGGTCGCGCGGTCGATGATTTTCCTGCCATCCTGCTCCTTGAACTTCACCCACAGGCGGAGCATTTCGCCGCAATCGGCGTTGCCCACGGTGCCGACGGCATCCGCGCCCGCCAGTTCGCCCATGTTCTGGGGGTTGGCGAGCGCTTCCTGAATCCGTTTCTGCAAATCGTCGTTCATAAAGGAATGGGAAGTTGAAGCGTTGGATGCCCAAACACGGCGCGATTCCATGGCTTTATCAGTCCAGTTTGTATCTTCGCATCTTCGTATCCAGCCGTTGCGCCCACGCGTCGATGCCCCCGCGCAGACAGCGCACGTTTTGCAAACCGTGGCCGAGGAAGTACGCCGCCGCATCCAATCCTTGTTTCCCGTGATGATCGATGATCACGATGGGGCCGGTGTTCGAGCCGTCGCCCAGGATCCGGCGCATGACATCCTGCGACAGCAGCATGGAACCTTCGATATGGACCGCTTCGAATTCCTCGCGCGATCGGATGTCCACCAGGCGGATGGAGGTGTCCCGTTTCAGCCACGCGGCGAGTTCCTCGGGGTCTATGAGCGTCTTTGCATCCTGTTCGTGGCTCGTCTTGATGTGATCCAGGACTTCTTTTAAATCCAGGTTGCCGTTGCGCGCGCAGATCTCGGCCAGCGTTTCCTCCTGCCGAAATCCGCAACTGCTGCACCCGCCAATGTGGTACCGCCGAAACAGCGCCCGCTGCGCGCCTGGGCAGGCTTCCAGCACTTCGCGCATCGTCGATTGCGGGTTGATGATTTCACTGCCGACAGTTATTGAATTTTCCATCTCTTTAATTGCAGCAGTATTGTCTGGCATGCCGTGGGCCGCCGGTTCCCGTCGGGGCGTCACCGGCCAAAGAATCTTATGATATCCCTGATGACCTCGGCAAAGACATCGATCTCGTCCGTGGTGTTGTAGAAATAAAAACTCGCGCGCGAGGTGGATTCGACTCCGAGTTTGCGCATGAGCGGTTGGGTGCAGTGGTGGCCGCCGCGCAACGCGATCCCACGCCGGTTTGCCAATTCCACGACATCGTGGGCGTGGATGTCCTTCGCAAGAAAGCTCACGATTCCCGCCCGGCCCACATGTGGTCCAAAAAGCCGGATGCCTTCGAGCCCGGCCAGTGTGGCGTAAGCATGCGCGCCGAGTTCCATATCGTGCCGGGCGATGTTCTCCCGGCCGATCCCATCGAGGTAATCCATTGCCGCCTGGAGCCCGATGGCGCCCGCAATGTCCGGGGTGCCGGCTTCGAATCGGTGGGGCGGCTGCTTCCAGGTGCTTCGTTGGTACTCGACGCTCAGGATCATTTCACCGCCCCCCTGATAGGGCGGCATCCGCTCGAGCACCTCCCCGCGGCCGTAGAGCACGCCGATTCCTGTCGGGCCGCACATCTTGTGGCCGGAAAACACCAGGAAATCGCACCCGATCTCCTGAACGTCCAGGGGCCGATGCCCCGCGCTTTGCGCGGCGTCCACCAGTGTGGTGATCCCCCGCTTGCGCGCCCGGCCGCAGAGTTCGGACACCGGATTGATCGTCCCCAACGAGTTTGAAATGTGCACCATTGCGAGCAACTTCACGTCGCGCGCCAGAAACTCGTCCACCCGGTTCAGGTCGAGCTGTCCGATGTCGCCGGTGATCGGCAGGAACGCCAGTTTTGCGCCGGTGCGCTCCGCCAGAAGCTGCCACGGGACCAGATTGCTGTGATGCTCCATCTCCGTGAGCAAAATGACATCGCCGGCCTTGATATGGCGGTTGCCCCAGGCGGCGGCCACCAGGTTGATGCCCTCGGTCGTCCCGCGCGTGAAAACAATCTCCTCCGCCGCCCGCGCATTCAGGAATGCCGCGGCGCGCGCGCGCGCGGCCTCGAAGCCGGCGGTGGCGCGGTTGCTGAGCTCGTGAATGCCGCGATGGACGTTGGCGTTGTCGCGTTCGTAGTAGTGATCCAGGGCGCTGATGACGGCGCGCGGCTTTTGCGACGTCGCCGCGTTGTCGAAATAGACCAGCGGATGACCGTTCACTTTCTGGTCGAGGATCGGAAAATCGGCGCGGAGCGCGGCCCAATCGATTTTCTTCCCGGGGAGCCCGTTGACTGTGGGTGCTGACGTCATTCAGAGCGACGGATTCAGGGTCTTCATGTCACATCAAGCCCAACTGCAATTTTGCCGATTCGCTCAACATGCCCTGGTTCCAGGGCGGGTCCCAGACCAGCTCCACAGAAACATCGTCCACGGCCTCCAGTCCGAGCAACTTGTTTTGCACGTCCTGTTGCAGGACCGGACCCATGCCGCAACCCGGCGCGGTCAGCGTCATTTTCACGCCCACGCGATAGCTGCTCTCGCTGATCGGCTCGATGTGACAATCATAGACGAGCCCGAGGTCAACAATGTTCACCGGGATTTCCGGGTCGTAACAGGTCCTCAACTGGTTCCAGATTTCCTTCTCGACCTGTTCGAGTGTCACCGGCCCCGCCGCCGCGGCGCTCTGCTGACCAGCTGTCTGCAGGCCCAGCGCGTCGGCGTCCTTGCCCTCGATGCGGAACATGTTTCCGTTCACGACGATGGTGTAGCTGCCGCCGAGTGATTGCGTAATGTGCGCCTGTTCGCCCTGTTGGAGCGTGACCTTGGTGCCCACCGGAATCACGAACGCTTCCACGTCCCGGGCCAGGCTGACTGGATTGTTGCTTGTGTCCATATGAATAAAGGAAATGATAACCGCTCCGGGCCAATCTGTCGCCCCGGTTTCGGCGCGATCTGGAGACTAGGTGTCTTCGGACTCTGTCGAGACCGGCCGGCCCTGGCCGTTCAGCGCGGCGGCGAGCGCGTGCCACGCCAGGATGGCGCATTTGACGCGCGCCGGGTACTTGTGCACGCCCGCAAAAACGGCGAGCCTGCCGACGTCGCCCTCGACCTTGCCGGTCGTCACCATCTCGCGAACCTGATCGAACGTTTTCCCCACCTCGGCCCGGGTCTTGCCTTTGACACATTCCGTGAGCAGGGAGGCGGAGGCCTTGGAAATACAGCAGCCGGAGCCGACGAAACTCGCATCCCGGATTCGATCCCCATCCAGGGTCAGATAGAGCTTCAACTGATCGCCGCAAAGCGGATTGTGACCCTGCGCCGAGCAGGTCGCCGCGGTCATCTCCCGGAAGTTGCGCGGGTTCTTGCAGTGATCGAGGATCACCTCCTGATAAAGGTCGCTCAGGTCGTCGAACATCATGAGAAATCAACCGCGGTCACTTTTTCTTCGCGAGGTGGAGATTGTTCTCCAGCCGATCCCACACGATCTTGTCCAATTCTTCCCGGGCCGGCTCGCAACCGACCCGTTCGATGATTTCGCCGGCGAACGCATGGATGAGCATTTGCCGGGCGGTTTCCACGCCCAGACCCCGCGAGCGCAGGTAAAAGATGGCTTCAGCGTTCAACTGACCCACGGTCGCTCCGTGAGTGCACTTCACGTCATCCGCATAGATTTCCAATTGCGGCTTGGTGTCCACCGTCGCGTCGTCCGAAAGCAGCAGATTCTTATTCGTCTGCTTCGCATCGGTTTTTTGCGCGATCTGATGGACATAAATCCGGCCATGGAAAACGCCCTTCGATTTGTCGTCAAGAATGCCGTTGAAGTACTCGTGGCTTGCGCAGTGCGGTTCGGCATGTTCGACGATCATGTGGTGATCGGCAAGTTGCTCGTTCCGGGTGAGATAAAGCCCGTTGAGAATGCACTCCAGACCTTCGCCTGCAAGCGTTGCCCGGATGTGGGTGCGTGAAAGTCGGGCGCCCAGCGCGAAGGAATGCACCTTCACGTTGCTCGCGCGGCCAAACTGCCCATGGATCGTGGCCAGATGAAATGCGTCGCCGGCTTCGTCCTGGAACTTCAAAAGTTCCACCCGGGAATCCTCGCCGACAATCAATTCCGTCACGACGTTCGTTAAATACGCCCCGTTGCGCGAGCTCAGATAACTTTCAACCACCGTCACGCGGCTGCCGGCCTCCGTGATGATGAGGTTGCGGGGATGCACCGCCGCCCCGGCGGATCCGGCTGATGAAATGAAAACCAGTTGGATCAGATCGGCAACTTCAACCCCGGGGGGCACATGTATGAACGCGCCGTCCATGAAAAAAGCCTGGTTCAGCGCCGCAAAAGCATTGCCCTGGGACTGCGCGTAGCGGCCAAGATGTTTCTCCAGAAACGCAGGGTCTCCGGCCAGCGCGGCAGCAAGATTCAGCACCCTCACCCCTGCCGGCAACGACCGCTGAGTGGACAACCCTGCGGAGAAATGCCCGTCCACGAACACGAGCCGGACGCCGGAGAGCCCCTTGAACGGCGCTTGCTTCAGGGCTTCAACCGCGGTGCTGTCGGGCGGCGCTTCCAACACAGACTGGAGCGGCAGCCGGGTGATCGGAGCCACATTCGTGAAGCGCCAATCCTCGTCCCGCAACGTCGGAAAACCCTGTTCCCTGAAGCTGGAGATGCCGGCCTGACGCAACGGATGCAGCCATGCCGGCTGTTGCGCCTGCTTTTCGAATCGTTCAAAACTCTCGAGATAGGAAGCGGTTTCCTTCGTCGGTGCCTGTTCCATTGTCCGGGTCATAGTTATACTTCGCGTCAAATCCGATCGCAGAATGAGTCCCCCAGCTTCCCACGCAGGAGCAGGGAACGCAAGTCCAAGCCCGAATCGCCCGGGATCCGGCGCTCGTGGAGGGCGCGGACTTGCGTTCCGGGGCGCAATCGGCAATGGTGGTTCCACTCGAATGCTCACGGAAGACCTTGTCAGGAATGCCTTGAGAGCCGTCAAATACCCCGGCTACTCGCGCGATGTCGTTTCGTTCGGCCTCGTCAAGGAAGTCGCGGTGCAGCAGGGCGCGGTCAGCGTTTCGCTGCAATTGACCTCAAACCATCCCGAGGCCGCGCAGCAAATCAAAGCGGAAAGCGAACGCGCATTGAAGGCCTTGCCAGGCGTGACTGCGGTCCACGTCGAGGTCAGGCAACAGGCCGGCACACAAGGCGGCGGCGCTCAAAGTCCCTGGCCGCACCAGAACAAAGTCCCCGGCATCCGCCGAATCGTCGCAGTCGCCAGCGGCAAGGGCGGCGTCGGCAAATCCACCGTGTCGGTCAACCTGGCCTGTGCCCTGCAGTCGCTCGGCTCGCAGGTCGGCCTGTTGGATTGTGACATCTACGGCCCGAGCATCCCGCTGATGATGGGCGTGCATGAGCGGCCCACGGTGAACGACGAGGAAAAAATGATCCCGCCGTCAAAGTATGGAGTGAAGCTGATGAGCATGGGGTTTCTGCTCGAGGGGGACCAACCCGTGATCTGGCGCGGGCCGATGATCATGAAAACCATCCAGCAGTTCATCAGCGCGGTCGATTGGGGCGAGCTGGATTTCCTGCTCGTCGATCTGCCTCCCGGGACGGGTGATGCGCAGCTTTCGCTTTGCCAGACCGTGCCCCTCGACGGCGGAGTGATCGTCACCACCCCGCAGGAAGCGTCGCTCGGCGTGGTGCGCAAAGGCATCGCCATGTTTGAAAAGGTCAATGTCCCGATCCTCGGCATCGTGGAAAACATGAGTTACTACACCACTCCATCGGGCGAGCGGGTGGAGATTTTCGGACATGGTGGAGGCAGGGCCGAGGCGGCGCGCAGGAGAATTCCCTTTTTGGGGGAGATCCCGATTTTTACGGAGATCCGGGAGGGGGGAGACCAGGGATTGCCGGTTGCGATTTCATCCGCCGAAAAACCTGCCGGTCAGGCATTTATTAACATAGCGGAAACATTGCGAACAACTCTGGCTTGACCCCGTCCCGAATTGCGCTATTTGCAAAGTGTGCAGGAATATTTTAAGTTCGTATGTATGAACCGAGGCCGTGTTCTCGAAGCCTCATGCTTGGTACAAATAAGGATTGTCAGGCCGATACCAACCCGATAAACTCCCATGCACGGGACATTTTTGTGAACCGCGACTATGTCTAACGATGTCAAAGAGCCCCCGGTGGCGACTGATTTGCTGAAGAATTCCTCCCTTTACCGGGAGTTTCAGGCCGAGCGCGAGGAAATCCTCAAGCACAAGTGGATTGAATCGGAAAAAGCGGGCCGCGACATTGGATTCGAGCGGGCGCTGACGGATTGGATCATCAAACACCGCTCGAAATGGCGCAAGGCGCGGCAGGCCGCCGGCGGTTGAATTGACATCCGCTCCTTTAAGGCAGCCCGGCGAGGCGGCCAAGGAATGAAAAAACACATCCCAAATACAGCGAACGGGTCCAATTGGATCTGTTCGTTTTTTCATGCCCGATTCCACCGTCATCCTTAACGCTCAAGCGATCCAGCGCGCGCTCACGCGCATCGCCCATGAAATTGCCGAGCGAAACGTGCGCAGCCGCGAAGTGGTGCTCGTAGGCATCCCTGAGGGCGGCGTGCCGCTCGCCCAGCGCCTCAGCGCAACCCTCAAGGGCATGTGGAACCATGCCGTCCCTGTCGGCACGCTCGACGTCAGCATGCATCGCGACGACCTCGACCGGCACGCCGCCCCGCATGTTCATCCGACCGTCGTCCCCTTCGATGTGACCGGCAAGACAGTCGTGTTCGTGGATGACGTGCTGTTCAGCGGCCGGACCATCCGGGCCGCGATGGATGCGCTGAACGATTTTGGGCGCCCAAACTGCATTCAACTCGCCGTGCTGGTCGATCGCGGGCATCGCGAGCTGCCCATCAAAGCCGATTTCGTCGGCAAGAATGTGCCGACGGCCCCTTCCGAGAAAATCCACGTGCGACTGGATCGAGCCGGGCGGGAGGACGAAGTCGTGCTCGAGAGAAAATGACCTGGAACCGCAACCATCTCCTCGACATCGAATCGCTCACCCCGGATGAGATCGTCACCGTGCTCGACACGGCCCGTGCCTTCAAGGCGGTCGGCCAGCGCGCGATCAAGAAAGTTCCCGCCCTGCGCGGCAAAACGGTCGTCAACCTGTTCGTCGAGCCCTCCACGCGCACCCGGATCAGTTTCGAACTGGCGGAGCAGCGCCTTTCGGCGGACATCATCAATTTTACCGCCGAAGCGTCTTCCCTGAAGAAAGGTGAGACCCTCAAAGACACCGCCCGCAATCTGGAGGCGTTGAATGCGGATTTCATCGTGATCCGCCACAGCGCGTCCGGCGCGCCCCAGTTTCTCGCGCGGGTGCTGAAGTCCAGCGTCATCAACGCGGGCGACGGCGCGCACGAGCATCCCACCCAGGCCTTACTCGATGCCTTCACGATCCGTGAAAGGAAGGGCCGGATCGAGGGATTGAACGTCACCATCCTCGGCGACATCCTCTACAGCCGCGTGGCGCGCTCGGACATCTGGGCGCTCACCAAAATGGGCGCCAAAGTCACGTTGTGCGGCCCGGCCACGCTGGTGCCGCGCACATTCGAGCAGATGGGCTGCCGCGTCACCCACAACGTCGATGAAGCCATCCGCGACGCCGACATCATCAACCTGCTCCGAATCCAGCACGAGCGCCAGCGCAAGACCATGTTTCCGAGCCTCGGCGAATACACCACCCTGTTTGGACTGACCAAGGCCCGGCTTGCCAAGACCAAACCCGACGCCCTCATCATGCATCCTGGCCCGATCAATCGCGGCGTGGAGATCGACAGCGACATCGCCGACTGCGGCCGTTCGTTGATCCTGGAGCAGGTCACCAACGGACTCGCCGTGCGGATGGCCGTGCTTTTCCTGGTCAACGGCGGTAAAGGTCCGCAGGAAATTGCCGCGGTCTGAAGGGAACATCCAACTTTTCCGGGGCTCGTTGCCTGAGTCTTTGCCTGGACTTTCAAACCCGTCCAAATCCCGTTCGTGCGATCGTCTATCCTCTGCTGCAATTTAGCGTCTGCCTCGGCGGCGGCTTTGAAGCCGGGGTCGTCCGGTTTTCGTTTATTCAAGCAAATCAGCGTTTGCATGGCCTCGTGCCTATCCGAATCCAACGTAGAAGCTGCCGGCGGGAATGGAATCACCGATGCCGTCAACCGCCATTTGGAATTATTCCAAATCTTGACAGAACCCCTCCGGGCGTCTAGCTTGCCGGAACCATGACCCGGGTCGAGCCCAAAAAAACCTCCGGCCAACTGTCGCAACGGCTGCGGTCGAGCGGCTTTCGGTTCACGCCGCAGCGGCAGCACGTGTACAACGTGCTGTTGCAAAAGCGCGATCACCCCACGGCGGAGGAGGTTTTCATCCGGGCCAAGGGCGGAATGCCGGATATTTCCATGGCCACGGTCTATAATTGCCTCGACACACTCGTCCGATCCGGCCTGGCGCGGCAGGTCACGGTGGACCGCGGCGCGATGCGGTTTTGCCCGAACATGCGCGAGCATTGTCACTTTTATTGCGACGTCTGCGCCCAGGTGTTCGACATCGGGCTGACCGGCGAGGCCCCGGCGGGAATCGGGCTGCCCCGAGGATTCAAAGCGGCGCGGTTCGAGATCGCCATCCACGGCACCTGCGCCGGCTGCTCGAAAAATGGCGCGCATTGACAGGACCGGAGAATTTGACGATGTAACAGGTTTGCTTTTCACATGAGCACAGCAACTGAGACGATTGAAGGCCTGGTTCAGCAGGAATACAAATATGGCTTCGTCACGGACGTCGAAACCGATTCCGCGCCGCCGGGCTTGAACGAGGACATCGTGCGGCTGATTTCCGCGAAGAAAAAAGAGCCGGAGTGGATGACGGAGTGGCGCCTCAAGGCGTACCGGCATTGGCTGACGATGGAGGAGCCCACCTGGCCGCACGTTCATCATCCCGCCATCGAGTACCAGAAGGCCGTGTATTACTCCGCGCCGAAGAAAAGAGGGGACGGGCCCAAGAGCCTGGATGAAGTCGATCCCAAGCTGCTCGAGACGTACGAGAAACTCGGAATCCCGCTGAAGGAACGCGAGCGCCTGGCCGGGGTGGCCGTGGACGCGGTGTTTGACAGCGTGTCCGTCGGCACGACCTTCAAGAAACAACTGGCGGAGAAGGGGATCATTTTTTGCTCCTTCAGCGAGGCGGTGCTCGAACATCCCGATCTCGTAAAAAAATACCTGGGCACGGTGGTGCCCTACACCGACAACTTTTTCGCGGCTCTCAATTCGGCGGTGTTCAGCGACGGATCGTTCTGCTATATCCCCAAGGGCGTGCGCTGTCCGATGGAGTTGTCCACTTACTTCCGGATCAACGCCGCCAATACCGGCCAGTTCGAGCGCACGCTCATCGTCGCGGACGAGGGCGCGCACGTGAGTTATCTCGAAGGGTGCACGGCGCCGGTGCGCGACGAACACCAGCTCCACGCCGCGGTCGTCGAACTGATCGCCCTCGACCACGCCGAGATCAAGTACTCGACAGTGCAGAACTGGTATCCGGGCGACGAGCAGGGCCGGGGCGGCATTTACAATTTCGTGACCAAGCGCGGCCTGTGCAAAGGGCGCAGCTCGAAGATCTCCTGGACCCAGGTCGAGACCGGCTCGGCCATCACCTGGAAATATCCAAGCTGCGTGTTGCTGGGCGACAACTCCTCCGGCGAGTTTTATTCGGTGGCCGTGGTGAACAATTTCCAGCAGGCCGACACCGGCACAAAGATGGTGCACATCGGCAAGAACACCCGCAGCACCATCGTCTCGAAGGGCATCTCCGCCGGCCGCGGTCAAAACAGCTACCGCGGCCTGGTGAAAATCCAGAAGAGCGCGGCCCACGCCCGAAACTTTTCCCAGTGCGACTCGCTGCTGATTGGCAACCAGTGCGGCGCCCACACGTTCCCTTACATTGAAGTGAAAAACACGTCGTCGAGCGTCGAGCACGAGGCCACCACCTCGAAGATCGGCGAGGACCAGATTTTTTACTGCAACCAGCGGGGGCTTTCAACGCAGGATGCCGTCAACCTGATCGTGAACGGTTTTTGCAAGGAAGTGTTTCGCGAGCTGCCCATGGAATTCGCCGTGGAAGCGCAGAAGCTGCTGGGCGTGAGCCTGGAAGGCAGTGTAGGATAGACTACGGGATTACTGAAAAGCAGAAGGGGTTCATGCCCTGCGTATCTGGCCTAGCGCCCGAGGCGGGCCTGAACTTCCTTAATCTGAATTGAACGAACCATAGATGAGCACACCCATTCTCGAAGTCAAACACCTCAGCGCGGGCGTTGAAGGCAAGCAAATCCTCAAGGGCGTCAGCCTGATCGTTGGCCCCGGCGAGGTGCACGCCGTCATGGGACCGAACGGCAGTGGCAAGAGCACCTTGGCCGCCGTGCTGGCCGGGCGCGACGGCTACGTGGTCGGCGGCGGCGAGGTCCTCTACAACGGCCACGATCTGCTCGACCTCGACCCCGAGGAACGCGCGCGACAAGGCCTGTTCCTGGCCTTTCAATACCCTGTCGAGATCCCCGGCGTGAACAGCACCTACTTTCTCAAGGCAGCCCTGAACGAGATCCGCAAGGCCAAGGGCGAAACGGAACTCGACGCCATGGAATTCCTCGCGATCGTGAAGGACAAAATGAAGCTGCTGGAATTGAAGGACGATCTGCTCAAGCGATCGGTCAACGAAGGCTTTTCGGGCGGCGAAAAGAAGCGCGCCGAGATTTTTCAGATGGCTGTGTTGGAGCCGAAGCTCGCGATCCTCGACGAAACCGATTCCGGTCTGGATATTGACGCGCTCAAAATCGTTGCACAGGGGGTCAACAAGCTCAAACGCGCCGACAACGCCCAATTGGTCATCACGCATTACCAGCGGTTGCTCAACTATATCGTGCCTGATTTCGTGCATGTGCTGGTGGACGGCCGCATCGTTCGCACCGGCGGCAAGGAACTGGCTTTGGAACTGGAAGCAAAAGGCTACGATTGGGTCACAAAGCCTGAAGCGGTTGGCGCGTGAGTGTCCGCGGACCCTGGCTGGCCCGGACCTCAACTGCCTTTCCGGGCCGGTCGCTCGAAAACCTCGCCCAGGCTGGAGCGCTTCTTATCTGGAGGCTTGCGGCGGGTACCCTGCGCTTTTACGCTGCCGAAGATGCGTCTGCTCGATCGCTATCTATTGCGCGAATTTCTTGTCCCGCTCGCCTATTGCATCTGCGGATTTCTGATCTTCTGGGTCGCCTTTGACTTGTTCTCCGAGCTGCACGCGATGCAGGACAAGCACCTCCTGGCCAGCGACATCGCCGAGTATTATCTCTTCCGGATCCCGGAGTTCCTGCCAGTGGCGTTGCCGGTTTCTCTCCTGCTGGCGCTGCTGTACGCCATCACCAACCATGCGCGGCATAACGAACTCACCGCCATGCGGACGGCGGGGTTGAGCCTGTGGCGGCTCTGCGCATCCTATCTGGCGGTCGGGTTTCTGGCGTGCGCGGCCTTGTTCGTGCTGGATGAATTCTGCGCGCCGAAAACTGCGGAGGCTGCGGAGCAGATTCTGCTCCGGCACATCCAGCGGCGCCCCGGACCGGACGAGCAGCACCAAATCAGGAATCTCGCCTTCAAGAACTCGCGTGAAGACCGCTTCTGGGGGCCCATCGGCGTTTACAACCTGGTGACGGGAGAGATGACCCAACCACACGTGGAATGGCGGCTGGCGGACGGCTCGTGGCGATCCATCTTTGCGGACCGCGCGGTCCGGACGAACGGGGTCTGGACCTTTTATCGCGTGCACGAGTTCAAAGCCATGACAGCGACAAATTCGCTGCCGGTGCCGCTGCCGGAAATGAATGTGCTGGCCGAACCCGAGTTCTCCGAGACGCTCGAAGAGATCAAAAGCGAAATCAATATCAGGGATCGCTACGGACGTCCCACACGGACGCACCGGGCGGATGTCCCCATCAACGAAATACTGAACTACCGGCGGCTGCACCCGGACCCGGAGCCGGCAGTCAACGCCTGGCTGTCAACGAAACTCGAAGGGCGCTTTGCCGGACCGTTCACCTGTCTGGTGGTCGTGATGATCGCCCTGCCGTTTGCCGCGGCATCGGGCCGCCGCAATGTCTTCGTCGGGGTGGCGGCCAGCATCTCCATCTTTTTCGCGTATTTCATCATCCAACAGTTCGGTTTTGCCCTCGGCGAAGCGGGTCGCGTGCCCGCCTGGCTGGGGGCGTGGCTGCCGAATTTGACATTCGGAATTGCCGGTGTTGCGATGATGTTCAAGATCCGGTGAATCGTGTGGGCCGCCGGGTGTCCGGTCGGGAGAAAGCGCGATTTGGCCTGACACGAGACACCCGACAGCGGACACTTTTGCCATTGTGAGCGATACGATGACAGAGATGAAGGCGCGTTACGACCGCCTGAACCTGTTGTACCACGTGAGCAATGTCATCCATTCCACGCTGGAACCGCAGGAAGCGCTGCAATTGATAACACATGAGGCCGTGCACCTGGTGCGCGCTTCCAGCGGCTCGGTCGTCCTGATCAACCCCACGACAGGCTTTCTGGAGATCCAGGCATCGGAAGGCCTGCCGCCCAACGCGGCGGAATTGAAGCTTCGCGTCGGCGAGGGCGTCACCGGCCGGGTTGCGCGAACCGGCAAACCGGCCCGGGTGGCGGACGTCAGGCAGGACCCTCGCTACATCATGCTTCGCCGGAATGTTCGATCCGAACTCGCCGTGCCCCTGATGGTTAAGGACGAGGTGCGCGGTGTGTTGAATGTGGACTCGGACCGGCAGGATGCATTCAGCACCTACGATCAGGAGCTGCTCGAGGCCCTGGCGGTGCAGGCGGCGCGCGTCATTCAAAACACCTGGCTCTACGAACAACTGCGGCTGAAAGCGCGGTTGTTCGAGTCGCTGGCGAACGTGAGTCGAACGATCAATTCGACACTCGGCCTGGATGACGCCTTGAAAGTAGTGACCCGGGAAGCCTGCGTGCTGATGCGCGCCAAAATGTGCTCCCTGATGATGCTGGATGAGAGCCGGGAATGGCTGGATTTGCGGGCCAATTACTGCGCCGGGGAGGCGTACGTCAGAAAACCGCGCCTGAGCATCTCGGAGAGCCTGTTGGGCGTGGTCGTGAGACGCAAGAAGCCGTTACAGGTGGAAAACGTGCAGGTCTCGAGCCGGTACCAAAGCGTGGAAGTGGCGCGGCTCGAAGGCCTGGTGTCGCTCGTGAGCGTGCCCCTGCTGTTTGCAGGCCAGGCCATCGGCACGCTCAGCGTTTATACCGGCCAGCCCTACAATTTTTCAAACGAGGAGATCCGCATCCTCTCCGCCCTGGCGGAGCTGTCCGGCATCGCCATCGAGAAGGCCCGGCTCTACGAACAGATCGTGGATGTGGAAGAGCAACTGCGCCAGAACGAAAAGCTCTCCGCCCTCGGTCTCCTCGCCGCGGAAGTGGCCCACGAAATCAGGAATCCGCTCACGGTGATGAAGATGCTTTACCACTCGCTCAACCTGGAATTCCCGGCCGGCGATCCCCGCACGAAGGACGCGCGAATCATCAGTGAAAAAATCGAGCACTTGAACAAGATCGTTGAACAGATCCTCGCGTTCGCACGCACCAGCGAACCGAACTTCGCGCCCGTCAATCTGAATCAATTGATTAATGAACTGGGCCTGCTGGTCCGGCACAAACTGAAAAACCAGGGCGTCGAGTGGACCCTCCGCCTGCACTCGAACCTGCCTCCGATCCTGGGCGATGCGATGCAATTGGAGCAGGCGTTCCTGAACCTGATCCTGAATGCCGCGGAAGCCATGCCCCGGGGCGGCACGCTGACGATCACGTCCCGGCCCATGCACTTGCGCCGCGGTTCCGGCCTTCCCGCCCACGTGCTCGTCGAATTCAAAGACACCGGTGAAGGCATGAGCCAGGAGCAGCAGCGCCGCGCTTTCACTTCGCTGCTCAGCACCTCCAAACGCACCGGCACCGGCCTGGGGCTGGCCATCGTGCGTCGCATTGTGGAAGCCCACCAGGGCAAACTCTCGCTCCGCTCCCAGCCCGCCCAGGGCACGGTCATACGCCTCGTTTTGCCTTGCCAGCCCGACGTTGACTAGGTTGATTCGCAAAAGCGGCTTCCTTTAACTCCCGCCTTTCCATCCGGTCCGGTTCGTGATTTCATCCGCGAGCATTTCTGTGCTAAGCTGGATGTCATTGCATGAACCTTTCAAAGCGACAACTCTGGGAACGTTTTCAAAAGTTTTACACCGAATATCCTGCCCTCGGCCTGGCGCTCGATGTCAGCCGCATGAAATTCCAGGACGATTTCTTTCCATCCATGGAATCGCGGATGCAAAAGGCCTTCGGCGACATGGCGAAACTCGAACAAGGCGCCATCGCCAACCCGGATGAGAATCGGATGGTCGGCCACTACTGGCTACGAAACCCCGCACTGGCTCCGGCACCCGACATACGACGGGAAATCCAGGAAACGGTCGCGGCGATCAAGACCTTCGCCGGTCAAGTCCACAACGGCACGATCCATGGGGCCAGCGGACCGTTTAAGAACCTCCTTCTGATTGGAATTGGCGGTTCTGCTCTGGGACCCCAATTCGTATCCCATGCTCTTGGCCAGCCCGGGAAGGACAAGCTTCGCTTCTTTGCATTCGATAACACAGACCCCGACGGCATGGATCGCGTGCTCGCTGACATCGGCGCCGGCCTCAAGGACACGCTTTGCCTAGTCGTTTCAAAATCCGGAGGCACGAAGGAAACGCGGAATGGCATGCTTGAAGCCAAAGCCGCTTACGAACGCGCCGACCTTGACTTCGGACGTCATGCCGTTGCCATAACACAAGCTGGAAGTGAGTTGGACAAGTACGCAACGAAGGAGAACTGGATCCGGCGCTTTCCGATGTGGGATTGGGTGGGTGGCAGGACGAGCGAACTCTCGGCCGTTGGGCTACTGCCCGCTGCGCTACAAGGTGTTGAGATCGATTCCCTGTTGGCTGGGGCCCGTGCCTGCGACGACGTTACAAGATCGAATAACGTTAACGCCAATCCAGCAGCCCAACTTGCTCTGGCTTGGTTTTTTGCCGGTAACGGTAAAGGAACAAAGAATATGGTTGTTATCCCATTTAAGGATAGGTTGGAGCTGTTTTCAAAGTACCTCCAACAACTGTTGATGGAATCTCTCGGGAAAGAAAAGGATTTGGATGGCAAGATCGTTCGACAAGGAATTTCTGTCTTCGGAAATAAAGGATCTACTGATCAACACTCTTATATTCAACAGCTTAGAGATGGATTGGATAATTATTTCCTGATCTTCATAGAAGTCTTGCAGGATCGCCAGGCTCCCTCGATGGAGGTGGAGCCATATACAACTTCCGGGGATTATCTGATTGGATTTCTGCTGGGTACCCGCCAGGCGCTGTTCGAAAAGGACCGCGAATCGCTGACGCTCACGGTGAGGAATGTCACACCGTTTTCTGTGGGGGTCCTTATAGCACTCTTCGAGAGAGCGGTGGGGTTTTATGCTTCGCTGGTCAAAATAAACGCCTATAATCAGCCTGGAGTTGAGGCCGGCAAGAAGGCGGCCTCAGCCGTGATTCATTTGGAGCTCGAGATCCTTCAGTTCTTGTCCAAAAACAACGTCGCCGCTCTTACTGTGGAACAGATATCGGAGGGCATCCACAAGCCGGACGAAATCGAAACCCTCTTCAAGATCTGCGAGCACCTGTCTGCAAATCCATCTCGTGGGATTCAGAAAAAGGCGGGCAAGAATCCGTTCGACGCTACCTATCAGCAGTCTTGAATGTTCGTATATCCTAAGAAGTACGATGTGATCGTGGTGGGAGCGGGTCATGCCGGCGTTGAAGCGGCATTGGCCTCAGCTAGAATGGGTTGTCAAACGCTGCTCCTGACCATAAACGTCGATACCATCGGCCAGATGTCGTGCAATCCGGCGATTGGCGGGCTTGCGAAGGGTCATCTGGTTCGAGAGATTGACGCATTGGGCGGCGAGATGGGGATGGCAACAGACATGACCGGGCTTCAGTTTCGAATGCTGAACATGAAGAAAGGTCCGGCCGTCTGGGCGCCGCGCGCTCAATGCGACAAGAAGGCTTATCAGTTCCGGTTGAAGTGGGTTTGCGAGCGGGAACCGAACCTGGATGTCAAGCAAGGCCAAACCTCCATAATCCTTCACAAGGACCGCCAGGCATACGGGGTCGAGACGACACTCGAAGTCCAGTATCACGGCACGACTGTCATCGTTACCACGGGAACATTCCTGCGTGGGTTAATGCATATCGGACAGAACCAGCAATCCGGGGGGCGCGCTGGGGAACCGGCAGCCAGTACCCTGTCCTCGTCACTGAGAGAGCTGGGCCTTGAACTTGGCCGATTGAAGACGGGAACTCCTCCGCGACTTCTCCGAAGGTCCATCGACTTCTCCAAAACCGAGGTCCAGCCAGGCGATGAACCCGTACCTTACTTCACCTACTGGACGGACGAATTGTTCCACGTGGAACATTCTACTTCAATCCCAACGAATCTCCCGGATTCAGGAGGCAGATATCCGCGAGGCTCCATTCTGGACAGGATGGGAGCCCAGCTCCCCTGCTATATCACGTTTACCACCGACGCCACAGCCAGGATCATTCGGGAAAACCTGCACAAGTCTCCGATGTATTCTGGTGTGATTGAAGGTGTTGGACCTAGATACTGCCCTTCCATCGAAGACAAAATTGTTAAGTTTCCAGAGAAGGAACGTCAGCAGATCTTTCTGGAGCCAGAGGGAATTGCTACGGACGAAATCTACGTCAATGGCTTCTCGACGTGTCTTCCGTTCGAAGTGCAAGTCGAAATGGTGAAGACTATCATTGGATGCGAGAACGCTGAGATTATGCGTCCAGCCTACGCGGTCGAGTATGACTTTTCGTTCCCGACCCAGTTGCATCCTTCACTCGAAACCAAGGTTTGCCGGAATCTCTACCTTGCCGGACAAATCAACGGAACTTCTGGCTACGAAGAGGCTGCAGGTCAAGGTCTTATGGCTGGTATTAACGCGGTAAGACGGATTCGGGATCTCAGTCCTATCGTCATTCAGCGCGATCAGGGATACATAGGGGTGTTGATCGACGACCTGGTCACGAAGGGAACGGTCGAGCCTTATAGAATGTTTACTTCTCGTGCGGAGTACCGACTCCTCTTGCGCCAGGATAATGCCGATAGCCGCCTTTCTCGGCTGGGATTTGAAATAGGGCTCCTGCCCGAAAAGCAGTATCAAAAGTTCGAAGCCAAGCAAAAGGCTGTCGCTTCGGAACTCGAACGCTTGCATAAGACCCGCATCGGCTCCGAAACACTCGTTCAATTGCTCCGCCGCCCCGAGGTCACCTATAAGGATCTTCCCGCCTGGAATCCGGATTTGCCACAGGAAGTGCTTGAACAGGTGGAAATCGCGGTTAAATACGCCGGCTACATCGAGCGCCAGCAATCCGAGATCGAAAAGTTCAAGAGCCTTGAAAGCAAATGCATTCCTGACGCTTTCGACTATTCAGTCGTGCCAAGCCTGTGCAGTGAAGCACGACAGAAGCTCACCAAGATCCGCCCGGCAACCGTGGGTCAGGCCTCTCGGATTTCGGGCGTTTCTCCGGCCGACATCAGCATTTTGACGGTGTGGTTGAAGCGGAGCGCCAAAACAGCGGCTGCAGCAGGCCCCGCCAGCAGTGTCGATCCCAACGGCCTCCCGTTCGAGACGGGAGACCCTGAATAACAAACGTTGCTCCATCGAAAGGTTTAGGCTTTCGTTTCCGTCGTGAAACTCGAATTCAGGCGTCTGGACCTACAGCTTGTTGACCCTTGGACAATTGCCAGGGCACGCGGGATTACATCGATTGCCGTGGTCGATGTGGAGCTGACCGACGGAGACGGTTTCATTGGCCTTGGAGAAGCTTCACCGGTAGCCCGCTACAATGAATCGGCGGCCAAAGTAGAGGCATTTTTGACCAAATTAGACGCAAATCGGCTATCCGGTAACGATATAGACTCTGGAAACTGCTATTTGCGAGCGATTTCACCCGGTAGTATGGCTGCCAGGTGCGCGATCAATGTTGCCCTGATTGATGCCGCTGCCAAGCGGGCGAAACAGCCGGTTTATGACTTCCTCGGGTTGGGGTTCCGGGACCAACACCACATCACTTCCTTTACGATCGGCATAGACACACCGGAGGTCATACGCCGGAAAGTGTTGGCTGCGGCACACTATCCGATCTTGAAAATGAAGGTCGGTGTCGCGGAGGACAAAGCCAACCTCCGGGCCCTTCGTGATGTGGCCCCCCGCAAAGTGGTGCGCGTGGACGCCAATGAGGGTTGGGCCACGAAGGAGCAGGCCCTGGCAATGATCGAATGGCTCGCGACAGACGGTCACATCCAGTTTGTCGAACAACCCATGCCCGCATCGGTGGTGGAGAAGGATTGGGTATGGCTTAAGCAACGGTCTCCGTTGCCGATTTTCGCCGATGAATCCTATCATCTGGCCGAAGATGCAGAGCGGGTGGCCGGGTGCTTTCACGGTGTGAACGTGAAGTTGGTCAAGGCGGGCGGCATCACCCCCGCGGTTGAGGCGCTTCGTGCCGCGCGGAAGCTCGGTCTCCAAACCATGCTCGGTTGCATGATTGAAACCAGTCTTCTCACTAGCGCCGCCGCGCACCTTGCCGAATTGTGCGACTACCTGGATCTGGACGGCAATCTCCTCATCCAGAACGATCCCTACGCCGGTGTCACAGCGGACAAGGGGATTCTTTCGTTTACCCATGCTCCGGAGAGGTACGGCCTGCGCGTGAGCGCGGAAGGAAAATCGCCGGTGGGAACGCCCAGCCGGGCAGTGTCTGGCTGATGATGAATTGCACAGTGACTCGGGCCCTTGTTCGTAAGACAATCGAAGCCGCATCAAGCGACACAACCGAAACAAAAAATGAAAACTTTCAAATCACGCATTTGGACGGGGGTCTGCCTGTCCGCGCTAACGACGGCCATGACCTTCAGGACCTCGGCCGATCCGGCGGCCGCGACCCCGAAGCACGAAAAAACGTGCACGGGAATGGTGACGTCGGTTGACACAAAGGAACACACGCTCGGTGTGCGAGGCCTTTTCTCAACCAGCAAGTTCCACCTCGGCGATAACTGCGCCTGCACGCTCGCGGATCAAAGCGCCGGCGCCATCGACGATCTGCGGCCGGGACAGAAGGTCGCGGTAAGTTACGTGAATGCCGGAGGCGTGCTCGTGGCGGATACCGTCGCTCAACTGGCCATCCGCTCCGAAGGCATTGTGAAA
>Ga0187860_1000543_pt1 | contig 36061 bp, 29 predicted proteins | sample June2016WEW_10_4_FD_132981 | JGI IMG/M metagenome (GOLD analysis project Ga0187860, IMG submission 132981) | Peatland microbial communities from SPRUCE experiment site at the Marcell Experimental Forest, Minnesota, USA - June2016WEW_10_40 | ecosystem: Environmental > Terrestrial > Soil >...
ACGATCTGCCACTTCTCTTCGGGGGTCCGATCTACGCGTGGTTTCCTGCCCATGTTGCCTCCTGTTTGGAGGCCCTGATCTTACCTAACTGAGGTGTCCGGTTTTAGCGGGGAGCACTACACAGAGACGGTGTTCTTTAGGTCGGGAAAGCCGTGGTTTCACGCCGCCCACTGCTGGGCCAACAATTCTCGCCACTCGCCAAAAATTCAAAATCGTTACGTAAGAAGTGTCCGCGACTGGGTATTATTCAAGATGGGCACGCTCCAAATCTCGACCTTCGACCGGACGCTGCTGCCAGTGTTCGCCGGAGCCGTGCTTACCGTCGCCGCCTTTTCATCTGCCAGCGAGCAGTCCAAGAACGATCTCCCTCTTATCACGGTGCCGTCCCTGACCTCGGTCGGCGAGGTGACGGCCGTTCCAGAAATCAGCGCAACGGTCGTTCCCCTTCCTTGTGATAGCATCGCGACAGCAACGCAAACTCAACAACAGCGGAAAGGTTCAGGCCGCTCGATGTTGAGACGTTCAGGTCAGTCTGGTTCAGTTCGTTTGGTTGGTAAGAAGTGGTACGGGCGATACTGGCGCGATGTGCCCGGCAAAGAAAAACGGGAACAGCCGCTGGTAATTCTTGGCCACAAGTCCACAATGACAAAACCGGAAGCGCGGCGGAAACTCATGGAAATCATCGAGGCTGAGGGCATCAATAAACCACAGTATCTTGAAAAAGCCCTGAAGCCCGCTGTGACTTTTGACAGCATCGCGGATGTTTGGGAATCGAAACGCTTGCCGCTACTCCACAACAGTTCGCAGGCCATCACTCCCAGCCGTTTGCGGAATCATGTGCGGCCCTTCTTCGGCAACATGCCGATAGAAGATATTCGCACCGGCACCGTGAACGATTGGATTCGTTCTTTGACTGCGAAAAAGTTGGAACCCAAAACCATTCACAATGTGTGGAAGGATTTCCGGGCAATCGTGAACTGGCACCGCAAACAGATGGATGAACTGAAGGTCACTTGGTATCCAGACCTTCCGGCGCTTCCAGATGAAGAGCAGCGTTGGTTCACACAAGCAGAGATTCGGCAGATTGTGGATGCTGCAACCGGTCAGCACAAGGTGCTGTTTCACCTTGCCGGTTACACAGGTCTACGCTCTGGCGAGCTTGTGGGCTTGCGGGTTGAAGACTTGAAGCTAGACCACGGTGTGATTGAAGTGCGCCGTGCTGTTTGGAATGGCATTGAGGGAGAGACGAAAACGAGAAGCGGAAAGCGGAATGTGTTCATTGATTCTGCTACGATTCAAATGCTTCGTGACTTTCTCGGTGGCCGTCAATCTGGAAGGCTCTTTCAGTCAAGGAATGGCACACCATTGGAGAATAGAGACATTTGCAGACGGGTTCTCAGACCGCTCTGCGAACGTCTCGGTATCGAACCCGGTGGAATGCACGCCTTTAGACATGGAAGAGTCAGCCACATGCAGGCAAATATGATGCCCGGTGACTTCGTGACAAATCAGATCGGTCATTCTGATTTGCGAATCACCAGCAATTACACGCATTTTGAACACAAACAAAAGCGTGAAATGGTAGAACGATTGCTATCTTGTGCACAAAATGATGATTTGTGCACAGTTGCGAATCGCGCTAAGGCATCGTAAACTGAATGAGTTGTAAGCATTTTTCTCCGCAGTCTTGTTGGGCCTGTAGCTCAGGTGGCTAGAGCGCACCCCTGATAAGGGTGAGGTCGGTAGTTCAAGTCTACCCAGGCCCACCATCCATCCGCCTGCAAGTTCAAGCAACTCACCGATTCAGGCGAGGGATCTCCCGAGTGTAAAACCAGGCAGAACTGTTCGCGCTCGAAGCTGCACGGAGCGCAACGAGTGCACGAGAGTTGTTTTCCTCAAGCCCCTCATCCCTCTGCAACCTCTCCCGCCGTAACACACTATTAACATTCCGCTCATAAGTCATTTAACCGGTGCGAATAAGGTTCGGGTCCGACTCGTGTCCTACGTGTAGAACACAGCCGCACGCGAAAGGCTGGCCAGGAAAGCGTTTACGCCCCGAAGGCCGGCAGTTGTCCAAGAGTTCCCACGGTGGGTGGGCGCTTGACGTGTAGTTTACGTGCGTGGCAGTGTTGGCGCGACGAGAACCTCCATGTGTTCTGGGAGGCGAAACGACCGGACCACAATCTGTCTTAGTGCCTGAATTTTCCAAGGACGTTTTGCTGAGCCGGTTCGGCAGTTAATCTCAAGGAGGAAGGAATGAAAGTACTTGCGGCATGTATCGTGGCCCTCGGTCTCGTCGTGTCACCCGCTCTAGCGGGCACCGGCGCAGCGGGGGATAAAGACCCTTCGGGAGCAGCCGGAACCAGCAGTGCTGCCACGGCCAACACCACGGGTTCGCCGACCGCTGCGTCCAAAAGCGCAGAATCGTCGAGCATGGAGATCGAGAACGACTTGCAGGAGCTTCGGGATCTCCTGGAAGTCCAATCCAAGCAGATTCAGCAGCAAAATGAACAATTGAAGCAGCAGCAGGAGCAGATGCAGCTACTCCAGCATCAGCTCAACGCAACGAGCATCACCGCCGACAGCGTGGCGGCAGCCGTGGCCGCTCCGATCAGTTCCTCTATCGGCCCAACCACGGGTGTAGTGGCAGGCAACTTGGCCGATTCCGGAGCGAATCAGGACAAAAACGCTACGCCCACTACCATCAACATCAAGGGCATTTCGCTGACCCCGATGGGCTTCATGGCGGCAGAAACTGTCTGGCGTCAAAAGGCGCTTGCGTCTGATGTCAACACGCCCTTCAACTCCGTTCCTTTCGACGGCGCCTCGAATGCCCATATGTCGGAATTCCAGGCCAGCGGCCGGCAGTCGCGCATCGCCATGCTGGTGGAAGGCAAGTTGAGCGACGTGAAGATCGGCGGCTACTACGAGACGGACTTTCTCTCCGCCGGCGTCACTTCGACCCCAACCGAGAGCAACAGCTATACCCTCCGTCAGCGGCAGTTTTGGGCTCAGGCCGCCTTTAACAACGGGATCACCTTCACCGGCGGCCAGATGTGGAGTTTGATCACCGAGACGACCAAGGGTATGGATAACCGCTCAGAGGCGCTGCCCCAGACGATCGACGCGCAGTACAACGTCGGCTTCAGCTGGGCGCGGCAATATGGCGCCCGCATCACGAAGAACTTTGGCAACAAGGTTTGGCTCGGCTTCTCCGTGGAACAATCTACTCCTACGCTCACGGTCCACGGAAACCCGACCGCGGTCTCCGGCGGTACTGCCGTTTGCATCACGGCCGCCTGCACCGGGACGGGCGTTGCTACTGTCAATGCTGTAACGAACAACAATTTCCTGCTGGGGGCTTTCGGCACCAGCGGCGGCCTTTACAATCCACTGGGCAACTACGGTTATAACGACGCCCCGGACTTTGTCGTCAAGGCGGTCTTCGAACCCGGTTTCGGCCACTACGAGATCTTCGGCGTCGTAGGCGAGGTCCGCGACCGCGTCTTTCCGTGCGTTCCCTTGACCGGTACGACGGCCCCGACGGGATGCTCGTCGATCACCTCAGCGGCGGGTGCCTTCAACAACTCGGCAACCACCGGCGGCGCCGGCGCCAATGCCCGCTGGAATCTCTTTGCCAAGCACGTCGACCTCGGCATCCACTTCCTCGGCGGCGCTGGTATCGGGCGGTATGGCTCCGGTACATTGTCCGACTTGACCGTGCGTCCCAACGGCACGGTCGTTCCGATCCACAACTTCCAATCCCTCGGCACGCTCCAGTTTCACCCGACACCAAAACTGGATATCAACCTGAATGTCGGTGGCGAGTTCGAGGAACGGACTGACTACGCCAAGAGCGGATCCACGCCGAATGAGGGCTATGGATACCCGGGCATCAACAACTCCGGTTGCTGGACGGAGACGCTGCCGATCGCCGCGCCTTCAACGAGCACGAACCTCGGAGTTCCAACCGGCGTCGCGGGTTCCACCGGGTTCATCCCCGGTGCGTTGGCTAACTGCACGGGTGATACGCGGAACCTGATCGAAGGCACCATCGGGTTCTGGTATCGCTTCTACAAGGGCCCGAAGGGTACTTTCCAGTACGGCATGCAGTATTCCAACATCATCCGCAACACGTGGCGCGGCACCGGCACGTCGGGAACGGTGAGCGCAAGTGGTCAGCCTCACTCGGACGAGAACGAGGTCTTCACCTCGTTCCGTTACTACTTGCCGTAGCAAGCAGAGCGGGCGCAGGGAAGCGGTTACTGCCGCTTCCCTGCACCTGGTTCTCCTCCTCGCTTCACTACCACAGAAGTTTCAGACCGAATTGAACCTGCCGCGCCGTGGTCGAAGTGCTCGTAATGGCTCCGGCAGACGGGTTCGCTTGGGGTATGGTCGAACCTGGCGGCAAAATCGCGACAATCAAGTTCGGCGTGTTGAAATTCGCGCGATCCAGAATGTTGAAGATCTCCGCTCGAAATTGCAGGTTCAATCGCTCGTGGATTGGCGTCTGCTTCATGACCGAGAAATCCCACGTCGCCAGCCCCGGCCCGAGCAGCGAGTCTCTTCCCAGGTTCCCGTAGAATCCGCCGTTATTTGGCTCGGTCAGAAAGGCGTTCGGATTGAACCACTCGCCGGGCTTGCCCAGGATCACCGGGCCGCTAAAGCTCGGGTTGATGAACGGCCGCACCGGATTCTTCGTGTCGCCGTTTTTCGTCGGGTTGTAACTCAGTTGCGGCGTAAACGGGAATCCCGATTGAAGCGTCACAATGCTGTTGATCGACCAGCCGCTCACGAATCGGTCGGCCCAACCACTCACTCCGCTTGCAAGTGCTTTCCCGTGGCCAAAGGGCAGCTCGTAGACGACATTGATGACCCCCACGTTCCTCGCGTCGTACGTCGCGGGCCCCCAGTCGGCGCGCAGATCGAACGGATTCGAAACGAGTCCTGGCGCGTTGTTAGCTGTCGTGGCATTCAGTGAATCTCCATCGTCCAGCGCCTTCGACCACGTATAGACCCCGCGCAGAGACAGCCCTTTGCTGAACCGATGGTTCACGTCCACTTCCAGCGCGTTGTACGAACTGTCGCCAACCGAGAACCAAGTCCAGGTGGGGCCCAGGGTCGAATTGCACGTTGGAACGGAGGCACTACAGGCCGCGGGAATGTAATACGTCCCGGCAGGCACGGCCAAGCCGGTTACCGTTGCGCCGAAAGCCGTATAGAGCGTCGGATAGTTGGCAGGGCACGGAGACGCGGGGCAGATCACCGGCGCGGGTTCGTTGGCGTCCAGGCCGACGATCTCGTGATACCCGTGCGATCCCACATACCCGATCGTGATGGCCGTATTCGGAGTCAACTGCTGTTCGAGCCGCAGCGAATACGAAATCAGCGTTGGCGGCTTTAGGTTCGGCTGCACTCCTCCCGGAACCAACTTGGCGGTGGAAGGTACCGGGGAAACCGGCTCGGGCAGGCTCGAGACCGCGAGGCTGCTGATGCTGTAGGTGGGATTGAACGGCCCGTTCTGGTCCATTCTGTATCCCAGAGCGTCTTGCAAGTCGTTGTACATTCCGAACCCGGCGCGAAACACCGTCTTTTCACTGAAGGGGCTCCATGCCAGGCCGATTCGCGGCTGCGGCAGGAACTTTTCGTTGTTGGTGCTGAAGGCGGCGCTCCCCACGTGCGGAGCGGAATTGATCACTCCATTTGTGAAGAAGTAGTTGGCGGCACGGCCGTGGTCCTCGTTCCATCCGGTCGAGGATTCCGCGCGGAAGCCCAGCGACACCGTTAGTTTCCGCGTCAGCCGGATCGTGTCCTCCGCGTACCACACGGCAAACAACGAGCGCCAGTTCATCTGTGTCGGCGCCGGATCGTATGTGAATGTGCCGATCACGCCACCGAGAAGAGCGTTAATGCCTGAGAAAGATGCTTGACCGTACTGGCTGAGCGCCAGCTCTTCATTATTCGACTGAAACTGCTGCAACCACGCGCCGAACCCGAACTGGTGTCGTCCGTGCGTCAGCGTTATCTGGTCTTCGTACGTGAACAGGTTCCGGTATACGTCCAGATTCGTTCCGTTGTTGCTGCCTGCCAGGCCGAGCTGCGTCGCGGGGTTCGATGCTGTGCTGCCTCCAACCACCACCGCGCCCACTGGCAAGCTTCCCACAAAACTCGTCACGCTCGCCGCCGGGGATCCTGGCGTCGGCTCCCCAAGGAAGTAATAAGCCGCGCGCGAGTAGCCGAACCGCGCCGTATTCAGCAGCGTCGGTGAAAAAACGTGTGTTTCTTCGACGCTCAAAACCTGCTCTCGCAGGTTAACGATATCCGTGCTGTAAGGATCGAGCGGAGTCGCAGTCACGTCTCCGCCGTCATCGACCGTGTACACGCCGATCAGCGAATCCGTGCTCGAAAAGATGTGATCGAATCGTACAGTTCCAAAATCCTCGCGAATCGTCTGCAGGGGACTGAAGACACACCCGATGATCCCGCTCGGATGTCCATTGGGTAAGAGAAGTTCCGGTCCCGGGCAATTGGTGGGCGTGGCTACCGGCCAGAGGTTCAGCAGCTCGGTCACTATGGGAGCACACGCGGTCGGTGAGGGACACGACGACCCGAGGGCCGTGAGCGCACCGCTTCGCGCGTCCGCCGCCGGAACGAACGTTTCGGACGTCTGGTGCAGGCTCTGCCGGAATCCCTCATAATTCATGAAGAGGAAGCTTTTGTCCTTGTCAATCGGGCCTCCCAGGGAGGCTCCGAACTGGTTGCGCTGGAAGCCCGGGGGGGACGCTCCGACATCGAAGTAGTTCCGCGAGTCCAGATCGTTGTTTCGTAGAAACTCATAAGCCGACCCGTGCCACTGGTTCGTACCCGACTGAGTCACGATCACCACTTGCGCGCCCGGATGTTTGCCGTATTCCGCCCCGTAGGAATCCCGGAGGACGTTGAATTCACGCACCGCGTCCACGCCAAGCAATTGGCCGCTCGATCCGGCCGGTTGCATGTTGTTCTCGGCCGCGCCCGTGAATTCCACGCCGTTCAGCAAGAAAAGGTTTTGCTGCGGACGGTTGCCCGACACCGAAAAGTTATTCCCGTTCGTTGAGTTTGAAACCCCCGTTCCGCCGGTCTTTTCAAAGGTGAAATTGATTACACCGGGATTGAGAGGCATCAGCAGATCGAAGCTCCGCCCGTTCAGCGGCAGGTCTTTCACCTGCTGTTCTCCAACGAGACCCGAGATGTCCGTGGTCGTTGTGCTCACAAGCGGGGCATCGGCATTCACTTGGATCTCTTGACTGACTGCTCCAAGCCGCAAGACGAGATCGATCTTTGCATCCTCGCCAACGACGAGATGAACTCCCGTCCGCACTTCCTCGGCGAACCCGTTCTTGTTGGCCCGAACCTCGTACGGGCCCAGGGGAAGCGCGTACAACTGATACCGCCCCTGGTCATCCGAGGTTGTGCTCCGGGCTACACCCGTGTCCAGGTTCCGCGCTGTCACCGTTGCCCCTGTCACGGCGGCACCTGCCTGGTCTTCCACCTGGCCTGCGAGACTCGCCAAAACCTGACCCGGGGCGGCGGGAACGCACAGCAAGAGCAAAGCGAGGAAGCAAACTGAGTGAGCGATCCACGCGCCGCGGAAGCACGGTGCTGGTCGCGGGTCTCGGGATCCCGAGCGCTTCTCCATGCTCGGTCGGGTCACGATAGCTGAAGCGAATGGCATGTAATGATCTCCTTGTGATCGGGTAGGTAACCCTGCGTGTTTTCCATAAGCGAAAAAGAATATACGTTTTAATACGAATGATATTGTTATGTCAAATCTGTTTAGTGCGGTCTGAGGCTTCGATCGAGAAGGAAGAAAGCCGGTCGCACCGTTCTCTTTGTTTTAACTCCGCGCGAGCGGTTGCTCGAAGAACGGGTTGCGGCGTTAAATCCCTTCTGGTATACATGCCGCGCATCTATCGGCCCAGGGGGGGAACATGAACGGAAAGCTTGCTGTCGCTCTTGCTGTGGGAACGTTGTTTCTTAGCGCCGTCATGGGGAATTCGGGCATCGCCCGAGCATCATCGGGCAATCAGAGCAGCGCTTCGACAGCCTGCGATCGCGCATGTCTGAATGGCTTCGTCGATCAGTACCTCGACGCCGTCGTAGCCCACGATCCGTCGCGCTTGCCCGTCACAAAATTCGTCAAGTTCACCGAAAACGGTCAGAAGCTCGCCCTGGGCGACGGTTTTTGGAGGAGCGCCACCGGCCGCGGCACGTACAAGTTTTACGTCGATGATCCGGAAGCCGGCGAAGTCGGTTTTGAAGGGACGATGCGCGAAGCGGGAGCTAATAACGCCAGCGACCCCGTGATTCTCGCCCTGCGTTTGAAGATAGAGAACCGCAATATCTCGGAAGTCGAGACCATTGTGGCGCGCGGCCAGATGGCCGTCGGCGGCGCCCGGAATTTGGAGAAATTGGGCAGCCCGCGTCAGGGGTTTCTCACAGACATTCCTTCCGCGGAGCGCGTCTCGCGTCTCGATTTGATCAAAACGGCCAACAAGTATTTCTCGGGAATGCAGCAGGACGACGGAAAGGGCGATTACTCTTTCTTCGCGGACGACTGCGATCGCCTCGAAAACGGCATGAAGACAACCAACAATCTCACCCCCATGCCGGGCCTGACCGCTTCCGGAGCCCCGCGCCCCGCGCCGTCCGCAAAGTATGATCCCGCCGAGAAGCCCACGATGTATTCGTCCGGATGGTCCTGCCGGGATCAGTTTCAATCCGGCTTGCTCCATTTCGTCACGCGGATTCGCGATCGCCGTTACCCGATCGTCGACGAGGAACGCGGAGTCGTTTTCAGCTTCATCTTCTTCGATCATTCGGCCGGAGACACCCGCAACTTCCAAACGCCGGACGGCCGCAGCATCACTGCCGGCCCCACCACTCCCTTCACCTGGGAGATAGCGGAGATTTTCAAGGTCCGGAAGGGCCAGTTGCACGAGATCGAAGCCGTGCTCAACCAGGCGCCCTACGGAATGGGTTCAGGCTGGAGCGGTTGGGAGGAGTCCGGGTCCGACCAGCCGCAGTGGTAACCGGAGAAACTTCGGTAAGCGGGATATCTGCCGCTTCGTGCGTGAGGGAAACCATGAAAAGGAAGTTGTTTGCTGTCATCGCCATGGGAGTGTTGTGCTCTGGCGCGTTCGCGGCCAGGTCGGGCAAGGGCGAGGCCTCGGCGAATCCGCCGAGGCCCGCGGACGCAAGCAGTTGCGACCGCGAATGCCTGAATGGATTCGTCGACCGGTATCTTGATGCGGTTGTGGCGCACGATCCTTCGCGTCTGCCTTTGACGAAAACCGTCAAGTTCACGGAAGACGGTCAAAGGCTCGGGCTCGGCGACGGATTCTGGAGAACGGCGACCGAACGTGGCACCTACAAGTTCTACATGGACGACCCTCAGGCCGGGCAAGTCGTGTTTTTCGGGACGATGCGCGAAGCCGGCACGCCAGTCAGCCTCGTCCTTCGCTTGAAAATAGAGAACCGGAAGATTGCCGAAATAGAAACAATCGTCGTCCGTCAGGGCATGAATCCCGCGCGCCCAAACGACACCGGCGCGGAAAGTTTCGAAAAACTCGGCGGCCCCGATCCGCTCTTTCTTGAAGCGATTCCTCCGGCCGAGCGCGTCTCCCGCGACGAATTGGCGCGCACCGCAAACAAGTATTTCTCCGGCATGCAAATGAATGACGGCAAGGGCGACTACTCCTTCTTCGCCGACGACTGCAGTCGAGTCGAAAACGGCCAGTTGGCTACAGGAGGGCGCAACACAATGGCCAGCGGCTCCGCTCCGGACAACTCGTATGGCGTTCTCGCCGGATGCAGGGCGCAATTCCAGTCTGGCCTGCTCCACTTCGTGACACGGATTCGCGATCGTCGCTTCGTCGTGCTTGATACCGAGCACGGCGTGGCGCTCGCGTTCATCTTCTTTGATCACGCCGCCGGAAATACGCGCACGTTCCAGACGCCCGATGGCAAGACCGTCACCGCCGGGCCTACCAACCCATGGACTTGGGAAATGGCTGAAGCGTTCAAGGTCGAAAAAGGCCAGATCCGGCGAATTCAGGCAATCTTTCACCGGTGTCCCTACGGCATGAATTCGGGATGGAGCAGTTGGGAGGACTCGATGTCCGATAAGGCGAGGTGGTAGATCTCCCGCAGAGACGCAGCGGAAATGATCTGACGGAGGAGTGCCATGCGAGTCAAGGTTTTGGCGTGCTGTTCGTTGGGGTTCTTACTCCTGATCTGCGCAGCACCTCCTATGGATACCGTTCTCGCTGCCGATCGGCAATGCAACCGGGCCTGCCTGAATGGTTTCGTCGACCAATATCTCGCAGCGATGGTCGCCCACGATCCGTCGCGATTGCCACTCGCGAAGAACGTGAAGTTCACCGAGGACGGCGTTCCGCTGAAGCTGGGCGACGCCCTGTGGGCCACGGCAACCGGTTTGGGAGCGTACAAGCTCTATTTCGCCGAACCGGCCGCGGGCGCCGTAGGCGCCTTCGTGCTGGTCCAAGAGAATGGAACGCCGGCGATACTGGAACTCCGGCTGAAAGTCGTGAAGCGGCAGATCACGGAAATCGAAACGCTCGTCGCGCGCAAGGAGACCACGTCCTTTCTCAACACCGACAACCTGATTGTGCCGAGGCCTGTTTTCCTGGAGACCGTTCCTGCCGCCGATCGCCCGCCGCGGGAAGAAATAGTTTCGATGGTTGGCAAATACTTTGACGGGATCGAGCAGGGCAATGGCGACATTGTTCCGTTCGACAAGGATTGCATACGAATCGAGAACGGAATTCAAACTTGTCCGTCGTCTGCTTCCTCATCGCTCGGTGCACTGAGTTGCGGGGCCCAGCTCAGCACGAAAATCTTCACGTACATCCAATCGGTCAGCCCGCGGAGATTCCCGATCGTCGATGACGAGCGCGGGCTTGTCCTAGCCATCGTGCGGTTCAATCACCCCGCTACTTCGCAAACCGTGGACGTGCCGGGCCGCGGCAAAATGACAATGGGACGCTACTCGCAGTGGCCGAACAGCACCGAAATCGCGGAGCTGTTCAAGGTCAAGGACCGCAAGATTTGTGAAATCTCCGCGGTCATCGTCACAGCAACCTACAAAGCGCCCACGGGCTGGGAGTAGCCGTCTGAAGTTCGCAGGCTTTAGATCGGGCGTTCGCCGATGATTGTGGTGCGAATGAGATGGCGGCGCTCGTTCTCGTAGTCGTGGATTCCGCAGTGCTGCAGGAACCGGTTGTCCCACACGATCAGCGTGTTCGGCTTCCAGTTAACGCGGCACTGAAAGTGAAGTTTGGAAGGCATCTTGATGAGGTAATCGAGCAGGCCGCGGCTGTCGTCTTCGTTCCAGCCGACAAAGTGCTTGAAATAGGCCCGCGTCACATACAGGCCCTTGCGGCCCGTAAGCGGATGGGTCCGCACGGCCGGATGGATGCTCTCGAGCTGGTCTTCCGTGAAGTTGTGGCTTTCGCGGAGCCGGAGCTGCTTGTCCTTGTCGAGTTTCGCATTCCTGGACCAGACGTCCTTGCACGAATAGACCACCTTCAGGTTCGACAGCACCTCTTTCAGGCCGTCCGACAGCGACTCGTAAGCCAGGAACATGTTCGAAAAGCCCGTGTCGCCTCCATACTGAGGCACCTCGAGCGCGCGCATGACGATGCACAGCGGCGGCCTCGGCAAAAACGGACTGTCGGTGTGGAAGTGCTCGAACGGGACGACCGAGACGGGCTCGTGGGCTTCGCGCCGGACCTCTTGCATGTCCGTATGGCCGGCATAGATGGGAGCCTGTGGCAATTCCGTCATCTCGCCGAAGTATCGAGAGAATGCCTTGTGCTGTTCCGGCGTGAGGTCCTGATCGCGGAACATGATGACGAGGAAATGCTCGAAAGCTTTCATCACCTCCGCGAGAGTTTCCTGATCCAGCGGCCTGGAAAGATCGACGCCCGAGATTTCCGCGCCGGCCGCGCCGGTCAGCGGCCGGACCCCGATGCGCTTGAACTCCGGCATCTCGCGCCCCGCAACAACCACTCGGCGCGTTCCCGCTTGCGCTTCTTTCGCCTCGACAGCCATTGAACACCTCCCGCTGTTTCGTCCCGCTGACTTACAGGCTAGCTTCTAACACTTTTGGCGGTACGGGGCAACCAGCCTGAGGCGCAAAACGGACCCCATTGTGTAGCGATTCGGATGGCCCCCGGTTCTTTGTTTTCCGTGAGTTAGAGGTGCTTTTACTCGACAGTGTAGCGATTCGAAGAAGCAGTGATTCGTGATAGCTGATGAGTGATCCGCGACCTGCGACTTGTAATTTAGTGGCCCGCAGATCGCCGTTCATCGTTGCCGTCCTTACCCATCCTTTTGGCCCTCGAAGCTTTTTCTGGGCCCCGAATCAACATAGCAGAATGGGAAGAACGGCGAAATCTCCCTTGAGTACAGAATCAGCGGGCCAAGGGTACAGGTAGAAGACAGGCGGGGAAGACCTGTCATGCGGGTACGGCGGACTCATTTTCCATCGACCGTAAATGCAATCAGCGCGTTTCCACGGTGCCCGGAGAACCGACCCTCTCCGGAGTTCACATACAGAATGCCATTTGCGACTGTGGGCCCTTCGGTGCCAAGCGAGCCGCCGTTCGCGCGCACACCGTTGACCGCCTCGTACGCTCCCGCCGTATCGAAATCCCAGACGACGGATCCGTCCGCGGTTGAATACGCGCGCAGGTGGCCGTCCGTCGAACCGGAGAATACGATACCCGGGATAACGCTCACTGCCGCTGACTCTACACCTGCACAGCCCTTCGTGCCCCAACTGCAGACCCCGGCGGGAGCCGGTTTGTGCCAGATCGTTCGCCCGTCGGCAATCTTCAGCGCGCTGAGGCTGCTGTCCGACCGATTCCCGATCGGGACGTAGGCGGCTTCCCGATCTGCGGCGAAGCCGTACTGGACACCGCCGCCCATGCTGCCCGGCCCAACCTGCACTTTCCAAAGAATCTTCCCGTTGTCATCCGGATCGAGGGCGTAAGCCATCCCCGATTTCTGCGCGGCGAGGATGACTTGCTTGCCGTTCGGCAACGTGCGAAGGATCGGCGAGGCTCCGAAATCGTAATCGGGGCCGACCGGGTCGGGGCAAATGCCTTTGCCCGGCACGTTGCAGCCAAACAAGTAGTTGTCGTGCGCTGTGGCTTGAGTGACCCATTTGATCCGCCCCGTCTGGATGTCCATCGCGACAATCGCATCCGTGGCATCCGTATCGACATCCGTGAAGGAATTACCCGTTCCGACGTAGATGACTTTCCGCTTTTCATCGATCGTCGGAGCCGACCAGATTGCCGCCCCGGCCGGGCCGAACATCTGAACTCCAGCGGAGGTTTTCTTGAACGGCCGCGGAGGGTCCTTTATGGGATAGGTCTTCCAGAGGATTTTCCCGGTGCGTACGTCCAGGGCAACGAGGCTCCCACGGAACGTGCAGCACTCGTACGTTTCGACCGCGCCGAATCCCTCTTCTTGGGATGAGACAGGCACATACAGCCGGTTCTTGTAGAGGACGGGCGCGCCCGTGATTCGCGCCAAGGGATGATCGTCCACTTTCGTCTTCCAAAGCAGCTTGCCCGACTCCGCGTCCACGGCATACGCAGACGCTTTCATCAGGTCCCCAAAATAGACAGCGGCCTTCGCTCCCGACGAATCTTCAACCAGCCCGACACTTACGGGTGCGCGGACGTCCGATTCCGCCTGGAATGTCCAATAGGTGCAGCCCGTCTTGGCGTTCAGCGAATAGAGCAGGCCCGTGGTTGTTGCAACGTACAAGTGATCGCCGACGACGGTCGGCTGGGTTCCGACCAGCGGTCCCGGGTACGCGAATGCCCATTTGACCTTCAGCTTCGGAACGTCCTCCGGCTTGATGCCGGGATCCGCCTGGTAGCGCGAATTCTCGGTATCGTGGCCCCAGCCGTTCCACTGCGAGCCGGTGAGGCGAACCGGCGGGCCGGCGTCCGCGCAGCGATTGGCTTCGGGATTCGGTTGAGCGCCCGGGCTGGACGCCTTGCCAGTAACGAAAGCTGCGACGGCCGCAATTTCGTCGGCGCTGAGACCAAGGCCCTGTGGCTGCATGACGCCGAAGGTCAGGTCAAAAATCACGGCATCCGGCTGCATCCCGGCAATCGTATCCCGCGAGGGAATTCGGCCGTTTGGATTGTCGTGGCAGACCGCGCACTTCTGATGAAAGATGGCTGCTCCGTCGGGAGTCTGAGCGATTACTGCGGGACAGACGAAACAAGCAACGAAGACAATTTTGGCAAACACCCTAGATCGCATTCTTGCACTCCTCACGAGGCGGTAACTATAGATCAAAGCGAGGCCCTGACGGCATATTGCTTCGAACGTTACCGTGTGATTATATACGTGCGCCTCGCTTCCTTTTCGGGCCCCGGTGGAGGAGCCATGGAGACGGTCGAACTCAGGCCTCTGAGTTTAGGGGAGCTACTGGACCGCACCTTCAGCCTCTACCGCAAGCATTTCTGGGTTTTTGTGGGCATCATGGCAATCCCGTCATCGTTTTCGATTCCGATGAATTTTCTGATTTTGTCCTTTCAGGGGTCCACGCTTACGTCGGCGAGAACCAATGTTCCGCCCTCGCCGTCGCTGCTGGTGGGTATGTTCATCGGCTACTTTGCATTTGGCGTGATCTTCGGGATCGTCTATTCGGTCGCGATGGGAGCAGCAACGCACGCCGTGGCCGAGGCCTACCTGGGCAGGGTCCCGACGGTGCGCGATTCGTACGCAAGGATTCAGGGAAAATTTTGGCGGCTGATGGGCATCATCTTCAATATCGCGATTCGCCTTCTCGGAATACTCGTGCTCGTGCTCGCCGTCGCCGGTGGGGGCGTTGCGCTGGTGGCGGTTGGCGGCTTATCGCGTTCCAGCCCGGTCTTCGCGGCAGTTATAGTGCTTTTCGTTATCCTCGCCTATGTAGCGGGACTGGCGTTCTGCGTGTATTTCGGGCTGCGGTATACGGTAACGATCCCGGTCTTGATGGTCGAGAACCTGGGCGTGCTCGCGTCCATTCGCCGCAGCGTTCACTTGACGCGCGGACGCCGGGGGCATATTTTCCTCGCGCTGTTTCTCGCCGGGATCATTGGCTATATCGGAGTGATCGTCTTCCAGATGCCCTTCTTCGTGGCGAACTTTATTTCCATGACTTCCGGGCACTTCTCCACATGGCTGGCCTTCGCATCGTCCGTTTCCGGAGCTATCGGAGGGTCAATTACCGGGCCAATTTCCATGATCGTTATCGTTCTTTCCTATTACGACACGCGCATCCGCAAGGAAGCATTCGATCTGCAATTCATGATGTCTTCTCTGGACCAACCTGCGCCGGCGGCGGGCACCACGGGCACGGTTTCTCCGGCGTGAGGCGAGCGCTCCGTTGCGAACAATCCTGAAGCGCGCGGCCTGGGTGGTTCTGTCGCTCACGATCCTGTTTTCATTTCCGCCGCGGGTTTTCTGCCAGGCTGCCGGTTCGCTTTCGGACGAGCGAGCGCTCAGCTTGCAGGAGTACATCGCGGAGCTCGACCGTTGCTCGGCGATCCTGAATAGTCCCCAACACGATCCGGCCGCCTTCCGCGAGCTTCGCGCCACGCTTCCGGCGCAGTGGGTGGTTCAAGCCGGCGAGCAGCACTACACGGTCGGTACCGGTTGGCTTTCGAACGCGCTCGCCGCGCTGGCAAGCAACACCCACGAGGACAATCCCCTGCTGATCGAAACCTGGCAGAAACTCGCGGCGCTCCGCAGCGCCGCCGAGCGCCTCGAGGAGCCCACTCCTGCGTACGCCTCGGGGTTGCCGCAGGCGCGGCTCGACCGCATTTTGAGCGCGCGAGAGTTTCAAGGCGTGCGCGGACCTTCGTGGTTTGACGTCCTCAAAGCACGCGTCTATGACTGGATCTGGCGCCAGATCGAAAGGTTTCTCAAACGGTTCGGCATCTCGCGATCCATCGGCGGCATGATCGCGTGGATTCTCATCGGGCTGTCCGTTCTGCTGATGGTGTTCTGGGTGGTGCGCTTTTTCATCCGCGGAGCGGCCCAGCCGGAAATGGACCTGGAAGGAGCTTCCAGGCCCGGAAAAGACTGGCGCGACTGGCTGCGCGCCGCGCGAACCGCCGCGGAACGCGGCGACTACCGGGCCGCGATCCATGCCGCCTACTGGGCGGCGGTGGCGCGGCTCGAAGAGTCGAACCTGCTTCCGCAAGACCGCTCGCGCACGCCCCGGGAATCCCTGCGATTGATCCGCCGGGAAAGCGCGGAGTACGCGCCGCTCGCCCAGCTCACGCGTCGCTTTGAGCTCGTGTGGTACGGATATCGCTCCGCCACCGAGACGGACTGGGGCGACGCGATCCAGCAGTTGGAGAAACTCGGATGCCTGCCTTCCTCGACTCCGGCGATCGCCGCCTCCTGATCGGCGCCGTGATCGTGATGGTGCTGTTGCTGGGGCTGAGCTACGCCCTCGCGCCGGCACCGACTCAGCAGTCGATCGGCTACCCATCGAGTTATTCGGCGGACTGGGGCGGGGCGAAGGCGGCGTTTCTGCTGCTGAAGGACTTGGGATACCGCGTCGAGCGGTGGGGAGCGTCGCCCGAGGATCTTCCGGCCGAGTCAGGGAACGCAGTGCTCATACTCGCCGACCCGTTCGAGGGCGGCTCGAGCGACGATCAAGCGGCGATTCGCAGATTTGTGTCGGCCGGGGGACGCGTCGTCGCGATCGGTGGGACTGCGGCTAAGATCGTGCCAGATGCAGCCGCGACGCTGGTCCCCGACTGGAATCCCCAGGGGAAAACATACTCCGCGCTGCTGCCTTCGCCGCTCACGCGCGGCGCGCCGGAGATCACCATGGTAGCGCCCGACGAATGGACCGCTCATGCCTCGTCGCAACTGGCCGTGTACGGCGAGGAAGACAAGCCTGTCGTCGTTTCCTATCGGGTCGGCCGGGGCGAGGTCATCTGGTGGGCGTCGGCGTCGCCCTTGACGAACGGCTCGATCCGCGAAAAAGGCAACCTTGCGCTGTTCCTGAATTCCGTCGGGCCACAGTCGTCGCGTGTGCTCTGGGACGAATATTTTCACGGCGCGCGCGGGTCGCTCGCAGGGTATTTCGCGGAAACGCCGCTTCCGTGGGCGGCCTTGCAGATCGTGCTGGCTTTCCTCGCGATTCTCTTCACGTTTTCGCGGCGGGCCGGGCCGATCCACGTTCCGGTCGGTGAATCGCGTCTCTCGCCGATCGAATTCGTAGAAACGCTGGGCGACCTCTATCAATCCGCGCACGCATCTCCGGCGGCCGTGGGGGTTGCCTATCAGCGATTCCGGCTGTCGCTTTCGCGAAAGCTTGGCGTGCCGACCAAAGCGAAAATTCCGGAGCTTTGCCGCGCCGCGGCCGCCCGATTTGGCTGGCCGGAGGCGCCGCTTCTCGATACACTCGCCCGCTCGGAGCGAGCGATGCGCAGCCTCAACCCCGATGAGAAAGAGGCGCTGGAGCTGGTTCGCCGGCTTCACGACTATTCCGCCCAGATCGACGGCAGGCGGCAAACGGAACAGGAGATACGCTGATGGAAACGAGTGCGGCCGCAGTGGCCTCGCACGTCCGAAAACAATTCGCGAAGGTGATCGTAGGGCAGAACGAAGCCCTGGACCAGCTTCTGCTGGTCGTCGTCACGAGAGGCCACGCGTTGATCGAAGGCGTGCCGGGGCTTGCGAAGACCCTCGCGGTGAAATGCCTGGCGCATATCTTCCGCCTGCAGTTCCAGCGCGTCCAGTGCACCCCGGACCTGATTCCCGCCGATATTCTCGGCGGCAACATTTTCGAGCCGTCCTCGGGCACGTTTCGCCTGCACCGCGGTCCCATTTTCACCGATCTCTTTCTGGTGGACGAAATCAACCGCATGCCGCCCCGCACGCAGTCGGCGCTTTTGGAGGCCATGGAAGAACGGCAGGTGACGATGGACGGCACCAGCTATCCGCTGTCGGAGTCATTTTCGGTGTTTGCGACGCAGAACCCGGTCGAGTTCGAAGGCACGTATCCGCTGCCCGAAGCGCAGCTCGACCGGTTCCTGATGAAGATCCGCATCGGCTATCCCGAAGCCGCGCAGGAATCGGAAATATTGGCGCGTTATCAGGGAGGATTTGAAGCGAGGACCCTGGAACACGCGGGAATCGAGCCGGTCCCGGGGGAGGCCCTGCAAGCCGCGCGAGACGAGATGGGCCGGGTTCGCGTGGAACCGAAACTGTTCGATTACATCGTGTCCATCGTGCGTGCGACGCGCAATTCGCCCGCCGTCAGCCTCGGGGCCAGCCCGCGCGCAGCCATTTCGATGATGCTGGCGGCCCGTGGAATCGCAGCGATGGAAGGGCGCGACTTTCTGATTCCCGACGACGTGAAGATTGTGGCTCCTCCGATCCTGCGCCACCGGATGATGCTCAAGCCGGAAGCGGACCTCGAAGGCGTGACGCCGGATCAGGTGGTCGCCGAAGTCCTCGCCAGCATCGCTGTTCCGAAATGACGACCGCGAACCGGCTCGTTCCTTCCAATGTAGAGGCGCGGGCGCAAGGCGCCGGGCGAATTCCGGTCGCGTTCGGGCGACGATTTTTTCTGTTCATCTTCGTGGGATTGGTGTGGATCGCTCCCGCTTGGCGTGAGCCACGCTTCCTCTACGCACTCGCTTTTTGGGATGTCGTGGCGGTCGTCCTGTGGGCGTGGGACTTGAGCCGCCTGCCGAAGCCGGAGCAGATCGAGGTCCGCCGCATCTGGAGCGAGCCCCTGGGTCTCGCGAAGCCGGCGGAGGTGTCGCTCGAAGTGCACAACGCGTCGGGCACGCGTATTTCCGCGAGGATCCGCGACGAAGCGCCACAGACGTTCTCGCACGAGCTTCCGAGCGCCGAAATCTCCGTGCCGGGCAAAGGCTCGGGGAGCGCATCGTACCCGATCGAGCCTCGCGCCCGGGGCGACGCGCATTTCGGCGACGTCTGGCTGCGCTATGAAACTCCGGTGCGTTTCGCGGAGCGCTGGGCGCGAGCGAAACTCGGGCAGACCGTTCGCGTGTATCCGAACATCGAAGACGCGCAGAGGCTCCGCATCTACCTGATCCGCAGCCGCCAGATCGAACTCGAAAAGCGGCTGAAGCGGCAGCGGGGCTACGGCCGTGAATTCGAGAGCTTGCGCGATTATCGGGAGGGCGACGAGTGGCGGGACATCTGCTGGAGCGCGACGGCGCGGCGAGGCAAGCTGATCACGAAGGTCCACCAGATCGAGCGCAGCCAGACGCTGTGGATCGTGCTCGACGCGGGGCGGCTGCTGCGGGCGCGTGTGGATGGGCTGACCAAGCTCGACTACACCGTGAGCGCGGCGCTGAGCCTTGCTCAGGTGGCGTTTTATTCGGGCGATCGCGTGGCGCTGCTCGCGTACGGCCGCAAGCCGCAGCAGCGTGTGGGTCCGGGACGAGGCGTGCCGCATTTGCGAGTGCTGATGGAGAGCCTCGCGCAGGTGCATACCGAATCTTTCGAGGCAGATCACCTGTTGGCTGCGGAGCTCGTGCTTTCGTTGCAGAGCCGGCGGAGCCTGATTGTCTGGCTGACGGACCTTGCCGAGACCGCGGCGACACCGGAAGTGATCGAATGCGCGGCGAGAATGGCGTCGCGCCATTTGGTGCTGCTCGGCATCATCGGCCAGCCGGAGCTGCGTCAACTGGTTGCGGGCAGCCCGAAGGACCGGAGCGAGATGTACCGCTACACGGCGGCGCTCGAAATCGTGCAGCGGCGCGACCTTCTGCTCCGGCGGCTGCGGCAGCAAGGCGCGTTGACACTCGAAGTGGATCCCACGCGGTTATCCACGGCGCTGGTGAACCGGTACCTGGAAGTGAAAGAACGCAGCCTGCTCTAACCGGCCGTGGATGCGGCCTTCTCCGAATCGCGGCGCGCCGCGGCGCGTGGCTCCGCGGGCGTCTTTCTCATCACGTAGAGCAGGAGCAGGCCGAAGAGTCCCGCGGCCAGCGTGTATTTCAGCGCGACCGGCAGATCGGAGGGCGAGACAAATCCTTCGATCGTGCCCGCCACGATCAACAGCGGGATGATCCCAAGAACGAGCCGGACTGCGCGGCCTCCTTCCACCACGATTGAGACCTTGCGCGGCAAATCTCCGGGGAAGAGCAATCCCTTTGCGAGAAGCAGTCCTCCGCCGCCCGCGATGAATATGGCCGGCAACTCGAGCACGCCGTGCGGCGCGACGAAGCTCAGGAGCTGCTGCGACATCCCCACCTGCCAGCAGGCGGCATTGACCACGCCGAAGAGCAGGCCGTTGAACATCAGCTCGAGGACGGTCCCGATGCCCGCCGTGATGCCCAGCGCGAACGTGGTGAACGAAACCGTCAAATTGTTGGTCATGATGGCGCTCGATGCGAGCGGCTTGATCGCGACCACGGAATGCGTCCACATCTGGCGCTTTTCGATCGTGTCCATCATGGCGCCGCCCAGAAAGTACCGCTGGAAGCCGGGGTCAGCCATCGCCATCATCATTCCCGCCGCGGCCATGACGAAGAAGATCGCGCACGCCGCGAGCGTGTAAGCCAGAGTGTCGTGAAAGACCTGCGGGAAGGTGTCGCGATAGAACGTGACGATTCCCCCGGCCCGCGATCGCCGGCCCATGTAGATCAGGTTGTGCGCGCGGCCGAGCAACTGATTCAGGTAGTGGGCCAGGTCGCGGCTGGAAGCATCTTCACGGATCGTCGCAAGGTCGGAAGCCGTCTGGCGATATAATAGCGCCAACTCCTGCAGCTCGGCATGCGTGAGGGCGCGGCTGCCGCTCCGGCCGGAGCGCGTAAGAAGCTCGTCGACGCGCGCCCAGTATGGGCGCCGCTTCTGAAGCCAGCTCGTGGAGATCACCGATGTCCTCGGCCGACAAGCTTACCATCGAAACGCCGGAGCAGACGGCGCTCGAGTTTCCACTTGCCGGAATCGGAAGCCGCTTCCTGGCGCTGGCGGCGGACACGCTCCTGCAACTGGCGGCCGTCTGGGTACTGGTCATGCTCCTCCTCGCATTCTCATTTTCGCTCGGCAGGATCTCCAGCCGCGCCGGACTGTGGTCGGTGGCCGTTTTCGTCTTCGCCCTATTCACCGTGCAGTTCGGCTACTTCGCCATCTTCGAGGCCGTGTGGAATGGCCAGACGCCGGGCAAGCGCTGGACCCATCTGCGCGTCATCAAGGACGATGGCCGAGCGATCAGCGCCTACGACGCCATCCTGCGCAATCTGCTTCGCATCGTGGACGCTCTCCCGACGATGTACGCGGCCGGAGTTATCACCGTGCTGCTCAGTCCGGAAAACAAGCGCATCGGCGATTATGCCGCGGGCACGGTGGTGGTTCACGAAAAACCGCTGCAAGGCGTCAGCTCGATCTGGCAGCAGCCAGCGGCGCCCGCGCAGCCGCTCGCCGGAGTACAGCTTCCCCAGCTCACCGTTGAAGAGCTGCAGTTGGTGGAAGCGTTCCTCAACCGTCGCAGCAGCCTCGAGCCGGACGTGCGCAGGGCTATGGCTCGCCAGATCGCGGACCGTCTGGCCCGGCAGTGGGCCGTTCCCGACGAAGCTCGTTCCGACGTGGAGAAGTTCCTAGAAGCCGCCGCGGAGCAGCGCCGCCAGACGGCCCGCTTTCGCTAGCGGCGGTTAGCCGAGTGGCGTTCGATTGCGATCTGCGACCAGGTTGGAATTGTGAGGAAGCGGCCGGTCGGTACGAAAGTAACTGTTGCGACGTACGATCATTACGATCATGGGGACCCATTTGCGTCTGACCAAACTTCTCGCTCTGTTTTTTCTTACTGTTTCGATCGTTTGCGCGCAAGCTAATCAGGGCGAGTTGCGCCTGAAAGTCACCGACCCGTTCGGCCTCGCCGTCCGAACGAAGGTCGAGATCACCAGCGGGGCAAATCAGTATCGCAACACGCTAACGACGGACGATCAGGGAAGCGTGGTTGCGCAACGGCTTCCCTACGGCGTATATCGCGTCGAGGTGCAGCAGCCGGGCTTCGCCCCCGTATCGGAATCCATCGAAGTACGCTCCGCGGTTCCGCAGGAACAGACGATCCAGCTCAAGCTGCCTTTAGTCAGCCAGTCCGTGACGGTCAATTCCGTCAATACGCTGATTGATCCCGACCAAGCCGGGGCCGTCAGCCAGGTCGGGTCGGAGCTGATCCAAAACCGGCTCAGCTCCTTGCCCGGCCGTTCGTTGCAGGATCTGGTGAATTCGCAGCCCGGCTGGTTGTATGAAGGGAATGCCGTCCTGCATCCGCGCGGCTCGGAGTATCAGACTCAATTCGTCGTTGATGGCATCCCGTTGACGGATAATCGCTCGCCCAGCTTCGGCCCTGAAATCGAAGCCGACGACGTTCAGTCCATGAGCATCTACACCGCGGGAATTCCCGCTGAATACGGCCGGAAAATGGGCGGCGTGATCGAGGTCAACACGCTCGAAGACTCGCAGCCGGGTTTTCACGGTCAGGCCGTGCTTTCGGGCGGCAGCTACGACACGGCCAGCGCTTTCGCACGTGGTCAGTATGTCTGGGGCAAGAATACCTTTGGCGCCAGCGCCAGCGGCGACATGACTGGCCACTATCTGAACCCCGTCGTGCCACAGGATTTCACGAACACCGGCACCACCGGCGACTTCGCGGTTAGCTACCAGCGCGACCTCACAGCGCACGACCGCCTCGGATTCAGCGTGCGTCACGACTTCTCGCGTTTCAATATTCCCAACGAGTTCGTTCAGGAGACGGCCGGCCAGCGCCAGGACGGCGACAATTTGGAAACGATGGGAGTCGTCTCCTACGACCACGTCTTTTCCAGCGATGCGGTGGCCAATTTCCGCGGCATGGTGCGCGACACGGCGAACGATCTGACGTCAAACGCGAACTCCACGCCAGTGATTGCTTTCCTACATAACCGGTTCCGCGAAGGCTATTTCAAGGGCAGCGTCTCGATCCATCACGGCGTTCACGAGTGGAAGTTCGGCGTCGAATCGGACAGCATTTTCCTCCATGAGAATTTCAGCGACGCGATCACCAACCCGGCGCAGTTCGATCCAGGCACGCCCCAGACGTTTTCCTTTCCTCCGCCGGATCAGCCGAGTCTCGGCAGCCGTCCGGACCTCGAACAGTCCGCCTTTGTGCAGGACATGATCCGGATAGGCAACTGGGCGCTGAGCGCGGGACTTCGCTGGGACCACTACCAGTTGCTGGTCAATCGCAACGCCGCGAGTCCGCGGCTTTCCGTCGCGCACTACTTCCCGTCTGCGAACCTCGTCCTGCACGCGTCGTACGACCGCGTCTTTCAGACGCCATCATCCGAAAATATTCTCCTGTCCAGCTCGCCCACGGTCGTGGCTCTGAACCCCAATGTTTTGCGGCTTCCCGTTTTGCCTTCGCACGGCGACTATTTCGAAGGCGGAGTGACGAAGAGTTTCTTCGGGCAGATCAAGCTGGATGCGAACTATTTCCGCCGGTTGGTGAACAACTTTGCCGACGACGACCAGTTGCTGAACACGGCCGTCAGCTTTCCGATCGCCTTTCGCAAGGCCGTCATTTACGGGGCGGAAGGGAAGCTCGATCTTCCGAACTGGCGCGGCTTTTCCGGATTTGTCAGCTATTCGTACATGGTTGGCAACGCGTGGCTCCCGGTAACCGGAGGGCTGTTCCTCGGCGATGACGCCACAAACGCACTCGACAACATCGCAGGCCATTTCCCGATTTCCCAGGATCAGCGAAATACCGTTCGATTCCGAATGCGCTACCAGATCGCTCCGCGCGTCTGGATCGCGGGCGGCGAGGAGTATAACAGCGGGCTCCCGTTCGAATTCACCGGCACGATCAACGACGCGCTCGCTGAATATGGCCCCTCGGTGGTGGACCGCGTTAATTTCGCGCGTGGCCGCATCAAGCCGTCGCTTTCGATCGACGCCTCGCTGGGGGTGGACGTTTACAAATCCGAACGAATGAACGTCAAGTTCCAGGCCGATGGCGAAAATCTCAACGACCGGCTGAACTTGATCGACTTCAATGGGCTCTTCTCCGGCAACGCCATTGGGCCGGCGCGGAGCTTTGCCCTCCGCCTCACGACAAACTTCTAGGATGGTTGCGGCTTTCGGTGGGCATGTGCGCCGCGCGAAGGCTTTTGCCGGATGATTTCGACGAGCGCCTGCGCGGCCGCCGTCAGCGGCCGGTCCTGCCGGTACACGAGATAGAGTCTCCTCACCACGCGCATCTGGCGAATGCGCAGTTCGCGCAGGCTGCCCCTTGCGACTTCGCGCTCGACGCACATCCGCGGCACGATCGCGACTCCTTCTTTCATCTCGACGAACATCTTGATGCTTTCGAGCGTCGGCATTTCGATGTCCATATGCAGCGGAACGCGGTGGCGCGCGAATATCTGGATCACGCGCTGCCGGTAGGGCGATTCCACGATATGCGCGACGAACGTCTCTTGCCCAAGCTCGCTGATATCGACCTCCCGCCGTTTCGCCAGCCGGTGGCCCGGCCATACGATCAGTACGAGCGAGTCGCGGTAGAACTCCACCGCCGCGAGCTCCCGCTCTTCCGGAAGATAGGAGATCACGCCGATGTCGAGGTGATGGTTCAGCACCTCTCGCGGCACGTCGCGCGAAAACACGCGCTGCACCTTGATGTGAATTCCCGGGTGCAGCCGCCGGTAGCGATCGAGCGCCGGCAACAAGGCGTGGATCGAGCTCTCGTTCACGCCGAGCGAAAGCTGGCCGCGCTCGAGTCCGCTCAACTCGTTCATGCCTTTGCGGATTTCCTCGCGCAGGTTCAGCATCCGGTCCGCATATTCGAGCAGGAGCGTGCCCGCATCCGTCAGCATCCGCGCCCCCGACCCGCGAACGAACAGCGGCTGCCCCACCCACTCCTCGAGCTTGCGGATCGAGATGCTGACCGCGGGTTGCGTGCGATAAAGCTTTTCGGCCGCGCGCGAAAAACTCCGCTCGCGCGCCACCGTCTGGAATACGTGCAGCGACGCCAGGTCCACGAAAGCCCCCCTCAGGATGCTACTATATAAGCAGAACTTATTGTCCATGCAACAATTATAAATTGGACGCCTTGCGTCGGCTGCGGTTCACTGGTACAAGGAAAGGAGCAGCCATGGATACCGTGCAGATTTTCGATACGACGCTGCGCGACGGTGAACAGTCGCCCGGGTTTTCGATGAACCGCGAGGAAAAGCTCCAGCTCGCGCGCCAGATCGAAGAGCTGGGCGTCGACGTCCTCGAAGCGGGGTTCCCGATCGCCTCGCCGGGCGACCTCGATGCGACGCGCGCGGTCGCCGCCTTGATCAAGCACTGCCGCGTAGCGGCACTCGCTCGCGCGCGCCAGGAAGACGTAGATGCGGCGCTGCGCGGACTCGAGCCCGCCGCGAAACCCCGCCTGCATCTCTTCCTCGCCACTTCCGATCTTCACCTGAAACACAAGCTGCGCATCAACCGCGAGCAGGCGCTCGATCAGATTACGAAAATGATCCGCTTCGGCCGGCAGCATTGCGAGGAGGTCGAGTTTTCTGCGGAAGACGCCAGCCGGACCGATCTCGACTATCTATGTCAGGTCGTTCTGGCCGCCGTCGAATCCGGCGCGACGGTCATCAACCTGCCGGACACGGTCGGCTATTCCACGCCGGACGAATACGCGGAGATGTTCCGTCAGGTTCGCGCGCGCCTGGGGGCGCACCCGGATGTTGTTCTTAGCGCGCACTGCCACGACGATCTCGGCCTGGCCGTTGCGAACTCGCTCGCGGCCATCGAAGCCGGCGTCCGCCAGATCGAATGCACCATCAACGGGATCGGCGAGCGCGCGGGCAACGCATCGCTCGAGGAGCTCGCTGTAGCGCTCTATGTGCGGCAGAACCACTACAACGTGGCCACCCATATCCAGCTCGAAAAGCTTTACCCCACCAGCCGCATGCTGACCGCCATCACCAGCGTTCCGGTGCCGCCGAACAAAGCCGTGGTGGGCGCGAATGCCTTTGCTCACGAGGCGGGTATCCATCAGGACGGCATTCTAAAGAACCCGCTGACCTACGAAATTATCGTTCCGGAAAAGGTCGGCGTGCCGGCACGGCGTCTCGTCCTGGGGAAACATTCCGGGCGCAACGCATTTCGCGCGCGGCTCGCGGAACTCGGCTACGAAACCACGGATGCCGAGCTCGCCGAGTGCTACCGCCTGGCGATCGCGCGTGCCGACGCTGAAAAGGAAGTCGCGGACCGCGACTTGATCACCATCATCCACCAGGTCCGCCGCGGACAGACTCCGGCGCCCGCCTCAGGACCGGCTGCCACGGCTGCGCGCTGACGCCAGAGAAACCCAACCCTTCGATGACACAGCTCCGGAAGACAATCGCGCTGCTGCCGGGCGACGGCATCGGTCCCGAAGTCATAAACGCTGCCGTGCAGCTTCTCAAGGACTGCGCTTCGGCCTTCAGCCACCATTTCGAATTCCGGGAACTCCCGTTCGGCGGGAACGCCATCGACTTTTGCGGCGAGCCGCTCCCGGCGGAAACACTGGCCGCGTGTCGCGCGGCGGACGCCGTCCTTCTTGGCGCGATCGGCGGGCCGAAGTGGGAAGGGCTGCGGTTTGGAACGCGGCCGGAGGCGGGCCTTCTCGGACTCCGAAAGGAAATGGGCCTGTACATCAATCTAAGGCCCATTCGCTTACGGCCGGCGCTGCGCAGCATTTCGCCGCTTCGTCCCGAGCGGCTGGGCGATTGCGATTTCGAAATCGTTCGCGAACTCGCTGGGGATATCTACTTCGGCGAGCACAAAATAAACGCAGAAAGGGCCAGCGACCTCGCCGAGTACACGGTTGCTGAAGTCGAGCGCGTGGCTCGCTACGCTTTCGAGCGCGCTGCAGCGCGCAAGGGTCATCTCACCAGCGTGGACAAGGCCAACGTGCTGGCCACGTCGACCCTCTGGCGCGAGACGGTTTCCGCGCTGGCGCGCGAGTATCCGGCCGTCAAGCTCGATCACCTCTACGTCGATAACGCGGCGATGCAGATTCTGCTTCGCCCGGCGCAGTTCGACGTGATCCTCACTGGGAACCTCTTTGGAGATATCCTCAGCGACGAAGCCGCAGCGCTGGCCGGCTCGATCGGCCTGATTCCTTCGCTGAGCCGCGGCCGTCCGGACCGGCCCGCTCTCTACGAACCGATCCACGGCTCGGCGCCCACGCTTGCCGGCAAGGACATTGCTTCTCCGCTCGGCACAATATTTTCGGCCACGCTGATGCTCCGCGAGTCGTTCGGTCTTGAGGTGGAATCGCAGTGGATTGAATCGGCGGTCGATCGGGTTCTGGAGCAGGGATACCGCACTGCGGACATTGCCGAACCCGGCGCGCCGGTTTCGCGCGGCTCCGAGTTCACCGCCAAAATCCGCGGCGAACTACAAAGCGCGCCTGTCCAGACTGCGCGCCGCGGCTCGGGCGCTTAGATTTTCCTGACCACAAGACAACCGGCGAGTATATCGTGCAGGGCCTGCTTTCTCTGCGTAAAGCCTGCCATCACGAATCCGAAGAAAAGAAGGAACTGCGAAAGAAGCTTCCCCCAAAAACGGCCCGATGCCCGGGCAAACGTCACCCGTCGGCCCTCGATATCCGTCACAACCAGTCCCATAATCCTTTTCCCCGGAGTCGCCTGCCATGAAGAACTTTCAAACGATGCGAAGTACAGCCAACAGATCATTTGAACGAGGAGTTGAATGGCAACGACCTGTCGGCCCTTTTCCGTGAGAAGGAACCAGGGTTTGTCTGCAGGGATCGCGCCCCGTGCCATGAGAGGTAGCAGGATCGTGGCCCCGGCGATCATCGTGACCAGCACCAAATCGATCAGATAGGAAACCGCACGCAGCCAGAAGCCCGCATAAACGACCGGCCGCCGCGCGGCTGCAAATGTCTGCGGCAGTGTTTCATCGCCCGCAAACGGGCGCACGGGCTCGCCGCAGGCGGCGCAAATTCTCGCCCCATCGGCCAGTGGTTCGCCGCATTTTTGACAACGCAGTCTGTTTTCGGTCACCGAGGATCCCGTTTAGCCTTTTCTCATGACGAGGCAGCTTGCGATTATGTCATGCAGCGCCTGCTTCTTTTCAGTGAAACCCGCCATGATGTAGCCGATGGCCAGCGGAACCATGCCGGTGATGATTTTTGCGAAGAAGCGGCCGCTCGCCCGCCCGAAGCTGATGCGGTTTCCCTGCATGTCCGTCACGATCAACGCGAGAGCCATTTTCCCGAGCGTGCCCTGAGTTTCCGAGCTCTCCATCCACGCGAAATAGAGCCAGGTCGCGATCATCAAAATGCCTACGGACATGAGTATGATCGCGACGAGCGCCGCTGGGAATACGGGATTCGGAGTGTTCATCTCGGCGGCCAAATTGCGGAAGAATCCGATTCCGACAACGCCCACAACCAGAGCGATAACGATTCCCGCCACGACCCATACAACCACAGAATCGATGAGGTAGGCGACGAATCGCAGCCAGAAGCCTGCGTACGGCGCGGCGCTCGCAGCCATCGCGATCCCCAGCGGTGCAACGGAGCCAGCAGCAGGCGTTGAGGCCGGCGACTGACCGATGCTGTAGCCCACGATCGGGCGGCCGCAAGCGCCGCAGAACGCTGTTCCATCCGCCACCGTTGCCCCGCACGATTGACAGAACATCGGCTCCTCCTCGAAGACGATTCGACCCCAAGTCGGGAAACTGAACTCTGCGCGCCGGAATGTTCTTTATCCGGAGCCTTCGCGCTGCAATTCCGCCCGAAACGCCGCCTCGGCCCGCGTTACGTAGGCTTGATAGCCCGCCGGGTCGATAAACGGATTTTGCACCGGATTCTTCGCCATCGCTTCGCGCTTCTGTGTCAGTGAGAAAAACGAGCCGTGCGCCCCGAGAAACACGTCGCAGGGAAGCGAATGCAGGACGCGAAAGGTCTTTTCATAGTCGGATTGAATGCCGGGATAAGTGGCAGGGGAATTGGGATGATCCGTCAACCGATATGCAGGGAGGACCGTGGCGCTGCCGACGAACACGACGTTGTACGGTTTGCCGTTGTCCTGGGTCACCATCGTCCACGTGGTGCAGCCCCGGGTGTGGCCCGGTGTCGCGTGGGCCGTCAGGGTCACGCCGCCAAGGCTCACGGTATCGGCATCGTGGATCACGCGGTCCGGCGTGACAGCTGGAAACGAAGTGCCACTTGTGAGCGTGGGGACCTCTTCCGCCATCGCGACCAATTGCGCGCCGGTCAAGCGCTTGAGTTCCCCGAAGCCTCCCGCGTGGTCTAAATGCTCGTGGCTGCTCAGCAGGATCTTCACGTCAGCCAGTTTGAATCCGAGCGTTTGAATATTCGCTTCGATTTGCGGAGCGGTTTCAACGAAGCCGCCGTCGAGCAGGATGTCGCCGGCCGGCGTGACGATCAGATACGACGTGATGTCCGACGCGCCGACGTAATAGATGTTGCCGATGATGTGAAACGGCGGCACGGGCTGATTCATGCTGCGAGAAAGATCGTTCGCCTGCGCGTGTGCGAAAGCCGGAACGGCTATCCCGATCGCGAGAGCGAGGATCAATCTCGTCGCCCGCACCGCCGATGTTCTGCCGAGATTCATCACGGGACCAGCGCCGCTATCTCGTCGGCGGGCCTCCGGCACCCGGAGCGCCACTTGGCGGCGGTCCGCCCATGCCGGGACCACCGGCTGGCGGCGGATTCGTCAGCAGCCTCTGATAGGTCGCTTCGCCGCGATCGACGAACGCCTTGCATCCCGCCGGATCGATAAATGGATTCGGGTCGGCGTTTTGCATCAGTGCATCGTGCTTCTTTGCCATGTCATAGAAAGCGGCGTTGGAACCGAGGAAAACGTCGCACGGCAGCGTCGGGAGCACCTTCATGGTCCTGGCCCAATCCGCTCCCATGTTGGGATAAGCCGGCGTTCCCGCAAGGTTCGTGTTCGGGAAAGGAGTCACGATGCCGAAAAAGACGACGTTATACGATTTCCCCTTGTCCTTTGTGACCATCGTCCAGGTCGTATTGCCCGGAGTGTGTCCCGGCGTGAGATGGGCGGTCAGCGTCACGTTGCCGAGCTTCACTGTGTCACCGTCGTGGATTACGCGATCGACGTGCACCGGAGGAAACAGATTCCTGTCCCCGAAGAGCACATCGTTGTGTCCGCCGCTTTCGAAGTAAGGCGCGTCTTCGGCCATGGCGACCAGTTGACCCCCCGTAGCCGTCTTCAGTTCGGCCATTCCGCCGCCGTGATCGATGTGCGCGTGGCTGTTGATCAGAATCTTCACATCCGAGAGCTTAAAGCCGAGCGTCTGGATGTTGCCTTCGATCTGCGAAGCCATGTCCGGGTAGCCGGTATCGAGCAGGATTTCCCCCTTGTTCGTCTTAATGATGTAACAGGAAAGGCCGGTCGATCCCACGTAGTAGATGTTCCCGATGATGTGAAACGGCGGAAAAGGCGCCTTCATGGCGGTCATGCCCGCAGCCGCGCCGCCTGCTGGCAGGCCTCCCTGCGCAGGTGGACTCCCCGCTGGCGGGCCGCCTTGCGCGTGTATCGCCGCCGAAACGGCGACTACAATGACGAGCGCGAAGACAGTTCGGCTCGCTCGAACCAACCACAATTTTCTCGAATTCATTTCCCCCCCTTACCATTTCTCGTGCAGAAACTGGTCTCCCGTACCCCAAATCCAGTGACGGACCTATGGTCTCTATGATTCTCGTGCCTCCGGGGAAGCACCCTACCAGAAGGCTCATTCGGTCGCAAACGGTTGTGAGTGTATAAAATTGACGGCGCGGGGAATCGCGCGGTTACATCAGGACCGTTCTCGCGGCGCGCCGGGCGCGTCTGGGTTCCCGATCACGACGGCCCACGGCCGAACCTCCCATCGCGCGACGAGCCCGTTGAGCACGTAGGGATCATTGCGCGCGAAGGATTCAGGAATGGCGCGATCCTCCGCGCGGAAGACGAGCAGCGCCCTGTCCGCGGGATCGGCGAAGGCTCCCCCGAGCAGAAGCTCGCCGCGCTCGTGGGACTGCTGGGCGTAATGCAGATGAGCTTCGCGGAACTGCCCGCGGCGCTGAAGATAGTCGCCGACAACCTCATAGAAGAGAGCGTAGTATCCCATGCCGGCTCCTTGCTTCTCCACGCACCATCGTCGCACAACTACGTCCGCTTTGCGGCAAATCCAGGTTCCATTTTGAGTGTGATGCGCGGCACAGCTTTTTGCGGTTCGTTCACACAGTATGGGGCAGGAGGGAACGGCGATGATCAAGAAAGTGGCAGGCGGCTATCAGGTGCTGTCCGAAAAGGGAAAGAACCTGGGCGGACCCTACAGGACGAAGGCCGAAGCCGAGAAGCGTCTGCGGCAGGTCGAATTCTTCAAGCATCGCAAGGGCTGATTGTCGGTCGGAAACTAGTCGCCGGATTCGATCTGCACGAGATCGGCTTCCGTCTGTGGGCGGGCATTTCCGGGAGCCCAGCGGGAAGGTCGTGCCGTGCCCGACTTCAGGCGGTTCACAAGGAGGCCGACCTTCACCGATCCGGCGATGAAGTGGTTAACTTTCAGGGGCCCGACGACGCGGACATTGCGAATCCAGTGCAACCCGCTGCTGACCGCGCAGCCGCACTGCGAGCAATCCGGCGTTCCGCCAAAAACGCATGGTTCGACGCGCGTTTCAAGATCCGCCGAATAATTCGCCGACATCTTCGCAAAAACGCAGTCGCCCGGATTTTTCGGCGGCTCGAGCAGTGCGGCGGCGAGGCCTTCGTTGAACAGGAGCTTCGGGTAACGTGCGGCCAGCGCAGGCAACTGCCGCGCGAGGCTGATGCGGTCTTCCTCGGAGAGCATTTCGGCACTTTGCTCACCTACCTGCGGCGTATAGATGCTCACCCAGATGCGGTTTATTTCGGCGCGCGCGCTCCAGAACGAGACATATTCTTCAAGATAGCCGGGACGCTCGAGCATCGGGCGCGTGATTGTCCAGTGAACGTTGACCTCGCGGCCTTCGATATTGTTCAGGATGCGTTCGTACATGGCCGGCTTTCGCCGGATATCGTGATGCTCCGGCAGCCCGTCCACGGAGACGGCGACGCGCACACGGGGAAGTGTCATCCATTCTGCAGGAATCGGAATCACGCCGCTCGTCACCACCAGCGTGAAGACGCCCATCTCGCTAAGCTGCGGGAGAATCCGGCTCAGCTCGCGGTGCCGAATCAGAGGCTCGCCGCCCACGAGCGAGACGTGCAGGGGCTTGTGCTTGCGCACGAGTTGGAGCACGCCATCGACAAGCGCGTCACCACGATAATCGCTCAGCTTTTCGAGCGTGATACCGCCACCCAGGTGCGAGTCGCCGTAGGCGTAGCATCCGGGGCAACTCAGCGGGCACTCGCGCGTAATCTCGATCGAGAGCATCGGCACTCGGCCGGTCAGAATCCGGCCCCAGGAGGCGAGCACTTCTCGTGGGGTGACGCTCGGATTCGGTCTGGACCTTGTTTTTGGAGTCATACCCATAAGTTTATAGGATGCACCTTTCGGGCGAAGCGTGGCAAGCAAAGTTTCGAATTCCAGACGGGCCGGTAACCCAGACTTAGGGACTGGAATCACGCTGGAAAGCCTCGGAACGTGTTGGGGTAACTAAGCCAGTGTCTTCAGGACATCAGGGGTGAAAGGAAGGAGTTCGCTGAAGCGGCCTCCCCGGACTTTCGCGGCCCACCCAGGATCCGCCAGCAACGCGCGGCCAACTGCAACGAGATCGAAATCGCCGCGAGCCAGCATTTCGGTGAGACGTTCCATGCCGGCTGCCGGGTCGGCGCCCTTGCCACCCGCCGTCCCGGATTTCGGAGCCGCCATTCGGCCCAGCGAGACCATGAAATCGACATCGAGCGAAACCGAGCCGACCGTGATCGTCGGCTTGCCGCTGAGCTTCTTGGTCCAGCCCGCGAGATTGAGGTCGCTGCCTTCGAACTCAGGCTCCCAGAACTTGCGCGTGGAGCAGTGGAACGCGTCGATGCCGGCTGCTGCCAGTGGCTCGAGGAAACGCGACAGCTCGTCCGGCGTGGTTGCGAGGCGCGCCGCGTAGTCCTGCAGCTTCCACTGCGAGAAGCGCAACTGGATAGGGAAGCTCGGGCCGGTGCGGCGCCGGCATTCCTGAATAATCTCTACGGCGAAGCGTGTGCGGTGCGCGAGATCGCCGTCGTATTTATCCGTGCGGCGGTTTGTGCCGTCCCAGAAGAACTGGTCGATCAGGTAACCGTGCGCGCCGTGGATTTCAACTCCGTCGAATCCGACGCGCTGCGCGTTCTTGGCTCCCTCCGCGTAGGCTTCGATCATCGCGTCGATGTCGGCCTGCGTCATGGGCTCGCCGATTTTCGTGTCTGGCTTCAGCAAGCCTGACGGACTAATCGGCGACGCCGGAAGCTTCGGGGGATCGCCCGGACTTTGCACCGCTCCGACGTGCCAGAGCTGCGAGAAAATGCGTCCACCGGCTGCGTGCACGGCGTCGACGACTCGCTTCCAGCCCGCGAGCGCCTCGTCGCCATAGATGTGCGGAATCTGCGGCATGTTCGCCGCCTGCGGATGATTGGGCGATGTGCCTTCGGTGATGATCAGCCCCACGCCGCCTTCGGCGCGCCGGCGATAATAAGCGGCCACGTCCGGCCCAGGAACGCCGCGCGGCGAGAAATTGCGCGTCATCGGCGCCATCACGACGCGATTGGGCAGCGTGAGTCCGTTCAGCATGAACGGCTTGAAAAGCTCTGCGATAGATGTGGGCATTGGGTGGCAGAGAACATTGTATATTGAGTTTGCCTCTCCTTGGTGCTGTGATAAACAATGCAGAAAAACACGAAAGACGGAAGGATGATAGTATACGTTTGAGTTCGTCAACAGGAGATGCTGCCTTTATGACAGTGCCGTACAACAAGCTCTACGAAGAGCCTGCCTACGGTCTTCCCGAGGCAGCGATCTATCTCAAGGTTCCGTATCAAACCCTGCGGTATTGGTTGACTGGCTTTCATGCCCGTCCGCCCATTATCAAACCTGCGAAGATCGATCCCGTCCGTTTGTCATTTTTGAACTTGCTTGAATGTCACGTACTGGCCGGTATGCGACAAATCTACAACTTGAAGCTTCCCCGGGTCCGCAGTGCCCTGGCGAAGATCACTGCGGACTACCCCAAGCCGCATCCATTGATCAGTGAGGTTTTTCTCACAGATCGCAGGGACCTCTTCATCGAGAGGCTGGGAAAAATCATCAACGTCTCGCAACACGGACAGTTGGGGCTGAACTTTTACTTGATTCACCTCGAACGAGTGGAAGTCGATTCAAAAGGGATGTTCCGGTTCTTCCCGTTTGTGGTTCAGCCTGGTCCCGGCGAACCAAAATCAATCGAGATCAACCCAATGGTCGGATTCGGCAAGCCTGTGATCGCTGGCACCGGCATCTCAACTGCTATAATCGCGTCGCGTTTTAACGCACGAGAGTCCGTGCCTGAACTCGCCGCCGAATATGATTGCTCGCCGCAGCAAATTGAAGAAGCCATCCGATGGGAGCGGGCACTCCCAGTGGCCGCCTGAAGATTTCACTCTTTATCTCGACGAGAATCTTTGTAACTCGACGGCCATTATGGCGACTCTGTTGAAAGCGGGAGTCCGCTTCGAGCGGCACCTCGGCCACTTTCCCCGCGGAACACCGGATGAAGCATGGTTGCCGAAAGTAGGAGAGAATCAGTGGGTTTTGCTCACGGCCGACAAGCGGATTCGCTACAACCTTCTTGAAAAGCGCGCCTTGGCGCGGAGTTCCGTGCGTGAGTTCGTGTTCGCATCGGGCAATCTATCTGGAAGTGACATGGCCGTGGCGTTGGAAGCGGCCCTTGCAAAGATGCGAAAGATGTGTCGAAAGATAGGTCCGCCCTTTGTCGCCGCGATTACCAGGAAAGGCGAAGTGCACTTGCGTTGGCCGAAAGGGAGGGACGCCTAGGGGATTCAGGGCCATGATTTCCACAAAGCGCGGTGAAATTCACAGGCGGATTGCGACAGGAACGTAAAAGAATCTTGAATGGAACTTGACGGGATTTTGGATTCTGGTATACTGCTTTGAAGTTGGCGGTGCCCTGATTCGCCGGGGAGTCTGCTGACGGACCGGGCTTGCCGACTCATCCAGAGGTGAGGTTGGTTACGAATACCGGGTAGAAAGAAGTCGAGCTTCGAGCACATCCGTTCTAGAGTCGCCCGAACGTAGCGACTCAGAAGATGGACGGATTCGCCCGGCGCTCGACGCCGGGTTTTTTATTGCTCAGAAGTAATCGCAGGGCCGGCTCCAAACCGACACTGCGCTCCGCCGGGAGCGGAGACGTTCCGATCGGAAACAGTTGACCGGAACGAACGATCTTTGACAACTGAAGGAAGTAGGCATCGCGTTATGCGGATTTCAAGGTCCGTATAGCGTGATAAACCGCAAGTTTTGCTCGAGAGTAGCGTTTTGTGGAAAGGCGAACTTGCCTGTTCACGCCGCTTATGTGTGCGTTTTGCGCCAGAATTTGACGCTGAACGGGCATATAACAGCCTGAAAATTCCGGAACGAAGGGATGCAAGACCTTTCGTCACTGGTTTTTCAGGGTCCCGATCCTGATCGGATCGAGACGTGTTGGGTAAGTTTTATGGTCAAGCTACTAAGGGCGTACGGTGGATGCCTTGGCGCCAACAGGCGATGAAGGACGTGGTAAGCTGCGATAAGCCTCGGGAAGTCGCAAACAGGCTTTGATCCGGGGATGTCCGAATGGGGAAACCCTATCTGGTAAAACCAGATAACGGCCCGCTGAATACATAGGCGGGTACGAGCCAACCCAGGGAAGTGAACCATCTCAGTACCTGGAGGAAAATAAATCAAACGAGATTCCGAGAGTAGCGGCGAGCGAAATCGGAACAGCCCAAACCTCGATATTTATATCGGGGGGTTGTAGGAC
>Ga0187860_1000562_pt1 | contig 35287 bp, 34 predicted proteins | sample June2016WEW_10_4_FD_132981 | JGI IMG/M metagenome (GOLD analysis project Ga0187860, IMG submission 132981) | Peatland microbial communities from SPRUCE experiment site at the Marcell Experimental Forest, Minnesota, USA - June2016WEW_10_40 | ecosystem: Environmental > Terrestrial > Soil >...
GCGGCCCGTGGCCGGGTGGGATGACGGTGCCTGATCGCCCGGCTGGCATCTGCCCGGACCCTGTGCCGCACGTCGCGGGTGCCGGAAGATGGCCGTCGCCGGATCCGGCCTGCGTGATCCGGCCGATTGCCGGTGATGGCGCCCTGGGGGGCGCGGCCCGGCGCTCAGATCTATTCTTCGATGGCCCCGCCGATGCGGCGCAGATGCCGCCGGAAGGTGTATGACGGGTCAGCGGCGCGGCGGGCCAGGTAGTCATCGAAAGCGGTCTGCTGGCGCAGTGTCTGGCCTTCCCGGATCCAGCGGGCCTGATCCCGCTCGGTCTGCCAGATCTGGTGCGCGGTGACCAGCACCTGCTCGGCGCGCTCTGCCGCGACGAACAACGCGCCGTCGTCATCGGCGAAGACGATGTCCCCGGCGCTGACCAGGTGCGACCCGAACCGCGCGGTGACCAGCGCCTCGGGCTCCCGCTCGTCCAGCCGCACCGGCCCGGCCGGGTAGCTGCCGTAGCTGAAGACCGGAGGGCCGATCGCGGCAAGTTCCGGCGTGTCGCGGTGCAGGCCCCACACCACCAGGCCCGCCACCCCGGCGGCCTCGGCCTCCAGTGCCGCCAGGTCGCCGACGCAGGCCTCGTCCAGGCGGCCGCCGTTGTCGATGACCAGCACGTCGCCGGCTTCGGCCCGGCCGAATGCCTCCAGGAACACGTCCACGCTGCCGTAGTGCCGCACGGGCAGGACCCGCCCAGCGATCCGCCGGCCGGCCACGACCGCCCGGATTCCCGAAGGGGCGGCCCGCAGCGGAACACCACAGCGCAAGCAGGCATCGGCCACCAGCGGAGTGGACAGATCCGCGAACGCCTCCGGCATGGCGACCTCCCCAGTCCAGTATCCGGTACCGCGGGCAGCGCGCGCGGGCGGGAAATGATCCTACTGCCGCCCGGGACAACGGCTATCTGTGCCAGCCAACGGCCGGAAGCCACTCCATGTGACTACCCGATCAGGAAGGCGCGACGAACTATCCGCCGTTCGGCGCGCTCACCGCAGCGTTCGTGACTGTCAGCTTGGGCACCCAGAACAGGCTGATCTGCGCTGCAACCGGTGCAGGTCGTGCCGCTTCTATCCGCCAGCCGGTGTTGTCAGTGCGGTGCCGTTACCAGGCCTGTCTCGTAGGCGGTGATGACGAGCTGTACCCGGTCCCTGGCGTCCAGCTTGGCCAGGAGCCGGGCCACGTGCGTTTTGGCGGTGCCTGCGGTGATGTACAGGGCGGCGGCGATCTCGGCGTTGGACATGCCGAGGCCTACCAGCCTGAGTACCTCGCGTTCGCGGTCGGTGATCTCGGTGAGCTCGCGGGGTTTGTGGCCTGCACGTGGCTGGCTGGCGAACTGCCCGATCAGGCGGCGGGTGACGCCCGGCGCGATGATGGCGTCGCCGGCCGCGACCACGCGGACCGCGGTCAGGATGTCGTCCAGCGCCATGTCCTTGACCAGGAACCCGCTCGCCCCGGCGCGTAGCGCGCCGTAGACGTAGTCATCGTCGTCGAACGTGGTGAGCACGAGCACGCGAGCGTGCGTGTCGTCGGCGGTGATCAGCTGGGTTGCCTCGATGCCGCCCATGCCCGGCATGCGGATGTCCATGATCACCACGTCGGGGCCGGTGTCCCTGGTGAGCTGGACCGCCTCGGCTCCGGTTCCGGCCTCGCCGGTCACGTCGATGCCGGGTGTCTGCTCGATCAGCCTGCGCAGGCCCGCTCGGATCAGCGGCTGGTCGTCGGCCAGGATGACCTGAATGGTCACCGGGCCGACGCCGGCGCGGGCAGGGGCAGCCGGGCGGTGACGCGGAAGCCGCCGCCGGGGCGCGGGCCGGCCGAGAAGTCGCCGCCGAGCAGCGCGGCGCGCTCCCGCATGCCCGTGATCCCGTAGCCGGTCCCGGCCGCGCTGCCGCCGCGCCCGCTGTCGGTGACCTCGATCGACAGCTGCCCGTCCCGCTGGTCGATCGCGACCTGGCACTGGCCCGTGCCGGCGTGGCGGACCACGTTGGTGACCGCCTCCTGGATGATGCGGAACGCCGACAGGTCGATGTCGGCCGGGAGCGGCTCCCGGCTGCCGTGCCAGTCCACGTCAACCTTGACCTGCACGCCCGCGTCCAGGGCCGTGGCGGCCAGCCGGTCGATGTCGGCCAGGCCGGGCGCCGGACCCAGCGGCGCCTGCCCCGGCCCGGGTTCCGGGTCGGCGCGCCGCAGCCCGGTCACCATCCGCCGCAGCCCGGACAGCGTCTCCCTGCTGGTGGCCTCGATGGCGGCCAGGGCGTCGCGCGCCTCGTCGGGACGGGCGTCGAAGACCCTGCGGCCCGATCCTGCCTGGATCGCGATGATGCCGATGCTGTGCGCCACCATGTCGTGCAGCTCGCGGGCGATCCGCAGCCGCTCCGCCATCGCGGCCTGGGCGGCTGCCTGGGCGCGGACCAGCTCGGCCCGGGCGTGTGCCTGCCGGATCGAGTTTCCGATGAGCCAGGCAATGATCGTGACGAGGGGCACGGCGATCGGGACAAGGGGTACGGCCGGCGCCACGATGCCGTCCCGGTGCATCCCCGGAGAGGGCACTCCCAGGAGCAGGATCAGCAGGCCGGCGCCGGCCATGGCTACGCCGGTTACCGAGACTCTGCGGGTGCGTGTTGCCGCTATGTAGCAGAACTCGATGCCCGCTGCGCAGGCGGCCACGATCTGCAGGGTGCTCGCCGGCACCGGTGACTTCAGCGCCATGGCGGCCACCGATCCGCCGAACAGCACGGCCAGCGCCGTGAGCGGCCTGCGGCGCAGCAGGAGCGCGGAAGCCAGCAGGGCGCAACCGAGCACCGGGAATGCCCACATGATCATAGGCGCCTCCAGCCTGCTAGGTCATGGCTCACGGCAGCGATCGTAGCCGCCTCGCGGGGCCGGGTCATCTGCCCGCGGGCATACGCCCGCAGGCAGACCGCGGCACCGTGCAGACGTGCCCGCAGACCGATGCGCCGCGCCCCCCGACTGCGGCACCTTCTTCCCATGAACGCCTCCTTTCCCCTTGCCATCCCAGATCACCTCTCGCGGAAACAGAACAGGAGCGCACCGTGAATGCACTCAACGTGCCAGGGCCGGACCGGCGCGGATCCCCGACCGCCTCGGCCGGCACGGCAGCCGCAGAGGCCGGGCTCACTGCCCCTGACGACGCCCAGGCGGCCACCGCCGCACCCGGCAGCAGCCTCATCGAGGCGGTCCTGGCGGCGTTCCAGACTCACCGGGTGGTCGCCATCGGCGACGCGCACGCGGGCCAGGAAGCCCACGACCTGCTGCTGACGATGCTCAGCGATCCCCGGCTATACGGGGCAGCCAGCGACATCATCGTCGAGTTCGGGAACGCCTTCTACCAGGACACCCTCGACAAGTTCATCCTCGCAGGCGAGCCCGTCAGCGAAGCCAGCCTGCGCCTGGTCTGGCGCGACACTACCCAGTCCCCGAACATCGTCGTCGACTCCCCGGTCTACGAGCAGGTCTACCGCAGGGTCCGGGCGGTCAACTGGACCCTGCCCGCGGACAAGAAGATCCGGGTGCTGGCCGGCGAACCGCCGTTCGACTGGTCCACGGTCACCAGCGCCAGCCAGATCCCCTTCCCGCAGCGGAACCTCTACCCGGCGTCGCTGGCCAGCCAGTCGCTGGCCAGCGGGCGCCGGGTGCTGCTGATCTACGGCGGCATGCACCTGCTCCACGCGCCCCACGGGCGGACCCTCACCAGGCTCATCGAGCAGGAGACCGGGGCCCGGGCCTACGTGATCGTGCCCCTGATACCGCTGGCCACCGATCCCGGCGGCGTGGTCCCCAGGCTCGCGGCCTGCCCCCGCGGCACCGTCATCCCGACCGCGGGCACCTGGCTCGGACAGGTCAGCGCCGGTGACATCCTGCCCGGCGCGACGGCATCGGTGAACGGGCAGGCCCCCAAGTTCGTCAATTCCTGGTGCGGCATGACGTTCGGGCAGCTGGCGGACGCCGGGCTGTACGCCGGCCAGGCCGCGGATCTGACGGCGGCATGGCCGGACCCGGCCATCTACCTCGACCCCGTGTACTGGGCCGAACTCGAGCGCCGCAACGCCATCCAGGCCAAGAGCACCCGCCCGCCCCTGGACACCTTCCGGGAGCAGCGCCCGCCCGCCTACCCGCTGCCCCAGGCCGGGCCGGCCTGCTAACGAGCGGATGACACATGAACGCGACTATCGAGATTGACGGACTGCGCAAGCGGTTCGGCCCGGTGCAGGCCCTGGACGGGATGACGTTCACGGTCCAGCCCGGCCACGTGACCGGCTTCGTCGGGCCGAATGGCGCCGGCAAATCGACCACCGTACGCGTCATCGTGGGCCTGGACGCCCCCGACGCGGGCACCGCCACCATCGGCGGCCGCCCGTACCACTCGCTGCAGAACCCGCTGACTCACGTCGGGTCGCTGCTGGACGCGGGCGCGCTGCAGCCGGGCCGCAGCGCGCGCAACCACCTGCTGTGGCTGGCCCACTCCCAGGGCCTCAAGGTCGGCCGGGTCGATGCGGTGATCGCGCTGGCTGGCCTGGAGCCCGCCGCGCGGCGCAAGGCCGGCGGGTACTCCCTCGGCATGCGGCAGCGGCTGGGCATCGCCGCGGCGCTGCTCGGCGACCCGCCGGTGCTGATCTTCGACGAGCCGTACAACGGCATGGACCCCGAGGGCATCGTCTGGATGAAGGGCTTCCTGCGATCGCTGGCGGCGCAGGGCCGCGCGGTCCTGGTGTCCAGCCACCTGATGAGCGAACTGGAGGACACCGCCGGCCACCTGGTCATCGTCGGCCGCGGCCGGGTGATCGCCGACACCTCCGTCGCCGACCTGATCGCCGCCGCCTCCGGCGACCGCATCACCGTCCGTACCACCGCCCGCGCACAGGCCATGACGGCGCTAGCCAACGCGGGGGCTGAGGTCGCCACCACAGGACCCGACACGCTCACCATTTCAAATCTTTCAGCAGAAAAAGCGGTAGCCGTTCTCACCGCACCGGCTGTCCCCTTCAGCGAGGTCACCGCCCACCGGGCCACCCTCGAGCAGGCCTACATGGAGCTAACGCACGCGTCGGTTGAGTTCCGCGCCGAGGAGACGTCATGACGGCACGTGCCATGACACCGTACCGCTCCCAGGCGGCCGCGGGGCGCGAGAGTTTCTGGCACCTCGTGCATGCCGAGTGGACTAAGTTCCGCACTGTCCGCGGCTGGATGATCGCGATGATCGTCGCGGTCATGGCGATCACCGCCTTCGTGTTCCTCGCCAGTAACGTCAGCAGTTCGTGCAGCGGGTCCGCCTGTCCGGCGCAGCCGACCGGGCCTGGCGGTGAGCCGGTCCAGGACGCGTTCTACTTCGCGCACCAGCCGCTGACCGGCAACGGCACGATCACCGTGCAGATGACGTCGCTGGTCGGCCAGGTCGCCGTCGGCCCGTCCCAGACGGTGCCCGGCCTGCAGCCGTGGTCCAAGGCCGGGATCATCATCAAGCAGAACACGTCGCAGGGCTCGGCCTACGCGGCGATGATGACCACCGGGTCCCACGGCGTGCGGATGCAATGGGACTACGTCAACGACACGCCCGGCCTGACCGGCAGCGTATCCGCGGCCTCGCCGCGCTGGCTGCGGCTGGTCCGCGACGGCGCCACGATCACCGGGTACGACTCCGCCGACGGCACCCACTGGACGCTGGCCGGCACCGCGACCCTCCCCGGGCTGACCTCCACCGTGCAAGCCGGGCTGTTCGCCGCCGCCCCGAGCAACGGCAACACCGCCACGGCCACGGGTATCTTCCGCCACATCGGGCTCTCCTGGACCGCTGCCAGGTGGACGGGCACCAACGTGGGCGGCTCCGGCCCGAACGGCGTGCCACAGCCCGGCACGCTCCGCCAGAGCGCCGGCACGATCACCGTGACCGGTTCCGGCGACATCACTCCCCTCGCCGGGGACGGGAGTGTTCTCTCTCTCCAGAGGGCGCTGGCCGGGACGCCCATCGGGCTGATTCCGTTGATCGTGGTGGGCGCGATGTTCATCACCGCCGAGTACCGGCGCGGGCTGATCCGCGTCTCGCTGACCGCCTCACCCCGCCGTGGCCGGCTGCTGGCGGCCAAGGCCGTGGTGATCGGCGCGGTCAGTTTCGTCACCGGGCTGTTCGCCGCCGCCCTCGCGGTCGCCGTCGGCGCGCGCATCCTCGCCGGGACCGGCGTCCCGCTCTGGCCGGTTCCGGCGCTCAGCCTGGCACGGATGCTCGTCGGCACCGGGGCGCTGCTCGCCGTGGCCGCGGTGCTCGCGCTCGCCGTCGGCACCGCCGCGCGGCGCAGCGCGACGGCGGTCGCCGCCGCCATCGTGGTGATCTTCGTCCCGTATCTGCTCGTCCTGGTCCCGCCCCTGCTCCCCGGGCACGTCGGGCGAGGCGGGTTCGGCGGGGGTGGGCTCTCTCTGGTCGCGCGCGAGTGGCTGCTGCGGATCACCCCGGCCGCCGGCTTCTCCGTCCAGCAGGTGGTCCCCCAGTTTTCGCAGGTCGCCGGCGCCAGCTACAGCCCGAATTGGGGGTACTACCCGCTCGCACCGTGGACCGGGTTCGCGGTGGAGTGCGCGTGGGCCGCCGTCGCGCTCGCGCTGGCCTTCTACCTGCTGCGCAGGAGGGACGCATGAGCCTCACGGCCCGGGTCTCTCTGCCGCCTCATCCGCTGGTCCAGGCCCTGCACGCCGAGTGGACCAAACTCCGCACCGTGGCCGGCCCGGTCTGGCTGCTGGCCGGAGTCGTCGCGCTGACCGTCACCGTGGCGGCGGCGGCGGCCGGCGCGGCCCAGTGCCAGTCAGCCACGTGCGGGATCGACCCCGCGAAGGTCAGCTTCACCGGGATTTACCCGGGCCAGGCGGCGGCCGCCGTCGCCGGGGTGCTGGCCATCGGCAACGAATACAGCACCGGGATGATCACGCCGTCGCTCACCGCAGTGCCCCGGCGGCTGACGTGGTTCTTCGCCAAGGCCGGGGTGCTCACCGCCCCGGTGCTCATCGCCTCAGCGCTGGCGGTGGCCGGTTCCGCGCTCGCCGGGTTGCTGATCCTCCCCGGCCGCGGGTTCACTCCCGCGCACGGGTACGCGTCCCTCACCGCGGGCGCCGACCTCCGGGCCGCCGCCGGCGCGGTCGTGTACCTGACGCTCATCGCCCTGCTCAGCCTCGGCGTCGCCGCTGCCGTACGCGACTCCGCGGTGGCCATCGGCCTGGTGCTCGGCCTGCTGTACCTGTTCCCGATCATCGCGTCCCTCGTCTCCGACGCGACCCTCGCCCGGCGCCTGCAGCAGATCGGCCCCCTGTCCGCCGGCCTGGACGTCCAGGCCACGACCGGGGTGAACAGCCTGCCGCTCACCCCGTGGCAGGGCCTCGGCGTCGTCGCCCTCTGGACCGCCGGCGCCCTCCTCCTCGGCGCACTTGCCTTGAAATTCCGCGATGCATGACGCCTTATACGAACCTGACCTGCGATTCACCGAGCAGGCAAGGGACAACTGAGACCAGAGCGCCACAGAATAGGTTGATCGGTTTTACCCACCTAGGCCCGAGTGGCTGGGTGACCACGAGCGCCTATTCGATATGCGCGCTCGCTCAGAAGCAACATTGCTGGAGCGCCCGCTCAGTTGATCACTAGGAGCATGCATGGGCATGCGCTTCCAGACATGACTATGCGGCGGCGAGCACGCACTATTTTCGGCAGATCCGGGGGCCGCTGCCGGTCTCCCCCGGTGGTCGCGGGCAGGCACTGGCGGAGTCCCGCGCGTAGTTCCGCCGGGTAGTTTCGTGTCACGGTCAGCCAGGCCTTGCCGTCGGCCGGCCTCAGACGGCCCGGCATTAGCCTCGCCATGGCTGCCGCTCTCCCCCGCAACCGGCGCTGACTGGCACGTGGCGCCGGTCTGAGCCCAATGCCATGTACTTGAGCGTGATCAGTGTTCGTGACGGTGTTCTGGTTGAGGCTGATCGTCTGCGGTTGCGGTTGCGGTTGCGGAGCGTGACGGGTATGGGTGCGACCCGGCTGTCGCTCCGGGCGGGCGGCCGGTTCCACGTCCGGCGTTTCGGGCAGGGATCAGAGCCGGTTACGGCGCGGTGACGGTCAGGCCGCTGCCGGGCTGCAGATGTCGACCTGGGCGATCGCGGTACGCGTGGTGATGTCGCGTCCGGCGCTGGCGAAGGCCTGGCGGGTTTTGGTTTTGCGGTCGCGGTGCCGGCTGCGGTCGATGACGATCCGGCGTCTGCCGAGGGCGCGCAGGGTATCGCGGCGGGCGGCCTCGGCCATCGGGGCGGGCAGGCTCGCGGTGGCGGCGCCAGAGCGGATGCTGGCCAGGCGCAGGCGGCGGCGAGCTGGCCGGCCGGGTAGGCGGCGTGGTCGTGCAGGTCGGTGATGAGGCAGAACATCTCGCCGTTGTCCTGGCCGTCCACATCCACGAGGTATTCGATGACGCGGACCCTTCAGGCACCAGCGGCCGCCGGCCTACAGGTTGAGCTATGCCGCACTTATTTGCGCGGCGGGAGGATGCGGCCGCCACTGGATGGGATCGAGAAGGGACGCACGCACACGACCGAGCTCGGGCTCTTACCGGGCCGGCGGACCGTATCCGCCGCCGCCCGGTGTCTCGATTACGAACAGGTCTCCGGCGGCTACGGTCACGGAATCGCATCCGCGCATCGGAGTGATCGAGCCGTCGGGATGCTCGACCCAGTGCCGCCCGAGGGCGCCCGGTTCCCCGCCCGCCATCCCGTACGGCGGGACGCGGCGGTGGCTGCTCAGCGTGGTGACGGTCATCGGCTCCAGGAAGCGGAGTTCGCGGCGGCCGCCGTCGCCACCGGGCCAGCGCCCTGCTCCTCCGCTGCCGTGCCGGATCGCGTACCGCTCCAGCCGGACCGGATAACGCCATTCCAGCACCTCGGGGTCGGTGAGCCGGGAGTTGGTCATATGGGTCTGCACGACATCAGTGCCGGCGAAGCCGGGTCCTGCGCCCGATCCGCTGGCCACTGTCTCGTAGTACTGGTAGCGCTCGTTGCCAATGGTGACGTTGTTCATCGTGCCCGAGCCTTCCGCCATGACGCCCAGCGCCGCGTACAGGGCCCCGGTGATCGCTTGCGAGGTCTCCACGTTCCCGGCCGCCACCGCCGCGGGGTACTCCGGCGCCAGCATGCATCCCGGCGGGATGATCACACGGACCGGCTTGAGGCAGCCAGAGTTGAGCGGGATGTCATCGGCCACCAGGGTACGGAACACATACAGCACGGCCGCCATGGCCACCGACGACGGCGCGTTGAAATTGCCTGGCAGCTGCGCCGAGGTGCCGGTGAAGTCGACCTCCGCGGTGCGGGCCGCGCGGTCCACCCGGACCGCGACCTGGATGACCGCTTCGTTGTCGAGCGCGTAGGCGTACTCGCCGTCGCTCAGCGCGGTGATGACGCGGCGCACGGCTTCCTCGGCGTTGTCCTGGACGTGCCCCATGTAGGCCCGCACCACGTCCAGCCCGAAGTGCCCGGTCATCCGCCTGAGTTCCTGCACCCCCTTCTCGTTGGCGGCGATCTGCGCCCGCAGGTCGGCCAGGTTCACCTCCGGGTTGCGGGACGGCCAGGGCGCGGAGCGGAGCAGGTCCAGGGTCTGCGCTTCCCGCAGCACCCCGCCGCGCACCAGCAGCCAGTTATCGATGAGCACCCCTTCTTCCTCAACCCGGGTGCTGAACGCAGGCATCGATCCCGGCGTGATGCCCCCGACCTCCGCGTGATGCCCGCGGGATGCCACGTAGAAGAGAATCTCGCGGCCACCGCCATCGAACACGGGGGTGACCACGGTGATGTCCGGCAGATGCGTCCCGCCGTGGTAAGGATCGTTGAGCACGTATACGTCACCGGGCCGCATCCGGCCCGCATTACGCTGCACGACGATCTTGATGCTCTCTCCCATCGAGCCCAGGTGCACCGGAATGTGCGGGGCGTTGGCGATGAGGCCCCCGTCAGCGTCGAAGATGGCGCAGGAGAAGTCCAGCCGCTCCTTGATGTTGACCGAGTGCGCGGTACTGCGCAGCCGCACCCCCATCTGCTCGGCGACTGACATGAACAGGTTGTTGAAGATCTCGAGCATGACCGGATCCACCGTGGTCCCGGCTAGGCGCCGCTCCGGCCGGGCCGCCACGCGGGTGAGCAGCAGGTCGCCGAGCCCGGTCAGCTCCGCCCGCCAGCCCGGCTCGGTCACCGTGGTCGCGAAGTCCTCCACGATCAGCGCTGGCCCGTCCACCCGCTGACCGGGCCGCAGGTCCCGGCGGCGGACCAGCGGCACGTCCGCCCGCGCGCCCGCCGCATACATCGCCACTGTGGCCCCCGCGCCGTCCGCCTGCCCCGGCCCGGGCGGCCGGCCCGGCGGCTGCGCGGCCAGCGCCGCGGACGCGGCGACCAGCTCGACTGACACTGCCTCCACAAGGATCGTCTTGCCGCGCATGAGGAACGAGAAGTGCTGCCGGTATGCCTGCTCGAAACTGGCGACCATCTCGGCGACGCCGCCGAGCGGGACCGGCAGCGCGGTATCGGTGCCGTCGTACCGCAGGTGAGCCCGCCGCGCCGACCGGGCGCGGTCGGGCCCGATGCCTTGCTGAGCCAGCTCGGCAAGCGCGTCGGCTTCCAGGCGGCCGGCCACCCGGTCCAGTTCCGGGAGCAGCCGGTCGGCGAGCGGTGCCTCCACCGCGCTCTCGCGCATCGCGGTCACGTCCGCCAGTCCCATCCCGTAGGCGGACAGCACCCCGGCCAGCGGGTGGATGAGCACCCGGGTGATGCCGAGCGAATCGGCCACCGCGCAGGCGTGCTGGCCGCCCGCCCCGCCGAACGTCGCCAGCACGTACCGGGTCACGTCATAGCCGCGCTGCACCGAGATTTTCTTGATCGCGTTCGCCATGTTCGCCACCGCGATCTCCAGGAAGCCGGCGGCGACCAGCTCGGGTGAGGGGGACGGGCCGGGCCCGGCGGCTGGCCGCCCGGATTGCCGCGAGAGCGAGGGGCCGCCGGTCGCTTCCCCGATCTGCTGCGCCAGCGCGGCGAACCGTTCCCGCACGATCCCGGCATCCAGGGGCTGGTCACCGCTCTCGCCGAACACGCTCGGGAAGTGCGCTGGCTGGATCCGGCCCAGCATGATGTTGGCGTCGGTGACCGTCAGCGGGCCTCCGCGCCGGTAGGCCGCCGGGCCGGGGTCCGCCCCGGCCGAGTCCGGGCCGACCCGGTACCGGCTTCCGTCGAAGTGCAGGACCGACCCGCCGCCAGCGGCAACCGTGTGGATGCTCAGCATCGGCGCCCGCATCCGCACCCCCGCCACCTGCGTCTCGTACTGCCGCTCGAACTCGCCGGCGTAATGGGACACGTCGGTCGAGGTGCCGCCCATGTCGAACCCGATCACCTTGTCAAAGCCCGCTGCCTGCGCGGTACGGGCCATGCCGACGATGCCGCCGGCCGGCCCGGACAGGATGGAGTCCTTGCCGCGGAACAGGCGGGCGTCGGTGAGGCCGCCGCTGGACTGCATGAACTGCAGCCGGACGCCGCCCAGCTCGCTGGCGACCTGATCGACGTAGCGGGCGAGGATGGGCGAGAGGTAGGCGTCCACCAGTGTGGTGTCGCCGCGCGATACCAGCTTCATCAGCGGGGTGGTCGCATGCGACAGTGACACCTGCGCGAACCCGACCTGGCGGGCTATCTCGCCGATCCGGGCCTCGTGCGCCGGGTACCGGTAGCCGTGCATGCACACCACCGCCGCCGACCGGAAGCCCTCGTCATAAGCGGACCGCAGGTCGCACGCCACAGCGTCCTCGTCCAGGGCGGTGATGACCTCGCCATGGGCCCCGATCCGCTCAGTGGCCTCGATCACCCGCGAGTACACCATCTCCGGGCGGACGATCTGCCGGTCGAAGATCCTCGGCCGGTCCTGGTAGGCGATCCGCAGCGCGTCCCCGAATCCGCGGGTGATGACCAGGACTGTCGGCTCGCCCTTGCGTTCCAGGAGCGCATTGGTCGCGACCGTGGTGCCAAGACGTACCACAGAGATCAGTCCGGCCGGAAGGGGAGCGTCTTCCGCCACGCCGAGCAGACGCCGGATGCCCGCGACGGCGGGGTCGGCGTACCGGCCCGGGTCCTCGGACAGCAGCTTGCAGACGGCAAGCGTATCGTCCGGGCGGCACGCGACTACATCGGTGAACGTGCCGCCACGGTCGATCCAGAACTCCCAGCCGCGGTCCACGCCTGCCCTTCCCCGCCGACTGCCTGCCCGCAGCTGACCAGCGGGATCATTCCCCCTGCCAGGCCGGCCAGCGGCGTACCCATTATCCGGGGCGACCCTTAGCCAGCAGGTGTCATGACCTGTCGTGACCGAAGTCGGACCAGACCACGTCCAACGCACGGTGGCGCCGGACGGGCGGGTTGCCCAGAATCTATTTCACCATCCTGGCCGTGCTCTCATCGGCTACTTCACTCGAGCCCAGTAGGCCCGCAGAGCACTCAGTTGACCCAGACATCGCCTGCGGGCCCGGCCCACGGGCGCGTCGAGGAACATCACATCAGGATCAGGCCGCAGGGGGGAACCCTCCCCTTGTGGTACCAGCCGAGCCGAGATGTCCTTAAGGGAATGGGACATCCATTCCCAGACACCGGAGACCCCGCCATGAAACTCGCAGCCAGCGCTGGCCGGCGCGCCTCGAATCGGAGTGCCGCAGCCTCGCGCACGGGAACTGACGAGCCGCTTCTCCTGCTCGCGCCTCCAACCGGAACACCAGGAAGGCCACCCAAGATGAACATTTCCCTGCGGCGCGCAGCCGCCGCCTCCGCCGTGAGCCTGCTGGCTCTGCTGCCCCTGGCCAGCTCCGCCAGCGCTGCTGCCACCCATCCCCAGCAGCGCCAGCTCGCCGTGACCACGCTGTCTAACTTCAAGGTGGTGCTGACGGCCACCCGCAAGCAGACGGATCTTGCGACCGTGACTGCGGCCGGCTACCGGAGTACCTCGCATGGCTGGAAGCTGATCGCGACGAAGCGGATCGGCGGGGCCGGCCAGTGGTTCTGGTACTCGGTGGGCGTCTGCAGCTTCACGGTGACCCAGTTCAAGCCGACACCGCCGCCCGGCTCGCCCAGCATGGAGCCCTGGGACTCGATGACAGTGAGCCTGTCGGCGGATCCGGCGATCGGATGCGTGCCGCCCTACACCAAGCACTGGAGGTGAGAAGGTCCAGCCCACGCCAGGAAGGCTGCGCCGAAGCTCTTCCGTTTCGCGAGAGGACCCGCGACCCGCTGAAGTTGGCCGCGATACCAGAGGTCATCGGGAGATATCGAGGCGGCGGATGTGACCGACTCGCCGGCCTTGCCGGAAACGGGCCCGGGTTCCTTGTGACCCGTTGAGATGCCAGGCAGCCGGCCTGGATGAGGTTGACTCGAATGCCTCGGCCAGTCGCTGGCACTCAGAAGCTCCCAGCGGTTCACGCTGGACTCATCGCCTTGCGGGGCTAGCCGCCACCCCGGAGCATCCCGCAGGGCCGAAGGCAGGAGATGCTCGCGGAGCGGCCTGGAGTGCGGGGCTGGCGGGACGCGGTGCCTGGCGGGCTGGGCGGGGGGCGTGATACTCCTGGCATGGTGATCTTCGATGATCTCGAGGCCGAGCAGGACAGGCTGGAGAACATCCTGGGCGGCCTGGATGAGGCGCAGTGGGCGTCCCCGTCGGGGGCGGCCGGGTGGACGGTCGCCGATGTCGTGCTCCACCTTGCCCAGACCGAGGAGGCGGTGGCCGCCAGCATCGCCGGCGCCAGCCCGGGCGTCCTCACGGTATCGGGGACCGCGCTGGATCAGGTCATGGACCAGCTGGTACAGGCGGAACGGACGGCGCCCGCGTCGGTCTTCCGGCGGTGGCGCGAGGCCCGGCTCGCCGCGGTGACAGCGCTGCGCGCAGCCGACCCGCAACGGCCCCTGCCATGGGTGGACGCACCGCTGAAGCCGGCCACCCTGGCGACCACGCGGCTGGCTGAGCACTGGTCGCACGGCCTGGATATCACCGGGCCTCTGGGCATCAGCTTCCCTGATACGGCGCGGCTGTCCCACATCGCCTGGCTGGCGCATCGCTCACTGCCCTATTCCCTCGTCCTGGCCGGGGAACAGCCGCAGGAGGTGTTCTGCGAGCTGACGGCGCCCGATGGCACGGCCCGGTGGCGGTACGGGCCGCCCGGCGCCGATTCTGCGATCACCGGCCCGGCGGGAGCGTTCTGCCGGGTAGCCGCGCAGCGGCTCCCGCCAGGCAAGTCCGGACTGCGCGCCACCGGCCCGCACGGGACCACAGCGCTGCACGCCCTGCGCACCTACGCCGCCTGACCGTGCCCTGCAACGCCAGCAAAGGACCGCAGAGCGCCCTCGCGCTCCGCGGGTACGGCGGGCAGCCAGGTGCCCCGGTCACCTAGCTCGGCACGCGCCCACCGCGGCAAGAGCGCGCATGCCGGGGGCGGGCGATCATGCAACTCGGCTCGGTCTGGCAGGCGTCGACGGATCGAGATTGAACAGCAGTGGTGCGCGGCCGCTTGGCGCGGTCGGTCGGGCCGGGCTTAGGCCAGAATCCGTGGCTGGTCACCTGACAGTAGGCGCGCTGCTCCTTGCCGCGTGCCTGGCAGGCCCAGATCATGCGGGAGAAGTACCGGACGCTGTCGCGGACCTGGACGCGGTACAGCGTTACGTCGCCGGGGTGGGCGTAGTAGGGGCATTCGTACGCCGGATGGGTAGCCGACGGGCCTCGATCTTGCCGGTGGCGTAAGCGCTCCGCTGACCCCAGCGCGCCCAGGTGAGGTGCGTCGCGATCGGTGCGCCGCCCTCGCCGACGTAGCCGGCGATCGAGTCGAAGCAGGAGGTGTAGGTCTCCGAATCCGGCAGAGCAGGCGAAGGAGCCACGAACCGTGAGCCTGGCGGATGTGCCTGTTCAGCCAGGCAGCAGGTTACGGTCCCCGCGCCAGGTTTTGGAGCGGTACAGGCCCGTGTGGGTGCGCGCCGCCGACGCGCGCATGTCGCCTGTCAGTCCTGCTGACCTGTGGCCTCGGCTTCCTCTGCATCGGGTCCGTAGCCGGCGCTGGTCAGCATCCGGCGCAGGTCGACTACCGTCTGGGTGTCGATGTCCTTGTGTGCGGGGACGTCGAAGAATTCGGTCTCAGCCCCGACTGTAACGGCAACCATGTCATCGTGGTGCTCCACGACCGAGCCGATCGCCTCGAGCAAGGAGACCACGGCGTGCCACTCGATGTTGTGGCTCACGGGGTGCTGGAAGATCTGGCGCAGCGTGTTGCGGTGATGGTTGCTGAGGTGCGCGGGCTCTGGCGTCGATGACATCCGGGCTCCTCTCTGCCCCAGCCACGATAGCCCGGAGCCGGGATGACCACCGGGCCGGGCCCGACTGGGGGACGTGGGCGTGCTGCGGAGGACGTGACGGAGTACTCGCCCGGCCGGTCCGCGCCGTTCATGGTCTTCGCTGCGCCCGTTCACCTGGGGTAACGGGCGGCAGCCAGACGCGGTGGGTCGGCCAGCCTCTGCCGCGGCCGGCTGTGGCGCTGACACAGGTCCGTGCTATCCAGTCGCAGCGCGCAGTTGCGCGCCTTCGCGGCCGTGCGGAGTATGTCCTGCGCTGCCGCCGACAGGCCCAACGTGTCCAGCGCGAGGAAACGCGTGTCGCCGGGCTGCAGGTGAGCGAAGTCCTTGTTCACGCTTCTGCCGTGCCGGTGCTCGGTATCCCGCCAGCCGCGCTGACGGTGACCGGGTACCAGATGATGAGCCGCACCTGCGGGTGCGGGCAGGTCACGACCGCGCCGGCCCCGGCGGGGGTAACCGGGGGCCCGGTCTGCTACGGGCCGGACGTGACCGATGCGGCAACGCTGCTGGCGAGCACAGACGTGATCGGAGCCGGGCGGGCTGCGGACCTGATGGGCGCGCTGCTGAAGGCACCGGTCTTCGCGGGGTTCGTGTCGCGGTGCCTGGTCCGCCTCGACGCGGCGTTAGTCACCGCCGGGTTCGAGGACGCGCTGAGTGATCCGGCGGCGCTCTCCCTGGCTGGAACCTGGTACTGGGGACCCACCCCGCAGATACTTCGAGTACACGCCAACAATGAACTGTCCCTGACCTCGCTTGCGACGGACGAGGCGCCTGCCCGATTCCCGACGGCGGAGGGAACCTGGACCGGCAGCAACGGCTACCACGCCGGCGAGACGCTTCATGTCGTGACTCGGCCGGATGGCACCCTCAGTCACCTCAGTGTTGGCGCGCTCGTCTATACGCGCGAGCCGTATGACGATTCCGCGCCTATTCCCGGTGGCGTAGATTCAGAGGGCTGGCGTTCTGGCTGAATCATCGATAGAGCTCAGCTCAAACCGGCGAATGGCCTTCTCCGCCTGGCGTGCATACCCGCAATCTTGCGCGGCGCGGCCGGCCGCGGTCAGCGTGACGGACCGGTCCGGGCGGGACTCGCCCAGGCGGTGCCGCTCCAGGTAGCCGGCGGCCATGGCCGCGGCTTCCTTCGAGACGCCCGACAGCGCCGGCAGGTCGCGGGCGCGCAGGGCCTCGCGCAGCGAGCTCACCGCTGCCGTGAGGTGCTCGTTGAGAAGTGCGGGCATCGAATGGCCCATGACTGATCGTCAGCATCACCCGGGTTCGGCGCGCCGGGAGGCAGGGTCAGTCGCTCGCGTGCAGGGCTTCCTGGATGGCGGAGAGTATCGCCGCGCCGGCGAGGCCGACTAGCGCCCCGGCGATGAACGTCTTGTTGTCATGGTTCGCCTGTCCGGCGGGGTTGATGCCGACCGCTGCCCGGCCCGGCGAATCAACGGTGGTCAGATCCTCCTGCCAGCTGGCGGTGCGGTTGTTGACCGCCGCAGTTGGGAACGAGGACCAGTCATAGCTCGCGGCTGACGGGATGTCGTACCCGACCAGGAAGATCGGTGTCCCGGGACCCCGGTAGATGAATTCCGGGATCGCAGCCGACGCGGTGATGCCGTTGTAGGCGACGCCGAAACTGCGGGCCTTCACAAAGAAATCGACAGTCGCCTTCCCAGGCGAGCCGCCAACAGAACTGAAGGCCAGTGTCATGCCCCACTCAGATCCTGGCAACGGCCCTGGAACGGTCAGGCAGAAAGGGGCAGGGCAATCCCGGAAGGCAGTCCCGAGGGCCGGGGCCACTACCAGGGCCGCCGGCGGACCCGCAGGCGGGGCCGTAGTACCGGCAGGCAGCTCAACCGAGATCTTCATCTCAGCTATGGCTGGAGATACCTGGACGACGGTGAGACCGATAAGCGCAATGGGAAATCTAGTTTCTAAACCCAGGCGAGAATAAGGAGGCGTGCGAACATCGGTCACTGCTGACGGATAGAAAATGATAACCAACAGAAATAGCAGCAGGCCGAGGACGGCCAGGACGAGCGGCGTCAGAATCTTCTTCCCGCTCGATCGCTTGTGCTTGGCCGGCAACAGCGGCGCGTCCTCCGGTGGCCTGGGAGGCGGGCTCCCGGCTAACGGGCTCTCAGGTTCCGGGACCTGAGAGGTGGGCATGCCTGACATCTGGCTCTCCCGTCATGCGCCCGGCCTGTCGCTGAATCAACGACCGTTGACCGCCGGGGCCATGTCCAGATTCAATCGTCCAGCGATGAGCGCTCGCGGGCAAGCGAGCGTGATGGGAGCAGATCATGAGCATCGCTTACCTGGCCCGGGCCGGGCAGCATCAGCAGCTTGAGGCCCGCTGGCGATGCGGCGCTCGCGCAACTGGGCAACCGCCTGCGCCAGCAGGTCCTCGGCGCCATCGAAGTAATAGAGCAGGACCTTGTGCGTGGTGCCGGCCGCCCGCGCCGCCCGCCGGAGCGAGAAGTCCACCAGTCCGTTAGCCGCGAGATCGTCGGTGACGCGCTCCAGCTGCGCCTGACCCCGAACGCCAACTTGCCCAGGGGCCGCCTGCTCCATTCCGAGCTCGAGCGCCGTTCCCCCGCTGCCGTAGAGGGCCCCCTGGTGTACGAGCGCAGCGGGCCTGGTGATGGATGGGGATCGGTGGATTTCACCGAGCTAGCCTGGCGAACTTGGTTGACTCGGCGGCGGCACGCCAACAGCGATAGCACTCCGGCGGGGCCAGTGGGCCAGGGCCGCTGCGGAACTTGCCGGTAGGTCAGCAGCGTGGCGGACCGGTCATGCACCTATCGGCAAGATAACCACAACCTATCCGGCAGATCAACCACACAATACTCGGCAGATCAACCACAGACAGGGTAGGCTTGCGGGGTGCAACCGGCAACCGGCCTCATCCCCCGTCATGCGCAGACGGCCGTCACCGCCGCCCTGTCCGACACCCGCGTCGTAGTCATCAACGGAGCGCGGCAGACAGGCAAGAGCACCCTTGCCCGGCTCGTAATGGCCGACTTCCCCGGCTCGGAGTTGCGCTTCCTCGACGAGGCACCGGTCCGCTCGGCCGCGCTGGCAGATCCGGCCCTCTTCGTCCGCCACAGCGGCCTCCTCGTCATCGACGAGGTACAGCGCGCACCAGATCTGTTCCTGGCTATCAAGCACGAGGTCGACACCGATCCGCGTCCGGGCCGGTTCCTGCTCACCGGATCGGCCAGGCTCACCGGGTTACGCGATATCCCCGACCTGCTGCCCGGCCGCTCGGAAACCATCGAGCTATACCCCCTGTCCCAGGGCGAGATAGACCGCTGCCCTGACGGCTTCGTCGACGCCGTACTTCAGCACGGCGTCTCCCTGCGCGTGCCCACCTCGGGCCTGCGACGTGACGACTATCTCGAGCGGGCACTGCGCGGCGGCTACCCCGAGGCGGTCCGGCGCACCGATACCGGCCGTCGAGCCCGCTTCTTCGAGTCCTACATATCCGATCTGGTCAACCGCGACGTCCGTCAGCTAACCGACATTGAGCGGCCCACCGACATGCGCCGCCTAGTCAACCTGGTCGCTGCCTCGACCGGCTCGCTCGCCATCCCGGCGTCCATGGCCAGCCGACTGCAAGTTCCGGCCAGCACGGTCAAGCGTTACCTGGACCTGCTCGACCTGCTGTTCGTCACACGCCGCATCCCCGCCTGGTCCAGCAACCTCGCCACCAGGGCCGTCGCCACGCCAAAACTGACCCTGACCGACTCCGGACTCGCAGCCCACCTCACCGGAATGAGCCTGCGCCGCGCCCGGCATCCCGCCGCCCCCGTCGGACCGCTCATCGAAACCTTCGTACTCGGCGAACTGGCCCGCCAGCTCTCCCTCGCCGATCAGCCCGTACGGCTTTACCACTATCGTGACCGAGACAACTACGAGGTAGACGCAGTACTCGAGGCGCCATCAGGGGAAGTCATCGCCTGCGAGGTCAAAGCCGCGGAAACCGTCCGGTCCGAGGACTTCCGCGGCATCCGGCGCCTCGCCCGGCGACTCGGCGACCAGCTCATCGCCGGAATCGTGCTCTACGCCGGGGGCCAGGCGCTCCCATTCGGAGAACGGCTCCGCGCCTGGCCAATCTCAGCTCTGTGGACACTCAGTCCTGACGCAACGGCCACATGAGACCACAGTCCCTCGGCCCGACGGCGCCATGGCGCCGGGAGCGCAGCCCAGGACGATGATCAGGTGCGGAGCCACGGCCGTCTCGTCCAGGACCAACTGGTCGGCGTCACTGCGCGGAACCCTGCCATAGCTCCCGGCCCGTGGCCGGGTCAAGGCCGATCAGCCGGCCCGCGGTGCTCGCGGCGAGCTGCGCAGGTGACTTGACGAAGGCAGCGCCGCCGGGGCGGTTCCGGCTCCGAGGCCGGCAACCCTTCAAAGAAGCTCATGCCGCTAGCTCTACCGCATCGCTGGTGACAGCACGGTCACAAGGGCCGGTGAGCTAGCCGCGCGGATCACGGCGGTGGAGCGGAAAAGCCTCAAGCCATGCGCGTGCGGGTGGCGTGATCCTCCTGACGCTGGGACAATCATGCGATGAGTCCGCGAAGCCGAGGCCGCCCGCCCGGCCGCGGCCGGCGCCGCCAGCCGGCCCGGCGCTCGGCAGGAAGCCGCGGCGGGCCGCCCGGCTTTGTGCCACGGCCCCAGGATGAATCGATGCTGGAGGCCGGGGAGGCGACCGACTGCTGGTTCGATGAGCCGGACCCGGCCGACCGGCGGTCTTGGGCGATACCCCCAGGGCACGGCACCTACCACGGGCTCGACCTCGAACTACTGGATCGCGCCGACGAGGACGAACGCACGTTTCTGATCGAGGCGCAGCACACAGAATTCGAAGACGCGCTCCGCAGCGATGAAGAAATGATCATCGACGGTGAGCCGTTCAGCCCGAGGCTGCACATCGCGCTGCACCAGATCGTCGCGAGCCAGTTGCTCGCCGATCACCCGCCCGAGACCTGGCAGACGGTTCAGCGGCTCAGCGCCCTGGGCTACGACTGGCACAACATCGTGCACATGATCGCAGCCGTGGTCAGCGACGACCTTTACCGGGCCGTGCAGGAACATCGGCAGTTCGATCCTGGCGACTACGCCCGGCGGCTGAACGAACTGCCCGGCGACTGGCCGCCACCGCACGCACTCGGCCCGAATTGACCGCAGGTCCCGGTCCGCGGCATGAGCGAGCGCTTGGGACTGGCGTCCCGCGCGCTCTCAAGTCATCTCAGCCGGACTGCCACGGATCGATCACATCGATCCCGGTTTCCGCGAAATCCTTGATGTTGCGTGTGGCCAGGGCGGCGCCTCGGACCCGGCAGATGGCTGCGATCTGAGCGTCGAATCCCTCGATCGGCAGGCCCAAGCAGTTCAGCTCAGTCGTCATGGTGGGCGCGCCGGCAAGGAACGCGTGACGGCGCCGTGGGTCGCTTCGCTGTCGTACCATGATCAGGGAGTTCCTTCATGCATGTCATCGACGTTGTCATCCTCGTCTGCTGGGTGGCCTTCTGGGTCTACTGGCTCGCGGCGTCCACCGGTGTCAAGGCCGGCCAGACGAGATGGACCCGATTCGCAGGCATCCGGGTCGGTGTCATTCTGGTCATTCTTCTCTTGCTGCGGGTCAGGGCTTTCAAGGGGCATGTGGTCACGAACAACCTATGGCTGCAAGGCATCGGCCTGGCCGTCTTCTTGATGGGGTTGGCGCTGGCTATCTGGGCCAGGGTGCACCTCGGCCGGAACTGGGGAACGCCGATGTCTCAGAAGGTCGACCCGGAACTGGTCACAGCCGGTCCATACGGCAGCATCCGTCACCCCATCTACTCGGGCATCATCCTTGCGATGATCGGCACGACGATCGCCGTCAGCCTGTATTGGCTGGTAGCGGTGGTAGTGACTGGAGCGTACTTTCTCTATAGCGCCATTGTGGAGGAGCGCTCCATGGCCCGCCTTTTCCCCGACTCGTATCCACAGTACAAACGGTCAACCAAGATGCTGATCCCCTTCATCCTCTGAGCTTCCGGGCGGCATTAGTCCCAGCGTTGCGCGTTGCTGTCGCTGAGCGAGCCGGCGGGCTCCGGGACGACGCAAAACGGCAGCCCGGCGGGATCGCGCAGGATCCACCAGGAGTGCACCGCCTGTACTCGCGGCGCCGAGTCTTTCCAGCCTGGCGAGTTCGGCGGCCAGGTCGTCGGTGTGGATGTCGAGGTGCACCCGGCCCGAGCCGTGGCCGAGCCGCTGGACGAGCAGTCCGAATTCCCGGCCGTGCAGCGCGGCGCCATGGTATTCGGGGTGACGGTCGCCCTGCGCTAGCTGCTGACCCACGGCTGCGCTCCAGAACGCCAGCTCGCGGTCGTGCCCGGCAGGCGGGACATCAATCACAATCTTGGACAGCCTGCTGTAGTGAACCATGCCGTCAACCTACGCGGCCCGGCTGCCGGGCAAGGCCTGGGCACATCTGATGGCCCACCGGGCAGATCTCGTGGCTATCAGCGGGCAGAACTCATGACCGCCGCTGGGCAGAACCCGACGTCCGTTGACAGAATACCGGTCATGATCGGGCAAGGTCCGAGACCGTTCCGGAAATCGGCTATTGAATACGGCGTGCGGCGGCGCCAGCATTGGATCGGGAGAGGACATCGGCACCGCGAGTCGCAAATCAGTCGCCTGTCGGTTTATCCGCGCTCCATCGGGCGGCCCGCATGGGCCGAGCGGAGGAGGACCCATGAGTGACATGCAGCTTGAGCCAGCGCTTTCACTGCCCAGCGGCTTCCGATTCGATGAGGTATCCAGCGTCACCGCGCCCAGGGCCCGTGGCGCCTCGGTGCCAAGCCTGGGCCCGCTGGCCGCCTTTACCGGCACGTTCAGGGGCAGTGGCTTTAACACCATCTTCCGGCCTGACAGCACGGCGACGCCGACCAAGCTTCCGGTACCGGTTTCCGGCAGCGACAACGTGCTGGAGCTCAACCTGACCCTAGAGACCTTGTCGTTCTCGGCCAGCCTGGGCTCCGTGCCGAACCGGGGCATGGTGCAGGGCGACATCTTCCTGAACGGCGTTCCTTACCTGCAGTCCATCGAGGATGTGACCGTTCCCAGCCAGCCGGTCGGCATCCACTTCGAGCCGGGCCTGTGGATGGCTGTTCCGGCCACCACGGATCCTGCCGAGGGCGCGACGGTCGTCCGCATGGCGTCGATTCCGCATGGCACGTCCGTCGAGGCTCAGGGAACCTCGACCACCGTCGCCGGGAAGCCGACCATACCGGCCGCGGACATTACCCCCTTTTCGACCGCCCCGCCGCACAGCCCGACTCCCTTCCCCAGCCAGACCGCAGCCACCCCCGGCACCGCTCGGATACCGCAGGACCTGGCTCCCTTCGTGGCCGCCGGGACCATCACGCAGGCCATGCTGACTGATCCCAACACCCTGCTGCGCAACCACATCGCCTCGCAGACCATCACCTCCACGACGGTCATCTCCATCTCCAGCGAGCCCGCCGCGCCGCTGTTCGGGGGCGGCACGGGCAACATCGCCTTCCTGCTGGGCAACGCGACAGCCAGCGCGCCGAACGCCCAGACCCTGAAGATGGACGCGACGTTCTGGATCGAGACGGCCGAGTTCACCATCGAGGTGCCGCTCTTCGAGCCGGGCCAGCCGCCGCTGATCATCCCGGCCCAGACCGGAGCGGCGGGGCAGCCGGTCCCCGAATTCCTGGTGAACCCGCCGATCCCGATCACGGCGCCGCGCACGATTACCGTCAAGGCAACCCAGATCCAGTACTCACAGCAGGTCTTCCTGAACTTCAATACGCTCACATGGCCGCACGTCTCGGTGGCCACGCTGGTACCGAGCAGCCCCATCTCGATTCCGGCCTCCGCCTGGGCCTGAGGCAGACAGCCGTCGAGCATTTGCCGACGGGCCGCGCCTTTCCCGTAGGAGCTCTCAGGCTGGCGTCCACTGGCCACCACGCATGATGGTGCGGCCTTCGATCTCGGGCAGGCTTCTCCATGCCCGCGTGGTGCGTGGCATGGCGATCAGATACACGTGCTGCACGTCCTCCTGCCGTGGATCCCACCCAGTTCTGGCGGCATGGCACTGCGCGATTGAGTCCTCGGCATCGGCGCAACGCACAACCTCGACGGACGCCTCGATGATGGTGACGTCGCGGCTGGTGCCAAGAGCGAGGCGCAGGTCACCGCTCGTGGCCGCGTTCCGCGCCGTGGGCGAGGCCGCTGGGGTCGCCAGGATGACGTGCGTGCCATCCCAGGCAAACGACAGCGGCACGAGATGGGGCCGGCCCGCGCTGGCCGTCGCGGCCCATACGTCGGCGTCGCGTTCGAGACGAGCAATCGTGTCAGCCTTGCGCTCACTGGCACTGCGGCAAGCATCGGTCATGCCATCGAGGCTATGCCCGCCCGCCGCAGGCGGGTGAACGACTTCCGTTGGGCCCGGGGGCTCGGGAGCCGGGGGGCCCTGGCATCCTCGGGCTATGGACAAGGCGTTGGTGCCCGTGCGCGACCTCACGGACTCTGATCAGAACCAGGCGGTGCTCGACGTGGCCTCCGCCCTGGTCGAGGGCCGCGCGGCGGCGGGGCGTGTCGCGGCCAGCCACGGTCCGGCGGTGGCGGCCGAAGCGATTGCTGCGGCTCGCTCGCGGCGCCGGCTGGGCGAGCTCATCGGGCCGATCCACCTGACCGTGGTGTGGGCCATGCACGGCGAGACGGGCCGCATGGTCCCCCGTGCAGCGCACCCGCACGGGGAGGACTTCGTACGGACCAAGGTCCGCCAGCTCGATTGGCTGACCGGCGGCCTGCCCGGCGTCACGTGGAGCATCATCGCCTGCGACGACGGATGCCCGGACCAGCCCTCGAGTGCCGACATCATGACGGACATCGCGGAGGCCGAGGGCTACCCGAGTGAAGGCCACCGCAGCGTGACGGTGCTCAGGCTGGATGAGGTGATCGGGGGTGACACCTCGATCAGCCCCGCATTCGACCGGCTGATCTCGACCGACCAGTCCCGCAAGGGCGGATCGATACTCGCCGGGCTGGCCGCCGCGGTCGGGACCGATCCGACGCGGACGAACGGCGCCGGCCGCCATGTGGTCTGCTACACCGACGCGGATCTGTCCGCGAACCTGGCCCAGCTGGGCTCGATGGCGGCGCCGGTGGTGGCCGGTGACAAGGTGGTCGGCGCGCTCGGCCAGCGTTACGGGATCGACGGGGCGGTGCTGGTCCGGGCCGACGGGCCGGTCACCGAGCCGCACAGCACCGGCGACAAGCCGGACAAGATCATCGTCCTGTTCCGCCATTTCGTCCGGGCCTTGCTCATCCCGCCCCTGGCCCAGGTGCTCGACACCCAGGCCGGCTTCAAGGTCTTCGACGGGCCCGCGCTCCGCCCGGCCATCCGGCAGATGACGTCCTTCAACGAGACCTTCGACGTCGAGTTGCTCATCCATCTCGCCCAGCACTACGGACCACGGGCCCTGGCAGTCGAGCCGATCGTCTTCACCGAGGACTTCGCCGCGACGAGCTTCCCCTCCGTCGAGCCCGGGCCGCGCCACCTGGCGATGGTTGACCAGATCGTGGAACTCTACGACCGGCTGGTTGCACCGGTCGCCCCCGTTACCGGCGAGGCGGCCGACCTGCTGACCCTGATCAGGACGCTCGACCTCGACGACTATGTGACCTTGATCGAGCACCTCCGCGCCGAGGACCAGGACGACCCGACACTGTTCGACCGGCGATGGCCCGTGCAGCACCTTCGCGACATCCTCCGCCGCTAACAACACCCACGATGCGCATCCGCAACGCACGCATTCGGCGCGATCTGACGGGTCCCTGCCTGCCGGATGGCTACCGTGCAGGCGCGGCTGCGTGCCGCGGACCGGAGGCGGCTCTCCCCTCAGCACCAGCCAGCAGCCCAGGCCAAGCCGGCATGCCGCGGCTGCGGTCAGCCGCGCGTGGTTGCTCTGGGCCGCCCCGCTGGTGACCAGCGTCGTGGCGCCTTTCTCCACCGCCGCGGCGCAGGCGTATTCCAGCTTCCGTACCTTGTTGCCGCCTGCACCAGCCCCGTCAGGTCATCACGCTTGATCCACCGACTTTCCGGGTCAAGTCCAAGCCGCGCCGCCAGCCGGGGCGCTGCCTCGACCGGAGTTGGCCAGCTCCCCGGGCGCACCCGGCCCCGACCTGTACCTGGGTCATACGACCTGACTTGTGACAAATTAGTGCGCACCTGAGCTGCGGATGCAGTCATGCGACAGGCTCTACGACACCGAGATCCGCAAAGTGATCTGCTCGACGAATGCCATCGAGAGCCTGAACGCCCGCTCCCGGCGCGCGGTCCGGGCCCGCGGCCACATAACGAACGAGCAGGCGGCATTAAGGTGCCTGTATCCGGTCACCCGGTCCCTCGACCCGACCGGCACCGGCCGGACCAGATGGGCCATGCGATGGAAGCCGGCGATCAACGCCTTCGCCATCACCTTCGGCGACCGGTTCCCGGCCGCCGAGACCTGCTAACCAACCGCCGGAAACGGCGTTAGCGCGATAGCCCACCTCGGAGGACAAGTGACCAAGTACACCAGTGACAGCTCAAATTTCGGAGCTGATGGCCCCTTCTTCCGCATCATCCGGGAAGGACTCGAGGGTCTCGTCGATGGAGAGGACTACTTCGACCTCCTGACCGACGATGTGGTCTTCGAGTACGTCATCTCTGTGCCCGGCTACCCCAGGCGCGTAGAAGGGCGACAGAACATCATCGACCTGTACAGCGGTTACGGCGACTTCATGACGGTGCACAGCGCTGACGATCTCCGCGTCTACCGGGATCCGGAAGAGTCGGTCGTCGTCCTGGAGTACGAGGTGCACGGCGAATCGGTGCAGACAGGCCGGCCGTACAACAATCGCTTTGTCTCCATCATTACCGTCAAGGACCACAAGGTGACGCACTGGCGGGACTACCTCGACCCGATCGCCGTGTTCGACGCCGCGGGCTGGCCCGATACCCCCGCCTGAGCAATCACGACCGAGTTCACCCGTCTGATGCAGACTGAGGGCGGGACTGCGGTGTCCGGAGCCGAGAGCACGGGCCCCGCAGGCATGCCGCTCATCCTTCTCTGCCGCCATTCCCCCAACGTCCAGTAAGCATGCAGCACGGTCACCCCGGCGAAGGTAAGTTCCTGCCCCTGCTCCCGCCAGCTGCCCCACCATTCGACCGCGGCGCGGTCGCCCGAGGCGATCGGCTCGCCGAACCAGCACTCGATGTTCTCCTCGGCCGGAAGGTTCTCGCCAAGATAGCGCCGAACGCCAGCCAGGCCAGAGTAGGGCTGCCGGAACGCGGGCGAACGGTACACGGCCGTGTCGGCGTAGAGCGCGGCGATGGCTTCGGCGTCACGCTGCGGCCCAGGCGCGAGACCAGGTGTCGGCCCAGCGGCGGGCGGCGGTTCCCGCATCCATGCCGTGATTCAAGCAGAACGCTGACCGCCCGCGGGCTGCCGTACTCAGTCAGCGTCGGCGACGATCGATCCGATCCTGGTTGCCAGCGTCCGGTCCCTGGCATTGAGGATCAGCGCGTAGACCACGGCGACCACGATGATCGCCAGCGAGATGTACGGGAAAAGGTCAAAGGGATGCGGCTGGCCGGGCTTGACCAGCTCATAGAGCGGGAACGCGATCGCGAGGACGCCGAGCACCGGCAGGATCAGGTGCCGGAGCACCGAGAACTGGTCGGGGTGGTTCCTCCGGTAGTACACCGGCAGGGCCAGGTTGGTGACGAGGTACACCACCACGATGGGAATGGTGCCCAGGGTGGCTGCCTCGCCGAAGTACACCACTGGGTCCAGGCCCCAGCCGAACCCGAACACCAGGCCGAGCGCGACGACCAGGAAGATCACGAAGGCCACCCACGGGGTCCGGCTCTTCTCGGTGACCCGCGCGGTGACCGCGGGGAGCAGGCCTTCCCTGCCGGAACTGAAGATCAGCCGAGCCTGCGAGTTTGTCGCCGCGATGAGCGAGCCCATGATCGAGGTGAAGCCCGCCAGGTAGGCAAAGAACCCGACCACCGCGCCCACGCCTAGCGCGACCGTGACGAATGGCACGCCGGCCGCCGTCCCGAGCGCCTTTGCGTTGTAGTGATAGCCGAGAACGGTCACGTAAGCGAACAGCACGTAGCACACCGCGATCGCCGCGATGCCCAGGAAGATGGCCCTCGGCACCTCCCGCCGCGGGTTGTTGGTCTCCTCGGCCAGCGTGGCGGAATTCTCCCAGCCGATGAATAGGTACACGGCAATCGGGAAGCCCAGGCCCAGGCCTTTGAAGCCGGACAGCAAATGGGACGGCTCGAACGGGGTGAGATGGAGATTGCCCGAGTACCTGATCAGCACCCAAATGCTGACCAGCAGCAGCAGCCCTATCTCGAACGCGAACAGCGCCCCGGCCCACCTCGTGGACAACGACACGCCCCGGACCACCAGCAGGAACGCCAGCAGCGTCAGCACTGCGGTCAGCAGCTGCCAGGCGATGTGCACATGCGCGTATTTCAGAAGCATGTCGGAGGTCCAGCCGCCGGCGATGGCAACGACCGCCGACACGGCGATGATGTAGCCGACTGACATCACGATCGCCGTGGTCAGTGCCGCTACAGGGCCGAGCCCCGTGCCGATGAACGTGATGAACGACCCGGTGGACGGGATCGACTTAGTGAACTGGGCCAGGGTATTGCCGAGCAGCGCTATCGCGATGGCAGCGGCGACGATGGTCAGCGGCGAGGCGATGCCGGCGGCCGCCGCGATCAGCCCCATGCTGAAGTAGAAACTCATGGCCGGGGCGATGTTGGCCATGGTCGAAGCGGTGATGTCGGTCAGGCCGAGCGCTCCGCGGCGCAGCCGCTCGGGTGCTGGCCTGACGCTAACCGGGGCATTGGATGCTGTTGCGATGAGCCACCTCCAGGCAAAGCGGCCATGCGATTCACATTAAAGGCAAATGGCCCGGCCGTACATCCCCGGCTAGCCAGCTCTTTCCGGCAGGCGCCCTGGCCTCAGCGAGCTGCTTCTTCGCGCGTCGAGGTCCGAGACGCCGAACTGCCAGGTCAGCACCGGTCGGCCGCTGGCGGAAACTCCTTCCCCGCATTCGATGCCGAACTGCCGGCTCCATGACCGAGCGCGCCTGCGCCACACCCGGTCACTTTACGTACGTGACGGGCACGACGGCCGGAGGCTGCTCGATTGGCTCGCTCACGTACTGGGAACGGATGCCGTCGATATAGCGCCGGCACCGCTCGGTGAGGCCGACGGCGGTCTGCATGCGACCTTTGGTGACGAGGACGCCGAGGTCCGCGCCCTTGAAACGGTAGTCGCCGGGAGCGTAGACGCGCAGGAAGAAGCACTCGTCCTCGTTGGTCAAATCGTGCCAGTCGTGGGACTCCTGGAGAAAGGCCAGCTGCCCGTCCTTGTTGAGCTGATAGGTCCCCGTGCGCGGGGCGCCGAGGATCCGCTCGACGGAGTCGCCAGGCTCCTTCATGATCAGTTGTGCCCAGACGTCATCCGCCGCCAGCTCGCGCCACCGCTCGTTGATCTCCTCGACGTCGATGATGTAGTCGACGTCCATGTACTCGAGCAGGTGGAAGAGGAAGAGCGGGATGTCGGCGTAGGCGGCGGCAGTGACGTTTGTCATCGACGACACGCCAGAAATGCGGGGGTTCAGCTCACCGAGGTAGACCTCGTCGGTGTCGAGGTCGACGAGGATGTCGACCTCGAAGAAGCCCTTGTAACCCTCCTGCCCGAGCCGCCCGCCGAGCCGACGGACGAGCTCGGTCGCCTTGGCACGGTGCTCATCCGACAGCGCCTCGGGGAACAGGTCGTTGCCGCACCACCCGCCGGGGTACGGGGTGAGCTCGGGGTAGCCCGTGAGGTCGATCATGAACGGCCCGACGACCGTCCCGTGCCGGGTCAGCACGGCCTCCACCGCGGCGGCCTTGTTGTTGATCCGCTTCATCACCTTCGCCTGCTGGCCGACGATGTCGCCGGCGTGGAGGGCCCAATCTGACTCTGAGGCGACGAAGAAGGTGGTCTTCCCGGAATCGCCGTAGGGGGTTTGCACGACGAGGTCGGTGCCGAGTCCCGCATCGACGGCGACGCGGACCAGCGTGTCCCACGAGTCGACCTCCGCGAGCACGTTCGGCACGCTCAGGGCGCCGGCCTCGTTGCCGAGCACCGTCGTCACGATCTTGGAGTCCAGGCGCCGGCGCAGCGAGTCAGACGGGAGGATCATCTCGTATCCCAGCTCTGCGCAGATCCGTTCTGTCTCCTCGTCAAAGAACAGCATCGCCACCTTCGGGTGGCCGCCGCGCGCGGTGATGAATGCCTGCACCTCCGGATCGCGGAGCAGGTAATTATTGATCTCCTCGCTGCTCTCGAACCTCACGTACGGCTTGTGCTTCGGGCTGAACACTCGCGGGTGCCCGCCGTCCCAGGAATCGTAGTAAGCGACGTAGCTGAAGTTGCGGACCCAGCGGTCAATACCGAGCAGGTTGAACGCGGTCGGCCCGAAGAAATAGACCGGTGCGGTGTTCGTTCGGAAGAAGCCGCGGATCTCGGAGATCCCATTGAGGCGGCGGAGGGAGGTGGCCGGGACGCGGTGGGACGACTCGCTCATGAGTTCCCCGTACAAGAGGAAGAAGCGTGTCCACTAGCCTAGCTCCGATCCCGGCTTTCCATCACTGGGGCGGCCCGCCGATGCGACCACGGGACAGGCCCGCCGCTACTCCCGGAGGTCCGTGCCGCCGCTTCGGGTCATTGGCAGCAGTGCCCGCGAGGGCCGCACCGATCGCGTCGAAGGCAAGCAGCGTGTCGTGCAGCATTCCCGGCGCCTGCGCGTCCGGCCACGAGGACAGCTTGACGGCCACCGTGCCGGTGCCGGGGCTGACGTAGAGCATCTGCCCATGGATGCCCAGGCAGAGCAGGACGTCGCCGTGCTCGCGCGGCAAGAACCAGAACTTGTTGCGGTACCACCCGCCAGGAAGGTACGGCCCGGACACGGACCGGGCGAAGGCGTCGCGGATATCCGGAGCGACCGTCCACGACTCGCGCAACCAGGAAGCGGGGACGACGCGGCGGCCCGCCACCTCGCCGCCGGCCAGCAGCATCGCGCCGAAACGAGCGAGGTCGCGCGCCGTGGCGCACATCCCCCCGTCGTGAATCGCGGTGCCCACACCGTCACAAGTGATCTCGGCGTCACGCTCGGCACCAATCGGCGACCACACGAGTTCGCCGACGAGGTCGGCCATCCTGGTCTTTGTCGCCCGTTCGCAGACCCAGCCGAGGACGTCGGTCTCACAGGAACGGTAGTCGAAGACCCCGCCGTGGTTGCCGGCTCCGCCGAGGGTGGTCAGGTAGGCGTACATCGAACCAGGCAGCTGACCGTGCGACGCCGGGCGCCAGCCCATCGCCTCCTCCATGACGCGCACCTCGGCGTTCAGATCGGTGTAATCCTCGCTGAACTCGACTCCGGAACGCATGTCCAGGACGTCGCGCAGGCTGGCTCCCCGGTAGCCGCTGTGCCCGAGCTCCGGCACGTGGTCCGTGACGAGGTGCGCCGGGGAGAGCAGGCCGCGCTCGACGAGGTTGCCGGCGACGCAGCCCACAACGGACTTGGAGATCGACATGAGCAGGTGCGGGGTGTCGGGGCCAGTCTCCCCCGTGTAGCGCTCGAGCACCACCCGCCCGCCGTGCGCGACGACGACGGCGTCGGTGTACGTGCCGTCGAGCACATCGTCGACGACCGCCTCCGCGCCATCGACGCGGTGCAGCGCGATCTCGCCCAGCGGCAGCGGGGCGGCGGGCAGCGGCGTCACGGGCCCGGGACCCTTGGAGATGCGCTGGGTGGGTACGAGTTCACGCATGTGCGAGAACGACCACCGGTTATACGGCGGCTCCTGCCAATTCGTGAGGGTCACTTGGGCATCCGCCGGCGGCGGGAATCCGTGCATGAGCATAGATAGAGCCTAGTTGCCTTGCCGCGAATCAGTGCGCGCTCGCGCTGGAGCCGTCCACGCTCGAGGTCAGCGGTGAACGCGCCGGCCAGCTGAGCCAGTGCACCGTCAGCCACGACCGGAGCGTCAGGCCCTCCATTTGCGCCACCGCGCGCATCTCCTCCCCGGCCGCCTACCGCAGGCCGCCACCGGCTGCTGGACCCGTCCCGGGGCCGGGCCAGCGGCGATTATGTGGTCACCGCGGCCGGCCTCGCCCAGCTTGGGCCACATCATGCCCGCTCTCCCCGCTCAACCGCGTGGCGCCAGATGCATTCGGCAGCAAAAAGGCCTGGACGGCGTACTCGAAGACTGGCCATAACGGCTGGTTTGTCGTACCCTGCCGGTACCCAGCCGGGCAGCTCATCAGGTTGACAAATCAAGGGGAACGTACGTGTTCGAGACGATTCTCGTTGCCATCGACCATTCGGATCACTCGCAGCGCGCGCTTTTCACCGCGAAAGACCTTGCAAAATGCACGGGGGGCAAGGTCCGCATCGTTCACGTCCGGGAGGTGTCGCTCGGGCGGAAGTCCGGCCCGGTGTCAACGGAATTCTCTCAGGAAGCTAATGCGCTCGTGGAGGACGCTGTCAAGGCAGTCACGGCCGACGGTATCGCCGCCACAGGCGTCTTGCGCGAAACCCACTCGGGTCGCGTGGCATCCGAGATCCTTGCGGAGGCTGCCGCTTCGGAGGCTTCGGTGGTCGTCCTCGGCGCCCGAGGCCTTACGGATCTCGAAGGGCTCGTGATGGGCAGCACGACCCACAAAGTGCTCCACCTGGGGACGTTGCCGGTCCTGGTCGTGCGCTGAGTCTGCGTCGGCAGTGTAGGCCCTCTGCGTCGTCCCGCATCCGGGCCTGCCGCCGGCGGGAAGCCGGCAAGGAGCCCGCGCCGGGGTGACCGGCGGCGGCGATGGGGGCCTGCCTGGCGGCCGTGCGCACGTGCCCCGGGTGGGACCTTGGGCTCTATCGCCACCGCGGCGGCGGAGCAAGGCTGAGGCTTCCGGGAAAACGATGACCAGCAGGGGGCAGGGATGCGTGCCTACCAGATGACCGGGTGGCAGCAGCCGCCGGAGTTCCGCGACGTCGAGGTGCCCGAGCCGGGACCCGGGCAGGTGCTGATCAAGGTGGCGGGAGCGGGTGCCTGCCATTCCGACCTGCACCTGATGGAATGGCCGCCGGGTACGTTTGACTTTCCGCTGCCGTTCACGCTCGGGCACGAGAACGCCGGCTGGGTGGAGGCCCTCGGCGCCGGCGTGGAGGGCTTCAGGGTCGGTGACGCGGTCGCCGTGCACGGGCCGTGGGGCTGCGGCCGCTGCCGCGCCTGCCGGCTGTCGGAGGAGAACTTCTGCGAGAACGCGGCCCAGATCGGGGCGCTCGGCGGCGGGCTCGGCCGCGACGGCGGCTTCGCCCCGTTCATGCTCATCCCGGCAGCCCGGCTGCTAGTCCCGGCTCGGCGGCCTCGATCCGGTCGAGGCGGCGCCGCTGACCGATGCCGGGCTCACGCCCTACCATGCGATCAAGCGCAACCTGCATAAGCTCGTGCCAGGGTCATCGGTCGCGGTGATCGGGATCGGCGGGCTCGGGCACATGGCGGTGCAGATCCTCCGCGCGATCAGCGCCGCGCAGGTCATCGCCGTGGACATCGACGAGCGGAAGCTGGCGCTGGCCCGTGAGGTCGGCGCGGACCAGGCGGTCCATTCCGGCGGCGACGCGGCGGCGCAGATCCGCGACCTCACCCACGGGCTCGGGGTCACCGTCGTGCTCGACTTCGTCGGCACCGACACCACCATGGCGCTCGCGGCGACGGTGACCCGGCCCGCCGGCGAGGTGACGGTGGTCGGCCTCGCAGGCGGGGCGTTCCCGTTCCGGTTCGGCGCGCTGCCCTTTGACTGCGCGATCACGGTCCCCTACTGGGGCAGCGCCGTCGAGCTGATGGAAGTGCTCACCCTCGCCCGCCAGGGCACAATCCGCGCCCGCGTCCAGCGCTTCCCGCTTAGCCAGGTCGCCGACGTCTACCAGCAGCTCCGCGAAGGCAAGATCGACGGCCGTGCCGTGATCACCCCGCCGGAACCCTAGGACGGGACCCGATCGGTCACTCGTCCCGCTCGAAACTGATCCTCCCGCAGGCCTAGCGCATGCCCATGCGCGCAGCCCCACCATCCATAACTGCCCGTTCGTCGTGACACGGACAGCCATGGGGCCGACCTGGACCGACGGATAACGGCGGATACGCGGACATGGGGCGTAGACGAGGGTCGATCACTCAGCGTCGCCTCGCGCGCGTCGGCATTCTCCCTGCCGATTACGCGCGGCTATCTAGCGCCGGGTTGCTTGCGATCAGCGGCGGGTGTTATGCGCTCTGGCCTGGGCTGCTGGGCTGTGGATCGAAGCTGGCTGGCAGGAACGCTGATACGTGCCTGGCGCATCTGAGCTGAGCGGCTTCGTTCTCTTCAGGATCGGTGCGCGGGTGTCCACGCGCAGTAAAACAGGCGTCTGCGACGCGGATCACCGAAGTTCCTCTAAGCCGGGCAGCCACCTGTCCAGAAGTTTTCTTACCCTTTCTCACCTCGATGGTCATCTGCCGTTAGTATCCACTTATAGAAACTGACGAGAGAACGCAGAGAGATCAACTATGGATGGCTGACGGCCCTGTGCGGCGCCGAGCCTCGACTTATGGACCACGCGCCCTAGGAGATATGGTGAGTCTCGTAATACGGAAGCATGTTCTCAACCAACTTGACAAAGTTCATCACGAAAGGGAGCTAGCTCTCCGCATCGAACAGGGCGATGCCCTGTACCAGCTTAGAGTCTACCCGCAGCGGGCCGACGAGCCAGTCTTTGTCCGCTTCCCTGGCCGCGCCGGGGTGGAGACGTCGAGTCAGGTGGTTGTGGGTGCGGCCGAGATTGTTGTTACCAGACTTCGGCTCATATTGTTGGTGAAATCAGGAAGGAACGCGCGAGGGCTGAGCCAGGAGAGTGGAGAGGTCGCAATCGTGTCGGTCAACCGTCTCGATCTTGGGTCACCGCAGCGGGTTACCACTCGGTCTGGCAAGATCAAAATCGTTAACTTCCCCGGATCGGACAGCTCTTTCGTCATTCTCGTTCCCCATCTTCGAGACTTTGAAGGCTTCCTGAAGGTTATGGCGCCAGAGTATGCTGAACGGCTCGGGCATGAACGCGCCGCTGAGATCGCGGACAAGCGCCTGGATGACGAACTGGAGGCAATGCTCCTAGAATATGAGGGTGAAGCTGCCGATGCGCCTGAAGCAAATCAGAAACAGACTGTCACTAACGACGATCGACGGAATTCCCCTGGTATGGCCGCGGGCCTTAAGATAATTAATAGGCTGATGAGCAGCATCCCCGGCAGGTTTTCAATCGTTGCTGCTTGTGCTTTTGTGGGTACGGTCTTAATTCTATCAGGAAACTACGTGCAAAGTTATTATGCGGCAGAGCAAGCTCGATGTAGTAAGATGCTCACACAGCCCGCTAGCTGCTTCTTCGGCGGTGTAGCAACTGCCATAGGGAGCGGTTTAAGCAAAACGGGTTGGATTGCGCTCTTCTCTCCTATCGTCATAGTAATTACGGCCGTCATTATCGTCAGAAGAAGAGCTTGAGACCTTGCCGCGGTGACTGCGCTCCCATCCTCGCCCCGTAAGCGTCCGGGCCCGGCATAGTCGCGTGATGTCCGTTTAAAAATTTGATCACTGACGCCGGTCCTGCATACGCCCAGAACATCTTCCAGGAACGACCTCCAACGTAAGAGCAGCGTGCCGGGAGGTGCTCCGGCAATCCCAGGTTTGGGCACGGTCGGTCGCCC
>Ga0187860_1000566_pt1 | contig 35231 bp, 26 predicted proteins | sample June2016WEW_10_4_FD_132981 | JGI IMG/M metagenome (GOLD analysis project Ga0187860, IMG submission 132981) | Peatland microbial communities from SPRUCE experiment site at the Marcell Experimental Forest, Minnesota, USA - June2016WEW_10_40 | ecosystem: Environmental > Terrestrial > Soil >...
AATATAGGTCCGATGTTCGGCAAGATCTTCGAAAGCATATTCCAACGCCCGGAGGTACTCGCCGTTGCCAGTAAGCTGATAATAGCGAATCAATCCCAGATAGCAGGATGTCTGTTCATAGCTCTTGCCAGTACCCGTCTTCGCGAAACTCCTTGTTTCCAGCATCTTACTGATCAGCTTAGGCCCATACGGTTTTTCCCACATGGTCACAATGTGCGTACAGAAATCGAAATATCTCTGCTCACCGGTATACCGGTACAAGAAAACCATGGGTTCCAGAACACTGGTAGGCGCCATGCCCATGTGGAATCCCGTTTTGATGATATTCAGCTTGCCGGGCTCTTCCCCAAATGTCACGCAAAGCAAATCGCCAATCTTTCTGGCCGCCGCCAATGCAGGTTGATATCCGGTAAGGCTGTAATAGTAAAGAAGCCCATACAGAACATACTTTTGTTCCCATACATCCCAGTTCAGCCAGCGCACCGGAAAGATCTCGCTCGCCGCATAACCGTCAGGATCGACAGATGCGATCAGAATGTCAATAGTCTTGTCCAGGCGTTGCTCTAAGCTCTGGTCGTAGTGATATTGAAGGTCTCGCACCATGCCGTGAATGTACTTACCGATGTGTTGTCCTTGGTCGAGATCCTTCGCCGGCCTGTCGTAATGCCCTTCCAGCAAATTAATCTCAAACTCCTCTACGAAACCCCATAGGGCCTTCTCGCTGTTCAACTTCATTCGCTGGCCCAGTATGCCCGCAATCGCTTGTCCTCCGGGATGGATCGCAGCCAAACGATCCGTCACCTTGTTCTCGACGACGAACTTCACATTGGCTTTGTCGTACGGCGTATGATCCCAGTGGCTGGGCTGTCTAGTGAAACGAAGCTCCTCCCCAGGTTGCTTATAACCAAGCAATCGCTCGCGAGCATAGTTATCCCCACTCTCTTTCTCCGTAACCTTGTACCATAAGAGATAGTCGGTATTCGCGAGCGGAAGAAATCTGTACCGGTATGTATTCGCCCGGTCGTTATAAATATCGATCTCCACTGCGTTCGTATCGGCCGCCTCATGTGTCTGCCGGTCTAAGACCTTGTATTCCAGTGTTGCCGAGATTGCCCGTTTGCACGAGTAACTGGTCGCGGTGAAGTCAATGTAAATAGGGGTTCTTGCCTGAATCTCGTAGGGAAGCCGGTTGAATCCGAACTTCACAAGATCGAAGAAGTTGGCGACAAACAACTGCCCGCCATGGAAGCCATCTCCCCACCAATCGTGGTTGTTGTATACCCTCGCCGCAATGACGTTTTCGCCGTCCCATTGAATGCAGGGTGCACTCACTGGGACATAGTAAACACATTCCAAGGCATAGGGGTAATACTTGACGATATCGCGACTTGGAATTCTATACTCCTCCAGGGAGTGGCCGTTCAAGTACACATCAACTTTGTCAAAGAGCCGTCCGAAATCAAAGACGAGCTCATCCTTGAAATAAGGATCGCTCCTCAAGCGTGAAGAAATGACCAACTGCTTCCGGAACCAGGCCACTTCATCACGATGGCGGCTCCGGCCAACCTTAACAGTGTCCCAATTTCCGTCATCGAAATGCACATCCTTCCACTGAGGATCATCCCCAACCTTGACTTTCCAGCTATCTCCCAACTCCATCTGGGTCTCTATGCTCCGCGGAACTGGATAATCCTCGTGCCACCCGGCAATATATGTTTTAAGAGGATCGTCCATGCTGGCCAGCCTGTTTCCTCGGCCAAATCCACCATTTTCTTTTTCCGCAAATATCCGGATGGCCAAAACATTCCGTGCATCCCACTTTATTCTTCCATCGCCAACGGAGAGAACATATTGTCTAACAACCGATGCTTTGTCTTTCACACCGGCAAATCCATTCAAGGGCTTCGTGTCCGGCTTCGCGAGTTCACCGTTCTCGCCGAGCAGCTGGCCGTTCAGGAAGGTCTGGTCCGTATCGTTGATTGGACCCAGATAAAGGTAGACCTTGTCGGACTTGCTTTTCCACTCCGAAGGGAGAGTAAACACGATGCGATGCCAGGCGTATCCGTGACAGTCGATGTTCTGCAGATCCCAGGAATAGTAAGGCCAAATTCCTATCCAGTCTTTGTCGTCTAAATCTGGGTGTGCCCAACTCAGGTCGTCGCCGCGTTTAAATTTCCAACCGGAATCGAGCCGTATTAGCGACCCGTCAACTGCAAGCGCGTCCGCATCAGGAAGAGATGCGGGTGAAAATGGGCTGACAAACATTGCGTGAGCATCGGGCAAAGCACTCATGATCAGCGCTGCGCCGCTCAACGACCAGCCAAGAAACTCTCTGCGCGAGACCTCTCTGTTCATTAACAATCTCCTGTTTCAGCACTGATTCCCGTGAATTGCGCCGTTCGTGAACCGGGTTCAAAAGATTCGAACGCATCTCTTACACTAGGTGTTGCGCACCAGAAGCGCCTTCGGAAGCAGATGAGACATGAACCTTACAGAATCAAGCCTTGCGTTGCTCTGTCACTCTTTCCGTGTAGCCGCTCCTACGAAAAGCTATGAGTGGATCGGGCTCAAGACCCATTTCCACTCGCACATCTCTTAGTAAAGGACGTACGTCGGTATTGAATGCATCCTTGATGCATTCTTCAGCCATCACGATGTCGGCCGCTGCGCGAGCTTCTTCGAGCGATTTATAGTCCACCATCAGGGCTTTGGCATAGGCAGTCTGGAGCGCAGTTACGGATTGAATCGTACCCTCGATTTGATTCTGCAAATTGTGATTCTGATCGATCATCAGAGCCACTTCTCTTACCCGGTCCGCAAGAATACGGTCGAGCTCACCCGACACCAGTTCGCAATAAATGAGGAACAACTGATAGGGTTGAATCGAACCCACCGTCAGGTCATCATCACCATATTTCTTGTCGTTGAAGTGAAAACCGCCAAGCTTATCCTCATGCAACAAGAGGGCGACAATATGTTCGATATTGGTCCCGTTCGCATGGTGTCCCAAATCGACAAGCACCTTGGCTTTAGGGCCAAGTTTGCTGGCAAGGAGGTAAGCACTGCCCCAGTCCGCCAAGTCCATATGATAGAAAGAAGGTTCGAAAAACTTATACTCAATAACCATTCGGACATCTTCTGGCATTGCAGCATACACCTTCCGCATCGCCTGCTCTAGGCGGCTTCGACGGAGGCGAAAATTATCCTGTCCGGGTACGTTCGTGCCATCGGCAAACCACGTGCTGATAACTTTGGCTCCTACGGCTTTGGCAATCTCCACACCCTCCAGGAGCTTGTCCAGGGATTTCTGGCGGACCCGCTCCAAAGGATGGCACACCGTACCGAGTACATAATCGTTATCCGCGAATAAGTGAGGGTTGACTGCCCCGATCTTCAATCCCATTCCTTCCGCATACGCGCGCGTCGCCTTCCAGTCAGAACTCTGGTCCCACGCCGTATGCAAATCGAAGAGAGAACAAACCCCGGTGTATTTCTGAACCTGCGCGGCGTCATCAATGCGCTCATTCAGGTTTCTTGCTGTCCAAGGTCTGCGCAGTACGTGGAAGCGCGTCCCGGAATCTCCGTAACCCCAGGAAGGGGTACCAATCAGTTGTTGTTTCAATCTAGTCTTTACCTCGGATTGGCTCAGATTCATGACTTCTCCTTTCGAGCGTGTGCTACGGAAAAACAAAGAATGCTACGATCATGGCAAAGTCCGCTGGGACGCCATAGTTATAGACTCCCGCCGTGGGTTCCGTGTTGAATCGATGGCGAACAGGCATTTCTGTTGACATTTCAAAGTGGGTTGAACATGGTCATTGCTCCCATGGAAAGGAAGATTGTGGTCCGCGAAGCCTATTCGCCACATACGCTCCAAAAGCTGCTTGAGTAAGATTGAAGATTGCGAAAGACGCAATCCACGTGGCGATGCCAGCCAATGACCATCCGGTCACCTGCCTCTCTCATTTCATAGCATTGAAAGAACCAGCAAAGCTAAGCCTGAAATAAACAGGCAAAACATGACAGCAATCATTACGTATGTGCCCCTTGAGGCACCCTTGAATTCCTTCCAAACAAATACTCCCCAGATAGCGGCAACCATCGTCCCACCCTGTCCTAGTCCATACGCAATTGCAGGGCTGGCTGTCTTTGAAGCAACAATATTGGACAGCATTCCCGTGGCGTTTATCAGACCGCCCAGGACGCCAATCAAATGAAGCTTCGACATCCCTTTTGTAAAGAAGCCGGAGTACTTGACAGCAGATCCACTCAATGGGTGTGCCATCAGATAGCTGTTATAGACGAAGTTCGAGGCAAAGAGACCGAGGGAGAATATCAGTACGGCGGCATAGGGGCCGAATCTACCAGGATCAAGTTTTTTAAAATCGAGTGAAAGGGAGCGCTGCACGAGGTAATAGAACGACCCCATCAGCATACCCGACACAGCTGCCAGGATCACACCCAGTTTCAACTCCCTTGCGTCACGCTTTTGTTTTATTGATTTGTAGGCAAATGCATCGAATACAATGGCCACGGTGATAAGCGCAGCTCCGCCGAAGATCAACAAGGCGTTCCCCTTGGGCTCTGCAATGTAATTAATCACAATGCCCTCAACAACTGCAATTCCCAGGCCGATAGGGAACGCAACCGCAATGCCTGCAATACTCGTCGCAGAAATGAGGAGAATATTGGCCAGATTGAAGACAACGCCACCTAGAATTGCCATTCCGTAGCTATGCAAGCTACCCTGTCCGAGGTCTGAAAGTAGATCTCGTCCGGTGCTACCAAAGGAGCCAAGCGTGAGGCCAACTATTAGAGACAATAGTAAATAGCCGATAGCGTGATCCCAATAGTAGTAAGAGAACGCATAGGACCGTGGTAGCATTTTAAGGGCGTTGACGTGTGAGCCCCAGCACATCATGGTAACGATGCACAATACGACCGCAACACCAAACGACTGAACGATCAGCATATCTGCGGCATACTCCTGGCTGCTCGATTTTTTTCTCGCACTAATCGGATCACTGAGATATCCGGATAGTCGTTAAAACCAGCGACTCCCTCGTTCTTGGCTAGACGACCGGCAGAGGGCGGTCGCGGAAAATCCGTAGCTTCACGCTACTACTGTTTTCAGCGATCACTCGATATCACCTCCGTCTGCACTCGTGAGGGCGGTCGAATTGATTCCGCCAGCATGGCCAGACGGCTGAAAGTGGCCTCATCGAGCTGGATATCCAACACTTGCGCAATCACCTGTGTCCAGCCGTGCAGGAAGTACACCCAACCGTCTTCGACGGTTAGGTTCTGCTCCTCGCGCTGCGCCAGTGCCTGGTTCAGGAACTGGAGGTCGCCGCGGTAGTTCAGCTCCCAAGCTACTCCATTGATCGGGAAGCGGCCGGCATCGGTGATCGGCGATCCGGGCAGGTCCTTGCCCATGCCCGTCGCGTTGATCACCACCGATCCTGGCGGGAGCGTCTCCATCAGGTGATCGCTTTGCCGCGGATCCCGCTGGCAGTAGTACTCAAACCGAATCTCCGGCGCCACGGCATCAGCCATCCGGCGGAGTGCCTCGATCCGGCGCGGCGACCGATTGACGATCACCATGCGGGCTGGCCGGTCGCCAGCCTGCTGCTTGCGGCTGAAATGCAGCACCAGCGCTGTCGTTGAACCTCCCGCGCCGAGCGAGAGCACGTGGCCGCCCGTTCGCCCGAAATAGCCGGGCCCGAGTAGCGTGTCCAGGCTCATCCCGCCTGCTATAGGATCTTTTGCGTACCCTTCCAAGCGGACACCCCGCTTGGAGATGCAGGAGATCTCTTCTGTAAGTTGAGCAAGCGGATCCAGGTAATCGAACAGGTCGCGGGCGGCTTTCAGCAAATTAATCTTATGCGCGGTGACCAGACTTCCCAGGCAACGCGGGTCCTCTTTGATCTGCGTCACAGCGCGCCGGTAGTTTGCTGGATCGTCGTTCAGTTTGAGATCCATCCCCTCCAGCGAGAGGTAAGGCATCCCGAGTTCTTTCATCCACAAGGGAAAAACCTTCATTATGGAAGACTGTCGCGTGCTGACGCCAATAAAGTACATGTGCTTCCGCATGTTCAGATTCTCAGATGTCATACCTTCACTCCTTGGGTCAGCACCGGATGAAGCGGAGACTCTCCCCGGAGCACGGCAATGCAGTCCCGCAGCGACTCTCTCCCCATGCCATTGGCGGCGCCGTCCGTGTGGGCCCCGCAGTGTGGTGTAGTGATCAGATGCGGATGCCGCCGGAGCCGACTATCTGGAGCAGGCGGCTCCTGAGCGTATACATCCAACGCGGCGCCTCCCAGTTGCCCGGAGTCGAGCGCAGCCAGCAGCGCCTCCTCGTCCACCAATTCGCCTCGGGCCGTGTTTACGAGGTATGCACCTCGTTTCATTCGTGAGAGGAAATCAGCATTTACGATACGCCGCGTCTCAGCGGTCAGCGGCACATGCAACGACAGGAAATCCGCTTCACGAATTACCTCTTCCAACCCCACTAGCCGAACATTCAATGAGCGCGCCAGGACTTCATCTCCGAACGGATCGTATGCCAGAAGCGCCGATTGCCACGACTGCAGCCTGCGCGCCACTTCCCGCCCCACGGAGCCGAAGCCAACGAGGCCGATAACCTTGCCTTCCAGGCTCTTGCCGCACAGCCGCGGCCATTTCCCATCGCGGACCAATGCGTCCGCCTCCGGAATCGAGCGCGCCAATGCAATCAGCAGTCCGATCGTGAGCTCCGCCACTGAAACCGCGTTCGCATGTGGAGTATTGGTTACCGTGACCCCCCTCTTCGCCGCTGTTTCCAGATCCACGTTATCTACGCCCACCCCATAGCGGGCGATCACTTCGAGCCGGTCCGCCGACTCGAGCGCCGCACCATCCACACGGTCCAATCCCGCGATAAATCCATCGCAGCCGGGCAGTAATTCCTTCAGTTCCTCAGACGTGAGTGGACGTCCGCGATCGTTGTAGATCACCTCGCCAACAGCCGCTTCCAACTCCAGACAGAGCTGCTTGTCATAGGATCCGAAAGTCGTAGGCGTCACGAGAACGCGACATTTCTTAAGCTCCGGCTCCATGGAACGACACCTCCGTGTGCGGAAGATTGTTCTTCGGGTTGTCGACAATCGTCACAGCACCGTTCTGTTCAACAACACACTTGCGGAAGCCGGTGGTATCAATCGTGGAGTAGTCATGTCCGGCATTCCCGGGATACACAAAGAACGTGACCAGATCTTCTTTACCGGTGTTGATGGAACGATGCGCCCATCGCGGGAGAACGTAAACCACACGGCCAGGACTGAATTCTTCCACTGCAGTTTCTCCGGCTTCGTTCTCCATCAAGAGAAGCCCCTCACCCTGCATGCAGTAGTAGATTTCCGCGGTGTCGCGCACGGAGTGGTAGTGCCCCTTGGTCATGAAATATTCGCTGCCCACACGTCCTGGATGGACGATGGAGAGACCACTTAATAACTCGCCAGCTACTTCTGGGCGCCTGTTCTCGTATACCTCGTAGATCAAGGCATCGCCTGAATCGAGCATGGCCTTGTACGCTTCACGGTCCGCGAAGCTGTTCTTCATGGCGGAGAGCCGGCGCTGGATGTGATTGTCGAAAGACGACATCCTGTCATCCGGCCGTGAAATTGGATATCCATACGGTCGTGTTTTCACGATTTCCCCTTGTTAGTAGTGAGCTCCAATACGACTTTGAGGGCATTGCCCTCGCGCACGGCGGCAAACGCTTCCATCGCACGATCCAAGCCGAATCGTCTGCTTACCAGAGGTCCAAGATCAACTTTTCCTGAACTGATCAGTTCCATCGAGTGCCGGCAATCGCGGGTGCTGCACCCCGTCGTGCCGGTCACGATCAGTTCCTTGTAGTGGATCAGGTTGGAATCCAGCGCTATCCGGGCGTTACCGGCTGGGAGACCCGCAAACAGGTTGATGCGCCCTCCGATAGCCGCCAGTTCCAGAGAATCTTCTATTGCTTTGTGGACTCCAGCCGCGACGATGATTACGTCGGCTCCGCGTCCGTCGGTCTCCTTGGCTACGACGTCCGCCAGCGACTCCTCGCGAAAATTCACAGCCCGGTTCGCACCTGCCTCCGCTGCCGTCCGCAGACGTTCTGGCGATTGTTCGCTCACCAGGATCTTTCTTGCTCCGGCCGCGCGCGCCGCCAACACGTGCATGACTCCGATCGGGCCGGCGCCCAGTATCAACACTACGTCGTCGCTGCCGAGCCCGAGCGCCTGCTGACCGTGGAGCACGCAGGCAAACGGCTCGGCCAGTGCGACTGCCGCACCGTCCAACGCGTCGTTGAACGGAATTACGTTGCCTTGCTCGACAAACGGCGCGGGCACCAGCATAAACTCGGCGAACGCGCCATCCAGGGTGATGCCAAGGGCGTCGTAATTCGCGCACAGGTTGTTCTGGCCGCGCTCGCACTGCCGGCAGTGGCCGCACCCTACATTCGGCGCCACGAACACACGCTGCCCCACACGATAGCCGCGACCCACGCCGCTACCCAGCTCGGCGATCGTCCCTACTACTTCGTGGCCCGGCACCCGCACTGTCCCCGGGCCATATTTGCGGTGGGCGCCTTTCAAAATGCGGAGGTCGGTCGCGCAGATGCTGGCGTAATCCACCCGCAGCACCAATTCGCCCTCGCCCACCGACGGCCTGGGGCGCTCTTCCACTCGCAGATCCTCCGGGCCGTAATACACGGCTGCGTTCATCGACCAACCCCCACGCGTGTATCTTGGTTCTGTTTTCCCAACACCTCGATCAGACGCACGCTGCGCTCTTCGAGAAACGAGGTTGTGGCAGCTCGCACACCCGCTACTGCCCAGCGGCCGTCGTGTCCGCTGACGCGCGGCTGCGATGCGGTGCGGATGCACTCCAGGAAATGCCTCATTTCGCGCACGTACGCGGATGCGAAACGATCCGGCCAGGTGCGAAAGATCGGCGTGACCAGCCCATGGTCCCGGTCGGTGCAGATCACTACCGATTGCCCGCGAACATCGCCGATCTGCAACAGGCCCTTCTCGCCGATGATCTCGACGCGAGCGTCGTATCCGTAGTCGCACGGGCAAATTCCTGAGATTGCTGCCAGCGTACCGCTTTCGAAGCGTACGTTTACCAAAGCGGTATCGTAATAGTGCGGTGTATCCACGCCATGCTTTTCGCCCTTGAAATTCGACACTTCCGCGTAGACGCGCTCCGGGTTGGAGTGGGCCAGCCACCGGATGCTGTCCCAGTCGTGGCTGTTCACTTCCGCGAGCATGCCGTTCGAGATGTTCAGATCGCGGGCCCAGGCCGGGGGAAGCCCCGGCCCATGCGTCAGTGACTTGATAAGCATGGGCCGCCCGATCTCGCCTGCCTCGATACGGGCAGCCGCAGCCTCGAAATCGGGATCGAAACGGCGCATGAAGCCAATCTGCAGCAGCACGCCATGCTGTCCGGCCGCCGCAATCATCTCATCGCATTCCGTGAGCGTCAGCGCCATAGGCTTTTCACACAGGATGTGCTTGCCACGTGCCGCCGCAGCCTTGGCAAGTTCGCAATGCGTGAAAGTCGGAGTCGTGATTACCACGGCTTCGAATTCAACACTTTCAGCAGCCTCGTCGAGCGAGCTAAATCGCGCCTCAACTCCGAACCGACTGCCAGCTTCTTCCAGCGCGGCGGCATTTTGGTCGACCAGCGCCACCAGCTTACCCTGGGGAATGTGCCGCACCAGGGATTCCGCATGCACTTGACCGGCGCGGCCTGCGCCCACTAGGCAGACTCTGGTTGGATTGGTCATAAGTCTCCGCTTAATTGGATTGGCATTGTTGTCTCGAATCCTTCCTTCAGCCTTTGTTGCCAGTGCAAATACCGTTCCAGCGCGGTGCCGTAAGCAATCTGTAACTCCGGATTCGGCGCGGCCACCTTTCCAGCCAGCGGGGCCAGGGCTGTTGCCGCTTCAGCTAAGTCGATGATCAGCCCCACAGCTTTCCCGGCGACCAGGGCGCTTCCCCATGTCGCGCATTCCTTGCGCGTCAGTTGCCGATATGGGACCGAAAGAATATCCGCCTTGATCTGGTTCCAGGCCTCGCTTTTGGCTCCTCCGCCGATGACCCGAGCTTCGATCAATTGAAGTTCCGGAGCGAGCGAGCGCAGAATGCGGAGGTACCATGCATACTCGTAACCGATGCTTTCGGCAATCGCCCGAAAGAAATGTTTCCCTGTGTGCCCCCAAGAGAACCCGATCCAAGCTCCACGCATCTCAGGGGCCGCTGGGCAGATGCGACCGCCCAAGTGGGGCGAAAACAGCAAACCGTCACAACCGGGAGGCACCCCCATGGCGCTCGCAAACAGGTCGTCATACGATCCGTCCGAACCATGGTCGCGCCCCGCTGGATCCGAAAAGTTTTGTCCGTACCACTTGAGCGCCAGCCCGCCACCGCCGACGTACGCAAGTGGGTTCCAGATTCCCGGAACGACGGAACGCATCACGATCAAAGCTCGATTACGAGTGTCAGCCACGAACCGGTCTGTGCAGCATGCCAGCACCGATGCCGTGCCCGCCGTGTCCAGCAGCAATTCCGGCGTCACCACGCCAGCGCCCAGCGCACCCGCTGCCGTATCTCCGCAGCCTGCCGCCACGGGAGTGCCCGATTTGAGTCCAAACTCGCGAGCCGTTTCCGGGCGCAGTTCACCCACTATCGTCCAAGGCGCAACAATGCGAGGAAGCCGGCATGGGTCGATTCCCAGTGTGTCGCACAACTCCCCCGACCAAGTGCCGGCGAGGGCATCGTTTACTGCCGTAAAATGCAGGAACGTATAATCGATGAACGCCTCATCCGCACGCAAGCCCACGGCCCGACCCGCCACGTAGCAACTCGGTGTTACGAACTTCGCGACCCGCGCGTAGTCCGCCGGCCGCTCGTGCGCCCACCACAGCATCTTGGGGCCGTGATTACAGGTCGGCGGGCAGCCAGTCAACGCTGTCACTCGGTCGGCGCACTTGCGGTCAATCTCTTCGATGTAGGGTCGGCAGCGTGAATCAAGCCACGAATCAAACCGAGTCACAGGTTGGAAATTCTCGTCGATCGCCCCAATCCCAGCCATCTGGCTGTCGAAAGCCAGTCCGGCCACCTGCGCGGGATCCACTCGGCTGGAATCCATGCATTGGCGAATAGCCACTGTGGCGGACTGATAGAAATCTCTCAAATCCTGCTCTACTGAACCCGGCTGTGGGTGGTAAAGTGGAACTTCCGCCCGGCCCTCAGAGATGAGCCGCGCGCTCGTATCGTAGAGTGCGGCTTTAGTGCCAGTGGTTCCCAGGTCGACGCCCAGGAGGAAGCACTCCCTGTCTTCTCGGCCTGTCATGCTATGATGACAGCACACTATAATGCCGACGTCAAGGAATGGTCTGTTCGCGACTCAGCGTGGAAATTCGTGCACGCAGATCCGGGTTAACCCAACCTACCCGGGGGCCTGCGCGACACCTTACGGCGGAGATAGGACTTTACGATCCGGCAAGACAGGCATTGGAATTCCAGCAGCTTGAAATCGCATCCGCGATTGCTGGTCTTTCCAATACTGATCTATGTCCTCCCGATGCTGGCCTGGAAGGCGGAAGACCGATATTGCCAGGTGGCCAAGTTTGACAAGTTCCGCTTGGGAATGAAGTTGAAGGAGAACATCCTAGAATGATATCCTTACAACCACGCAGCTAGATGGGTTTCTATCGACGAAATGCGGTAAACAGTCTGGATAGCGATCCGCTGCACAGACGGGTGAAGGCTTGCCCTGCATTTTGTTTTATTGACCTCTACAGCTAGCTAGGTCTTGGGGTGAGTTTTCCCATGATGGCGTCTACAACCATCCGGCTTTCGCAGGCGGCTGAGAACAAAAGCAAACTTTCCGGCGCAACAGCGGCAACCGTGAGCCTTGACTCTGCTAAGATTGTCGATCACAGTAGCCCCATTCCATTTTATGCCCAGCTCAGCGGGTACATTGAGCAGCAGGTTCGGAGTTATAAATGGGTAGCGGGGCAATTGCTTCCGAGCGAGCATGAATTATGTGCAGTCGCAGGCGTAAGCCGGACCGTGGTTCGCCAGGCAATCAACGAACTCGAACGCAAAGGGCTGGTCACAAAGCAGAGCGGAAAGCGCAGTAGTATTGCGTTTCCGATTTACCAAGGCAGCCTGATGCAGAACCTCAGCGGTTTCTACGATGACGCGATAGCCAAGGGGCGGCAGCCATACACAAAAGTCCTTGGGCTGCAGGTCATCCCGGCGGCACCGGAGATCGGCGCGGCGCTGCAAATCGAAGAGGGATCTCCTGTCATCGAATTGAATCGCCTGCGGTTTCTCGACGGGGAGCCCGAAGTGCTGGTGGTGACCTACCTGCCGCAGTCGATGTGTCCGGGACTGCTTAACGAGGATTTTTCGAACGAGTCGTTATATCGACTCCTCGCGCAGAAGTACGGTCTGCGCATCACGCAAGGCATTCGCACCATCAAAGCGATTGCTCTTGATCGCAAATCGGCGGGGCTCCTGGGCGTGAGAACGGGCAGCCCCGCGCTACTATTGAAAAGTAGAGGACAGCTTGCGGATGGAAGGCCGCTCGAGTACTTCATCGCCCTGCATCGCGGCGATCGGGCACAATTCGAGGTGAAGCTGGTCAGTGCCTAAGACTCTCGTATCGGCCGCCGACAGGGAGGATGACGCACGGCTGCCCGCAGGCCGCCGCGGCCAAGCAAAACTCGGAAGGATCGGCTGTATTGAATTCGAACATGTCGTAGTGACAGGGGATAGCTAGGCGCGCCCCCATGCGCCATGCAAGTTGCGCGGCTTCCGTCCCGTTTAGGTTTCCCGGCACGCCCCGGCCTCGCCCATTGATCGGCAGCAACGCCACATCCACGCTGAATTTCCGCAGTTTCTCAGCAAGGCCAGGATAATCGACCGTGTCACCCGCATGGTAGATCGTCCACCCCCCGAAGCGGAGCAGGTACCCAAGAAAACGGCAGTTACCCTTATCGTCGTATTCCAGCTTTTCGTGCGCCGAGGCCACGCCTGTGATGGCGAACGCGCCCATCTCGAGGGTCAGTCCCTCGTCGATTGGGCTGAGCCGGCTCATTGGAACGCCGACGCGTTCAGCACACAAGGCCACCGTCGCAGCTGGAACAAGTAGCGACATCCCCGGATTGGCATACAGAAGGGCGCACAACGTCTCGGGGTCCTGATGGTCGGTGTGGCTGTGGCTTGACATGGTGAAATCGATAAAGTCGAGCGCAGATGGATCCACCACGCGTTCGGTGATCCTCACATGCGGTTGGTTCGTGCCCGCGTACTTTTTCGTGAGCGAATCTGACAGGTAAGGATCAAGCAGGATGAACGAATCCTTCCAGGAAAGTAGGAACCCGCTCTGGCCCAGCCACCACAACCGGAAGTGTCCGTCATTCCTCGAGCCGGCCTTGACGTCGGCAAGGAATGCCGCATCCTGAAGAACGGGCTTAGACAGTTGTGCGGGCCGGACCTCATTGGACCCGAGAACGCTCATTATCCTTCAGGCTCCTTCTCCTGCTTTCCGGCATAACTTTGCGAATGAACAATGGTTGTAACACAAGCACCAAAGCAAAGATTGAGAAGCTTCCGGGCGCGCTGAGCGAATCTTGCGGGACCGAGAACGATAGGTTCCCTGCGACTAGATCGTCATCAAAATATTGGCGTCTCTGTCGCAAGGTGTGAGAATACTGACCTTTGGTTTACGCAGAGAACGCCCTCTACGCCTGCTGGTAATGCTTTTGCTCGAGTCCTCGCAGGAAGGCCAACCCCCGGCAGAGAAGCTCGTCGCTCGATGTTGCCAGCCGACGCCAGATGCAAGTGGCCGCGGCCATCGCACCTGACATCTCGGAGAAGCTCTCCATCCCCACCATCCCGGTATAGCCGGTTTTGGCCATGGCGCGATAAATGCCTTCCCAATCGACCGTGCCGGTACCTGGCGTACCGCGATGACTCTCGCTCAGATGATAGTGGCAAAGGTAGGGCGCGGCCTTGACGGTGGGCTCGTAGAAGCTGTTCTCTTCGATGTTCATGTGATATGCATCCAGATGAATGGAGATGTTGGGGGCATCAATGCGCGCTTTCAACTGAAGCGCCTGATCGCAAGTATTCACCAGAAAGCTCTCGTACCTATTGATGGGTTCAATGCCGACGGTCACGCCGAGATCGCGGGCATAGGATGCAGCTTCACGTAGCGCAACAGCGGCCCGCTCCCGGTACTCTTCTCCCGGCATCGTGGAAATGCGTCGGCCCATGGCCGAATACGTCACGCCCGTGAAGACGGTGGCGCCCATAGCCGCCGTAGCCTTCACACATTTCTTCAGATACTCGACGCCTCTCCTACGAGTCACTTCGTCCTCGCCGGTGGGATCGGTGGCTTCTGAACAGGCGGTGGAGGTGCACAACCCGATGCCGGCATATTGAGCCCGTGCCCGAATGGCATCCGGATCCACCAAATCGATCTCCATCAACGGAATCTCGATCACGTCGAATCCCAAGCCTTTCGCCCGGTCAATCAGATCAAGGCATTTGTTACTCCAACTCGGAGTCCACGCGTAGGCGTGGACGGCATACTGTAGTGTGGACATTGTTTCTCCTCCTTCGCCGATTCACGTTCTGAGTTCACGCACAATTGAACATGCCGCCCGGCAGCGCTCGCGAATCAGCTCCCAACGGCCTTCGGCGACATCATCGCGGGTGGCGATCCAAGTGCCGCCAGCGGCAATCACGGTGCTGACTCGTTCCGGCGCGCCGCCCTTCTTTCTGACGATCCTCCGATCTCCAAAACTACGCTCCTGCTAAATTATTCGAACTATTGAGCATGGGTGACGGCACACGAACTTGTCTGTCGCAATCCAATTTTCAAATCCTCCGATCCGGGACTGTATTTGAGCGCAGTCTCGATCGTGTTGCGGGCGTCTGCCCGGTCGCCCAAGATACATTCGATAGCGGCTAAATTCCTTGCTATTGCTATTGAATCCTGATTGCGGTTGAAGACAGGCTGCAGGAGTGTGAGTGCGTCTTGTAGATTTCCTCCCTTGGCCTGCAGCACCGCTAGATTGGAGGCAGCCTTCAGGTCTTCCGGCGCCAATTTCAGCACATCTCGGAAGAGCGACGCCGCCAGCTGAGAATTACCTCTGGTCTCCGCAAGCAAACCCAGAGCTCCCAAAACCTTCGGGTCATTGGGATTGTTCTGATACGCAGCAGTCAACATCGTAAATGCCTTTTCGCGATCAAATATATTGCCATTCATTGCTGCGATGTAATAGGCCAACGCCAGGTCTCGCGGAGAGACAGATGGCGAAAAAATCGGTACCAGGGTATCGCGTCGGTCTGGGTTGTCGTCCGGTACATCCGCCTCAGGCTGCCGCAGAATACGATGGTCGGTCCATGCCACGTGCGGAATATTCTTCGCATTGCTGCGCGGCATATGACAACTGGTGCAATCCGGATTTTCCGGATGATGCGTTGTGACGAGTCCAGGATCGCTGTGGCAAGCAAGACATTTGCCCCGATAGAATGTAACACGCTCAGCGGACGGTGGCGTATAGTGCGGGTTATGGCAGCTCGTGCAAGACATCTTGTCGCCTTTGGCGCGTTTGCACATGCTGGCGCTAAACTGCTCCACCTCGCTTACGCCTCGAGCGGTTGCGGCCGCCCTCGCATAGACAAAGTACGAGAGGTAGTCCGAAATAGCATCGCCCGGTTTGAAGTCGACTGCAGAGTGCCCATCTTTTTCGACGGAGATATCGCCTTCTAGATGGCAGCTTATACATACGGAATCACGGCGCTCAGGATCGAGCTTGGCCGGGTTTACTACAGATGCCTTGCCTCTAGTCAACACGTGGGTCCTAGTATCTCCATGGCAGGCCTCGCAGGTAATTCCGCCATAGAGGAATGGCACACCGGAATAGTGGTTGATGGTACCGAGATCGCTGTGCTTGACGCCGCTCATGTGGCAACGCAAGCAATCCGCTTCCGTAGGTAGCGCCGTTGGCATTTCGCGCAAGTCGCCAAGGCCTGGTCCCATATCATAGCCTTTCGTGCTGGAGTAGTATGCCACTGGCGATTCCAATAGATAGCCATCAACAGAGTAGAGGTAAGTAATTCCTAAGTGGCCTGAGCCCAAAAAATAATCCAGTCTCCTGCGGTCATGTTCCGGAAGATTGTCCGGACCATCGTAACTTAGCCATGCTGCACCGCCTTCTTCGAAGACGCGGTACTTTACGCCAGAGGCCGAATGGATGAAGACGCCGGGGATAAGATGATCTGTCGCTAACCCGCTTGCGTTTGCCATCGGCGTACTCAGATATTCATTGAATATCTTCGCGTGGCATGAGGTGCAAACCGCATCGGCCTGCTTCACCGGAATTGTTGCTTGCTGCGATTGAGCATGAGCTCCTCCGGCCAGAAAAATCAGCGATAGACATCTGGTCCAGGAAAGAGACGAATATTTCACAGCACATGGCGCTCGCAGCCTGTCTCTCATGCGATTCTCCTCCAAACCATATTGCCCGTCCGCGTTAACCGAAATTTCAATTTGCCTTCCGGCTAGGAATTAATATACGTCTAGGTCTCTGACCGTGTGAATTTGTTTCTGTTGTAGCCGAACTTCTGGCGTGCCTTTGAGCGCGTAAACTGCCAGTTGATGGTGACTTGGTCGCGGTTCATTCTCCGGTTCCAGGCTTGTGCTTGTCGGCTCAGTTGTCCGAGTGATGGGATTCTCCGCCGCCCCAGGCATTGACGGGAGAACAGGCTGATCTCGATCTCGGCCTGGTTCAGCCAGCTGCCGTGTTTGGGGGTGTAATGCACCGTGAAACGCTCCCACAACAGGCCACCGATCTTCTCGCCGAACCGATCCACCAACGCCTTGCGGTTGTGCGAACTCAGGTTGTCCATCACCAGATGGATGGTGTCGGCCTCCGGGTAGCTGGCCACGATCTCCACCAGGTAATCGGCGAACGCCGGCGAGGAGCGGTTCGGAGTCGGTTTGGTAAAGTGCCGCCCCGCCTTCGGCTGGACGCCGCAGAAGACGTTGGCCGTGCCCCGCCGCTGGTACTCGGAATCGCGCCGGGCAATCCGTCCCGGCCGCATGGGCCGCGGCGGGCGGACATCGGCGTGCAGAACCACCGGCTTCTCATCCACACAGACCACAGGCTCCCTTTCCGATAGCGGCTTTTCGTACAGGGCCAGCACGTCTTCCATGCGGGCGATGTACTCCTCATTCAGTTCCGTGATGCACCAGCTTTTTTTCCCGCCACGGCTTCAGTTCGTGGCTCTCGAGCAGGATGCGGATCGTCTCCCGGCCCACCTGCGGCGCCAGCTTCCACTTGACTGCTTCGCTGGCGATCAGCCGCACGCTCCACCGCGCCATTCCCTTGGGCGGTGAACCGCACACCATGGCGATGATCCGCTGGCTCTGGCCTACGTCCAGCGCTCGCTGTTTGCCAGGTCTCGGCTTTTCGCGCAGTGCCAACTCCAGCCCTTGCTCTTCATAACGCCGCGCCACCGCTCGCACCGTTTTCGCAGCCACGCCCACACTGGCTGCCACCTGTGCCGCCTTTTGCCCACGGTCGAGCTCACGCAGGATCGAAGCACGCCGCAACACACGCGCCGATTCCCGCCCCTTGGTCAGCATCCCTGCAAGCTGCTGCCGATCCCTCTTCCCCAACCGAACATGCACCCGATGGTAGCTTTGCATGTCCCCACTATGTGGCCTTTCCTGGGGCTGGAAAAGTGACTGCAAAGGTACATCTTTATACGGTCATAGAGCTAGTGTGCTGTCTCATGAATAGCTTGTACAAGTAATGGGTTTACAGTGGGCTTGGGTATGTCCCCGGGACGTCCTAAAGTTACGCTGGAACTGATCTCGGAGAAGCAGGAGGAACTGGACGGATTTGCCACGTCGCGCAGCCTTCCGCATGCGCTGGTGGAGCGGGCGAGGCTGGTGCTGTGGTCCGCCGAAGGCCGCAGCAATTCCGAGATTGCCACGCGCCTGCAATGGTCCAAACCCACCGTCGGCAGGTGGCGGTAACGTTTCATTGATCGCCGCATCCGGGTGCTGCATGCTGACCCTCGCCCGGGTCGCCAGCACTCAATTTCCGATGAGAAAGTGGCCAAGCTGTTGCGTCGCACACTGAAGACAAAGCCGCCTGCCGGAACTCACTGGAGTGTCCGCCAGACTGTGCAACAGATCAGGCTGTCGAAGTCCACTGTACACCAGGTCTGTTAAACCATTGCCGTACAACCGCATCGCAGCAAAACTTTCAAATTCTCCAGCGATCCCTTCTTCGTGGAGAAGGTGGGGGACATCGTAAGCCTGTACATGAACCCCCTGTTCGTGCCATCGTGATGGCCGTGGACGAGAAATCGCAGATTCAGGCGTTGAGCCGGACTCAGCCGGTGCTGCCCACGGACGGGGTTATTAGGAGGGTGTTAGGCAGGACCGCAAAAGCGTAATCATTGCCGGTGTGCGCAACACAGATATTCGACCACCACAGCAAGGGTGCCTTGGACGAATTGCGTGGCACGATTGCGAGCACAAAAGCCGCGATACGGCCAACATGTTCTGCCGCCTTAAGCTCAGGGCGGGATGGCGCTTTATCAAAACAAGAGCGGACAGTCGCTCGCCGCCTTCCACTGATTTCCTACTGAAGACTGCGGCCAGGTATCTGGAGGCGGACACTTTCCATAAGGTGATGGGTAACCTCTGTTCGGACACTCGCTGGACGGTGGTGGAGTGGTACGTAGAAAAAATCGGCGGCGGGCTGTAAAACCAGTTTACGGCGCACACCTAAACACACACTGGCTGAAGCAAGCCGAGATTGAGATCCGTTTGTTATCCTGCCAGTGCTCGGGCCAGCGCAGGATCCCCTCTTTTCGAAACCTGCAGCGGCAAACCAGGGCCTGGGACAGGAAGATGAATCAGGACTGAACCGCCATCGACTGGAAACATACACACAGAGGCACGCTGGAAGTTCTAAATGAATCGGATGCAGTTCAGGCGCAGCATCTTTCCAGTGACTCAGGAGGTGCTGATGTCGATAACGTCCCGATTCAGAGGCAGACAGGGCGAGCTATTTGCTCCGACGATGCCACAGCCGCAGGTGCCGCAGGAAGCCTATCAGCGGATGCTTCGCCTGTTGACCCGGATGATGAACGAACACCTCGAGAAGGATCTTCGTCCCCGCGTGCAAACGGAGGTGGGCGATGAGTGAGAAGGTTCGCACACAGCATCTGGAATGCAAGGCGATTCTTTACGTTCGTCAGTCGTCGCCATATCAAGTGATTCATAACCTGGAGAGCCAGAAGTTGCAGTATGCGATGGAAGCACGGCTGCGACAACTGGGGTCGCGTGAGATCGAGGTCATCGACGAGGACTTTGGACGGTCCGCGGCTGGGGCGGTGACGCGTGCAGGCTTTGAGCGCATGGTTGCCGAAGTCTGCCTGGGTCAGGTGGGCGCGGTCGCAGCCGGCGAAGCGGCAGCACTTGTGCCCGGTTTCAGAGCCGCGATGCAAAGAACTAATCCGACGCATGCCGTAAGGGTGAGCGCGCGAGCAGCGAATCGGTCCAGTCGTTCTTGTGCACGATGTTTTTTCTCCATCAGACTCAGGCCGGCGTGGTCCCGCGGAAGTATATCGAAAACGCATCGACAGCCGCAGTGAGTGGGGTGATTGAAGGGAGCGCATTCGCCGTGAGAGCGCTGAATGGCTCACGTTGAGAAGCCGAGGGAGGCAAGAGCGAAGCATAATTGCTCGTTCCTTCATAGATCATGCCGGAGCAATGTCCTACAATGCAGTGGGGGTTGATCCGCCTTGAATCGGTCATTGAAAGCGCATTGCCGTGCATTCCTGATCCTGCTTCTTTTTTGGGGAGTGTTTTTGAGTGTGCGAGCACAAACGGACAACGCAGCACTTTCGTTTCCGGCGGCAGCTTCGCGCCGGGTCGCAGAACAACCCGCTCCTCCTCCGCCCTCGGCAAACTACCGCGCGGTGCAGCAGCGCCTGGCGCAAGGCTGGAACACCTGGGACACGAACAGTGTGACCACCCAGGTCCTGCTCCCTGAGGGGCTGGCCATTCACGTCGGCCTCAAGCACAACACCACCGAGTTCGGCGATTCGTTTCTCGGCGATGCGCTCATCGGCCGCCTGCAACTTGGTGCCGAGGAGGTGATGCCCGGCCCGCACTCCTGGGACGGCAGCTACACCGATCTGCGCGTCGCGTGGAAGGGCCACAGTTGGCGTATCCAGAGCGCGCATGATGAGGGGAACTTGGTTCTGCTGGCCACGCCGCTGCCTTCCACGCCAATCTCTGTTCTGCCTCCCACGCTGGTGGTCTCCGTCGATTTCCTCTGGAACCGGCCGGGCACAACGGTTCGCCGCGCGGATTTCATTAAGACCCGCGGTGTCTCGGGCTCGGTGCCCGTGTATTGCACATGCGAACCGCCCTCCGCCCAGGCACAGAGCAGCGACTACGCCGATGTTCCCGTTGCGGCGCCGTACTTTTCTGTGGACTTCACGGCGCCTGTGGGCATTGGCACCGGACGGCGCCGCACCCTGGCCCAGATTGAGGCCATCGTCGAGCGCCAGCGCCGGGCTTACGAGCAGTCCATCGCCTCCGCCGGCGCTGCGGCGCCCATCCGCGACGCCATTGAAACCACGCTCGGCTGGGACACCATCTACGAGCCCAACCAGCGCCGCATCATCTCTCCGGTCAGCCGCGTCTGGTGCCAGGACTGGGGCGGCTACGTGCTCTTCGACTGGGACACCTTCTTCGCCGCTACGCTGGCCTCCATCGGCGATCGCGACCTGGCCTACGCCAACGCCATGGAGATCCTGCGCGAGGAGACGCCGCAGGGCTTCGTTCCTAACTTCGCCCGTCCCGGCGGCTGGAAGAGCTTCGGCCGCTCCGAGCCGCCGGTCGGCGCCATTTCGGTGCTGGGCCTCTACCGGCAGTTCCGCGACCGGTGGTTTCTTGAGGACACCTTCGACCCGCTGCTGCGCTGGAACCGCTGGTGGGACCAGTATCGCATGATGCAGGGCTACCTGTGCTGGGGCAGCGACGGCGACACTCATCCCGCCAATCTCGACGACCGCTGGCGCGGAATTCGCCCGGGCGCCATCGACGAGTCCGGCCTGGACAACAGTCCCATGTACGACGGTGCGGTCTACGACCCACAGTCGCACCTTCTGGAAGTTGCCGACGTAGGTCTCATGAGCCTCTACATCGCCGACTGCGACGCGCTGGCCCAGATCGCCGACCTGCTAGCCCGTTCCACCGAGGCCCGGGAACTGCGCGCGCGCTCCGACCGTTACCGTGCCCGGCTAGCCACGCTGTGGAGCGAGCAGGATGGTATCTTTCTCAACAAGGATCTGCACACCGGCCAGTTCAGCCGCCGTCTTTCGCCCACCAACTTCTATCCGCTGCTGGCGCGCGCGGCCACGCCCGCTCAGGCACAGGCCATGATCCAGAAGCACCTGCTCAACCCCCGCGAGTTCTGGGACCAGTGGATTATTCCATCCATAAGTCGCGACGATTCCGCCTTTCCAGATCAGAACTACTGGCGCGGCCGCATCTGGGGCCCCATGAACTATCTCGTCTATCTCGGTCTGCGCAACTACGATGACCTGAAGGTGCGCCGCGACTTCGCGCAGAAGAGCTACGAGCTATTCCTGAAGGAGTGGAAGGAGAACGGCCACGTGCACGAGAACTACAACGCCATAACCGGCACCGGCGACGATGTGAACAACAGCGACCGCTTCTACCACTGGGGCGCCCTACTTGGCTACGTGGAGTACTTGGAACAGACCCAGCCTCCGTCAGCCCTGCCGCCCGCGCGCTGAAAGGTGGCGCTGCGGCCGGAGACGCCGCGCCTTTTCCACCCGCCAGCGCGGGCTGTGTCCTACAATGGGCGGTTTGATCCGCCATGAATTCCTCTTTGAACGTGCGTTGCCGCAATCTCTTCGTCATTCTTCTTCTTGGGGCATCGTTCGCCGTTGCCCGGCCCGCTGCGGGTCTGGCCGGCAACGAGGCTGAACGGGCTGCGGCGCTCTTGCCGGCTTAGTCTCGCGCAGTTGTGGGGCGGCTGTTGAGCTTGGCACAACTGCCCGCTGGCACGTGGAAGATGCACAACGGAGACCTGACCCACGGCGAGGCGGTGATCCTGGACGACAGCATTCGGCTGAACATGGCTGTGGGCGCTCTGCCGCCGACTGACGCCGTCTGGTTCCGGCAGACATTTCAAGTCCCCGACACACTGCACGGCTACAACCTGACCGGCGCGCGCATCTGGTTCCAGTTCCACGCCAACGCCAACGGGTCCATGCCGAAGCTTCTCCAGTACTCTGACCACCCGCAGCGCCGGCAATGAGGTGTCGACCTCGATGGCCAGTATCTCCCGTGTGTAGGCGTCTTCGATCGACAGGGTACGAACCTTGCGCCCAGTTGCCAATGCATCCTGTAGAAAATCTCTAAAACAACAGAAACCACACCAAACGGGCAGAGGGCTAGTGAAAGGAATGCCACAAAAGTGCGTCCCGCTGGGGCACGTCGAGCAAAGCATCGTTCGAATAATAATGATCGACGTTCTTTCTCGTAATCATCACATGCTTGACGTATACAGCAGGCGGTACGGCCCTGCCGGCCAGCATATCGCGTGCCAGTTTTACGAGATGCAGTCCGTAGGTCTCCGGGAAGAACGCTACGGAGCCGATTAACCGACTCCCCGTCTTTCGCAGTTCGGCCCTCGCCGCTGATGAAGCATTCTGCCCAACGATGGCTACGTCGACCTCCCGAGGCTGCTCATCAAACGCGTCGATCGCACCCAATGCGCTGGCGTCATTTTGCGCGCCCACGAGAATTCTTTTGCCATGGAACTTGGGTATGAACGAGCGAACCGCCTGCATGCTCTCTACATAGCCGCCATTACCATCAAGCGTAACGACTTGATCGCTCTTCAACGAGGGCAGAATCTCTTTCACCCCCATTGCCATTCCCGTTATCCGAGCAAGGGGGATGGCTCCAGCTGCCTTCAAACTCAGCAGCAACACGACATCAGGCTTTCCGTTCCAATTCTCGAGAGCGAAGCGGCCTAATTCTCGTCCCCCGATCCGCCCCGCCTGGTAGTTGTCCCCTCCAAAGAACACCGCACCAGGGTGGGGAATGTCGACAGCGATTAGAGGAATATTCGCCTCTCTAAATATGCTCGCAATCACAGGCGCAACGTCTTCATGAATCTGCACCTCAATTGCTAAGGCTACTCCCGCATTTACCATGTGCTTGGCATTTTGCACCGCAACTTTCGCGCTATAACGATTGTCAAACTCTTCGAGTTCGAACTCTGTATCCTTGACGGCCGTTCGCAAGCCGCTCGTCACGTCAATGGAAAAAACCGAGTCTCGTGCCATCTCTGCGTAGCCGATTCTTAACTTCTGATCTTTCACTGTGCGGAATTGGCATCGGTATTGGTCCAGACCAACGCGGCGCAGCATTCCGCCTGCAACAAGGCTCTGTAAAGTCCGAAACGCAGTTGCCTTATGAAGATTCGTTCTCTCGACGACCTCGCGTAGTCGGAGCGCTTCTTCATCAAACCGGAACGCCTGCAGCACCGAGCAAGCGCGAATGATGGCGCCGACCGCATATCCGCCGTCTGGGGCGTCGAGGGGGCGGCGCTTGCCCTCATCGGCGGCGTCTCGTTCAGTGATACGCTGGGTCTTCTTTTCCATCCAGCTTCAAAGGCTATATTAGGTGCTTTTCCTTCGTCAATTGACGGCTAAAGTATCGCCTAGTGATACGTACTTGAACGCTCGATCAAAAGGTTGACTCCCCCTAAGCGGACTGCATACCCTTCGATCCGTGTCAGATTGGGAGGGCGTGCTCAGTTGATTTGAAACGATTCACTCAATAGGACGCCGGCGACATTTATTACTTGTTGAGGTTTGAAAGTGGCCAACTCGAAATATTCAGTTGTTTTGGGCAATCTGGGTAACACGCGCGACCGGTTCTGCACCGGTTATAAGGAGAATCCAACAACTCTCGAAATGCTTAAGCGTGCTGCCCAAATTCCCCATGTCAGCGGCATTGAACTTGTGGGGACTTGGGACATCCGGCCTGACAACGTGCGAGAGATGCGAACGGCATTAGAAGACTGCGGACTGCAATGCGTTTCAATTATTCCGGACTTGTTTGCTAACAGACTCTTTTGGAAAGGCAGTTACAGCAGCAAAAATGCGAAGATTCGCCGGGAAGCGATTCAGTACACGACGAAGATGTGTGATATTGCCCGCGAACTCAACTGCCCGCTCATGAACCTTTGGCCAGGACAGGACGGATATGACTACCTTCTCTCCGCCGACTACGAAAACGAAATCGGGTGGCTCTGCGAGAGTATCGCTGAGCTGGCTTCCTCGCACCAAGACCTGCGCTTCTCTCTGGAGTACAAACCCAAAGAACCTCGCACTCATTCCTATATGGCGCGGACGGGGGATACGCTGCTGCTGGCAAGAGAAACTGGCTGCACGAACGTAGGCGTGACGATCGACACGGGCCACGCGTTTATCGGAGGAGAAGTAGTCGGAGAAGCAATCGTCCTCGCAAAGAGAACTGGCAATCGCCTCTTTCATACGCATTTCAACGACAATCACATGACCACAGACGATGACATGATTGTGGGCATGGTGCACTCCATTTGCTATATCGAAATGATCTACTGGCTACGTCGTTGTGGATACACCGGTTGGCTGTCCATGGATCAGTATCCATATCGTGAAGATGGTGCCAATGCGATCGGGGAAAGCATCCTGTGGTTGGAGCAGTTTGCAGCGATCGTTGACAACAGGGCCGACGAAATCACTGACCTGCTTCGGAATCAGGATCCGATCGCCACTTCACGCTTCCTGAGAAGAGTGCTGGCGCCGGGTGGGGTCGTTTCTGAAAAGATAGTGGATGAAATTGAGGCGGACTAGAATGCGGCGCTGTCTGTCACTGCCGCGAAGGAGACATGCTTCAGCCGGTTTTGAACCTTGGGCTCGCGCAGGCTTGAGCTGTGGACGTGAACCAAACGATAACAGGTCACAAATCCAATTTGGGAGGCAAGAAAATGAAGTCACTTTTGATTAAGGTCAACTGGATTACCCTCCTGCTGACGTTCGTATTCCTCTTTGCCTCGAGCAGTTTGCTCTGTGCGCAGACTGTTGGAGGAATGAAGGGCGGGGAAATACACGGCACAGTAACGGATAGCACTGGAGCAGTTATTCCCGGTACTGTCGTACACGCGACGAATTTAGCTACTGGAGTGTCCACGAGTGGGGTCACTTCATCGGCCGGAACGTATTTCATCACCCCGCTGATCCCAGGTCAGTACAAGGTTGCCGTCGAAGCCCGGGGATTTGAACGGTACGAACAGACAGGCGTAACCGTCGATATCGCGAGCCAGGCGACGGTCGATTGCCGACTTACTCCCGGTGCAGTCACCCAGACAGTGCAGGTCAACGCCAGCGCAAGTTCACTCAATACGGAAGAACCCTCACTCGGAACTACCATAGAGCCGGAGCTGGTGACATCGTCTCCGCTTGAGATCAGCAGCGTGGCTCGCCAGATCGACTCCTTCATCTTTCTTGCTCCCGGAGTCCAAGGGAATTCATCTTTTAGTCACAATATCAACGGCGGTGTCCTTTTTGAGAGTGAAGTCCAGTTCAACGGAATTCCAGTCACACAGGCCGAAACTCAGGGTTTTCAGACCAACATCAATCCTCCATACGAGATGGTGAACGAATTCCACGTGGATAGTTCGAGCTTTTCCGCGCAGTTTGGACTGGCTCAAGGGGCGGTCACTTATAATATGGCGTCAGGTACCGACCGGCTCCATGCGGACGCCTTCGAGATTTTGCGCAACAGCCTCTTCGACTCCGATGGATTCTTCCCTTCCAACTTCAACGCAGCTGGAAAGCCTGCCCCACCGGTAGATCATGAGAACAACTATGGGTTTACCGTTAGTGGTCCTATCATTCTTCCCAAAGTGTATAACGGGAAAGGAAAGACATTTTTCCTGTTCAGTTGGGACTATTACAAAGAAAATTTCGCCGAGAATAAAGGTGCCTCCGCCATCGGGACGGTTCCTACTACGGCCATGAAAGGCGGCGATTTCAGCAGCTTTGTGAATGCGAGTGGCACACAAATTCCGATTTATGACCCCCAGACCGGCCAGCAATTCATTTACAACGGCAAGCCCAATGTGATTCCGCCGTCGCGCTTTAGCACCGTATCCAACACGGTCCTTCCGATGATCCCAAGTCCTGACCTACCGGGTACAAATTTTGGACTTCTCAATAACAAAAAACCTGCCGTGGCATCGGTGCCCACGACACAGGATCTTTGGGGCTACACGATCGACCATTCCTTCAGCGAAAAACAAAGCATTCATTGGACCGAATGGCGGGACAAGCGCCAAAGTGAGGCTTTTACTTGGTCTCCAATTGTGCCTCCCACGAATTGGTTGATGAGCGAGCAGACCACGCCTTACCTAGGGACCGGATTCTTGCTGAACTACGCGAAAACTGTCAGGCCGAACCTGGTTGCAACGGCGGGAGCTGACTGGATTGGAGAAATTAACGACAAGCATTCTCCCCTCACCGGCGTTAATTTTTCAGGTGTACAGGGCAGCGCAATTTTCCCCAGCGTAAACTTTGATGGGCAAAACGCCATTACGCCTTGGGGAATCAGCGGGGGGGAGACCGAATCGATCTACCACAAGCTTGGCATAACGATCGTCAATAACTGGCTCTGGAATAAGGGCCGCAACACATTCAACATAGGTGGCGAGTATCGGCGTGCATATCAGGATACCGTTGAATGCATTTCGTGTGGTGGCGATATTAACTTTAGCCAGCGCACCACCTCAACCCCTAATACGAGTGATCCCAATTTCGGGAGCTATGGAAGCTCGTTTGCCAGCTTCCTTCTCGGGGAGGTCGACTCAGGCTATCGCGTCCTGGCAAACGAGTTATACCCGCGCAACAGGGACATTTCCTTTTATCTTCAGGACGATATGAAGGTTAACCGGCGGCTGACGGTGAACGCTGGCATTCGCTGGGACCTCATGTTTCCGTTCACTGAAGAACACAACAACATCATCTATCTGAATCCTACGGCGCCCGATCCCGGCGCTGGCAATCTGGCGGGCGCCGCAACTAAGTTCGGTAGCTGCACTGGCTGTGCCGGAGTGGACCGTGCCATTCTCCACAAAGGGCATGTCGCACCTCGGCTGGGCTTTTCCTACATGGTGACCCCGAAGACGGTAATCCAGGCCGGTTTCTACTTGGCGTTTCTGGATGGGGGCGCCTATGAGTATGGAAACAGTAAAGTTGCGGTGAGCTACGGCAATTTACTGGCTGGGGAGTTTTTCCGCAACAGTACGGGGACCAGCGCTCCCGGCTTCGGCGACTGGGATACGAGCCCCATGCCACTCCCTGCACAAACGCCATTTAGCACGTCAATGGCAAACGGGCTGCTCATCCAAACGTTCGACACCAACAAAGATGGCTTGGCTCCATACAGCCAAGCTTGGAATGTCAGTGTCCAGAGACAGCTTCCCTGGAATATGTTTCTCACCGTAGCATACGTTGGCAATCGGGAGATCCATCTTCCATCGCAACTCAATCCACCCAACCAGCTTAATCCATCTGATTTGCAGTACGGGTCACTTCTAGGCGCTCAGGTTAATTCGCCAGCCGCCCAGGCTGCAGGAATAAAGATCCCTTATCCCGAGTTCCTCAGTCAATTCGGGTCGTCTGCGACCGTGCAACAGGCCTTGCTCCCATTCCCCCAGTACTCGGGTGTCGGGCATCTCTTCGACCAGGCTGGAACCACCTTCTATAATGCGGCTCAGTTCCAGGCAGAGAAGCGTTTCTCCAACGGGCTCAGCTACCTGGCGGCCGTAACCATAGGGAAAAACCTTTCCAATGTCGAAGAAGGTTTCTCCTCATTCGAGTCGGCACCCGAAAACAAGTACAACCAGAAGGACTTTTGGGTTGTCTCTGGTCTCGATCAAAAATATCTCACGAAGGTAGTCACTACATATGAACTTCCGATTGGACCGGGGAAACCCTTTCTCAATTCAAAGCGAGGGCTTGTGGGTCAACTTGCCGGAGGATGGCAGATCAGCGCCATTCTCGACTACGAAGGAGGAACTCCCTTTGGGCCAGGCGAAAACTATTCTCCGTTGGGAGGGCCAGACTTTCCTAACACAGTCTCTGGTGTAAGCATAAAGACTTTCAGCTACCAACGGACGATTGACTATTTCACGGGAAAGACAAAAACGCCGCCCGTGCAGTTCACTACGAATGCGTTTGCACTAACTACTCCTTACGCTCTCGGCGACGGCATGCGCCACTACCCTGGCTTGCGCAACCCGCCGTACAGGAACGAAAATTTTAATGCGATGAAGCACTTTACTTTCGGCGAGAGAGTGACGGGTACCCTGCGAGTGGATTATTTCAATGCATTCAACAGAACCGTTCTCCAGGCCCCAGATGCAGATGCTAATGATTCGACATTTGGGGAAATCACAAATACGAGTCAGTCGAACGCTAATCGACACGGACAAGCGACCTTCCGATTAGAATTCTAGAATGCTCACCGCTTTGACTTCCCAAGGGACGACGCCCGCCCTTGGGAAGTCATTTCGCTATAAGGGCAAGATGTGAAGGCCAATGATCGACTTGTCGATCCGATTCTTCCGGATTCATTGCAACGCCAGCAAAGTAGAGGTGGTACTACACACACGCATTGAATAGGCAGTGGGATAACCGAGCTATGGATGCCAAACCATTCAACGTGGGTGTTGACGTGGGAGGAACGAATATCAAGTTCTGTCTCACCAATGAAGAAGGTACGATACTTTCGCGACACAGTATTAGGACTGCGGCCAAAGCTGGGAGCTTCGCACTGATTCAGTCCATCCTTGACAACATCGAGCTAGTCCTTCAGCGCGCGGACACGACGTTATCCATGGTCAATAGCATAGGCGTCGGCGTACCCGGCACCACCGATGCTCGGCGAGGTATCGTCGTATTCGCGCCTAACATCCATATGGTGAATTGTGAAATCGTCAAGGCAATCCGGGCGGTTTACGAGGTGCCAGTATATGTCGCGCAAGATACGCGGGCGGCTGCCTGGGGGGAGTACATGGCAGGTGCCGGCAGAGGGCTCGCAAGTATTGCAATCGTGACTTTGGGTACCGGAATTGGGTGTGGAATGGTGATCGACGGGAAGATCTTCCATGGGGCACTAAATTCTGCAGGAGAGTTTGGACACCAGATCGTCGCAATCGACGGTAACCAGTGCAATTGTGGAAGGCGAGGCTGCTTGGAAGCACATGCAGGCGGCCCCGCGATCGTACGAGAGGCCATCGAGTCGATTCCTGGAATTATCGACTTGCTGGGAAAAAGTGCCGATGCTGTTTCCGTGGAAGACGTCTTCGAGCTTGCGAGATGCGGCAATCGAGAAGCGAGGCGAATCGCCGATGACGTCGTTAAGTACGTAGGCGTTGGCCTAGTGAATCTGATCAACATCGTGAGCCCCGAACTAGTGAGCCTCGGAGGTGGAATCTGTAATGCTCCACCCGAATTGCTCCTCAAGCCGCTTGTTGAGTTTGTAAGAAGCAGAGCATATCCCCCGATTTCAGAGACAATTCAGGTCTGCAGGTCGCCTCTGCGCGACGATGCTCCCCTCATCGGCGCTGCATTGCTACACAAAGAGAGATCAACCTATGCGGCAATGGAGAGAAATTGACGGTCGTAAATGTTTCGAAAATCAGTAATCCCAATGGGCAATTGATGACTTTCTTAAGCTTTCCAATAACCGTATGTTAGGTGCGATATCGTAGATGACGCTGCAGGTAAGGAGGCGCCAAAGGGTAAGGACGCACTTGGAAGAGGAGAGCATTTTTTGCCGTTTCACCATTCCCAGCTTCCCAACAAGGACGAGTGGGCGCAGGGTGAGTGCCCGCAATGCGATCGAGATTGATACTGCGAATGCATTTAGGGAATTGGCAAAAGAAGGGGAACTTGCCTGAGTTGAGGCTGGCAATGAACCGGTTCGGGGTGAATCAGAAACGAGTTGCATGGCCATCAAGTCACACAGTGAGACCCAGCAGTCCTCAATTTCGAATCAGCCTGCAGTGTCTTCAAAGCTAGTAGAACGACTGAAGACCAAGAGTGCTGCGATTTGTAAGAAGTCTGGGCTATTTGGGGAACTATTTCACCCAGAGCTTCACTTCTGCTCGTGCCGAACAAAAATTGAACACCTTAGACCACGGCAGGTAGTTATTGAGAGATGAGCTGGTCGTTTACACCGACCGTGGGCGTGTGTACTTTGAAAGTGCCTGCGTATTGTCGTGATTCGAACGGACAGAAATGAACTGCAAAGAAGACCGACCCGGCGCTAAGGATACGGAGCGCTCGGCAGGAATGAAAAGTGAGAGGGAAAGAGTAGAATGGCCAAGCCGGTCAAAATCGAGGCCTCGCTGGTTTGCGCCAATTTCCAGAAACTGGAAGACGATATTCGGGCACTCACCGAAGGAGGAATCGACTACCTGCATATTGACATTATGGATGGAAGGTTTGTCCCAAACTTTGCTCTGGACTTCACGATTATGGATACCGTCAGGCAACTCACGACTATACCTCTGGATTGCCATCTGATGGTCGAAGAGCCCGAACGGTATGTCGACAGAGCGGCTGCATCGGGCGCAGCATACATAGCGATTCACTTCGAAGCGACTCGCCATGTACAAGGAGTCTTGCAACAGATTCGGGACTCCGGAGCAAAGTCTAGCATCGTTCTAAATCCCGCCACACCGATCACAAACCTGGACTATATTCTGGATGACCTTGACATGATTACGATCATGACCGTGAATCCCGGCTTTGCCGGTCAGAAGCTAATCCCAGCTATGCTTAGGAAGATAAGAGACGTGAGCGCGTTGCTCGACGCCAGGGGACATCGTTTCATCGACATTCAGGTGGACGGGAACGTGAGCTTTCAACACATACCTGCAATGGTGGCAGCAGGCGCGACGATGTTAGTAGGCGGGTCATCCAGTATTTTCCACATGGACCATTCAATCAAGGAGGCCATAGCGGCAATGAGAGAGATCGCGGAAGGTGTAGAGAAAGCTCAATGATTATTGTGCATTCGTACCCAATTGCCGTAGCACTATGCGTGCTGACGATGATGTGCTGGGGCTCCCATGCGAATACCCTCAAGATGGAGCCCAGCTCCTATGCATTCCCGTTGTACTACTGGGATCAGGCAATTGGCTATCTGCTGCTGCCTCTGATCGTCGGCCTAACGTTTGGTTCATTTGGCGCTGGGGGGCGAAGCCTTCTGGCTGATCTCGGGCAGGGTAGCGGCAGCAGCTTCGAATGGGCTATCTTGGGAGGTTTTGTCTTCAATCTAGCTAACATCCTCTTTGTTTCCGCAATCGATGTGGCGGGAATGGCGGTAGCCTTTCCGATCGGTATCGGAATCGCCCTCGTGGAGGGCGTAGTTATCAACTACGTCGCCGAGCCCAAGGGTCATCCGGCGCAGATCTTCGGCGGTGTAGCACTGATAACGCTAGCTATCATCTTTGATGCACTGGCCTATCGCAACCAGCAAAGCGAGGGAAGCGAACCGGGCGAGCTGAGAAAGGGAGTGTCGCTGGCTTCAGCGGGCGGTATCCTGATGGGATTGTTTTACTACCTGGTGCAGAGGTCGGTGTCTCCAGACTTTACCCACCTCGATCCGGGCAAGTTCGGACCCTACGCCGCGGTCTTGGTATTCTCCGCGGGATGCTTCGTCTCGAACCTTATCTTTAACAGTTATCTGATGTTCCATCCCTTCAAGGGGGCTAAGGTCAAGTACTCCGACTACTTTAGCAAGGGTACGCTTAAGTTTCACTTAATTGGCATTCTGGGGGGACTGATCAACTGTACGGGTACAACCTCCAACTTTATCGCTTCGAAGACAGCGAGCCCCGCAATTGCGTACGGCCTGGGACAGGGTGGCACGATGGTCGCGGCAATCTGGGGAGTCTTTGTCTGGAAGGAATTCAAGGGATCATCGAAGCGGACAAAGGCCATGATCGCGGCTATGTTCGTCTTCTTTCTTGCCGGATTAGCCATGCTAGTTACGGCAATGCTGTAGCGCCTGACGAGTTGGTACATTAGGACGGAGGCCAAGAATGATTGCTATCGGCTCAGATCATGTGGCGTTTAATTTCAAGAAAGAAATAATCGACTATCTGCTCGAGGGTGGCTACAAAATCAAGGATTTTGGTACGTTCAGCCTGGAACGTGTCGACTATTGCGACTTTGGATTTAAGGTTGGCGAGGCCGTCGCCCGTGGTGACTGCGATAAAGGGCTGCTCTTTTGTGGGACCGGAGTTGGCGTATCCATCAGCGCGAATAAGGTGAAAGGTATACGTGCGGTCGTCTGTAGCGAGCCATACTCGGCAAAACTGTCACGAGAGCACAACGATACGAATATTCTCGCTCTTGGATCGCGTGTGGTCGGTATTGACTTAGCCAAAATGATCATTGATATCTGGCTTAGGACGACGTTCGATGGTGGCAGACACTGCGGCAGAATCGAGAAGATTACCCAATACGAGCAATGATGGTTCGTCACTTGTGACAGCGGTAAGGAGACACGCTTGAACCATAACCTGCGTGGGAAACGATCTAAGGATTTGATGACGTCTGCTCAATTACGTCTTCGCCTACGCCAACTATGGATTTGCTGCAGGATGCATTAAGGAGAGAGTTATGAACACTGACGTTTCGCGGAGGGAATTCCTTAAATGGTCAATGGGCGGCACAATGTCCATAGCGGGTACTCTGCCCAATGCCCGAGGAATGCTTATCAGCATTCTTGGACCTGAATCTGTAGTCAAATTCGAAGGGCTTTCAATTGACGGCTCAACCTTATCACTGGAGTCGGGCTGGAAGTTTAGAAGTGGAGACGACTTGGGCTGGGCCAAACCAGATTTGGATGACCAAGACTGGACAGGCATTTGGCCCTACTATCCCCTGTATATTCAGAATATTGACTATCAGGGCTACGCCTGGTATCGTGTCGCCTTCGCCGTGCCTCCGGAGTGGAAAGGTAAATCTGACAAGCTCTATCTCTACTTGGGCCGAATGACTGATACGGACCAACTCTATTTGAACGGGCAGTTACTTGGCCAAACCGGTGAACTCCGGACGCCGGAAACCATGCCTCCAAATGCATTGGCCGATAGCAATGCTAGTGCATTTAACGTGAGAGCCTATGTCTTCTCAACTGACGATCGAAGGATAAAGTGGAGTGGGAAGAATGTTTTGGCGATTCGCTCGTCGAGCAAAGGGGATAAGGAGCAGATCAGCACCGGGAATAAAGTCGCCAGCATTAACGACGTCCTCAAAACGTATATTGCCGGATGGCGCGAAGATTATCCCATCCCGCGGAACAAGGACACTCAGTTACAAATGGGCGACCAGTGGAAGTTCAATGTGGGTGATGATCCTCTCTGGAAGAATGCGGATTTTGATGACAGCAAGTGGAATACTGTTACGGTTGGCGATATGCACTACCGAGACGAAGTAGCGTGGTTTCGCACGCAACTGGTAGTTCCTTCCAGCCTGAAGAAAGGTTCCTATTTCAACGATGTGCTGGTGCTCGATTTGGGCCGGCTGTTTGACAAGGTGACTTTGTACCTGAATGGAATATCTCTGGAGGAGTATCGAATTCCGAGCCGCGATATCGTCAAGTATTACCCCTATGCCTTGGAATGTGTTTACTATATCCCAGTGAGTGCACCCTGCATTCAATGGGACGGCGAAAACGTCATTGCGGCGAGGGTGTACAACAATCACGATTGGTGGGGGAATTCCTTCCGTGGCGGGAGCTTGTTTGTGCCGAATTTCTTCGATCTTGTGAAGTTCGGCTTCAACCGGCTTCCCTATGAAATACAGGCGCGAACTCCGATTGACATTGAGTTCACCGCGAGCAGTTACTCGCAAAAGCGAGTGATCTCGGCAACATTGGAATACAAAGTCGTTGACCGGAAGACACGTGAGGTGGCCGATACGAACGCAGTCGAGATCGACATTTATGACGACCGGGTAAATACATACCGGTACAGATTTCTTCCGCTCGCGAATACCGACTATCTCTTATGGTACAAGGTTACAGAGAAGGAGAGTGGAGATAACTATGTTCGCGAGCGATTGCTCGGCTATAAGCAACCTGGGGAGGAGCTTCGCTTTACTAGACAACCGAGCCACTGGGACCATACGCCATACGATAAATCTGACGTGAAGTGGGCGGTTGAGAACAAAGTGAAGGATTATATGGTCCCGATTCACCCTGGAGGCCAAGCGATAGGAGGCGTGCTGGGCGAGCGGATGAGGTTAAATAGCGAAATGGCTCTTTGGGGTTTTGTGGAGAATTTTGAAGTCGAATTACTGGAAGGATTCTATGATAGACCGAAGAAGGATCTCGCGCAAGGAGAATTTATCGGCAAGTACATTCACGGGATGGTGCGGGATCTGCAGTATCAAGACGATGAAAGCTTGAGGCGCCGTCTCGATAAGGTGATGGATATTCTTATTGCATGCATTGATCCAGACGGCTATGCGGGAACGAGTATTTTCCCAGTTCGTTGGCTCGGCCTGGATGTCTGGGAACACAAATACGTTCTGTACGGGCTCTTGTACTACTACAGCCTGACCGGCTATGAGCCGGCTTTGGCGGGAGCGAGGAAGATCGGTGACTTGCTTTGTACAACCTTTGGTGAGGAGCCAGGGAAGCTGAATATCATCAGAACGGGATACCAGATGGGTATGCAGTCTGGCAGTATTCTTGAACCCATGGTTTTTCTGTATCGATACACAGGAGAGCAGAAATATCTCGATTTCTGCACGTATATTGTGAAAATGTGGGAGAAACCATATGGCCCCAGGCTGGTGAGCGAAATGCTGAAAACAAAGAGCTTTGCAGAAACGGGCAATGGCAAAAGCTATGAACAGACATCCTGCTATCTGGGATTGATTCGCTATTATCAGCTTACTGGCAACGGCGAGTACCTCCGGGCGTTGGAATATGCTTTCGAAGATCTTGCCGAACATCGGACCTATATT